>OMKS01001687.1_pt1 | contig 19416 bp, 22 predicted proteins | sample 1674721 | NCBI WGS metagenome assembly OMKS01 (sample SAMN06264996, study PRJEB25208) | sediment metagenome | isolation source: hot spring sediment | place: USA: California | collected 2014-09-02
TTCGTCGGCAGCGTCAGATGTGTATAAGAGACAGGGCCCACACACCATAGCGCAGGCGGATAAAGTCGCCGCTGGTGAAGCCGTTGGGCATGAGCTGCTTGATGCGGCGCGCCAGCGGGGCGAACAGGATCAGCCCCACCGAGCCCAGCGAGTAGCCGAACATGCCCCACACGCCCATCTGGAAGGCGAGCTGCGGGGCGACCATGGTGGTGTTGCTGGTCACCCAGGTGGCCATCGCCGTGGCGGTGCCGAGCGCGAGCCCGACGCGGCGCCCGGCCAGCATGTAGCCCTCCAGGCCCTTCGCCTTGCGGCCGAGGAACCAGCCAAGCCACACCCACAGCACGCTGAACAGGGCGAGGATCAGCCAGCCCGTGCCAGGGGTGAGGATGGCGCTGTTGACGCTGTTCATGCCGTTACCCTAGGCCTCTTCCGTGACGACCTTGCAGATCTCTTTCACCGCCTGCTCGGTGGTGAACACGCGGGCATAGCGGTCTTTCATGGTCTGGATGGTGGCGTTCTGCAGCGTGGGCGTCACCGTGGCGCAGCCGTCCTCGATCAGCGTGACGTAAAAGCCCAGGTCGCAGGCGTCGCGGATCGCGGTGGACACGCACTCGTTGCTGTAGACGCCGACCACGAACAGGCCGGTGATCTCCAGATTGCGCAGGATGTACTCGATGTTGGTGGCGTTGAACACGCCACTCGCGGTCTTGTTGATCACGATCTCGTCGTCCATGGGCGCGACTTCCGGCAGGAACTCGGCCTCCTTGGATCCGGGCGCGGCATGCAGGTTGAGGCGCTTGTGCCCGGGGCTGCGATCGCGACCGTCGCGGGTGAGCGACTGGATGCGGGTGTGAATCACCTCCAGGCCGCGCTCGCGAAAGGCCTCCTGCAGGCGGCGCACGTTGGGCAGCACGGTCGTTTCGAGACGGTCGAAGTAGTATGTCTGCGCCTCCTTCGGCACGCCCGATTTCTCGGCGTCGGCGAACACCCCGTAGCCCGGGGCGGCGTCCAGGTACTGCAGGTCGATGCACAACAGGGCGGTGTGGTGCTCCTGCAGCGACTCGACGACCGCCGGCGCTTCGGTGACCGCCTCGCGATAGGTCTCGCGCAGCGGGTCTATGTTGAGGAATTGCGGATCGAGTTTCTGTTCTTCGGTCATCGGGGCGTGTCAGCTCGCGAGTCGGTAGAGGGTATTGAGCGCGACGTTGGCGCCGGTCTCGATGTCTTCCCAGGCGGACCACTCGGCCGGCGAGTGACTGCGCCCGTCCTTGCTCGGGATGAAGATCATGCCGGCACGCGTGAGGCGGGCCATGAACTGGGTGTCGTGGGCCGCGCCGCTGGGCATCGGGTGGGCGCGCACCGCCATGGCCTCGGCCACCTCGGCGATGGCGGCCATCACCCCCGGATCGCACTTCACCGGCTCGATGTCGCTCAACACGTCGAACTCGAACATGAGATCGCGGCGCCGCGCGATGGCCGAGAGCGTGCGGCGAAAGCCGTTGGCCAGGCGGTTGAGTACCTCGGGATCGGTGTCGCGCACCTCGATGATGAAGTCGGCCTGACCCGGTACCACGTTGGCCGCGCCGGGCTTGAGCTCCACGCGGCCGATGGTGGCCACGCTGTTGGCGCTGCCTTCCTCCTCGAGGATGCGTGGCAGCTCGCCGGCAAGTTCCGCCACGCCGAGGAAGGCGTCGCGGCGCATGTTCATGGGGGTGGTCCCAGCGTGGTTGGCCGCGCCGATCAGGCGTACGTCCCACTTGCGCACACCGGCGATGCCCTCGACGATGCCGATGGGGATGCCCATGCGGTCCAGCACCGGCCCCTGCTCGATGTGCAGTTCGAGAAAGGCGTGCAGGCTGTCCGGGTTGCGGCGCGCGCGCAGCATGTCCATGGCGTTGAGGCCGCGCGCCTGCATGGCGTCGATCAGGGTCTCGCCGTCCACCGCGCGGGCGTTATAGATGTCCTCCGGCGAGAGCTGGCCCGACATGGCCTGCGAGCCCGGCATGCCGCCGAAACGTCCCTCCTCGTCGGTGAAGGCGACCGCCTCCAGCGGGTGACGGATCGGCAGGTCCAGCTCCTTGATGCGGCGCACGCACTCCAGCGCCACCAGCACGCCCAGCGCGCCGTCGAGATGGCCGGCGCCCGGCACGCTGTCCAGGTGCGAGCCCATCATCACCGAGGGCGTCTGGTGGTCGAACTTGTAGCGCGCGTGGATGTTGGCCGCGCCGTCCTCGTACACCTCAAGGCCCGCCTCGGCGATACGCTCCCGGAACCAGGCACGCGCCTCCCAGTCGGCGTCGGTAAAGGCCATGCGGTAGATGCCGTGGTCCGCGTGCCGGCCGATGGTGGCGAGCGTGTCGATCTCCTGTTGCAGGCGGTCGAAGTTGACGCAGAGCTGGGGGGTATCGGTCATAGGCCCTCGGGGTTGGAGCGGGTGCGGGCCTCGCCGCGCAGGATGAGCAGCAGCGTGGCCACGAAGACGATGGCGCCGAGCACCAGGAAGGTCAGTGCGCGGGCGAGCGGGTGATGGCGCACCGTGACGTGCACGGCCTCGCTCCAGGGCGACGCCCCGTCGGCGTCGAGCGCACGGATGCGGTAGTAGTAGTCGCCGTCCGGCTTGCCGCTGAGCACGGTGGCCAGGTCCGGCCCCTGGTACAGCAGTCGAGCGTCGGTGAAATCCGGGCGCGTGGCCTCCACCAGCTCGAAGTCGCCGGCGTCGGCCTGCCAGCCCAGCTGGTAGTAGCCGGCCGTGGCCACCTCGCTGTCGCTGTGCAGGACGGGCGCCTGCGCGATCGCGGCCGGCGGTAACAGCGCGGCCAGCAGCAGGCCGGCCAGCACGTAACCGGCGCGGGCGCGAATCGGTTTGGTCGGCGTGATCGCGATGCTGGACCCCGGATCGATAAATTAGTTTCCTACAATAACAATTGGCGCCAAACTGTTCAAACGCGGGCCGGCCCCGCGAAGTGGAGGCGCGGCCAGCACATACGTTATAGTTCGCCCGCCTGAATTATTCATGACAGCACAGTCAGACAGGGGTGAGGAATGAAACGTTACGGAATCCGCGTCACGCTGCCGGAGGGCGACACCATGCGCGCCCCGCACCTGCTGGGCGACGACTTCGAGTACTACCGCTGGTTCGACAGCCCGGAAAAACGCGACGAGGCCTACGAGACCATGGCCAAGCAGCTCTACAACTACCGCAAGGGCGACGTGGTCACCCAGGTGCTGGAGAAGGTCGAGGGTTGAGGGGCTCGTGCCCCGTCGGTGGTTAACGGTCGGTCGCCGGGGCCACAGCCGATCCGTGTCGCACGGCGTGGGCGTCACCTCTCTCACGCCGATTTCCACCTCCCCCCGGCTTGCGGCGATACGCCGACCGGCCTGCGGCAGACGCAACTGCACGAAAAAGGCGCCCCCCGGACGGGGGGCGCCTTTTTCGTGGCCGGGATCGCCGAGGCCTGTTGACACCGACGACGGGAAATCACGCTGGCCAGCGCGCCCTAGCTATCCACCCGTAACATCGCCGCCAGCTGTGAACGGTTGGCGACCAGGTCGGCCAGGGTGTATCGGTCGAGAACGGTCAGAAACGCGTCGCGGGCCTCGTTGAGGACGCCCTTGAGACGGCAGGCGGGCGCCACGGGGCAGGCGGGCTCGGCACAGTTGATGACGTCTAGGGTGGCCTCGGTGTCGCGCACGACCGCGCCGAGGTTGATCGCCTCGGGCGAGGCACCGAGGTGCAGCCCGCCGCCCTTGCCGCGCATGGTCGTCACGTAGCCGAGCTGGCCCAGCCGATGCACGATCTTCACCAGGTGATTGCGCGAGATCTCGAAACGATCGGCGATCTCGTTAATGGTGCTGCGCCGCTCCGGGGGCTGGATGGCGAGAAAGATGAGCACGCGGAGTGAATAATCGGTGTAGCGGGTCAGTTGCATTGTGGTCGCGGCGTTATGTCTTGGCCGGCGCGGTCGGCAGGAAGGCATCCGCGCAGATCGCGTCCATGCGAGCTCCTGCCAGAAATATACGCCTTCTCAACTGATTGACCAATTCCGGCGCACCGCAGAGATAGCTGTGCCAGTCGCTGAAATCGCCAATCGTCTCGACGACGAGTTCATCGAGCGGGCGCTCGTCCACCGCGGAACAGCCCTCCGGGCGCAGCACGCTGGCATGGTAGTGCAGGTTATCGTGCTGCGCGGCAAGGCGTTTCAGGGCCTCGTGCAGGTACAGTCCGTCGCACTCGACCGCGCCATGCATCACGCGGATCTGGCCCCGGTGTCCCTGGCGCAGGGCCTCGCGCACGATACCCCAGAGGGGTGCGAGCCCGGTGCCCGTACCCACCAGCAGCAGGTTGGCATCGCGCAGGGCCGGAGTGTACACGCAGCTGCCGGCTGCTTCCTGCACTTCCAGCCGGTCGCCAGGCCGGGCCTCGCCGGCCAGCCAGCCACTGAACTGCCCGCCCGGTATCACGCGAACGTGGAACTCCAGCGACTGCCCCTCGTCCGGCAGACTCGCCAGCGAGTAGCTACGGCCCAGCTGCTCGTCGCGCCAGAGCGTGACGTACTGCCCGGGCCGGTAGTCGAGCGCGGCCTCGGGCGTGAGCACGAGACGAATCACCTCCCCACCCAGCGGCTCGATGGCGGCGATCTCCGCCGGGGTGCGCAGGGTCCCCGCGGACGGGATCTCCAGCACCATGTCCTCGTCGGGTACGCAGCGGCAGGCCAGCAGGTAGTCCTGCTCCGCGAGCGCGGGCTTGAGACCCGCCTGGGCCGGGGCCGGGATGTGGCCCTCGCGCGCCTTGAGCAGGCAGCTCTGGCAGATGCCTGAACGGCAGCCGTGAGGCACGGCGAGACCGTGCCGGAGGAGCGCCTCCAGCACGGTTTCACCATCCTGCGTGGTGACGGCCTGGCCGTCGAATCGCAGCGTCGGCATGCGGCTTACCGGTTCAGCACGTCGTCGCGCACGCTGTTGGCGATGCCAGCGACCTGCGCGATGTCCTCGTCGGCTGCACCCAGTTCCTTCAGGGTGGAACCGAGGTGTTCGATGACCGCGTCCACATGGCTGTCGTCCAGGCCGCGGGCGACCAGGTGCTTGTGGCCCTCACGCATGTCCTGGCCGGTGTACTGGTTCGGCCCACCGAAGACCATGGTCAGAAAGGCCTTCTGCTTGTTGGCCTGGCGCTCCATGTCCACGTCATCGAAAAAGCCGTTGATGCGGTCGTCGGTGAGGACCTTGCGGTAGAAGATGTCCACGGCCTTGTCGATGGCGGCCTCGCCACCGAGGCGTTCGTAAAGCGTCGTCATATGCGTGCTTCCCCTAAGTTGTATATTAGATGAACCTAATAATCTAATATAACATGGGTCTTGTATGCAAGTTTCTATGGGGATGATCGACGTTTATCTATAACTATATGATTTAATGTGGTTTTTGTTGACAATCCGACACCATGAAGCAAAGATGTGCGCCTCATGCACTTTCATGGTGCATATCCGACCACTGCCTCACACGACCAGGATGACACCCATGCAACGATTGCGGCGTCTGTTTGCCGGCGACTTTATCGACACCACCAGCCACCGCGACAAGTTCGTGGCCCTGGTCGGCGGCGTGGCGGGGCTCTACCTCTCGCTGGAGGTGGCCGCCTCGGTGGTCGAGGGCGGCGCGCTGGCGGGCCTGGTACTGGCCTCGCTCGGCGCCACCGCGGTGCTGCTGTTCGCCGTGCCCCACGGCGCGCTGTCACAGCCCTGGAACGTGCTGGGCGGCCACGCGGTTTCGGCCCTGGTCGGCGTGGCCGTGCATGACCTCGTGCCCCACCCCCTGCTCGCGGCGGCGCTCGCCGTGGGACTGGCGATCTGGGCGATGCATTACCTGCGCTGCATCCATCCGCCCGGTGGGGCGACGGCACTATTCGCCGTCGTGGGCGGGACTCAGGTGGAGGCACTCGGCTATGGCTACGTGCTGCACCCGGTGCTCTCCAGCGTGGCGGTGATGACCCTGGTGGCGGTGATCGTGAACTTCCCCTTCCACTGGCGCCGCTACCCGGCCTCGCTCTCCCGCCCGGAGCCGCCAGGCGATCACGCGGCGGTGAACTCTGCGCTGGAACGCGGCGGGCTGAGCTTCGAGGACCTGGAGTTCGCGATGCGCGAACTCAACCTCTACCTGGACATGACCGAGGATGACATGGCGCGGCTCTACCTCCTTGCCCGCCGGCACCACGAGGAGGCCGACCAGGTGGGGGCGGACGATATCCGGATCGGGGAGTGCTACAGCAACGGTCCGGTCGGACCCGGCTGGCTGGTGCGCAAGGTCATCGGCCTGTCCGACGACGACCGGGTGATCTACCGCGAGATCTGCGGTCCGCCCACCGCCGAGACCGGCGGCGCGACCAGCCGCGAGGACTTCGCTCGCTGGGCCCACCACCGCGTCGACCCGGCCCGGCTCGGCAACGGCGAGTAACGACGGATCGGCCCGGCGACGTCGCCGCGACGAACCGCGAAGCCGCCGGACCAACTGCGGTAGAATCACGGGCATCGTGCCCGCGCCCCGACCCGCAAGGACCTCCGCATGCCCACCCAGCGCTTTTTCGCCAATGCCCCTCGCCACATGGAGCCCCTGCTGGCCGAGGAGTTGCGCGCCCTGGGCGTGGCGAACGTCGGCGAGACCCGCGGCGGAGTCCACTTCGAAGACACGCTCGCCGCCGCCTACCGCGTCTGTCTCTGGTCGCGTATCGCCAACCGGGTGCTGCTGGAACTCGCTCGCTTTCCCGCCGAGACCCCCGAGGCACTCTATGCCGGGGTGCAGGCCATCGACTGGTCGGCGCACTTCGACGTCACGCAGACCTTTGCCGTCAGCGCCATCACCGCCCGCTCGCAGATCGACCACAGCCAGTTCGCCGCACTCAAGGCCAAGGACGCCGTGGTCGACCAGTTCCGCGAGCGCATGGGTGAACGGCCCTCGGTAGACACCTTTCGCCCGCAGATCGGCATCAGCGTGTACCTCTACCGCGACCAGGCCACCGTCGGCCTGGACCTGGCCGGGGAGTCGCTGCACCGGCGCGGCTACCGCGAGGAAGGGGCGAGCGCGCCGCTGAAGGAGAACCTGGCCGCCGCCATCCTGCTGCGCGCCGGCTGGCCGGCGATCGCCGCGAACGGCGGCACGCTCATCGATCCCATGTGCGGCTCGGGCACCCTGCCCATCGAGGCCGCGCTGATGGCGGCCGACATCGCCCCCGGACTGACCCGCCCGCACTGGGGCTTTACCGCCTGGAAACAGCACGACACCACCGCCTGGGCCGACCTGGTCGAAGAGGCACAGCGGCGCCGCGAGGCCGGCATCGAGCAACTGCCGCCGATCCGCGGCTACGACCGCGATCCACGCGCCCTGGAGGCCGCCCGGCATAACCTCGAGCGCGCCGGGCTGACCGACCATATCGCCTTCGCACGCGCCGAGCTGGCCGACTGCGCCCCGCTGCCCACCGACCGGCCGGGGCTGTTCGTGGTCAACCCGCCCTATGGCGAGCGCCTGGGCGAGGACTCGGAACTGCCCGGGCTCTATGCCGAGATCGGCCGTGTACTGCGCGAACGCTTCGGCGGCTGGCAGGCGGCCGTGTTCACCGGCAACCCGAATCTCGCCGGCCACCTCGGTATCCGCTTCAGGAAGACCAACACCTTCTTCAACGGCCCCATCGAGTGCCGGTTGTTCAGCTACGAGGTGAGCGAGGCCAACGTGACCCGCCGCCTGCCGCGCGCCCTCCCGCCCGAGGAACGCAGCGAGAGCGCGCAGGGCTTCGCCAACCGCCTGGAGAAGAACGCGAAGCACCTTGCGCGCTGGCTGAAGCGCGAGGATATCCACTGCTACCGCCTGTACGATGCCGACATCCCGGAATACGCGCTGGCCATCGACGTGTACGAGGGCGCGAAACGCTGGGTGCATGCGCAGGAATACCAGGCGCCGAGGACGGTGGACGAGCAGAAGGCACGCGTTCGCCTGCGTGAGGCCATCGGCATCATCCTCGAGGTGCTGGCGATTCCGGAGGAGCAACTCTTCCTCAAGCTGCGCCAGCGGCAGAAGGGCCGTGCCCAGTACGAGAAGCTGGCCGAGAACCGGCACTTTCACGAGGTACAGGAAGGCCCCTGCCGGCTGCTGGTGAACTTCGAGGACTACCTCGACACCGGGCTCTTTCTCGACCACCGCATCACGCGGCAACGCATCGGCGAGATGGCCGCCGGCAAACGCTTCCTCAACCTCTTCGCCTACACGGGGGCGGCCACGGTGCACGCGGCCCACGGCGGGGCGGCGAGCACCACCACGGTGGACATGTCGAAGACCTATCTGGCCTGGGCCGAGCGCAACCTGCGCCTCAACGGTTTCAGCGGGTCGTCACACGAGTTCGTGCAGGCCAACTGCCTGGAGTGGATACGCCACAATCCCTACCGGCGCGAGTTCGATCTCATCTTCCTCGACCCGCCGAGCTTCTCCACCTCCAAGCGCATGGAGGGCACCTTCGACGTGCAGCGCGACCACGCGGGCCTCATCACCGACACCATGAAGCTGCTGGCCCAGGACGGCACGCTGGTGTTCTCCAACAACCTGCGCCGCTTTCGCATGGACCGGGAGGCGCTGGCCGACTTCGTCATCGAGGACATCACGCGCGCCACCATCCCCCGGGACTTCGAGCGCAACCCGAAGATCCACAACTGCTGGACCATTCGCTGGCAGGGCTAGCGCGTCGGCCGCACCCGGCGGGCGGCTAAGGGCGCCAGGGCCGCCGGCAGGACGGGCACACGCGGCGCACGGCTACCGCCGCCCAGACTGTCAGGGCCATGGCCGGCACGATCAGGAACGGGTAGAAGCCCTGGGAGAGGAAGGCCAGCGGCACCAGCCACAGAAGCGCCGCCAGCACGGCGAGATGGCCGTTGGCCCAACGCGGGCGCCCGGCGTACCCGCAATGGCGACAGCCCGGTGACATGCTATTTCGGGCTTACCCGCTTGACGAACTCCCACACCGGCAGCGCCGCCAAGCCGCCCACCAGGCCACCGAGAAAGTCCGGCAGGTTGGCGTTGAAGATCGCGGTCCACAACAGACCGGCCAGAAAGCTGACCAGCAGCATGGCCGCGGCGGTGATGAGCAGGCGTTGCCACAGCGGCAGCATGGGATGGGCGGGTGACGTCATCGTCTTCTCCTCAGAGTGACTGGAAGTAGCGCAGCATGTCCTGGCGCAGGGCCGCATCCGGCAGGCGGCCGCGGCCCGCCCCCATGTTCTCGTGCAGGTGCGCGGCCTGGGTAGTGGCCGGGATCGCACAGGTCACCGCCGGGTGCGAGACGAGGTACTTGAGAAAGAACTGCGCCCAGTTCGCGCAGTCGATCTCGCCTGCCCAGGGCGGCAGCGGCCGGCCCCGCACCCGGTTGAACAGGCTGCCGCCGCGAAACGGGCGATTAATGATCACGGCGATGCCGCGTTCGGCGGCCAGCGGCAGCAGCCGGCGCTCGGCCTCGCGATCGATGACATTGTAGGTGAACTGCACGAAATCCAGCGGCTGCGTGCGCATGACCTGCTCGAGTTCGTCGTGCCGCCGCCCATGCGAGGTGGTCACGCCAAGATAGCGGATGCGCCCCTCGGCCTTCCAGGCCTTGAGCGTCTCGATGTGACGCTGCCACTGCACGAGGTTGTGGATTTGCTGCAGGTCCAGACGTTCCAGCCCCCAAAGGCGTAGCGAGTCGGCCAGCTGGCCCGGTGCGGTGGCCACACCGGGGGTCCAGACCTTGGTGGCGGAAAACAGCCCGGGCGGATGACCGAGTCGCTCGAGGCACCAGCCGATGACGGCCTCGGCCTCGCCATACATGGGGGAGGAATCAATCAGCCCGCCGCCGTGCTCGAAGAAGGCGCGCATCACCGGCAGGCGGCTTTCGGGCTGGTAGACATCGAAGGTGAGCCAGGTACCCAGGCCGATCACGGGCAACCACTCATCGCTGGCGGGGATGGGCCGCCGGATCGCCGAGTCGGTCGCGATCGTCGCGCGCGGCAGTGCCGCGGCCATGCCCATTGCCGCGGCCGCGGCCGCGGCGAGAAAGCGTCGCCGACGTGGGTCGTGCCCGTTCGCGCTCATGCCACCTCCAGGCGCGTGATCTGGCGACGGGGGTGAGGAACAGCCTACAGGGAGAGCGTCGCCAGGTCGATGGGGACATCCGCGGGGCTCACCCCGCCCTGGATGCGCCAGGCGTTGCCCCCCTCGCGCTCCACCATACTCGCGAGGTTCACCAGGGGGTGGCGCTGGTAGGGGTGGCCCTCGGCGTCCAGCAGGAGCATGACCACCGGCAGCAGGCGGTGCTTGGCGTGGTTCGAGGCGACGATCGCGATCTGCCCGGAATGCAGGCGCACCAGCGTCCCCACCGGGTAGATGCCGATGCACTTGATGAAGTCTTCCATCAGGCCCGCACCGAAATGCGTGGGCGCCTCCTTGAGCATGAGTGCCAGCGCGTCGTTGGGGGGCATGCGGTAGTCGTAGGCCGTGTCGTGCGTGAGGGTGTCGTACATCTCCGCGATGGCAACGATACGCGCCGGCTGCTTGAGCTCCTCGCCCTCCAGGCCATCGGGGTAGCCCATGCCGTCCACGCGCTCGTGGTGGTGACGAATGATATCCAGCGCCTCGGGCGGTATACCGGGCAGCAGACGCATGACGTTGTAGCCCTCGACGGTGTGCAGCTTGACCGCGTCATACTCCTGCGCCGTGAGGGGGCCGGGCTTGTTCAGGATCTCGCTCGGCACGCGCACCTTGCCGATATCATGGAACAGGCCGCCGATACCGGTGGCGCGCACCAGGTCGTCGGGCAGCCCGAGGTAGCGGGCGAACAGGGTCGAGATCACGCAGGCGTTCACCGAATGGGTGGCCGCGGTGGCGTCGGCGCGCTTGAGCTGGCACAGCCAGAGCGAGGCATCCGCGCTCACCGAGATCGAGTCGATGACGGTCTCGACCAGGACCCGGGCCTCCTCCAGGCCCACCTGATTGCCCAGGCGCGCATCCGCCATCACCTTGTCGATGTAGGCGTGCATGTCGTCACGGGCACGCTGGGCGCGGTCCATCTCGCGGGCGAAGTCGACGACGATCGGATCGTCAGCCTTTACGCGTGCGGCATCACCCCGTTCGTTCACCTCGCGCAGGCGCGCAATGCCCTTCATCTGCCGCTCCACGCTGCCCGTGTCGATGGAGCGCATCACGTCGATGAAGACGTGGCGGCAGTGCTTCTTCAGCGCCTCGATGTCCGCATCGGATTCGATGCTGATGCCCTCCAGCAGAAAGGGTGTCTCCAGCCAGGGTCGGTCGAGGTCGCAGACGTACATGCCGACCGCCAGTGCATCGACACCGATCCGCTGCTTCATGACTTTCATGACGTTCCATACCTCCGGTGCACGCAAGCTGAAACTGGCCGTACCAGACGCACAGTTCCACGCATGGACCGATACTCAAGCCGGACGCCAGGGCGGGTCAACCCTGTTCCGGATAGACGCAGGGAAAGTGCCGACGAGTTCACGCATGCAGACGCCAACGTGAACCACGGTTCATGACAAGCGGCGCAGATCACACAGAAATCGGGCTTTCCCGCACATCCTGCGACTCTTTGAGCCATCCCGGCCTGGAACCGGTTAACGCCGTGCCCGGCGGGTTTCGTACGCCAGGCCGACCTGCGCCTGGTCACTGGCATAGCCCAGGGCCCGTATGGAGTCGCCCAGCAACTCGTCGAACACCTCGACTTGCGCCGGGGACATCTCGCGCAGATAGCGCGCACGGGAGTTCGCGGTCACGTGCTGATGCTCGGTGATCTTGTAGTCACCACCATGGTGGCGCTTGAAACGGGGAAAGGGAAAGAGGGTCTCGCGGGACAGACCCAGGTGATCCAGCAGCGCGCTGACGGTCGTCACGGGCTGCGAGACCAGATCCTCGTAACGGACCAGATACCAGCGATCCGGGTGCTCGAAATAGTGCCGGTAGATGCGCTGCCAGCGACGCAGCAGCCCGAGGTCGATGCCATCGCGCAACTCGCCACGCGGCCACAACAGATAGGCATAGCCCGACTCGATGGTCGAGAGATAACTGTCGCGTGGATCACGGGCCAGCCAGACGAGCCGGTCGAAGTGCCGGTAGAAATCCAGGCGCTGCTGCAGGTACAGCACATCCATCGGCTTGATACAGACATGGCGTCGGCTCATGCGATCCGCCCGGCAACGCCAGAATGCGGGAATGGAGCTCAGGTCACCATAGGCGTCTAAGGCGCTGTGCCCGTCCAGGATGTGCTGCAGCAGCGTGCTTCCGCTGCGCATGGAGTAGCCGATGAGGATGCGCATGGGATCATACAGTGAACAGGGTCATCGCACCCCAGTCTGCGAGAGACTTGTGACAGCAGTATGGCAGTGTGTCAGGGCGTGGTGGCCGTACGGTCGACCAGCGACGTCACCGTATCCATGATCACCGGCAGGAACAGCACGATGGCGGCGGTGACCAGAACGATGGCGATGAGATTGAGCCACACGCCGGCATGTGCCATCTGCGGAATGGTCACCTGGCGACTGCTGAAGACGATGGCATTCGGCGGGGTAGCGACGGGCAGCATGAAGGCGAAGGAAGCGGACAGCGCGACGGCCACCATCAGGAACAACGGGTGGGTGTCGGTGGCCACCGCGAAACCCGTCATCACCGGCAGCAACAACGAGGCCGTGGCCGTATTCGACGTGACCTCGGTGAGAAAGATCACCAGCGCTGCCACGGCCATCACGGTGATCACGAGCCCGGCCCCCTGCAACACCGTGAGCTGACCGCCGATCCACTCGGTGAGTCCGCTGCTGGCGAATGCGCTGGCCAGGGCGAAACCGCCGCCGAACAGGATAATGATGTCCCAGGGGATGCGCGCGGCGGTGGCCCAGTCGAGCAGCATCTGGCCCCGCTTCCAGTCCGCGGGGATCACGAACAGCGCCATGGCGCCCAGCATGGCGATGGTCGAATCGGCCACCATGGCGAGCTCGGGCACGTCGATGAAGCCCCGCGCGACCCAGGCGAACACCACCAGCGCGAACACCACCAGCACGCGGCGCTCCTGGCGCGACATCGGACCCAGCGCTTCGAGCTCATGCTCGATGGCACGACCGCTCCCGCCGGCGCTGTCCATGTGGTGACGAAAGGCGATGCGGGTGAGGTAGAGCCAGGTGACCAGCAGCATCAACAGCGAGACCGGCAGGCCGAAGAGCATCCACTCGGCAAAGCCGATGCTGTAGCCATACTGCCTTTCCAGCACGCCGGCGAGAATGGCGTTGGGCGGTGTGCCGATGAGCGTGGCCACCCCCCCGATAGACGCCGCGTAGGCGATACCCAGCATCAGCGCGGTGCCGAAGTCGGTATGTGCGCGCTCATCCTCGTTCTGCGCGGGATTCACGCCACTCATCTGCGTGAGCACCGCCATGCCGATGGTCACCATCATCATCGCGGTGGCGGTGTTGCTGATCCAGGAGGAGAGGAACGCAGTGGCGAACATGAAACCGAAGATCACGCGCTGCGGGCTGGTGCCGACGATGCGGATGGTGTGCAGGGCGATGCGCCGGTGGAGGCTCCATTTCTCGATCGCCATGGCGATGAGAAAGCCACCCATGAAGAGGTAGATGATGTGGTTCGCGTAGGCCGGCGTGACCTGGGATGCCGGCATCACCTCGAGCAACGGAAACAAGGCGATGGGCAGCAGGGCCGTGGCGGCGATGGGCACGGCCTCCATGATCCACCAGGTCGCCATCAGGGCGGTCACCGCCGCCACGCGCATCGCCTCGGGCGGCATGCCCTCGGGCACGGGCATCAGCAACAGGAGCAGGAACAGGGCGGGGCCGAGGAACAGGCCGAGGCGCTGGCGCAGGGTCATGCAGTCAATCCATGCGGGTGGGGGCGTGTCCCATCATAACGCGGCCGACGACGGTTCTCATCCGCCGGCGGCGCGGGAGTGTCAGCGCAGCAGCAGGGCGATACCGGAGCCGAACAGTACCACGGCAATCGCGCGACGGAACTGCTGCGGCGTGATGCGTGTATGGATATGCCCGCCGGCATACATGGCGACCATCATGACCGGCAGCCCCACGGCCACCAGCAGCAGCATGTCGGCCGTGTAGAAGCCGGACAGCATGTAGCCGACCTGGCGGCTGGCGCCGTCGAGGAGAAACACCACGGCAATCGTCGCACGGAAGGCCGTCTTGTCGAGACCCCGGGCATGGAGGTAGATCACGTAGAATGGACCGCCGGTACCAAACAGCGTGCCGACGAAACCGCCGAGGCCACCGGCGGGCACGGCCAGCCACCGTGAACCCCGCCCGCCGGGCTCGCGCCCGACGAGGCTGTAGATGGCATAGGCGAGGACGAACACGCCAAGCACCTTGATCAGGATTTCCGCGTCCACGGTCTTGAAGATGTAGAGTGCGAGACCCACGCCGGCCAGGGTGAACGGCATCAGCGGCAGGAGCTCGCGCCAGCGCACCGCGCGGCGATGATGGACGCCGTGACCCAGCGAGGCGAGGTAGTCGAGCAGTCCCACCATGGGCACGACCACCGACAGCGGCAGCAGCAGGGCCAGCAGCGGAATCGCGATCAGGCCGGAACCGAAGCCCGTAATGCCGCGCACGACATAGGCCACCACGAGGATGGTGACGGCGAGGGCGAGCTGGAGCCAGGACAGTGATTCGAGCATGGAAACGACGACGGACTGGAGACAGGGCGCGGGATTCTACCATGCGCGCGTGTGGCGGGGCGGACCTGTGCTAGATTTTATACATACCCCTTGCCCGGCGATGCAGACAGGTGACCACCCCAGCCCAACCGATGCCCTTCCGGCAAGACCGGGTGCTGCGGCTGCTCGTGGCCTGGCTGGTCCTGGTCTGGCTGTGGTCGGCGATCAACCCGACGGATTACGAGATCTGGGTGATCGAGAACCTGCTGGTGGCGGGCTACGTCGCATTGCTCGTGCTCACCCAACGGCGGTTGCGCTTTTCCAACGCGTCCTACGCCCTGTTCGTACTCTTCATGACGCTGCACCTGGTGGGCGCACACTACAGCTACGCCGAGGTGCCGCTCGGGCGCTGGCTGCAGGCCCTGTACGAGGGTGATCGCAATCCGTACGACCGCATCGTCCACTTCGCCTTCGGCCTGCTGATCGCCTATCCCATGTGGGAGGCGTTACTGCGCTCGGCCAGGACCACGCCCGCGTGGTCCTACTTCTTGGCCGTGACCGGGATACTGGCCTTCAGCGCCTTCTATGAGCTGCTCGAGGCCGCCATCGTCGTCATGCTGCCGCACGTGGACATCGCCTGGCTGGCGACGCAGGGCGACCCCTGGGATACCCACAAGGACACCGCCCTGGCGTTCGCCGGAGGGATCCTCGCCATGCTGTTCACACGCTGGCGGGTCGGCCGCTACGGCATCCCCTTCCACCGCCGCTAGGGCTACCGGTTACTCGCCGCGCCAGAGCACGTGGTAGAGGTCGTGCCGACGGTCCTTCATGTTCTGTACCGTCCCGCTGTTGCGGGCCTGGGTCAGCGTCTCGGGACGCAGGTCGGCAATGGCCACCGTCTCGACGTTGGGCGTGGTGTCGGCGGCAATGCCGTCGCGGGCGAAGGGGAAATCACAGGGCGTGAGAATGCAGCTTTGCGCGTACTGGATGTCCATGTTGGCCACGTTGGGCAGGTTGCCGACGTTGCCGGACATGACGACATAGAGCTGGTTCTCGACCGCGCGCGCCTGGCAGCAGTAACGCACCCGCAGGTAGCTCTGGCGCTCGTCGGTACAGAACGGGACGAACAGGATCTGGACCCCCTGGTCCGCCAGGTGGCGGGCCAGCTCCGGGAACTCGGAGTCGTAGCAGATGAGCACGCCGATGGGGCCGCAGTCGGTGTCGATGGCGTGCACGTAGTTGCCGCCCTCGATGTTCCACCAGTAGACCTCGTTGGGAGTGGGGTGGATCTTGGGCTGTTCGTGGATCTCGCCGTTGCGCAGGAAGACGTAGGAGATGTTTTCCACCCGGCCACTCTCCACCCGCGTGGGGTGCGAACCGCCGATGATATTGATGTTGTAGCGCAGGCTCAGGTCGTGCAGCGCCGCCTTGAGCCGCGGTGTGTACTCGGTGAGCGACTCGATGGCCTCGGCCGGCGAAAGCTCCTCGTTCTCGATGGAAAGCAGTTGCAGGGTGAAGAGCTCGGGAAAGACGACGAAATCGCCCTCGTAGTCGGCCACCACGTCGACGAAGTACTCGACGATGTCGAGGAATTCCTCGAAGGAGGCCACCCGCCGCTGCATGTACTGCACGGTACCGATGCGCACGCGGTCCGGCATGGCCTCCCCATGACGCGGGGTGCGACTGGTGGCAGTCTCGCTGGGCAGGCTGGGGTTGTGCCAGACGAGGTGCACGCCGTAGCCGAGGGATTCGCGATCGTGGACATCGTAGTTCTCGATCACGCCCTGCACCTCGAAGCCGTTGCGCAGCTGGAACGAGAGTACTGGATCACGCTGGCGCTTCTGCTGCACCTGTTCGATGTAGTCCTCGACGCTGTCGAACTTCTTCAGGCGTCGCGCCAGCGAGGGCAAGCGGCCGACGAAGACGATACCCCGGAGCCCCTCGTCCTGACACAGCTTCTTGCGCGCGTTGTAGAGCCGCTGGCCGATGCGGTACCCGCGGTAGTCGGGGTCGACGCACACCTCCATGCCGTAGAGCCAGTCACCATCGGGATCGTGCCGTGAGGCATAGCCGTTGCCGGTGATCTCGGCCCAGGTGTGCGGCTTGAGGGCGAGTTTCTCACCGATGCGAAAGGTCGCGCAGTAACCGACAATGCGATCGTCGGCCAGCGCCACGAACTGGCCCTGGCGGTAGTTGTTGATCTGCCCGGTGATGGCGGCCTTGGTGTAGCCGTGCTGGCCGGCCTTGCCGTAGACGCGGGCAGTGAGCGCGGCGATCGCGGCGGCGTCCCGGCTGGTCGCGTTGCGGATCTCCAGGCGACTGCGGGGATTGGCCAGGGGCGAGGGCTTGCTGGGGCTCGACATGGGTGTGGGCTCCGTGGGATCACTGCGGTGGCGCTATGAAAACACAGCCCGCGGTCCGGCGCGACCACCCGGACAAGAGTGGCCCGAGCGGTCGCCCGGCCTCACCCCACGATATGGTGCTTGCCGATGACCCGCACGGTAGTGGCCTTGGGGCCCTGTTCGCCGACCTCTTCGTCGAAGCGGACCTCATCGCCGATCTCCAGCTTGTCGAAATCGGAGTTCAGCACGCTGTTGCGATGGAAGTAGATGTCGCGCCCGTCGGAGGTGACGATGCGTCCGTAGTCCTCCATCGGAATGAGCTCCGAGACCTTGCCGTGGGGCGGCGTCTCGTGCCGCTTGACGTGCTGCTTGCGACGGCGCACGTATTCCTCGAGCTGGCGCTCGGTGGCGTCGAAGACGTCGCGCACCACCACATAGGGGTCCTCGAAAGAGGCGTGTTCGTCCGGGCTGCGCGTGACCGCCACCTCGTGGCCGGGCAAGGTGACATCGACGCTGATACGGTAGAGCAAGCCCTTGTTCTTGTGCTGATGGGGCATGTCGACCACCACCCGGCAGCTCATGATGTTTGGTGCAAACTGATCCAGCTTCTCGGCGCGCTCGCGTATCCTGGCGTCGAGTGCGTCCGATTTTTCCATGTGACGGTATGTGATCTGTAACGGTAGCTGCATGGATTCACCTCAAGACCTGGCCTCAAAGGGAGTGCATTCATCACCACGCCGTGTGACAGGGCCCGGCGTCCCGCATAACCTCATCATCTTATCTAGCCCGCCCGGCGCACAGCGGCAAGCCGCCGGGGCCGTATCTAGCCGGCCGCGATCGGACGGACGATATACCCGCCGGACTTCTCGTCGCGTTCGAGGGCGAGCAGCTTGCGTGTCCGGGCCTCCTCGAGCATTTCGCCGAAACTGCGAAAGCCGTGGTAGCTCTCGTTGAACCCGGGCTTGCGGCGTTTGATCAGCTGCTTGACCATCGACCCCCAGACCTTCTCCTCCTCGCCACGCTCCTCGAACAGGTCCTCGACGGTGGCGACGATCAGGTCCAGACCCTCCTGGCGGCGGTGCTCCTCGTCGTCCACCTTCTTCGACGCCGTGCCCTTGCCGGCCGCGGCCTTCTTCTTGGTTCGCTTCGGCCGTTTCTCGTCGCGTACCAGGTCGTCGTAGTAGATGAACTCGTCGCAGTTGGCGGTGAGCAGGTCCGAGGTCGAGTTCTTTACCCCGACGCCGATCACGGTCTTGTTGTTCTCGCGCAGCTTGCTCACCAGCGGCGAGAAGTCCGAATCGCCGGAGATGATGACGAAGGTGTCGACATGCGACTTGGTGTAACAAAGGTCGAGCGCGTCCACCACCATGCGGATGTCGGCGGAGTTCTTGCCGGACTGACGCACGTGCGGAATCTCGATCAGCTCGAAGGCGGCCTCGTGCATGGCGGCCTTGAACTCCTTGTAGCGGTCCCAGTCGCAGTAGGCCTTCTTCACCACGATGTTGCCCTTGAGCAACAGCCGCTCCAGCACCTTCTGGATGCTGAAGGCCGAGTAGCTGGCGTCGCGCACGCCGAGCGCGACGTTCTCGAAATCGCAGAACAGGGCCATGTTGCTGGTTCGGGTCTTGTCCATGTGCGGTTCCAGGGTGCGTGACGCTAGTTCGTTTCGGCTTGCAGGGCATCGAGGTCGGCGATGACCTCGCGGCTGTGGGTCTTGGCCTTCACCGACCGGTAGACCTTCGCGATGTGGCCCTGCGGATCGATGATGAAGGTCTCACGCCGCGCCAGGCGCAGGGGCCAGATCCCGCCCAGGGTGCCGTAGGCATTGGTAACGACGTGCCCGGTGTCGGCGAGCAGCGGGAAGGGCAGGCCGTATTTCTCGGCAAAGGCGGCGTGGCTCTCGGCCGAATCCACGCTCACGCCCAGTACGCGCGCACCGCGCTCACGCAGGGCGAAGTAGTCGTCGCGGAAGTTGCAGGCCTCGGTGGTGCAACCGGGCGTATCGTCCTTGGGGTAGAAGTACAGCACCACCCATTCCCCCCGGTATTCGGACAGGTTGCGCGCCACCCCGTTCTGGTCCACCAGCGTGAAGCCGGGGGCAAGGTCACCCACCTTCAATTCCACCTCCTCGGCCAGCGGCGCCCCTCCGGGCAGCAGGGCCAGCAGCAACGCCAGGGCAGGCACAATCCCCCTGTACCGGGCCCCTCGGGGTGCGTTTCGCACGATGTCCATAACCGGAGCGTGACACACGCAACGCGAACGCGCCAGTGGATGCACGACCCCGTGTGATTTACCGGTGGATAACTTACTGAAAAAAAAGGGTGGTTCGTGTATAATGGCGGCAGTTACAAGGCTCACTGCTGGCAGCAGGCACCACAACCACCCCTACCC
>OMKS01001689.1_pt1 | contig 19405 bp, 12 predicted proteins | sample 1674721 | NCBI WGS metagenome assembly OMKS01 (sample SAMN06264996, study PRJEB25208) | sediment metagenome | isolation source: hot spring sediment | place: USA: California | collected 2014-09-02
GTGACGATCACCTATCGTCCGCACGAGGTTTTGGACGTGATCAAATGGGTGTGGGAGCACCAAAGCCAGATCAATGGCATGACGTTCCTCCCGGCTTTCGATGCGCAGTACGACCAGATGCCCTACGTTGAGATCTCCGAGAAGGAATATTTGCAGCGAGTTGCTGCCTTCCCATCGATTGATTTCTCCAAAATTTGGCGGTACGAAGACAAGGACCTCACCACGGCAGCGCAGGAAGTGGCCTGTTCTGCGGGTACATGCGAGTTGGACTTCTGAGCGAGTTTTGACAGGATTAACAGGGTATTTGGGATTTTGTCAGCCCGATCCTGTTAATCCTGTCCCAGGAAGTGAAAATGCGTTCATTGTCTTCTTTGCGCGCTATGTCTTTCAACATCCGCTTAAACACCGCACACGACGGGCCGAACGCCTGGCCCTATCGCAAGGATTTGGCCGCCAGCATGGTGCTCCTGCACCAACCGGACATCGTGGGTTTGCAGGAAGCGCTGCCCGATCAGGTGGACGATCTGGCGGCGCGCCTGCCCGACTTCGCGTGGCTGGGGGTGGGACGCGATGACGGCGCGCGCAAGGGCGAGTTCGCCGCGATTTTTTACCGCCGTGCGCGGCTCACGTTGCTTGATCAGGGGACGTTCTGGCTATCGAAGACGCCGGACGTCCCCGGCAGCCTGGGGTGGGATGCGTGTTGCATCCGCATCGTCACCTGGGCAAAGGTTATGGATGTTGCGACGGATGCCGTCTTCTTTTTCTACAACACACATTTCGATCAGGCCGGCGCCGTCGCGCGCCGTGAAAGCGCGCGGTGGTTACTCAAGGACATTCACGCGCGGGCCGGCGCGACGGCAGCGCGTAACTTCTACTTCGAGGGCCAATGGGACGAAGAAACCGTTTTGCTGCGGCCTGATGCGCCCGTCTACCGCGTCGGCGATACGATGTGGCTCACGCTGCTCACTTCGGCGCAGCGCGGCACGGTCTACGTGGACATCATCCGCGAGGGCCAAACCGTGAGCACCCGCGCCGTGGACGTGGCCGATGGCAAGGCTGAAGTCGCCGTCGATCTCACGCCCGACCTCTACGGCACACTCGAACTCCACGCCTACAAGATTCTGCGCTCCGGCAACATCACCCGCGACACGCGCCTGGTTGTAGTGGATGAGGCCAACGATCTCGCGGTGACGCTGACGCCCGGCGCGGATACCTACCGGCCCGGCGAGGACGCGACACTCGACGTGCAGGTGAGCGGGACGGACGGCGCAGGCGTGCAATCGGCGCTGGGACTGGCGGTGGTGGATGAGGCGATCTTCGCGCTGGCGGAACAGGACCCCGGCTTCGCCAAGCTCTACTTTATGCTCGAAGCCGAACTCTTGCAGCCCAAATACGAACTGCACGGTTTCGGCATCCCCGACTTGATTTACGAGCCATATCCGGTGGACGATCCAGTTTTGCGTGAGGCGCAGGAAGGCGCGGGCAAGGCGGCGTTGGCGTCGGCAATCCAACAAACGTCGCCCTTCAGCCTGAACGCGAATTCGCACGAGCAGGCGATGCGGCGTGCTTACGAAAAACAGACGAAGTTCTACACCGGGATGGCGAACGGACTGTATGGCCTGGCGTTGTTGATTCCACTGCTGGTGGTGGCGTCGAGCGCCGTCGCCGTGTGGCGCGGTGCGGAACAACGACGCTGGCTGCGGCTGTTGGGGAGCGCCGGTCTGTCGTTCGGCGCGTTAATCGCGCTGGCGCTGATGCTGGCGGGGCTGGTTTGGGCCGTCAACGAGATTCTCTGGCGCTGGTCGGACGAGATTTTGTTGCTCCTGGTCGGCGCGTTGGGATTATTGGGCCTCTTCGGTGTCATCGGCCTGATTGTGGCCGCGATCCGGCGCAAAGACGGGCTGCTCGGTTTGATGTTAGGGCTGCTGCCGGTCTTTCTGGTGATCGCGCTGGCGTTGGGCTTTTCCGTTTCGCGCGGCGACGTTTACCCCGGCGATGGCGTCATCCTCATTGGCGTCCTGGCGCTCGCGTTGCTGCCGCTGGCGTTCTTGCTGCGCAGCGCCGGATTCGCCTTCGAGCGGCGGGCGTTGGCCTGTGTTGCCGCCGTGGGAATGGCGCTGTTGCTGTCTGGCGCGGTGGTCCCGCTCGCGTTCGTGATGGGCGGCGAGTTTGCTATGAAATCCGCTACGCCGCAGATGATGTTCGAGGACGCTGTCATGCTTGAGGCGATGCCGGCGCCGGGCGAGCGATGGCTTGCCGGTGTGGTCGAAGTCGAAGTGGAAAAAGTGGTGGAAAAGGAAGTTGCTGTGTCCCAACAACAGTCGTCCGGCGAACCGCCGCGCCTGCGCCAATACTTCCCCGAAACGATGCTTTGGCTGCCCGATGAAGTGACCGATGCGAACGGCGCGCTGCGCTTGGAATTCCCCGTCGCCGACTCTATCACGACCTGGCGGGTGACGGCGCTGGCCTCCTCACAGGATGGGCGGCTCGGCAGCGCGACCGGCGGGCTGCGCGTGTTCCAGGATTTCTTCATCGACCTCGACCTGCCCGGTTCGCTCACCGTGGGCGATGAGATTGCCGTACCCGTGGGCGTCTTCAACTACTTGCCGGAAGCGCAGACTGTGCGGCTGGAAGTGCAGCAAGAGCGCTGGTTCACGCTACTGGACGAGCCGGTCAAGACGCTGGAGATCGCCTCCAACGACATCACCGTCGTCTACTTCCGCATCAAGGCGCTGGATTTCGGGCGGCAGCCGTTCCAGGTGACGGCCTACGGCAGCCGCATGTCCGACGCGATCCGCAAGGACGTGCGCGTTTTCCCCGACGGCAAGGAACTGCGCTTCACCGTCTCCGACAAGCTCGATCCCACGCTGCCCGTGCAAGAGACGGTACAAATCCCGGCGGACGCGATCCCCGGTACGCAGAAACTCATCGTCAAAATTTATCCCGGCATCGTCAGCCAGGTGGTGGAAGGGCTGGACGCGCTCTTGCGGATGCCCTTCGGCTGTTTCGAGCAGACGTCGTCCGTAACGTATCCCAACATCCTGGTGCTCGATTACCTCAAGACGACCGGTCAGGCCTCGCCGGAAGTGCAGATGCAGGCCGAGCAGTACATCAACCTGGGCTACCAGCGGCTCACCACCTTCGAGGTGCCGGGCGCGCCGGGCGGCTTCAGCCTCTTCGGCAATCCGCCCGCCGATCTGATGCTCACGGCCTACGGGTTGCAGCAGTTCGGCGATATGAGCCGCGTCTACGAGATCGATCCCCGGCTGATCGAACGCATCGCCAGTTGGCTATTCGCGCAGCAGCAGAACGATGGTTCCTGGCAGACGGTGGAGGGCTTCCGTGAGACAACGCTCACACAGATGACGGACGTGATGCAGGTGACGGCCTTCGTCGTGTGGAGTCTGGCGGATGCAGGCTACGCGCGCGATGCGGACACTGCGCTAGGCGTGAGTTACCTCCGCGAGCGTGTCTCTCAAGTCGAGACGGCCTACGACCTGGGCCTGGTCGCCAACGCACTGGTATCCTACGACCTGGCGCTGGAAGGCAAGACGACCGGCGCGACCGATGCCGTGTTGGACCGTCTGGCCGGAATGGCGAAAGATGACGGCGGCGCCGCTTATTGGGAAGCGGGCCGCCACACATACATGGGCGGCTCCGGCAACAGCGCGCAGCTCGAAGCGACCGCGTTGGCGGCCCTGGCCTTCATCCGCGCGGGCAAGCACGGCGATACCGCCAACGCTGCGCTCACGTACCTCGTGCGCAACAAGGACAGCTTCGGCACCTGGGACACGACCTCGGCGACCGTGCTCACGCTTAAGGCGCTCATCGCCAGCGTCAAATCCGGCGCGGAAGATGCCGATGCAACCGTCACCGTCACGCTCAACGGCGGGCAGGCCAAGACGGTGGAGGTCAAGCCGGAGAACTTCGACGTGGTGCAGATGCTCGTCTTCGACGACGTGCCGCCAGGCCGCGAGAGCGTGGTGGACATTACCTTGAGCGGCAAGGGCAACCTGATGTACCAAATCGCAGGCAGCTACTACCTGCCGTGGGATAAACTGCCGTTCTATCCGGAGCTGTTGGGCACCGAAGAACTCGTCACCATTGACGTGACTTACGACCGCACCGAGTTGGCAGTCAACGACACGGTGGGTGTGAACGTCGTCGTCACGCTAAACGAGGGCGTGGCGCAGTCCGCGATTGTGGACCTGGGCTTGCCGCCGGGCTTCAGCGTGGAGACGGAGGACCTGGCGCGGCTGGTCGCGCGTTACCAGGACACGCCCGACGACTACGGGTACGCTAAAATCGAGCGGTACGAGCTGACCGGGCGGCAGATTATCATCTACGTGAGCGACCTCACCGCCGGGCAGCCGCTCGAATTCAGCTATCGCCTGCGGGCCAAGTTCCCGCTCAAGGCGCAGACACCCGCGAGCACGGCGTATGATTACTACAACCCGGCGACGGTCGGAGAGCAGACGCCGACGACGTTGACGGTGGCGGGTGGAGAGTAGGGGGCGATAGACAGTAGACGGTAAACGGGGAAAGGAAGGTGGTTTTTGAAACACACTCGGATTGGCCAAGTGTGTTTCATTTTTTGTCTGGGATGTGCTACAATAAAGACGGGGTGGGAAATTGTATGTAATGTGCGTACAGTGAGGTCAGGAGTCTTGTGGTAAGGGGGAAGCCATTATGAATACAGCGCCAGATTATAGTGCGGATTTTCACGCCAAACCGCTGGAAACTCTGATTCAGGAGTTGCCAACAGATTTGCGGGTAGAGGTGCGCAATTTCGTTGAATTCCTCCTGCTCAAACGGGCGCAAACCGTGAAACCGTCATCTTTGCAGCGCAGAACTGTGTTGCGCTATGATGATCCTTGCACGCCGGTTGCTGAAGCGGAGTGGGAAGCAACACAAAATGCAGTCGCCGAATCGTCGCGGGCGCACACCGCCGAACGCGGCGCTGATGTCTGGCAGTTTCTGACAGATCACGCCGGCAGCCTTGCCGCTCCCGAAGATTGGGCCGCTGAACACGACCACTATCTGTACGGCATTGCTAAACAACGGGAGCGGGCCGATGTTCCCTGATGCACGCCTGTTTCTGGATACCGCTTTTGTGCAGGCGTCGCTGAATTCGCGTGACCGCTACCATGCCTCAGCGATTCGGTTGTTGCCCATTGTACAGTCAGCGACTGAGGTCTGGACTACAGAAGCCGTATTGGTCGAAGTGGGTAATGCGCTGAGCACGTTTGACCGGGATGCAGCCGTTGGTTTTATCGAGCATTGCTATCAGTCGCCTAATCTGCACGTAATTACCGTAACAACCAGTTTATTCCGCGACGCTTTACAGCTCTACGCAACGCGCACGGACAAGCAATGGGGGCTGACCGACTGTATTTCTTTCGTCGTCATGCAAGAGCAAAAACTGATTCTTGCATTGACCGCAGATCATCATTTCATACAAGCCGGCTACCGCGCACTTTTGCTGGAATGAGTTGGGTATATCTCAGGTCTCTCTCTAATACTGCAACAGCACAATATCCCCTACCACGGCGGATTGTGATCCGCCGGAAGCCTTCAAGAAGATAACTTTATGAGCATCCACCACCCGATAACCCAAATCCGCAACATCGGCATCATCGCCCACATCGATGCGGGCAAGACGACGCTGACGGAGCGCGTGTTGTTCTACTCCGGGCGCACCTACCGCGTCGGCAACGTGGACGACGGCACGACCGTCACCGACTGGATGGCGCAGGAGCGTGAGCGCGGCATCACGATCACGTCCGCCGCGATCACGACGACGTGGCAGGATGCGGCGACGGGCCTGCGCGCGCAGATCAACCTGATCGACACGCCGGGCCACATCGACTTCACCGCCGAGGTGCAGCGCAGCCTGCGCGTGCTCGATGGCGGGGTGGTGGTCTTCGATGGCGTCGCGGGCGTGGAAGCACAGTCGGAGACGGTGTGGCGGCAGGCCGACCGCTTCGGCGTGCCGCGTATCTGCTTCATCAACAAGCTGGACCGGCCCGGCGCGAACGTCGAGCGCACGTTGCAGATGATGCGCGACCGCCTCCACGCGACGCCGGCGCTCGTACAAATCCCGGTCTTCGTCAAAGGCGAGTTCCTGGGCGTGGTGGATTTGTTCGAGATGCAGGCGCTCCTCTTCAGCGGCGAGCCGGGCGCATTGCCGGACGTGCAGCCAATCCCCGCCGATCTACGCCCCGCCGCCGAACAGGCCCGTCACGTACTGGTCGAAGCCATCGTCGAGACGGATACCGCCCTGATGGAGCGTTTCCTCGAAGGCGACGACATCCTCATCGCCTACCTCTACGCCGCGCTGCGCCGCGCGACGATTGCCAACACACTCACGCCGGTGTTCCTCGGCAGCGCGCTGCACAACCGGGGCATCCAGCCGGTGTTGGATGCTGTCGTGCGCTACCTGCCCAATCCGTTGGATATTCCGGCGGTGCAAGGACATCACCTAGAAACCGGCGAACCGTTGACCCGTCCCGCCGACCCCGCCGCGCCGTTCTGTGGGCTGGTCTTCAAGGTGGTCAGCGACCCGTTTATGGGCCGGATGAACTACGTGCGCGTCTATTCGGGCACGCTGACGGCGGGCGGACGCACGTTCAACGCCAGTCGCCAGGTCGAGGAGCGTGTGGCGCGCGTGCTGCAACTCTACGCCAACAAGCGCGAGGACGTGAAGGTGTGTACCGCCGGGGACATCGTGGGCATCATCGGTTTCAAGCAGAGCTTCACCGGCGACACGCTCTGCGCCGCCGATGCGCCGATTCTGCTGGAAGCGATTGAGTTCCCTGTCCCCGTCATCCGCGCGGCGATCAGGCCGCAGGCGCCGCCCGACCTGGACCGGCTGATGGCGGCGCTGCGCAAGCTGGCGGATGAAGACCCGACGTTCACCGTGGGCTACGACGAGCAGACGCGCGAGACGATCATCGCCGGGATGGGCGAGCTGCATCTCGACATCATCGCGGACCGCCTGCGCCGCGAGTTCAACGCGCCGTGCAACGTCGCGCCGCCGCAGGCTGCGTACCAGGAGACGATCACCCGGCGTGCGCGCGGCGAGCTTTTAATCGACGCGACGTTCAAAAGTCAAATCATAGTACCAGGAGACGATCACCCGGCGTGCGCGCGGCGAGGGGCGTTACATCCACCAGGCGGGTGGGGCGGGCCGCTTTGGCGTCGTGCGCTTGACGCTTGCGCCCAACGAACCCGGCACGGGTATCACGTTTAAGAATCGCGCCAATCCGATGGAATTGCCGGAGCAGTACGTCTCCGCTATCGAAAAGGGCATCCGCGACGCGATGCAGGAGGGCGAGTTGGCGGCCTACCCGGTGACGGACGTCGCCGTCGTCATCACCGGTGGGCGCTTCCACGAGGTAGACTCGCACCGGATGGATTTCGAGATCGCCGGCAGTCTCGCCTTCAAGGACGCCTATCGCCGGGCCGCCCCGATCCTGCTGGAACCGATTATGCGCGCCGTCACCCACACGCCGGATGCCTACGTCGGCGCGATTGTCAGCGACTTTGGCGGGCGGCGGGGCCAGATCACGCAGATGGCGCTGGAAGGCGTTGATACCTACGTCGTCGAGGCCACCGTCCCCTTGAGCAGCATGTTCGGCTACGTTACCGTCCTGCGCGACCGGACGAGCGGGCGTGGCACATTCACGCTCGAATTCACGCACTATGCGCCGATTCCAGACGATGTCGCGCGTCCGATCATCGAGGCGCGGCGGGAGTACGTGCAGACGAAGCGACAATGAGGCAGGAGGCAAGAAGCAAGAAGCAGGAGGCAAGAGGCAGGAAACCAGAAGGCGAGTCTCTAATCCTGTATCTTGCATCCTGCATCTTTAATCGGCGCTTTCTGGGGTATAATAATTACAGAGACGGTGGGTGAGATTGGATCGTGTGGAGGGGTATATGCGACAAGTCATTGTTTATCCAGGCGAAGATGGCTATTGGGTGGCCGAATGTCCTACGCTTCCTGGCTGTATAAGTCAGGGCGAGACGCGTGCGACGGCTATCGCGAATATTCGTGAAGCAATTGAGCTTTACGTCGAGGTGCTTGAGGAAGACGGTCTGCCTGTTCGTCAGTAGGAGTGATACAGATGTACGATAAGTCGCCGTTTCCGGGAATGGACCCGTATCTCGAAGGGGATATGTGGCAGGAGTTCCACGACACACTGGCGCATCAAATTCGCACGCAACTTCTATTGCTCTTGCCGCCGCAGTACGTGGCGCTGCTGGATAAGCGTTACATTGTCGAAGGGTCGGGGCTGGAGCTGCTGTTCAGGCCGACCAAGCGCGTTATCTACCCTGATGTGTATGTGCTCAACGTTGTGCGCGAGACGGCGACGGACCTGCTGGTGGATGTGACGCCGCCCGTGGTGACGCTGCCTAGCCACATGCCCGAACCGATTCCGCTGCTGCGCGTCGAAATCCGCGACATCGCCGAACGCCGTCTCGTGACCGTGATCGAGATCTTCTCGCCGGTCAACAAATACGGCGACGGGATGCAAGCCTACTTCGAGCGACGGCGTGACTTGCTGCTGACGGCGACGCATCTGCTGGAGATCGACCTGCTGCGCGGAGGCGTGCGCCTGCCCTTCGACGGCGAACTGCCGCCCGCCGCGTATTACGTCTACCTCAGCCGCTTCACCCACCGGCCCTACACCGACGTGTGGGCGATTCACCTGCGCGACCAGCTGCCCGTGGTCCCCGTCCCGCTGCTGCCGCCGGATGCGGATGTGCGGCTCGATTTACAGAAGGCCGTAGATGCTTGTTTCCAACTCGTGGGCTACCAACGACTGCTGGATTATATCAAGCCTCCTCCTCCACCCCCGCTTTCAGAGGACGATCTGGCTTGGGTGCGGCAGCAAGTGGCGCATCTGGTATAGGGTGGCAGCAACGCATTGCCGGGTTGGATCGCAATCCATAGCGCGCCCGATAGGCGTTTTATCTGTCGGGCGCTTGTGTTGCGCGTAACCTGTCGTTCGATGGCGTGTTGTATAATAAGACATGGAAAGCAAAAGTCTTCATCGTAGGGAGTGTAAAAATGGGGCCGGTAAAGGTCATTCTCAACCCGATTGCGGGACGTGGGTATGGAGCGCGCAGCGAAGTGAACCTGCGCCGTTATTTACATGCCGAAGGGGTGGATTTCGAGTTGGTCCGCACGCAGGGACCACAGGCCACGCCATTGAGCTGGCGGCAGAGGCGGCGAACGGCGAATTCGACGTCATCGTGGCTGCCGGCGGCGATGGCACGACACATGAGGTCGTCAACGGATTGATGGGCGCGTCTGGCGCAAATGGCGACGTTGTGGGAACGTTGGGTGTGCTGCCCGTCGGCTCCGGCTCCGACTTTGCCAACGCGATGGGCATTCCCCCCAATCTGGAAGGCGCGTGCCGCCAACTGGCGCGAGGAGGGGCGCGGCTCGTCGATGTCTGCCGGGTGACGGTGGACGAGCAGCCGCCGCGCTACTTCGATAACACGGTCAACATCGGCTTTGGCGGGACTGTGACGTTCGAAGCGCAAAAGGTTAAGTGGGTGCGCGGGAAGGCGCTCTACCTGCCGGTGGTGTTGAAAACGATCTTCTTGACTAACGCACCCAACGTGACCATTGCTTACGATGGCCAGTCTATGACGTTACCTGCCGCAATGATCTGCGTGGGCAATGGCCCGCGTGAAGGCGGCGGTTTCTATTCCACACCGAACGCGCAACCTGACGACGGCTTGCTAGACGTGTGCATCGTGCGCGAGATGGGAAAGCTGGCGATGCTAGGTTTTGTCCCGCGCTTTATGAACGGCTCGCACGTGGGCCAGGCAGCAGTGACGATGGCGCGCACGGAAAGCCTCGTCGTGACCTCGCCGGACCCCTTGATCGCCCACGCGGACGGCGAAGTGCTCTGCACCGCCGCCCACCGCCTGGCCTTCGATGTGCTGCCGCAGAAGTTGCGGGTGTGGTGTTAGCTGGTTGCTGGAAGCTCGAAGCTTGATACTGGAAGCTGGATGCTTGATACTCGTTCGTGATTCGTAATTCGTGATTCGCTGATTCAACTATGACAGAACTCTTATTAGCAAGCATTTGGGGTTATCTGCTCGGCGCGATTCCGACGGGCGTGATTGTCGCGCGGGTGCTATCCGGTGTCGATATTCGACGGCACGGGAGCGGGCATACCGGCGGGACGAACGTGGCGCGCGTTGCCGGGCGGTGGGCCGGCCTGCTGACCGCGGTGTGTGATGTTCTCCTGGGGTTTTTGGCCGTGTGGAGCGTCAGACTGGCCTTGGACGACCCGTGGGCGGCGGCTGCCGCCGGTGTGATGGCGATTGTGGGCCACGACTGGTCCGTTTTCATCGGATTTGAGGGCGGCATCGGTCTGGCCGACCTGGCGGGCGCGACGCTGGCCTCCGACTGGCTGCGGGGATTGGGGAGCGGCGGCGCGTTCATCCTGCTGTGGCTCGTACTAACGAAGGTGCTGCATCGCCACCGCGCGCGCTCCACGATTTTCGGGATGCTCGTCTTCGCGTTGATGCTGTGGGTGCTAGGGATGCCCTCGCCCGGCTTTGCGATGGGGGCGCTTGGCGCGGCGGTCGTCATCGTCAAGACGCTGCCGGATTGGAACCGGGTGTACGCATAAGGTGTGATTGCTTAGTTCCGGTTTATCCGGGTTAGGTATGATGATACGAGGTGAAAGATGACGACGCAACACGTTCGACAGCCGGCGTCTGTGGAATCGACCTTAATGGATGTGGTTAAAACCCTACATCCACGCCGGGCGGCGCAGGTTTTGGACTTCGCGCGTTGGTTGAAAACGCAGCCTGCGCCAGACGATGAATTGAGCCATAACGCTACTGAAACCGAAATGGAGCTGGAGGAAAAAGCCTGGGAACAGGTTTATTTGGCGAATCGCGATACATTTCGGTCTATGGGCGCGCGATGCGCTCGTTGACTTGGATGCCGGAGACACCCTGGAGATGGTTATCGAAGATGGCAAGGTTCTAGATCGGCAAGCACGCAATCTATGACCGTATCTTGCGCTAATATGGGCTAATCTGGTGTAAGAAGCATCTGCATAACTTGCCAAAACGTAAACGCCCGCCGGGACAGCGACGTCTCGGCGGGCGTTGTGTGAAATGCCTACTCTAGCTCTTCCCTGTAGTAACGCCTGTGGCGGCGGCACCGCGCGGAATCAAGGCCGCACCTTAAAACGAATCGTTCGGCAAGTGCCGGAAGTCACTCGGAATCCCAGTGGTACATGCACACCCAGTAGTACCGCTCGCCGTCCTGTCCGAAGAAGTCTCGCAGATCGGCCTCGTCTTCACCCAGATCAACGTAGGTCTGATTTATGGTCCATTGGTATGGCAGCTCGACGAAAAGGTCGGCGTCATCGCAATCAGCCGCTGGGAACTTCTCCACGGGCTTAAAGACCAAATGCAGTGAGGTCGCGGTCATTCCCGGTGCATACGAACACTCAGGGTTATTGCGCCACTCGTGCACAATCCCGTTCGCCGTCTCCAGGAAGTAGCCCTCACAGTAGGCATAATAGCCCGGCACATATCCCGCTTGATTGAATCGCACGAAGACCCCATTCGTGGCGCCACCCTTTGCCAGACCAGCGCCGGTAATCAAAGTGAGGAGCAGCAGAGCTGCAGCCAACGCCATAGTGTGCTTCTTCATCTCGAGTCCCTCCTTTCAGCAGACTGTTAACTATCTGAATGAACCATTTCCGTTTCTGAGTCGAAACGCCCAGAACCTGGCAACACACCTGTAATTGCGATTTTCGAAGGTCACCTCCTTTTCTGTTGTGCGATCCCGTGGCTGCGTTACGCCGTCTCGGTCCCGCCTTCATTGCGGCGGCTGCGGCCACGGCTCAGGCTCGAAATCGAGCACAAATTCGAGATCGCTCGGGAAGGCCTCTGCCCCCGGCGCCGTCCCGGTGTCCAGCCAGCTTTCCATAGCCTCGAACATCGCCAACACCTGGTGTGGTGTGACGTTACAGTGCCCGGGCCTGTCGGTGTAGACGCGCATCAGGAGGTCTTCTCGCCCTTGTGACGTGACCTTCTCGTAGTAAGCTTGGGTGCCTTGCACGATCGCGAGAGGGTCTTCGATATTGTGCAGCATCAGCACCGGGCTTATGATTCGCCCACTGGGGTCGAAGCGCTTCAGGTATTGCCGCGCCGACCGGCGGGCCTTGATGTTAGCCATCGCATTCATAGTTGTGAGCAGGTCGTCCATCTCTGTGACGGTCATCCCAAGCTCCAACAGTTGTGCGCGATCGGCGTCGCTCAGGCTGTAGACGTGGTTGGCATTTTGGGCCGCCGGCCCTCCGGCGCGGGCCTCAAGCTCATAGCGGATGTAGTAGCCGAGCATCATATTGAGCGCCACGCCTGGCCCAAACTGGGCGCCCTGGGGCTGGTAGAACGCGCCTAGAGGCATATCATTGACCAGGCGCATGAACTCGAATCGCGCGAAGACGGCGGGATCGCTAAGCTGTGCGAAGTTTCCCCAGAAATGCGCCATCACTTGCTGGTAGACTTGGAATCCCTCCTCACCGTCGGGCAGGTCGCCGATGTCGCCCCAACTCGGATCCCACCCGAAGGCCGCCGCGTAGGCCACGGTATAGTCGAGCTTGAGGTCGGCGTTGAGGGTGCCCTCTGGCGCTCCACAGATTGGGACCGCGCCATCGTACAGTCCATGAAACATCTCTATGCTCTTCAGCGCAACATTGCCACCCATCGACATACCGTAGATGAGAACGCGCTTGGGGTGGGCGACGTTCCGCCTGAAGAAGATCAGGAGCTGTTGGGTGTCCCAGATGCCCTCCTCGACGTTCCAGCCGGCGTTGCGGAATCCCGACGCGGCGAGAGCATATCCGTGCTCCAACAGTAGCGCCTCTGTCGGTGCTCCCAGAATGGCTACATCGGGGTTTGTGACAGGATTAGGGCTGTAGCCACGGGCGTACAACAGCAACGTACCGTTCCAATTCTCCGGCACGACGATGCGGTAGGCTGCGCCGTGGAGTTCGCCCTCCAATTCCAACGGCAGGTCTGGCGCCTGTCTCGCCACGGCAATCGGGCTTTGCAGGGCGAGTGGTAGCACCAGCGCTACCAACAACAGAATGTACTTCAGCTTGAACATCGGTTACCTCCTTAAATTTGAACGAATTGATTGGGCTGGCGGATACTTTTGCCCTATAAGCTATCCTTTACAGGAAGCTCAGTTTACGCCATAGCTTACATCGACATCTTCATCCTTTTGTTCCGCTCCCAGGATTGAATGTGTCTGGTGTGCCAGGAAGGTGAAAAGCGTATCCAGGCCGTTGAACCCCACCCGCTCCCCCGTCCGCGGATCCTCCAAACTCGCCCGCCACGCACTATGCTCCCCCGTGCGCCACATCCGCAGCAAATAGGAGAAATACTCTACAGGTCGCTCTTCCATCGCATCACCTGCTACAGGCGTTATGCTTCTACCATAGCACACGCCTATCATGAAATCGTCATGAAAACGTCATGAAACCCGCCAAAAAAGCTTGTTTTCAACGGCCCGATACGCTATAATGGGTATAAGTGTTCTCGAGCGTAGCACAGGAGGACTTCATGGCACGGCTCTCCATCCTGTCGTTGGGCGCGCTGCACCTCACTCTGGACGACGTTCCGCTCACCGGTTTCGACTCCGACAAAGCGCGCGCCTTGCTGGCTTTTGTCGCTATCGAATCCCATCGCGCGCACCGGCGCGAGCGGTTGGCCGGGTTACTATGGCCGGACTACCCGGAGCGTCGCGCGCGGCACACCTTGAGTCAGGTGATTTCCAACCTGCGCCACATCATCGGCGACCGGAATCCCGACCGGGCCGCACCGTTTCTGGACGTGACCCCGCAGACGCTCCGCTTCAACCGCGCGAGCGATTATTGGCTGGATGTGGAGTTGTTCACCGCGTTGCCGCCGTCCCGCTCGCCGGATGTGCAGCACAGCATCGCGTGCTGCGAACAGGCTGTGAATGTGTATCGAGGGCACTTCATGGAGGGGCTATCCCTCCCCGATAGCCCGGCCTTCGAGGAATGGATCTTGACGCAGCGTGAGCGGTGGCTGCGCGTGGCGCTGGAGACGCTCACCCGGCTCATCGAGGGATGCACGCATCTGGGTGACCTCGACCGGGCGCTGCACTACGCCTGGCGGCAGCTCGACCTGGACCCGTGGCGCGAGGACGCCCACCGGCGCGTGATGCGCTTGCTGGCGTTGAGCGGGCAGCGCAGCGCAGCGCTGGCGCAGTACGACACCTGCCGCCGCACGTTGTTGTCTGAGTTGGACGCTGAGCCGGAGACGGAAACGGCAGCCTTGTACGAGGCTATCAAGACGGGCGCTCTGTTGGCACCTCCGACCGTCCCCGTTTCTCAAGTCGCTCCTCCACACAATCTGCCGATGCAACTTATGCCGTTGATCGGACGGGAGGCGGAACTCACCAGCCTGAGAACGCGCTTGCAGGAACCAGACTGCCGGTTGCTCACCCTGGTGGGGCCGGGCGGCATCGGCAAGACGCGGCTGGCGTTAGAAATTGTCGCGCCCCTGGTTTCCGCCTACGCCCACGGCGTCTTCCTTGTGCCCCTTACCTCATTGCACTCCGCGCAGGCCATCGTCCCCACGATCGCGCAAACGATAGGCTACACGTTCTCCGACAAGGGGGGGACGCAGGAGGCGCAACTGCTCGCCTATCTCAAGAACAAGACGATGCTCCTCATCCTGGACAACGCGGAGCATCTACTGTGCGCGCGGGCTACGGATCACAATGTGGAATCGGCGGCGACAACGGTCGCCAACCTGCTCGAAGCCGCGCCCGGCGTCAAAATCGTGGTCACGTCGCGGGTTGGATTGAACGTCTTGGGCGAGACCCGGTTCGTCGTGCCCGCGTTGGCTTACCCCGAAGACGCCGGCAGGCAGCTTGCGCCGGTGTACGAAGACCTGCGCCAACACCTGCCCGCCATTCAACTGTTCGTCCAGAGCGCGCGGCGGCAGCGCCCCACCTTTGCCCTCACCGCCAACAATGCCCAGGCCGTCAGCGATATTTGCCGTATTGTGCAGGGACTCCCGTTGGCGCTTCTGCTGACGGCGAACTGGGTCGCCACGCTGTCCACCGCCGAAATCGCCGCCCTGCTGACAGACGGCGGTTCCGGCAGTCCGGGCGACGGGCTTGATCTTCTGGAGACCGACTGGCCCAACGTTCCCCCACGCCACCGCAGCCTGCGCGCGGTCTTCGAGCACTCCTGGCGCTTGCTTACCGCGCGCGAGCAGGACGTGTACAAGGCGTTCGCCGTCTTTCGCGGCGGATTCACCCAGGCGGATGCGTTACACGTCGCCGGTGCGACGCCGCAGGATTTGCGCGCCCTGGTCAATGCCTCCTTTCTGCACCGTGAAACGTCGGGGCGCTATACGATGCAGGAATTGCTGCGCCAATACGCCGCCGAAAAACTCGCGGACGACCCCATGGCGGCCCAGCACGCGCACGACCGGCATTGCGCCTACTACGTCGCCGCTTTGCAGCGGTGGGCCGAGGAGGCCAAAGGTCCCCGGCAGCAGGATGTCCTCCACGAAATGGATGGTGAGATCGGCAACGCGCGCGCGGCCTGGGAGTGGGCCGTGACGCAGGGCGATATTGCCCGCATCGATCAAGCGGTACAGGGACTCGGGCTCTTTTACCAGCGCCGAATCCGCCGGCAGGAAGGGGAATCGGCGTGTCGCGCCGCCGTTAAGCGGCTCGAAGCGCTGCCGTCTGCGTCGCCGGTTCAAGAAGCCGAGCGACTGCGCGTCCTGGCCAAAGTGCTGGCGTGGCAAAGTCGCTTTCTGCCGCGAGAACGCGCTCACGACGTTATAGGGCGCGCTCTTGCGCTTCTCGAACAGCCGGAGCTGGCATCTCTGGATGTGCGGGCAGAACAAGCCGCCGCGTGGCAGCAAATGGGCCATATCATGATGGGGACAGATCGTCAGACCGCTAAACGGTATTACGAGCAAAGCCTGAGCCTGTACCGGGCAATCGGCGCTACGTGGGAAGTGGAACTTGTTCTGCTGGATATGGGCTGGTATGCCTGGCACTCGGCTGCTTACGAGCAAGCACAGCGTTTCTTCGCGGAGAGCTTATGTATCGCGCAAACCTGGAATGACCTGAGGGGTATGGCTTGGACGATTCAGGGATTAAGCGGTGTGGCAATGCAGTTGGGGCAGATCGAAGAAGCGGTGTGTCTTTCGCAGCAAAGCCTGGCGCTCCGCCGTGAAATGGGAGATCTGGCAGAGATTGCCGATGGCCTCTATAGCCTGGGTTTCAAATACATCGCCATGGGGCAATCGGCCAAAGCGGTGCCATTCTTGGAGGAATGTAGAACCCTGACGTGTGACCAACTGGGGCTGCCCGGCAGTTACGTACATTCGGTGTTGGCTTATGCCAGGATGTTCATGGGCCAGTACAAACCGGCATACTCGCTCGCTCGGACCGCGTTGCAGAAAATGCAGGACGCCCGCGATCAGCGTGGGGTAGGGTGGGTGTATCACGTCCTGGCGGGCATTGCCCTGGGTTTGGACGAGCTCACGGAGGCAGAACAGTTTGCGCGGGCCAGTGCGGAAGCCTATCGTCCCCTGGAACAACGTCAGGAGCTTACCTTCGCCCTGGCTTACTTGAGCTACAGTTTGTGGGCGCAAGGCCGGTTGGCCGAAATGAAACCGCTTTTGGAGGAGGTCCTGCACATCTGGCAGGTCATTGGCGCGCCTCATTCGTTGATGTATGCTTTGGTCGGTATGGCGCTGCTTTCGGTCAGCCGCGCTGAAGCAGAACACGCAGTCGAACTCTATGCATTGGCGTCTCGCCTATCGCCGTGTATCGAGCATTGTCACTGGTTCTGGGATGTAGCCGGGCGGCACATCGAAGACGCCGCCGAAGCCTTATCCCCAGAGCGCATTGCCGAAGCGCAAGCGCGCGGGCTGGCGCGAGATTTCCAGGCGACCGTTGCTGAGACGTTGGGATTGCTCCAGGAGGGATAATCTTCTGCAATGCAAACGTTGCTGAAGCGTTGGTAGTCTGGTAAGTATTGTGTGTTGCTCAAGCGTATGCCCGTGCATGGGCATACGCTGCGCACGTGACGGTCTTGCAGACGGCGCTATGCATAACCCGTATGTGGCTCTTAGCCCTCCCTACCGTAACGGAATCTTGCCCGCCGCCTGCCGTTCCTTGATAACATCCGCCGCGATGCTCTCTGGCACCACCGCATAGCGCTTGAATTCGAGCGTGAACGTGCCGCGCCCCTGCGTCATGCTGCGCAGGTCGGTAGCGTAGCCGCGCGCTTCGGCCAACGGGACTTCGCCATCCACGTTGCGCACCAAGCCACGCACGCGCATCGTGTTGACCAGGCCGCGCCGCCGCCCGATGTCGGCCACAATCGACCCCACGTACTCTTCCGCTGCGTTGATGTCGATGCGCATGATCGGCTCGAGCAAGGCCGGGGCCGCCGCGCGCACCACCTGCCGCGCGCCCATCCCACCGGCAATCTCAAAGTCCATCGTCGCCGAATCGACCTCGTGGTAGCGCCCGCCCAACAGCGTCACCTTGACGCCGGTGACGGGATACCCGGCGATCACGCCCTGCTCCAACGCACGGCGCACGCCCAGTTCCACCGGACGCCAGAACTCGCGCGGCAATTCGGCGGGCGGCGCAGCGTGAACAAAGGCCACGCCCTGTTCGTCGGCTTCATCGCCTTCCGCCAGCGGCTCGATGCTGAGGATAATCTCGGCATAGTGGCCGTGGCCGCCGGACTGCTTCTTGTACGTCGTCGTCACTTCGACGTGCTGCTGCACCGTCTCGCGGTAGGAGACCTGCGGCGCGCTCACCTGCGGCACGATGCCGAATTCGGTGCGCAGCCGGTCTACAGACACGTCCAGGTGCAACTCGCCCATGCCGGCCAGCGTCAGTTCGCCCGTCTCGGCGTCGAAGTTCTGGATCAGCGTGGGGTCCTCATCGCACAAGCGGTTCACAGCCTCGTGCAGCTTCTCGCGCTCTTTGGTGGATGGCGGCGTCAGCGCGACCGCGATCACCGGTTTGGGAAACTGGATGCCTTCCAGCACAATCGGGTGCGCGGGATCGCAGAGCGTGTCGCCGGTCATCGCCGATTTGACGCCTACCAGCGCCACCACGTCACTCGCGGCCATGCCGTCCACCTGCTCGCGGCGGTTGGCGTGCATCCGGTAGATGCGCCCCACCCGCTCAGACTCGCCCGCGCGCGGATTGTAGGCCATATCGCCGGCCTGCATCTGCCCGGAGAAGACGCGCACCCAGGTCAAGTGCCCCACGTGCGGGTCAGTGACAATTTTGAAGACCGACGCGCAGAACGGCGCGTCGAAAGTGTCCGGCCGCTCGAGGATTTCCTCCGGGTTGGCGGGATTGTGACCGAGCACCGGCGGGATGTCCACGGGCGCGGGCAGGTAATCGACAATCGCGTCGAGCAACGGTTGCACAGCGATGCGATTGCGCGAGGTGCCACACAGCACCGGCACGATGTCTCCGGCGATCACAGCCTTGCGCAATGCCGCGCGCAATGTTGCTAGGTCGATCTCAGCCCCTTCGAGGCGCTGCTCGAACAGTTCATCATTGGTCTCGCAGATCGCGTCCAGCAGACGCTCGCGCGCCTGAGCTACTTGCGCGACCATATCCGCAGGCACGGGGACGCTCTCCGGCTCATCGTCGCCATTGTGCCAAGCCCACGCCTGCCCGGTGAGCAGATCGACGATGCCCTCGAACCCTCCTTCGCTGCCCATAGGCAATTGCAGGGGTTGCGCATTGGGCGTCAGCCGCTCATGAACCTCACCGAGCACGCGGTAGAAATCCGAGCCGATGCGATCCAGTTTGTTGACGAAGATCAGGCGCGCCAGCTTCTCGCGGTTAGCGTGCATCCACACCGCCTCGGTCTGCGGCTCCACCCCGCCGACGCCGCACAGGATCATCACCGCGCCGTCGATGACGCGGATCGAGCGCACCACCTCGGCGGTGAAGTCGATGTGGCCGGGCGTGTCGATCAGGTTGATGCGGTGCTCGCGCCAGTGGCAGGCGGTCGCGGCGGACATGATCGTGATGCCACGCTCCCGCTCCTGCTGCATAAAGTCCATCTGCGTGTCGCCCTCGTCGATCAGACCGGCGCGGTGAATCCGCCCGGTGTAGTACAGAATCGACTCGGACGTCGTTGTTTTTCCCGCATCCACGTGGGCAAAGATGCCGATGATGCGGACGTTTTCTAGTGGTGCTTCCTTCTTTTTCGCCATTGCTTTCCTTCTTCCTTGTTTCGCAGCCAAGACTACAAAAGTCTCAGCACGTACTGTGTCTTGTAAACCTGTTGTTCAGCGCAAGCACTTGTTAAAC
>OMKS01001690.1_pt1 | contig 19401 bp, 14 predicted proteins | sample 1674721 | NCBI WGS metagenome assembly OMKS01 (sample SAMN06264996, study PRJEB25208) | sediment metagenome | isolation source: hot spring sediment | place: USA: California | collected 2014-09-02
GTCGGCAAGACCTTCTCCGAATGCGCCAACATGTTGTACCAGAACCGCGACGACAGAAACCCCGTGGTCCTGCTCGGCGTCCGCCGGGACGACAAGGTGATCATGAATCCCCGGCGTGGCGCCGCCGGAGTGCCCAACGAGGAATTGAGGATCGAAGAGACCGATGCCCTGATCGCCATCGCGTTTACATCGCCCGACCTGAGATCGCGCTTTGCCTCTTCCGGCGAGGGGGCTTGAGAAGACCGCACGCCGCGGCTCAGGCATCAGCGGAGCCATTTGAGTTTGATGATCCCCCCGGTATCCTGGGCGATGTAGATGTATCCATCCGGATCCACGGTGACACCTTCCTGATTGTCACCCGGAAAGGCGTAGACCTCCAGAAGTTCGTAGTTGCGCGAGTATACCAGCAACGTGTTGGTTGAATCGCTGACGACGAGCAGGCGGTCCGTCCGGGCGTCGTAGTTCAGCGCGGACAAGTCGATGATCCCCGGCGAGAACCAGCCGAGGATCCTGGGCTCGGACGCGACGTCTCGAAGCGGCAGTTCCACCTGGAACACCGCCGAGATGTCCTGTTCATTCGTAAGCGTGAAGGCCTGGTTGGCCACAAGGAAGATGCCACCCTGGGGGTGCGTATCGTCGGGAACGAAGGTAATCCCCTCAATCCCTTCGCCGCCGGCCGCCAGGAGGGTTCGTCCGTCGAATTCCCTTGGAATGGAAAACTCCCGCAGGATCGCAAAACTCTCCGGATCGACCTCCAGCACCGTTTCGGCCTCCTCGACGGCCACGTATAGAAGGCCCGTTGCCGGATCACACGTGATGCCTTCCAGGTCGGCGTCGCGCAAATGCCCCTGCTTGACCGGCGTCCCGTCGGTGGCGATTTCGCAGATATCGCCCTCATCGCCGATGACGAAGAGGGTCTTCCTCAGGGGGTGCCAGACGATGCCGGAGGGCTCATTGAAGCCGATCTGGTCTATGTCGCCGACCCATTTGTTGGGGAAGATGATTCTCGAGAGGATATCCTGCGGGGTCGGATCGCTCGCGCATCCGTTCAACAGGGTGACACCCAGCAGTACGGCCGACAGACACAGACAACGACATACGCACATCAGAAACATCTCCTTGTAAACGGTTTCCGGGATTCGCCGCCGGCGACCCGATGGTATGGCACCCACTGGGTCTTACGGCAAGACCGTCCGACCCCACCGTATCCCGGCACACGGCGAACCGGCAACTGCCGCAGGGTCGCGGAAGCATACGGGAAAAGGGCGGTTGACGCAATAAAAAAGTCGTCGAGGGCGTCGGTTGCCTGTTGGACCGGCGTTTTGCCCTGTTTGCGTCGGAATAACGCGGCAAAAGGGCCTCGGAGCGGCCGGGCCGCCGGGTATGGCAGTATCCGGCCGACAGGGCGTTGTTTTTCACTTGCCCCGGCGTGCCGGTTTAGGCTACAATTGAGAAATGCGTGCTTGGTCGAAGATAGTGGGTATGGCTGTCTCGATTCAGGATGGAGCCGACGACATGACGCGATGGATTTGAAAACCGCGTTCGGAGAAGTTCGGTGATGGAAGGAAAAGAGACTATGGCTTCGTGTACAGCGTCGTTCAGGCATCCGCGTTCTTTGATGGCGAAGACACTTGGGATTATGCTTGCCGGGATAGCAGCCGTGGTGGCGTTGGCGGTCGTTGAGGATGTCTGTGCTTCTCCGGCGGGAGCCACCGATTCGGCCGCCCCCGGGCGAGCGGGAGGCGCCGACAGTGTGATTATCGGACAGAGGGGGGCCTTTGAGCCGGATGAGTTGGCCGGAGTGCTGGAGTCCGTAGATCGCGGACTGCCGAGGGCATCGGCGCCAGACGCCTCGACCGTGACGATGATCGTCGCCAAGGCCGAAGAGGCCCCGGCGGCGCCCGAGCCCGCTGCACCACCGGCGGAAGCGGCGCCACCCGATGCCGCCGCGCCGCCCGCTGAGCAAACCCCACCGGCCTCTCCTCCTGCGGCGGCCGCCGCCGCGCCGGAGACGCAGGCCAAACCGGCCAGTTTCACGACCCTCGTTGCGCTGCCCAAGCTCAGCAACACCGAGTTCAGCGAGATGAGCGAGCAGCTCGCCATGTCGCTAGGGTCGGAGTTGGGCTACCTGGCGGCCTCAACGGCGGTGGCCCATTGGCTTCCGGCGTCTCCGGCGGGTCTGGTTGGCGTGCGGACGCTGACACGATGCGAGGCGGAGCAGACATACGTCCTGCGTTTCGGATGCCGGTTGTTCATATCGCAGCCGTCGCAGCTCTGGGTGATGGGCGTCATTGTCGCGGAAGACGGAACATTGACCATCAATCCGGACATGGCGCTTGTCGAGCCGCAGGTGACGAAGATGATCGCCTCCCTGAACGAGATGCGGACCGGTCTGGGCATTCGCGATCTGGAGGCGAAGATGGTTCAGCTGAGCTACGTGGACGCCGACACGGCGATTACCATGCTGGGGAGCCTCGGGGTGACAACGGCGGACAAGACGCCGGCGGCCATCGAGTTCGCACAGCTTCCGTATGTCATGAAGGTGCCGGACCCCTCCAAAGAATACACGGGGCTCATCGGCGAAAAGACCACCGCCGCCAAGAGCAAGCTATCCCTGGCGCCCGGCGTCGCCTCGGACTTGGCCGACAACACCATCGCCTCGCCCATGACGCAGCTCCTGGTGATGTTCCACCCGGCGCATCCCGAGCAGTTCAGCGAGGTCCGCCGGCTGCTGGACACGTTTATCGACCGGCCTGCGCGGCAGATATTCATCGAAGCGATGGTGCTCGAAATCAGCGAGGAGGGGCTGAAGGAGCTCGGCGTCGAATGGGAGCTGAAGGATGCGATCATCGACATCAAGGGCGGTGCCCAGAACGCCGGGCTCGCCAAAGACACGCTCAAGGTCAATTTGAAGGACACCTCGCTCGTCCACCGCATCTTCAACGGGCAGGTGCCGTGGGACTGGAATGTGACCATCCGCGCCCTGATCCGCGAGGGCAAGGCGGAGGTGCTCTCGCGTCCCAGCGTCCTGACGCTGGACAACCGCCAGTCCACCATCCGTGTCGGCACGGACGTGCCCGTCGCCAGCAGCCTGGAGGGCATGACCGCGTACGCCAACCGGGTCAGTTTCAATTTCGAGTACCTGCCCATCGGCATCCTTCTGAACATCCGCCCGCGGATCAACGAATCCGGCAGCGAGGTCAGCATGTTGATCGACACCATCGTCTCGGCCAAGGTGCCCGGCCAGGACCTGACCATTCGCGCCGGCACGGACGGCATGCCGCTGGCCTCGGCCCCGACCGTATCGACCCGCCGTGTGCAGACGTACAGCCGCATCGGCAACAACACGCCCCTGATCATCGGCGGCCTGGTCGCCCGCGAGACGATTCAGACGGTCGATAAGGTGCCCCTTCTGGGAGACATTCCGTGGGTCGGCGCCGCCTTCCGGGCCGAGAAGAACGAGAGCCTCAAGCGCGAAGTCATCATCGTCCTGACGCCCCACGTCCTTCCCGAAGGCAAGGACGTTCGCCGCTCCTTCCCCAAGGACGAGGACTTCTTCGACAGCTTCGGGAACAATCTGTTCCGCGATTCCTACCGGATACGGAGCGAGGATGTCTTCGATCTGACCTTCCTGCTGGAGAACCGGCGCATCGTGGCCTATCGGACGCTGGCCCGCCAGGTGGCCGAAAAGAACTTCCGCCTGGCCGACGTCGATCCGTTCCGGTCCTTTGTCCGCGACAGCGTTCCGGGCGAGTCGATCCTCGTGACCCGTATGATCTACGAAGTCGTCAAGCGGCTCGATATCGCCGACAAGATCGAACAATCGAAGATCATCTACTTCAAGAGCCAGCAGCAACTCGGCGGCTACGACGTGAAGTTCTGCGACGAACTGCTCAACGACCCGGCCACGGGCAAACTCAAGAAATTCGGCGACAAGGCCCTGGCCATCACCTACCGCTTCGACCGCCAGTCCCTCGAACAGGGACGCCTCGGCAGCGAGCCGATTCCAGACATCTCTCTGATTGATTGCCCGAACCGCGAGGTCTGGGGCGCGAAGCTGTGGGAACTCAATCAGCCCACGCCCGACGGGCGCCAGCGGCACACGATCCTCATCCAGAACGAGTCCGACACCGTCCGGCTGCGGCGGGCGCTGGCGCTCAAGAAGGTCATCGTTCTCAACGGCGGCGTCGACCAGTTGCGGTTGAGGAATTTCAGCGTCGGCAAAGTGCTGCTTATGCCCGAACTCAAGGGCGAGCAGATTCACGTTATCGACGCCGATGCGGCGATGTTCTATTTCCACACCGAGCACTATTACGCCGCGGCGCTGGCCCGGATCGAAGAGCAGTTGAAGCAACTGGATGCGATGTTGCGTCTCCCGGAAATCAGCGTCCTGCTGGAGGCGCCGCTGCCCGACAACAACAAGCGTAGTACGAAGGAATAATGCTGACCAAGGTATTCTACGGCAACACCGTGTTCGACTGGATGCATGCCGCCCTGATTATCGTTGGGGCGGTGGTCCTGGGCAAGGCCCTCTACTGGTTTATCGGCCGAACGATCAAACGGATGGCCGCGAGAACGCGGACACGGCTCGATGACATCCTCGTGGACATGCTCGAGGAGCCCGTCGTGTTCGCCGTGGTCATCCTCGGCATCTGGTACGGGCTGAGCGTGCTGGAGCAATCCAAGACCGTCGAGTCGGCCGTCAACAAGGGCATCTACATCCTCGTTTGCATCAACGCCGCCTGGCTCGTCACCCGGCTGTTCGACGCCATGGTGGAAGAGTACCTCATTCCATTCGCCAAAAAGACCGAAAGCGATCTGGACGATCAGTTGATTCCCGTCGTCCGACGGGGAATCAAGGTTTCCATCTGGACGATCGCCGTCATCATGGCGATGGACAACGCCGGCTATGATGTTTTCTCCATCCTGGCCGGGCTGGGCATCGGCGGCCTGGCCTTCGCCCTGGCGGCCCAGGATACGGTCGGTAACTTCTTCGGCAGTATCGCCATCTTCATCGACAAACCCTTCAAAGTCGGCGACCGCATCCAGGTCTGCGGCCACGACGGCGTCGTCACGGCCATCGGCCTGCGGAGCACCCGAATCCGCACCCGTTACCAGGGGCGAATCGTCACCATTCCGAACCAGCAGGTGGCCAAGGCCGACGCCGTCAACGTCGACAGCGAGAACGGCCGTCAGATGTTCGCCGTCTACCGCCTCACGCCCGACATGAGCGACGACAAGATCACCCTGGCGATGGACATCCTCAAACGCATCGCCCAGTCCGATCCCGACACGATGGAGAAGGTCGTCACCGGGTTCATCGCCATCACCGAGTACTCCCGCGACGTTATGCTGCTGTACTGGATCAAGCCGGACGCCTCCAAGCTGGAGACCCGCACCCGCATCAACCTCGAGATCATCCGCCAGTTCAAGAAGAACGACATCGAACTGGTCAAGGCCGCCCCCATCCACACCAAGGTCAGCCAGGTCGAACTGCTGTAGGCAGTCCGGCCCGTCGGGTGAGGCCGCTGTGCGCACAGCCGTGCATCAGACCGAAATCGCGGCTCCATCGCCAGTGGCTGGTGGCCTGTGTCTTGAGTCGTGGGTCGCGCGTCTCCCTGCTATCCGGCCGTGATCAGCGGTTGGGCGGCGGTCAGCGGGGCCGTGGCGCGGTCCAGCAGGCCCATGCAATGGGTGATCGCCACGCCGTAGTTGGTGATCGGCACACCCTGGCTCTGTGCCTGGTGGATACGCCAGAGCATCTGCTTGCGGTTGAATACGCACGCTCCGCAGTGGATGACCAGCCGGTAGGGCCGCAGGTCCTGCGGGTAGTCCTGGCCGGCGGCAATATCGACCTTCAGCGGTCCGCCCGCGGCCTGCTCCAAGAGCGCCGGAATCTGCACCCGGCCGATGTCTTCGCCGATCGGGTGATGGGTGCAGGACTCGGCCACGAGGATCCGGTCGCCCGGCCGCAGCGTGTCGATGACCTCCGCGGCCGCCGCCATCGCCTCCAGATCGCCCTTGAAGCGGGCCATCACGATGGAGAACGTCGTCGCCGGGGTTTCCGGGTCGAGCTGGGCGGCCACCTTATCGAACACCTGGCTGTCGGCCACGACCAGGCTTGGCCCGCCGGTGAGCCCCGCCAGGGCCGCCTCCAACTCCGTTTCCTTCACGATGACGGCCGTGGCGCTGCGGTCGAGGATCTCCCGCAGGCAATGCACTTGCAGCATCTTGAGCCGGCCCTTGGGCGCCTCGATATCCAGCGGCGTTACCAGCAGGACCGTATCACCGGGCTGCACCAGGTCCGCGATCAACGGCCGGGCCTCCAGGAACTCCACGGGCGCGGCCTCCACCATCAACTGCCGCAGCCGGTCGAAGCCTTCCGGGAATACGGCGCACGTGGTTGCCACGTACTTCGCCCCGGCGCGCACGGCGGCGGCCTCGAGGCTGTCGTCCATCCGCATGTCCTTCTTGTTGGCGACTACGATATACGGGGTCTTGCGCTGCTCGAGCATCCGGACCAGCCGGTCCTCTTCATCGGTCCAGTCGTCCGTCACCAGCAGCGCCAGCTCCGTCCGCTCCATCGCCTTGACCGTCCTGGCCACGCGCTGCCCGCCCAGCTCGCCCTTGTCATCCGTGCCGGCCGTGTCGATGAACACCACCGGTCCGATGGGCTTGAGTTCCATCGTCTTGTCCACCGGGTCCGTGGTCGTGCCCGGAACATCGGATACGATGGACACCTGCTGGCCCGTCAAGGCATTCACAATGGAACTTTTGCCCACGTTGCGCCGCCCAAAGACACCGATATGCAGCCGCAGACCCTTCGTTGTGCCGTTCATAAGCATCTCCTGTCGTGTTTCGCCCGCCCCGGCGGGGCGGTTGGGTTGTTCTCAAATCATCGTGCCGACCGCGGAATCGCCGTCATTTCGCGGACGTGCGGATATTCGCCGCCACCGCGCTGAGCAGGGCCTCGGGCTTGAGGGGCTTCTCCAGCACCTGTCTGACCGGTAGCCAGTTCTCATCCGGCTCGAAGCCGAACGGCAGCGACATTTCCTTGCGGATGCCCGTCAGCATGACAATCGGCGCGGCCCGCAGCCGCTCATCGGCCTGCAGGGCCCGCGCAATGTCGAAGCCTTCGGTCTGGGTCGTCATCATCACGTCCAGAATAATCAGGTCCGGGTCCACCTTCTTGGCCGTGGCAATCCCTTCGGTCCCGTTGGACGCGGTGAAGACGTCATAACCTTTTGCCGTAAGCAGATTGCTGACCGCATCGACCAGTTCCGGATCGTCGTCAATCATGAGCACCTTGTTGGCCATACCGTTCTCCTTTGTCACCATCACATGGCGTTGGTTATTTTTCCCGCGTAATATCCCGGTTGACATATCGACGGCGGCAACGGGCCCCGGAGCGTCCGGATACAGTCACCGCGAGAGTAATCCAGTTGGCGGCCCAATATCGAGGCCGTTGCTTCCAGTTGTGCCAGCGTCGCCGCCGTATCAGCGTCCACGGGCGCACCGCCCGGATAGATATCGTACAATCGCCGCACCTCGTACGGCGTACACTTGACCATAATGACGTTCGCCCCCGCGGCCAGCGCCGCCGCCCGCCGATCGACCCCGTCCAGATACGCCAGGGCCGTCGTGGCCGGCATGTGCGCGTCGGGCATCAGAATACGGGCCACGGCCAGGGCCTTGAGCGTCAGCATCAGGTCCGCGGCCGGTTGCCCACCGAGGGCCGTATGCGGATGGGGTATGAACGGACCGACGCTCACCATATCCAGCCCGCAGGCCTTCAGAAAGATTATATCGTCCGCCAGGGTCGCAATCGTCTGGCCCCTGAGCCCCACGATGATGCCGGAGCCAACCTGATAGCCCAGTTCCGCCAGGTCTTTGAGGCAGCGGCGGCGGTTCTCGAATGACATGGCCGGGTGCAATCGCTCATAGCGGTCCGGCACGCCGGTCTCGATCTTCAGGAGATACCGGTTCGCACCACAGCGCCGCCAGAGGGTATAGTCGTCGCGGCTGCGTTCCCCCACGCTCAGCGTCACGGCCATATCGAATCGGGTTTTGATCCGTTCGATCACCTCGCCCAGCCATTCGGCGGGCATCCGCGGGTCCTCGCCGCTCTGGAGCACCACGGTTCCGATGCCCATATCCGCGACCCTGCCGGCCGCCTTGAGGACTTGCCCGGCGTCCAGGCGGTACCGCTCCAACACGGCGTTGCCCGCCTGCAAGCCACAGTAGGCACAGCGGTTACGGCAGTGATTGGAGAACTCCACAATCGCCCGCACCGGTATCGCATCGCCGACGTGCCGCCGCCGGACCTCATCGGCGAAATCGAACAGCCGCTCGATATCGGCCGGGTCGGTCAGGCCCAACAGCCGTTCGAGGTCCGTTCGCCGCGGCGTCTCGGCCTCGTGTACCCGTTCCAGACATGGTTCAATGCGTGCGAAAGCCATCGGTGCGCTCACGTCAGTCTTCGGAGCCCTTTCGATACGTCTCCAGGAGTTCCATCATCTTGTCGGCCGTCAGGTCCCCGTGAATCGTGTCGTCGATCATCACCACCGGCGCCAGGCCGCAGGCTCCCAGACACCGCGCCGGCTGCAGGCTGAACATGCCGTCTTCCGTCACTTGCCCGAAATCGATCTTCAATTCATCCTTGATGCGCTGCAATATCGCCCCGGCCCCCTTGACGTAACATGCCGTTCCCAGGCACACGCTGATCGTGTGTTTGCCCGGCGGATTCAGATTGAAGTAATGGTAGAACGTGGCCACGCCCCAGATATGCGCCGTCGGAATACCCATCCGCACGGCGACCTCATTCATGACCTCGGTCGGCAGATACCCATACAACGCCTGCGCCTTGTGCAGCACGGCGATCAGATGGGAGTGCGGATATTCGCGCTGCATCACCTCGGCGATGAATTCGCCCAACTCGGCCAGTGCGTCTTTCTCTTGCGTCGTTGTCATGATCAGTCACCTAGAAGTACAGATCCCTGCGTCCATCTTGCGTCTTGCCATAGAATTCCATGAACTGCTCGAACATCTTCGGCTGTGTCCGGCGGATCTGGTCGATCTCGCGGGCAATCAGGGCCTCGCCGACGGCCAGCGTTTCGGGGCCGGCGAAGTCATCCAGCCATTCGCGGAACGTGATAACCGCATTGAGCTTGCAGAACCGGCCCTCGGCTCCGCTTCGCAGCAGATTCATGATCTTCGTGCCCGTTCGTCCGCACCGGTACCCGGCCGTGCAGAAACTCGTGATATACCCGGCCTCGGCTAATTCGCGGATCACCGTATCGAGGCCCCGTGTGTCGCCCAGCATGAACTGCTGGTCGTCGGTCTGACCCGCGTCGGGTCGGTTCGCATACCCGCCGACGCCAATCCGGCTACCCGCATCCATCTGCGTGCATCCCAGCGGCAGGATCCGTCGGCGAAGTCCCGCGGGCTCGCGGGCCGTGAGAATCATCCCCGTATACGGCACCGCCAGCCGAAGCACCGTCACCAACCGCTCAAAATCCGCGTCATCCACCGCATGGTCCGGCCGCTGCGTAAACGGCGTATTGGCCGCCGGCTCCAGCCGCGGGAAACTGATTGTGTGCGGCCCAATGCCGAAACGCCGCTCCAGCTCTATCGCGTGATAGAGCAACCCCATGACTTCATACCGCCAGTCATACAGCCCGAACAGCGCACCGAGGCCGACATCGTCGATGCCGGCTTCCATTGCACGGTGCATACTGTAAAGCCGCCAGAGGTAGTTGCCCTTGAGCGTGCCGGCCGGGTGCACCCGTTCGTAAGTCGGCCTGTGGTAGGTCTCCTGGAACACCTGATACGTGCCCAGCCCCGCCATCTTGAGCACCGCCAGGTCCTCGATGGGCATCGGCGCAGCGTTGACATTGCACCGGCGGATCTGCCCCCAGCCCCGGCGCGTCTTGACCTTCACGCCGTACACCGCCTCCATTGTGGACGCGATGTAATCAACGCCGCTTCGCGGGTGCTCCCCGTAAACAACGATCAACCGCTTGTGCCCAATACGGCCGGCCAGCACCGCCGCCTCTTCTTTCACCTCGGCGAGACTCAGCGTCCTGCGGTGCGCGGCCGTATTGCTCCTGCGAAACCCGCAATAGAGACAGTCGTTGACACAGTGGCTGCTCATGTACAGTGGAGCGAACGTCACAATCCGGTTGTCGTAGACCTTCCTCTTGACCGTTGCGGCGGCTTGGCGCATCCGTTCAAGCGACTCGCCGCCTCGCACCCGAAGCAGCAGGGCGGTCTCGTCGGGGCTCAGCGTCTGCACGGCAAGGGACTTGGCCAGAATATCCTCCACCTGCCGCGGATCCGGCTCGCCGGCGGCCTCCAGCAGCCGGGCAATCGCCGCGTGGTCGATGAAGTTACGGCCGCCCGTCAGATACTTGTCGATCTGCTCCGGGTAGATCGCCGGCGCCGACGGACGCGCCGGCCGTCGTGTTGTATTCGTACATGTATGTGCAAGGGTCATGCTTCGACCTCCTATACAACCCTCAGGTTCGGGGAGACAATTCCGACCGGCTGCTTGGCGGCGTAGTGCGTATGCAGCAGTTCATGCGACTTCTTGCTCAGCGGCCGACCCAAAAACTCCCGATACAACCGCTGCACCTCCGGGTTCTCGTGGCTGCGGCGGATCGTCTTATCCCGGTCCAGGCTGTACAACGCCTCCGCCCGGGCCACCAGACACGCCTCATCCAGTGGAATGGAGTTGGCCATCGCATAAGGCTGGCCGCCGCCGCCGATGCACCCGCCCGGGCAACCCATGATCTCGACGAAGTGATACCGGTCCGGCTGCTCGCGGACGATCTCCAGGAGCCTGGCGGCGTTGCCCATCCCGTGCGCCACGGCCACCCGCAGCTCCTTGCCGTCCATCGCCAGCGTCGCCTCGCGGATCCCCTTGAACCCGCGGATCGGCTGGACCTCAATGTCGATCAGGGTTTCGCCCGTATACAGCTCGTAGGCTGTCCGGATCGCCGCCTCCATCACGCCGCCGGTGACGCCGAAGATGGCCCCGGCCCCGGATGACAGACCCAGCGGAGCATCGAACGGCTCAGGCTCGATATTCAGAAAATCAATCCCCGCGGACTTGATCATCCACACCATTTCGCGCGTCGTCACGACAATGTCCGTCGTCCGCCGTCCGTTGACCCTCAGTTCGGGCCTGGCCGCCTCGTATTTCTTCGCCGTGCAACACATCACCGCGACGCTGAGCACTTTCTCCGGGTCCGTCTTGATCTTGTTTGCGAAATAGGTCTTGATCATGGCCGAGCCCATGGACATGGGGCTCTTGCACGTGGAGACGTTCGGAATCAGGTCCGCATGGAACTGCTCCATGTACTTCATCCACGCGCTGGAGCAGGAGGTGATCATGGGCAGGACGCCGCCGCTCTGAAGTCGTTCGAGGAACTCGCTGGCCTCCTCCATGATGGTCAGGTCCGCGGAGAACTGTGTGTCGAACACGTAGTCGAACCCCATGTGCCGAAGCGCCGCGGCAAGTTGCCCCTCCATGTTGCGTCCCGGCGGCAGTCCGAAGCCCTCGCCGATCGCCGCGCGTACGGACGGCGCCACCTGCGCGACCTTGACCAGACCGTCGTCGCTGAGCGCCGTGAACAACTCCTGCGTATAGTTCTTCTCGACAAACGCCGCCGTCGGGCACACGTTGATGCACTGTCCACAGGCCGTGCAGACGCTCTCGGCGAACGGCAGGTTGTATGCCGGCATCACCACCGTATCGAAACCCCGGTGCGCATGTCCCAGGGCGTGCACGCCCTGCACCTCGGAGCACATCCGCACGCACCGTCCGCACAGCACGCATTTCTCGGGATCGCGAATGACCGACGCGGAGGACAAATCCTGCTCATATTGCTTGCGCGGTCCCTCGAAATGCCGTTTGCGGATGCCCATGGCGTACGCCAGCCGCTGCAATTCGCAGTTACCGTCCCGCTCGCAGGTATGGCAGTCCTGGGGGTGATTGTCCACCAGCAGCTCCATGATGTCCCGCCTCGCCTGCCGCAGTTCCCGGGTGTTCGTGTGAATCTTCATCCCATCGGCCACCGGGTACGCGCAGGACGCGACGTAGTTGCGCATCCCTTCGACCTGCACGATGCACACGCGGCACGCCCCCTCGATGCTCAGCTTCGGATGGTAGCAGAGCCGTGGAATCCGGTATCCGCAGTGGTCGGCCGCCTGCATAATGGTCAGCCCGGCCTCGACCTGATACGGTTTGTTGTTGATGGTGATGGTAATCGTTTTTGCCATGGTATTCCTCAGACCTTCACGATGGCGTCGAATTTGCATTTTTCGAAGCACAGTCCGCACCGCACGCACTTGTCCTGGTCGATGACATGCAGGTGCTTGGCCTGCCCGGTAATCGCCCCGACCGGACAGACCTTGCGGCACACCCCGCACCCCTTGCACGTCTGGAGAATCTCGAACCGGATCAGCGCCTTGCACGCCCCGGCGCGGCACTTGCCCTGTTCGATATGTTCTTCGTATTCCTCGCGGAAATTCTCGATGGTGCTCAGCACGGGATTCGGCGCCGATTGCCCCAGGCCGCACAAAGACGCCTTCTTAATCGTCTCGCCGAGCCGCTGGAGCTTCTCGATATCCCCGGCCCGGCCCTTACCCTCGGTGATCCGCGTCAGGATCTCCAGCATCCGCTTGGTTCCTTCGCGGCACGGAGTGCACTTGCCGCAGGATTCGTTCTGCGTGAACTCCAGGAAGAACCGCGCGATATCCACCATGCACGAATCCTCATCGATCACAATCATCCCGCCGGAGCCCATGATGGAGCCGGCCTTCGCCAGAGACTCGTAATCAATCGGCGTATCGAGGCACCGCTCCGGAAGACACCCACCGGACGGTCCGCCCGTCTGCACCGCCTTGAATTTCCTGCCGCCGGGCAGCCCGCCGCCGATGTCATAGATGATCTCCCGCAGCGTCGTGCCCATCGGCACCTCGACGAGCCCTGTGTTGACCACCTTGCCCGCCAGGGCAAAGACCTTCGTGCCCTTGCTTGTCTCGGTTCCCACGGTGCTGAACCACGTCGCCCCGTCCATGATGATCACCGGGATGTTCGCCCAGGTCTCGACATTGTTGATCAGCGTCGGCTTGCCGAAGAGCCCCTGCACGGACGGGTAGGGGGGTCTGGGCCGCGGCATCCCGCGCGCCCCTTCGATCGAATGAATCAGCGCCGTTTCTTCGCCGCATACGAATGCGCCGGCCCCCAGCCGTATCTCAATATCAAAGTTGAAGTCGGACCCCAGGATCCGCTCGCCCAGAAAACCGTGTGCACGAGCGTCTTCTATGGCCTTGGTGATTCGCTTGATCGCCAGCGGGTATTCCGCCCGGATATAGACCACGCCGCGTTCGGCCCCGACGGCATAGGCCCCGAGCGCCATGCCCTCGACCACCGTATGCGGATCGCCCTCGATGGCGCTGCGGTCCATGAATGCCCCGGGGTCGCCTTCATCGGCGTTGCAGATCACGTATTTCGGCGTTGCCTTCTCGGCCGCCGTCAGCTTCCATTTCAGCCCCGTCGGAAATCCCGCGCCCCCGCGGCCGCGCAGACCGGAACGCTGCACCTCAGCCACGATATCCGCCGGGCTCATCTCCGTCAGCGCCTTGCCCAGGGCCTCGTAGCCCCGCAGGCTCAGGTAGTCGTCGATGTTCTCCGGGTTGATGATCCCGCAGTTGCGCAGCGCGATACGCATCTGCTTGCCGAAGAACCCCACATCCCCGAAGATCCGGTAGAACCGGTTGTACAGGTGGTCCTGTTCAACCTCCAGGTCACCGATCAGCTTGCCGCCGACCAGATGCTCGGTCACTATTCGCTCGACGTCGCTTTCGTCCAGACCGCCGTAGATGACGTATCCGGGGTTGACCACCATGATGGGGCCTTTTTCGCACATCCCAAGACATCCGCTGAGGTTGATCCGGACCTGGTCGGTCAGACCGTGCGCCCGGAGTTGCTCGTCGAGCGCGGCCCTGACGCGATGCGCGCCGTTATTGATGCACTTGGTCCCGTCACAGAGAGTAATGACATACTTGGCCGCCATGTTCTACAGTTCCCCTAATCGATGACCCACTCGTCAATCACCTGGCCGTTCTTGATGTGCCGTTCGATAATCGCCTCGGCGCGCCGCGGCGTGACCTTGCCGTACTTGACCGGGTTCTTGCCCGTCATAATGACTTCGACCGTCGGCTCCAGGTTGCACCGTCCGGCACAGCCCTTCTGGCTCAGGTACACGTTCGCGAGACCCTCATCCATGGCCTTCTGGAAGACCGCCATGACATCCTTCGAGCCGGCGGCGATCTCGCACGTCGCCATGCCCACATACACGCGGGCCGACGCCAGATACCCCTTGCTCACAATCCTGCCCACGGCCTCGGTCCGTTTCTTCCTGACCAGCTCCAGCGGTGTCGTCATGCCTGCCACCTCACTTCAACTCAAAAATGAACGCATTGCCCTGCGGCCGCGGCTCGACCCATATCCGGCCGCCGTGGCTCTCGACAATCTGTTTGGTGATATACAGCCCCAGCCCGGCCCCGCGAACCTTGCGGGTCTGTTCGTTGTCCAGCCGGTAGAATTTCGCGAACAGCCGCGCCCGTTGCTCTTCCGTGATCGGCGGAGAGTCGTTGTACACCTCGATCTGTACCCCGCCGGCCGTCCGCCGGCTGCTCAGACGCACTACACCCCGATCCGTGCAGTACTTGATCGCATTACTCACCAGGTTATTCGCCACAATCTGCATAAGGTCCAGGTCCGCCTCGACGACCAAGTCCGCCGCAATCTCGTTCTCAAAGCGAACGTTCTTCTTTGCGATCAGCGCCGCCAGGGACTGCAAAGACTCCTCGAACACGTCCTTGCCCAGGTTCAGACGGACCTTCGTCACGGACAATTCGCCCCGCTCCACGCGACCCAGGTTCAGAAACTTCCGCACCGTCGCCGCCAGGTAGTCCAGGTTCCGGGTTACGGAATCCATCGCCTTGCGCTGCTTGAAGTTGATCAACCCCAGATAGCCATCCCGCACCGCGTAGGCATTCAACACGGTGGATGCCAGAATCCCCTTCAACTCGTGCGCCACGAACCCGATCAAGTCCACGTAGCTCTTGTTCAGTTCCGTCAGTTTCTCGTTGGTGGCCCGCAGATTCCTGTCGCGCTCCTCCAGCTTCTCGCTCATTTCGTTGAACGCCAGCCCCAGCGCATCCAACTCTTCCTTGTGGGCCGGGTGGTTGATCTGATATCCCAATTCCCCGTCGGACAATCGCGTCGTCGCCTGCATCATGTGCAGAAGCGGCCTGGAGATTGCCGTCGCCAGCAGCAGCGCCAAGACCACCGTCAGGAGAACCGCCCCGCCGACCAGCACAAGAAACTGCACCACGAGCGTACGGGCCCGCGCCATGAACGGCTGCTCAAGAATCCCGACGTACAGAATCCCAATGACATGGCCGCCGACATCCTTAATCGGCTCATACGCCGTCTTGTACCAGTCCGTCACGACAAACGCCCGGTCGTGGAAGGTCCGGCCCTTTTCCACCACCTGCTCGTAGACCCGTTCAGACACCCGTGTGCCGACGGCCCGCCGGCCGGTGTCGTCCAGCACATTCGTGGATACCCGCACATCATCCTGGAAGATCGTCACCGTTCCGACGGGTTTGCCGTCGTACAGATCATTGGTGAACACAAGTTCTCGAATCCGGTCGACCAGCGTGAACTGGCCGTTGATGATTCGCCCGGCGTAGGCGATCAGCCGCCCCTGGCCGTCCGGCGCGTCAAACATCACCGCCGCCTCCATCGCCAGGGCGTCCTGCAGGACATCCCGCTGCGTCGGCCGAGCCCTGGGCGTCGGCTTGATGGCGATGGGCATGCGGCCGGCCGGGTCAACCTTCAGCCGTTCCATTTCTCCGGCCGTAATCACTCGCGTTGCGGCCACCGGGCCGTCGGTCTCGGCCGCCTGTCGCGCAATTTCGCTCGGCACATCCGCTATGTCCGCCTCCCGGACAATCGCCAGGTAATCCACGCCCAGCCGCCTGCGAATCGTCTGGCTCTCGGCCACCGGGCACGCCAGCTCCAACATCTCGGCCAGGCGCGTCAGTTCCGCTCGATAGACCATCCGTGCGGCCCTCAGATCATGGTCGACACGCTCCTGGATGGTGTCCAGGATATCCCGCTTGATCGCAAAGTACCCCAACACCGCCACCGGCGCCGCCAGGACGAAGATCACCGTCAGCAGAGAACTCAGTATCCGTGTTTTCAACAACCGTAGTGGCATAGCCTTCTTCGACCGGCCGTGAACAAGCACCTTGTGAAAAAATTCACAAATACTACATAGCAACCACCGTGCCGGTTCTGAAATAATCCAGGAATCGTGGATTTCTACTCAATAGGGGCCATTGCAGTGTCGAATAGAGTCGTGTATCATTTCATTATGAAATACCTGTCATTTCACAATGAAAGGCCGCGAGTATGAGGGCAGACGACCTGTCTCTCAGGGAACTCATCCATTTTGAACCCGGGGGCATCGATCTGTACGGCCGACGCCTGGTGCTCCACGATTGCGGCAGCCTCGGGCACCTTCGGCGGGAACTCGTTGAGATGGTGGGCATCGAGCACGCCAGGTGTCTCTTCACCCGTTTCGGGTTCTACTGGGGCCAGTCCGACGCCGCCGCCATGGCCCGCGTCTTCGAGTGGGATGACCCACTGGAGCTGCTCAAGGCCGGCCCGCGGATGCACGCCCTGGCCGGGGCCACGGCCGTCGAGGTACTCTCACTCGATGCCGACCGTTCCACCGGCCGTTTCAACATGGAAGTCGCCTGGGACCGCTGCAGCGAGGCCGATGAACACACCGCCGAACTCGGCCCCTCCACTGAGCCCGTCTGCTGGGTCCAGACCGGCTACGCCAGCGGCTACGCCACCTTCTGGCTCGGCGCCAACGTCTACTTCATTGAACGCCGCTGCCGCGGCGCCGGAGCGGACCGTTGCATCGTCGTCGGCAAGGACCAGCAGTCGTGGGGCGATGAGATCAAGCCATACCTGAAGTACTTCCTCGAAGTCGATGCCATCCAGACCCGGATCCTGCAATTGACCGCCGAACTGCGGCAGAAAGACCACCAGATTGTCAGCCAGCGGCGGCGAATCGACCAGCTCCGCGCCCTGCAGAAACGCTGGTTCACCGAGGTCCACAGCAACGTCTTTCGCCAGACGCTCGACCTGGCCGGTTGCGTGGCCCGGTTCAATTCCTCCATCCTCATCACCGGCGAGAGCGGCTCCGGCAAGGAGATGCTCGCTCGTTACATCCACGGTCTGTCCGAACGCTCCGACCGCATCTTCCTGGCCGTCAACTGCAGCTCATTGCCCGAGACGCTCCTCGAAAGCGAACTGTTCGGCCACAAGGCCGGCTCGTTCACCGGCGCCGTGGAAGACCGCGTCGGCCTCTTTGAGCAGGCCAACGGCGGAACCCTTCTGCTCGACGAAATCGGCGACATCTCGCCCGCCATGCAGGCCCGGCTGCTCCGTGTCGTCCAGGAGAAGGAGATCATGCGCGTCGGTGAGAGCATCCCCCGCAAGATCGACGTCCGCATCATCGCCGCCACGAACCGCGACCTGCCCAGGGCCGTCCGGGAGGAACGCTTCCGGGAAGACCTGTACTACCGTCTTGGCGTCATTGAAATGGAGGTCCCGCCGCTTCGCCGCCGCCCGGAGGACATCCTGCCGCTCGTCCGCCATTTCATCGAGAGGCACAGTGCCGCGCTTTCATTGCCCAACCTCCGCCTCGACGCCCGCTGCGTCGATCCGCTCATCCGCTACGCCTGGCCCGGCAACGTCCGTGAACTGGAGAACGTCCTCGAACGCGCCGCCATCCTCTCGCGCGACGGCGTAATCACCCCCGACGTCCTGCCCGCGGCCATCACGGCCGGCCGAGCCGCCGCCCCGGCAGGGGGGGCCTCCACCCTGGCGCAGGTCGAGCAGGCCCACATCCAGGCCGTCCTCGAACAGACCAACGGAAACCGCACCAAAGCCGCCGAAATGCTCGACATCTCCGTGCGGACCCTGCGCAACAAGCTCAAGGAATACCAGACCCTCGCGCGGCACGAAGACTGAGCGCGCCCGGTTCCGCCGGTTCGGGAAGCTATCCGCGCCAGGCGTTGTTCTCTCCGCGGACCCCGCACACCGCACGCACAGGGAGACCGCCGTGGAACACACCTCGTTTGTCAGCACATCGCGCGGCCTCGACCGCGACTGCGCGCCCATGCTGCTGTTCGAGCGCGCCAAGCGCCTCGGCATCTGGAATCCGAGCGACATCGATTTCACGCAGGACCAGGCGGACTGGGCGCGTTTCAGCGCGGAAGAGAAAGACATCATTCTCCGGCTCACTTCGATGTTTGTCGCGGGCGAGGAAGCGGTGACCCTCGACCTGCTCCCGCTCATCCAGGCCATCGCGCAGGAAGGGCGCGTCGAGGAGGAATTGTTTCTCACCACCTTTCTCTGGGAAGAAGCCAAGCACGTCGATTTCTTCAACCGCGTGCTGCGGGAGGTCTTCGCGGCCACGGACGACCTCGGCGGATACCAGTCGAAAAACTACCGGCGCATCGTGTACGAGGCCCTGCCCGCCGCGCTCCACCGGCTGCGTGAGGCGCCCACCCCGGAAAACCAGGTGCGCGCGTCGTGCGTGTACAACATGATCGTCGAGGGCATGCTCGCCGAAACGGGCTACCACGGCTACTTCACCATCATCGACCGGCACGGTATCCTGCCGGGCGTGCGCGAGGGCGTCGCCAAGCTCAAGCTCGACGAATCGCGCCACATCGCCTATGGCGTCTACCTGCTCAGCCGCCTGATTGCCGAGAACCCCGCGCTGTGGGACGTGGCCGAGGCCACCATGACCGAGCTGTTCGCGCCGGGCCTGCAAGTCATCCACGACATCCTCTCCCCCTACGACCCGGTGCCCTTCGGCATCTCGCTCGACGAATTCACCGCCTACGGCGCCGCACAATTCCAGAAGCGCCTGCAACGCATTCAGAAGGCCCGCACGCGTTCCCTCTCGGAACTCGATGCGGACACCCGCTTGTTCATCGACGCCAGTGACGCGTGAGGGCAGTCCGTTCGCAGCGTGTGACATTGAAATGAATTCAAGGACTAGGATATAGTTTTTCGTATGAGCCGCTGTCTGCACATAGCGCTTGTCGCACTTCTCGCAACGGCGCAAGTGTTCTTTTTGCCCTCGTCCGCGACGTTGGATCACGCGCATGACTTCGATCTGTCGCGAGGCTCGGGCGTGTACGTGCACTCACACAGTCCCGAGGCGCACAAGTCACCGGCGCCCTCAAGACATGACGGCCCGGGCAATGCCTCCGAAGTGAGGGGTGCCTCAGCTG
>OMKS01001691.1_pt1 | contig 19399 bp, 19 predicted proteins | sample 1674721 | NCBI WGS metagenome assembly OMKS01 (sample SAMN06264996, study PRJEB25208) | sediment metagenome | isolation source: hot spring sediment | place: USA: California | collected 2014-09-02
ATGCAGTTACTGGTTCTTTTTTTCTCATATATTTACATAAACTGTATGCAATTTCCTAACCGGAAATTGCTGAGTTTTTCTACAAGAACCGGTCAGAAATGAACCTAATATTTTAAAAAATCACTGGCCGGAGACCAAAATCATCGGTTTACAAATTATGCAAAGGTTTACTAAAGTACGGTTACATTGTAGTCCGCACATTTGGCTTCGGATAGCATAAACCGCATCATCTGTTTCATGATGGGAAAGGCGTTTGTTCAGTGTTGAACATGATAAGAGTCGGTACGCTTATATCCGCTATGATTATCTGGTCCGTTCTTTTGGGATGTTCGGAGCTGATCATACCGCGGAATGTATCTCCTGAAGTTGTTTGCAAGGGTGATCTCGCTACCGCCAGCTATACGGTGCGATTGGACGATGGCGCTCTTTTGTATACGACTGTTCCAGAAATAGCCGACAACCCTGAAACGCGGAGAAGCCCGTGGTACATGTCGTCTGAACATTTTGGCCCTGAACTGATCGTGGCGGGTGGTGAAAACATGATTCCCGGACTGGGCGACTTCATTATCGGGTTGAAAAAAGGACAGCGAACCGTCGTAACAATCCCGCCGGAGCGAGTCTATGGCACGTATGAACAGGATGGAGTATATCATTTCGATCGGGTCAGTATTATGCCTCGAATTCTATACCTGTCGAGAGAAGAATACCGTTCTATTTTTTCAGTAGAACCTGTCGTTGATGAAAATGTGAATCTAGTTCCATATTTTACATCACGAATTATTCAGATATCTGATCAGGGTGTTGTCCTCGAGTCCGTTGTAGAAAACAGCATGCATTATGAAGAAGAATTTGGATCAGTAAATATTAGACCTGAGAATGACGACATCATGATCGAATTGACACCTAATAAAGATGCATTATTCAATATGGACGGTGCTGCGGGACGAATTGCCGACGTGAATGAGCGTTCATTTACGGTAGATATGAATCATCCGCTTGCTGGTAAAACACTGAGAGTCGATCTTGAAATTCTCTCACTGATAAAGGCTTCAAATGTTTCGGAATCAATTGATTGGCTGGAGGATCATGATAACGCGCTGTCATTTGCGAAAAAACATGGCAAAGCTGTTGTTCTCGTCTTGTATTGCGACAGCTGTTGGTGGTGTGAAAAACTAATGGATGAAACACTTACCGATCCCAGAATAAGAATCCTGAACAATGAGTATGTCTGGATCAGAGTCGATACGGGAAAGCAAAAGAATATTTATGACTTCTACAACCAGGTCGGTTATCCGCTGATTGTTATACTTGATAAATACGGAACAGAGATTGATCGTATCGAAGGGTTCGTTCCAGCCCACAGACTCAGAGGTGAATTTGACAAATTAGCAGAACGGAAAGGTGAGGGGAGAACTGAAAAAACCAATGAACGAAATTTGCATGGTTGAAAAAGAGTACTCTAATGAAACTGCCTTGACAAAGACTTTTCTTTAGTCTAAATTCGAATAAATAGAATATTTTAACCGCAGTAAGGTACAGAATTCTTCTGTAACAAAACGTTTCACCATTCCCCGGTTCTTGCACTTGGAAATAATGTAAGAATATTATTCCTTCTTATATTTCTTCGAAAAAGAGGTGACCTATTATGATCAAGGGTAAATCAGAAGTGTACAGAAATCTTAGAGTTATTGTCTTGATTTTGATTGCGGTGACATGGGTGGCATGTCTGCCAGGTTGTGCAGGTCTAATGGGTTCAACCATAGGAGACCATCAGGAAACAGTTGGTAGTATCATGCAGGACGAGTATGTGGTTCCCAAGAAACCGATAGATCGCCATTTTATCGGTTGTGCCTGGTCGAAACAATTCGGTCCGGTGGAAGATCCCCTCGTCACGGATATCATGATAAGGAAAGAAAAATCATTAAACGAAATAACACAGGATTTTGCCTTCAAGACAGGCTTCGGATTAGGAGGACAGACGATCGTTGGCCCGAAGGGGGAGGCAGGAATATCTGCCTCAAGTGCAAAAAATGCAAAACTGGGAGGGGTGGAGATTATTACCCCTGTTTCGCTTGCCGATATCCCGTTCGAACCGAAAGTGCATTATATTACCGAGGCGTTGCGGCTTGCGAATTTTAAGTTAAAACGGGAAAAAGGAACGAGTGCGAAAATCAACGTGTCCGCGGGAACGGGGATAGGAACGGGTACCGCCCTGGCAGAGGTCGGCGGGACCGGGAAGACGGGGACAGAAGGGGAAGGTCTTGTGGTTGCCTATAAACTCCATACGATCAATCTCAAAACGTATGAAAAAGAAGACTCGGGAGCGCTTTCTGTAGAATTGGACAAATTACTCGAATTCCCAGCGGCTCAATTGTATGTGAAAGCAGAGCTTCATAACATCGAAGTGGGCGGGAAAAAATCGCTTCCAAGAAATCTTATATGGTCATGTCTGCGCGCTGATGCCAAAAGTCGTGACATGATTGCCGCTTGGTTGATACGGTTAAAGTCGACTGATCCGAGAAAGAAATCCCTGACAATAGCTTTTCCGGCGTTTCCAATGATAGAGGACTGTTACACGTATAGCGGGACAATTTTCTCCAGAATTGATCCATTGACCGACAAAATACACCGACAGAAAATCACGGTTACCATCTTTGATGCAGAAGTTTCCGATACTCTCGAACCTTCGAAGTTCGATGCGAGGATATCAGTGATCGACGAATCATTTAACATAAAGCTGGTAAAATCAAGTGACATTTAAGCGAAGAAAATAGTTTGGTTTCGATGGATGGTGGTATAAAAATCCATAGAGAATTGTAATTGCCATAACAAAACATTTCATAGCAAGAATTGATGCCGTTCTTGTTTATGATACGTTTCAGTTCCATATAGTACAGATGATTCTGATAGCTTTGTTAGAAGGTACAATGAATAAGTAATTTCCAATTAAATTGGCAATAAAGGTAAAAGAGACGAGCGATGAGAAAAGTATGGTATATGCGATTTGCCCTGGTCATTTTTCTGGTTTTTGTCATGGCTTCATTTGCGTGCGGAAGTTCGAAACCTGATATTACACAACATGATACAACATATCATGATGACATGTTGAGCATCAATTTACAATGGCAATCTCCTAATCCCGTCATCATGGTCAAGGTCTATGCAGGGAAAGAGCCACAGGAACTCGAAATCGATGAGTACGATAATAGGCGAAATCCAGGCGGATATTACGGCGAAACAACCATTGTCGTAAATCTGGAGCCGGGAATCGAGCGGAAATCCATTAACTACGTTATTCAGATTATTGATGACGTTGGTCAGAGAAGCAGACAGGTACGAGGAGAAGTCAAACTCGCTGCAGCTGCTTCGGCAGAAATACCGCCGACAGATCTGGCCCAGGTAGAAGAACCGTTTGCAGATACTACATCTACCGAACCTACCGACATTGTGGAAAAGCTTATCTCTGTTGCTGAGCGACATGATGCTGCGCCAACCGTTAATAAAATAAAGATTAACATTATCGGGTCCAACAAAGTCAATTTTTCATCAAAGGCAAGTGATGACAAGGGGTTGAGAGAAGTAGCATTTCGTGTTTTTGATAAAGATGGAAGCAAAGTAAAAGAAGAGGTCTTCTCTGACCTGGGCACGACCTGGCAGGGAACAACAGATACTTTTACCATAGCGGCGGGACGATATACGGTTGTTTTGCAGGCAACAGACTCTTCGGGCAATACTTCACGGGAACGAAGACAAGGGTTTACTATAAAAGGATCAGCAACTGTTAAAGAAGATACTGAAGAATCAGATAACGAGTCATCCAGTGGTGAAGATGTGCAGGATGAACAAGTAGATGAATCGTCTGATGAAGTAAGTTCGGACGAGGGAACCGTCGATGAAGTCGGAACGGAGGAAGATACCGAATCGAATACGGATGTTGCCGATTAAGACACGTCGGCCAAGAAACAATGATATACTGATCCGGAATTTACATACTATGAAGGTGTGCTGTGGAAGGGGGTGATATACTATGAAAGGCAAATTGATCTTGTGCTGTTGTTTGTTATGCATCTGCTGGCTGTTGCCACCCTTGACTGCAAATGCTCAGGAAGAAATGACCGGAGAGGTGAATTGGGTCAAAGGGTATATAAGCGGTATTGGCTACGGAACATCGAAACCAAGTGGAAATCGGGTTATCGATAAGCTTAAGGCATTGAGAGCGGCCAAAGTCGTGGCGCAGCGCGATCTTCTGGAACTGATAAAAGGGATCAGGGTGATTTCTCAGACCACTGTCGAAAACATGATGCTTCGAGAAGATCTTATAAGTACGAGAGTCGAGGGAACCATTAAAGGGGCCGAAGTTGTGAAACAGCATGTTGAATGGGACGGGAACACTCCTCTTGCTGTGGTCGAACTGAGAGTGTATATGACCGGCAGTGCAGGCAGCGGTCAATTGTCAAATACGCTCATCAACACCCTGGACCTACCTCGAAGGTATGGAGCAACAGGGAATCTTCCGATACCGCCCATACCGGCAGAGCCCGCTCCAAAGAAGCCTGCTGCTCCTGCAAAGATTTCGTATGACTCGAGCAAGCCGGTGACCGGTGTTGTGATCGCTCTGCGTGGGCAGTATTATGAAAAGGTTCTCCTGCCGGTTGTAAAGACTGTAACTAAATCAAAGAGAACAATAACGGTCTATTCAGTAAAGAGCGTTGAGCCGCAGATTATTCGTACTTATGGTGTAGCCCGTTATGCCGGAACACTGGATGATGCCAAGAAAATATCATATCTCGGTGAAAACATAATGATCGTACCGGCTGATTTTGTATCAAATGATAATGAAATATTTATTGGAACCGATGCAGCTCGCACTATCAAAGAGACAATTCGTTTCGACAATAATTATCTGGAAAAAGCAAAGGTTGCCATTGCTATACAATAATCAACGCAAACAACTCATCTTGAATCCTTACATAACATCATTTTCTATAAGCTAGACAGGTAGAAAAAATATAAAGTTGTTCAATCATATGCAGTTACATTCGTCATATGTTCTCGACGCAGTGATTTAATATAGCAGTCGCGTGCGTTGGGGCATATTATTCTTCCAGTAATTAAGAAACTGAGAAGATGCCGTTCTCATTATAGATGTATTCACGCACCAATCACTATAAAGATCCCCTCTCTTCAATGATAATTTCAGTGTGCGTGACAGTGTAACATAAAGAAATGGTTTCGGTTAATATGATGGAGAGGCAATTTCCCCGAAATAAAAAAACAAGTTTGCATGTCCAGGAAAGGATAGGTTTTATGAAGAAGACAATCATAGTATTCGTAATCCTGATCAGTGCGTTTTTTTTCTTTCATAACGGAAATGCGGCTGATGTGAAGGAGGACTGCGTTCGCTTTAATCCCGATAAGATTCAGGTTAAATATATTAATGGTAATTGGAAGATTGTCGAAGGTTCCCACTGGATTATGGACTTTGGAAAAAAGGCGAAAGAAGCTACCCAGGCACTTAAAATCATTAAGGCATATGGTTATGATCACATCTGCTACGTCGGAAGGCCCGGTCCTTCGATGACCTATTTGAAGAAGCAGCCGAGAAAACCCACGAAGATCTTTATCGTCAGGCATGCAGAGAAAGCAGGTCAGTCCGGTGATCCTCCCCTTACCGAGATTGGCGAGAAGCGGGCGGAGACACTGGCCCGCATGCTTGACAAATCCGGTATTTCTGTTGTCTTTTCGACGAATACGACCAGAACCCGGGAAACCGTCAACAACTATGCCGATCCACGGCGAATCGGAATTAAACTGTACGGAAACATATCTCAGTTGGCAAACCTCATTAAGTCAACGTACGTGGGTAAAAATATCCTGGTGGCGGGGCATTCCGATACGGTTCCATCGACAATCCGGGCCTTGGGAGTCAGTTCAGCTCCCGAGATCGGTAACGAATTCAACAATCTTTTCATCGTTACCATTGCTGCTGACGGTTCGGTGTCGTTGACGAGGTTGAAGTATGAAATCAACCATGACGTGTATTGACGAGAACAACAGGCAACGTCAGGAATACCACAACTATTTTACATGTAATCGGAAATGAAAACAAAGCGGAGAGGGGGTGAGAACGGAAATCAACGATGGCCATATGACGTGATGAATGTTAGTTATAGTATACAAAGTACAGCCGGAAAAGGAGGAGGATATTATGAAACGTTATCGAGTATTACAGGTAGTTGTCACTGCGCTGTTGATATTCGGCATGCTTCAGGCCGTGAGTGCGGCCCAGAAGGTTTTAATTTCACCACGAAATGTCGTTATCAATTATCAGCAGCGTGAATTGCAGGCACCGCCAACTATTAAAGCTGAACTTAACACACTGCGTCAGCAGATAAAAACAAAGAATTTGACGTTTCAAGTTGGATACACTGCGGCGATGGACTTTAAGCTCGAACAGTTGACCGGTTTGAGGACTCCTTCAAACCTGGTGAACCTTGTAAAAGCACAAAATCTGAAAGCAGCTCAGATAATGAAGACCTTGCCGGCACTGAGGCTACCCACGTGTTCTTCTACTGCCCGTGCGTTTGACTGGCGTAAAGCTGGGGGAACAACCGGTGTCCGCGATCAAGGGGCCTGCGGTAGTTGCTGGGCGTTTGCGACTCACGGCGCCTTCGAAGGAAATTACAGGCTAAGAAACAGCAGTGTCATTGACAGTTCGGAACAGGATACCCTCGATTGCAGCGGTGCAGGATCGTGTGGTGGCGGATGGTGGGCTCATCAATACTTGATTGATAAAGGAAGTTCCACTGAGGCTGCCTATCCCTACACGGCGGTCAAAGGGACGTGTCGAAACGTATCCCGGCCTTACCAGGCTGTAACATGGGGGTATGTTGGTAACAGCAGTTCAATCCCCGGTATTAATGCACTCAAGCAGGCACTGTGCCAGCACGGTCCGATCGCCATCGCATTGCGGGCCACCGACCTGTTCAAGGCATATACCGGTGATGTGTTTAATGAATTTGCATCGGGCAAGGTCAACCATGGAGTTACGCTTATCGGCTGGGATGATGACAAAGGAGCATGGTTGATCAAGAATTCGTGGGGTACCGGCTGGGGAAGCACCTGCGGGTATGGAACTGAAAAAGGGTACATGTGGATAGCCTATAATTGTAACAAGGCCGGCTACGCCGCTTCTTGGGTCGAGGCGAAACCCAAGCCGGCACCGGCAAAAGAGGATTGTATACCTTTCAATCCAAAAACAACCACGGTGAAAAAGGTCGGAAATAACTGGAAAATAGTCGATGGCAGCCATTGGATGTTTGACTTCGGTACCAAGAAAAATGAAGCGGATAAGACACTGGCGATTATTAAATACTATAATATGAACAAATCATGCTTCGTGGGACGACCCGGTCCGTCGTTTCAGTATATGCTCGTTGGAAACGGTGCACCCAAAGGGGCCATGAAAGGTGAAGACTGTGTCAGTTTCAATCCTAGGACTGCCCAGGTAAAACAGATCAAGGGCAGTTGGAAAATTGTTGACGGTAGCCACTGGATGTTTGATTTCGGCAGTAAAAAGGATGAAGCTTATGAGTCACTTAAGATCATAAAGAAGTACGGCTTTGCACACTCATGCTTCGTGGGAAGGCCGCAAGCGAGTTTTAAGTATCTTCTCAGATAGGTAGATGGGTAAACGAAATACGATGCCCCCCTCTACATAGCCGAGGGGGGCATTACACAATAACTCCGCCGTATATTTCCCCGTATAGAAATAATATATCTCACCTGTTTCAGCAGGCGTTCCACCTTACTTAATTTCGATCGTCAGACTATAGACCTTCTCGGGCGGTTTTTTCTCTTCCCATTTTCTTATATAGTGAAGCGTAAGTATATTTGTGCCCGGTGACACAGCTTTGAACCGGAATATCTGGTGTTCAATTCCGCCAAGAAGTTTCTTGTCCTTTGATTCCTCGAATTCCGGTTTTCCAAGTGGCAGAAGCAAATCATTATTATTTTTCTTGATATACCAGGTATACCCCGTTCCCGGAATCGACTCTAAGCGCACGGTGATGATGGAACCGAGAGAAACCTCGATCCGATTGCCATTGTCTTTTTCGGTCAGTGTCATATTGTTTACGGTAGTTTCCATCGAGGATTGCTCAATCTGATTGGAGAGGGCGGGACCACTCGGGATGAAAATAGCGAGGAAAATAATTATCGACAATGATGCTTGTATCGGTCTTGTCATCACTCACCCCTATTATGTTTAAACATTTATAATGATTCATAAAAGATAACGTTAACCATTTCCAGCTTTTGTTCTAATCTAACATGAAAAAGAGTCAATGTAAATTGCATTTGATGGGGGGCATTCATTTGGTATTAGACTTGACGTGAAATAGTTTCTCCGAGGGAACTCGCAATTCCCGAACATTCATGAGAAAATTCTATTCGATCTGAGAATTGTACGACCGGTAATGGGTACTCACGTTATGTATAGTGAATATCATTAACCAAAGATAATGGAATTGAAACTGTGCGGTCAGTATTTTTATCCTGATGATTCGGCGTGTTGCTCTCATGATTATGGAAGCGTGCAAAGATCTGATAAAAATCCGCAGTTCCGGGGGGACTTATCATGAAACCATCGGGCATCATTACCATGACGACAGATTTTGGCGTACGCGATCCCTATGTGGCGATGATAAAAGGAGTCATACTTTCCGTAAATCCTGAGGCATCCATTGTAGACGTAACCCATGACATTCCACCCGGTGCGATCCTCCAGGCAGCAAACACCATCGAAGCGTTCCATTTTTCCCCGATGGAACCGTTCACGTGGCGGTCGTTGATCCCGGCGTCAGAGGTCAACGCCTACCAGTTGCCGTAGAAACGGAGAATTGTTACTTTGTCGGTCCTGATAACGGTATTAATCACCGGTAATGGAGCTGCAGAAATCAGTTAAAATTATTCACATTACCGAAAGAAACTATTTCCTTTCATCGATCAGCATCACCTTTCATGGAAGAGACATTTTCGCTCCTGTTGCCGCCTATATCAGTATCGGTTACGGCATTGCTCAAATGGGAATAGACGTCAAGAATCTGGTGAACCTTCCGATTCCCCGCCCGATCATGGAAGGCGGCGTTCTCCGCGGTCAGGTTATTCGTGTAGATAATTTCGGCAACCTGATTACTAACATCCGTCAGGTCGAGGTGGAGAAATTTCTCAGATCGGCAAGTTCCCGTATTACCATCGGTAATGTAATAATCCATGAAATAAGGCGTATCTATACGGACGTCATAAGGGGAGAGTCGCTTGCGCTTTACGGGAGTTCCGTCTATCTCGAAATTGCCGTTCATGCAGGGAAGGCGAGTGAACTACCGGAATTCAGCCCAAATACAATCATCGGCTTCGAGGTCACCGTGGAAAGAAGTGCAAAGTGAATAATATACGTTATATCAATGTTATATGGCGTAGATATTATGTATAACATTAATACATCGGTATCTTCCGCCACTTCCCGCGTTCAAAAAATATCACCACCCGATATATGAGAAGAAATAAATATTCCAAGAATGCGCTATAACTAACTGAAATGTACAATTAAAAACGATAAATATATTATATTGACAAGAAGTGGCTATTATGTCAGAAATGTCTTATTGATCTTTAGGAACAGGGGGTCGTAAAGATTTCAGTGGATATGTCGATTTCGCTTCCTGGGTTCGTCCTTTGATTGCGTTTTTTTCTTCTGTTCGAAACGCATTCTTATACGGGATGGCTAACCTCCATAGGTACAAACTTTGACGTTTTACCGCAGCAGGAAGTGATTTCGAATATATTTTTACGACCCCTTCCTAAAGACTTTCCGTATGAAGATCGTTATATGGGAGGATAAAAGCTCGTCTCCGTTAATCATCGAAGATTCAAGAAAAAACAATATTAATTGATTCTTTGATTTATTTGTACAGAACGGGAGCATAGCAACGACTTCAATAGTGGGAATATGTAAGGGAATTCGCAGTTCCATCTCTCCTGGCGTAAGGGAAGGAGGTTTGGCTGAGTAAAACATGAAGGTATAGATTTTATATTATTCTATGCCACTTATCGTTTGTGTATCATTTATGTGGTTCGATGATTACTTTCATCGAATCACCGCTTTCTGCAACGAGCTTGAATCCGAGCCATGCTTCTTTGAGGCTCAATCGGTGTGTAATCATTTTCTCCACGGAGACTCTTCGCCCCCTGATAAGTTCAATCGCCTCGATAGCATCGATTGGTGCATTTCCATACGAAGGCATCAGCTTGATCTCATTTCTCCAGAATTGATTAATCGGCACGGCAAGATTGACATCGGGCTCAGTTGTGGCAAAACAGAGAATCGTTCCCCCGCGATCCACTGATTTCAAAGCATGGTTGAAGGCGGAGGGTGCTCCCGTGCAGACGATAACCAGATCGGCCAGACGGCCGTCGTTGAAGTCTCGCAGGATACCGGGAGAGTATTCATGAGCGTCAATGGCCGCATCGGCACCGAAATCAAGGGCCATCTTCAGCCGAAAGTCGCTCAAATCGGTCATGATGACCTTTCCTGCACCGAGGGTCTGTGCCAGCAGGAGATGAAGAAGTCCTGAAATACCGCTTCCGAGAATGAGGACGGATTGCCCCGGTCGCAGATTTGCTATTCGCTGTCCCCTTATCACGCAACCAAGCGGTTCGACAAACACGCCTTGATCATAGGTCATTTCATCGGGAAGAACAAAAACCCCCCGGTCAACGTTAAGGCGGGGGATACGAATATATTCGGCAAATCCACCGGGATCATAATTCGTCGTGTGAAGGGTTTCGCATGCCGTGTGGTAACCTCTCAGGCAATAGTGACATGTGTTGCAAGGGATATGGTGAGAGACAAAAACACGTTTTCCCATCCAGGAACGATCAATTCCCTCACCCACCTCAATGATGTCACCGGCAATTTCATGACCGAGGACAAGAGGCGCTTTCTTGATGCGATACCATTCGAGAACATCACTTCCGCATATACCGCTGGAAATAACCTTGACAAGCATTTCACCGGGACCGATTTCAGGAACAGGTAGCTCTTCCATGCGAACGTCGCCGTTATTGTAGTACATGGCAACACGCATTGTTTTACCCTTTCTTAGTAACGACTCATTGTTCGTGAGTCGTGAATCAATTTCGTTGTCCGCGCCACAGGTTCAACGAAAGAAATGACCATGGTATGTCGGCCACCTTTGCCCATATTATATGCGGATTCTCATATCGGTTCACCATAACCGATAGACCGGGGTGGTTTCTTGTTCTGTGGAGGGTCGCCCTCTCATGTGTTTATTTCGCTGTTGAATAGCTCAAATGCCTCTTTCGGCGTATAGTTTTCATGAATGACGGCACGCAGTGCTTTTGCAACCGCAACGGGATGGGGATCCTGCCAGACATTTCTGCCGAGATTGACGCCGATGGCTCCTTTCTTCATGCCGTCATGGACGAATTCAAAAACTTCAAGTGCCGTTTCACATTTCGGACCGCCCGCCATGACGACAGGTACGGGGCATCCGCAGGTAACCTGGTCAAAGTTTTCGCACCAGTATGTCTTAACAACCCGTGCTCCCAGTTCCGCGGCAATCCTTGATGCAAGGGCAAGGTACCGGGCGTCTCGCTTCTCCATTTCTTTACCCACAGCGGTGACTGCCATAACGGGTATGCCGTAATCCTCACACTGGTTGACCAGTTCGGCAAGATTCAAAAGCGATTCCCGCTCGTACGTGCTGCCTACAAAGATTGAAACGCCGACAGCGGCAACATTGAGACGAAGGATCTCCTCGATCGATGTAGTGATCGATTCATTCGCCAGATCTTCACCGACAACACTTGTTCCACCGGAAACCCTGAGAATGATGGGCTTGCTGCCGACCGGGTTGACCGCCGCACGCAAGACGCCCCGTGTAACAAAGAGCGCATCGCAAAAAGGCAGAAGCGGTTCGATTGTTTCACCGGGTTTCTCAAGACAATGAGTAGGACCCTGAAAATATCCGTGGTCAATGGGCAGAAAAAAACATTTGCCATCTTCCTTGATAAGCTGCGACATACGATTTCGCATTCCCCAATCCATAGTTAGTCCCTCCCAAGAATATTCATAAATTATTATTCTTTGGGTACGAATTATAAACGATCAACCCAAATTTTATTACTGAAGCGGGTTTACTGACACATTAATAACAACAATTTTGTGTGTATCCCGCATTTCGGGGCAGACGTGTTGATTTCACCATAATGTGCCGCCCGCCCATTTTCTACTATTTCATTACCGGGAACGGGGAAGAAAGTCAACAATAAGGCTAAAAACGATTCATAGAGCCATGAGCACCCTGGCACAACCGAAATAGCCGTTACTATGAAAACATACTATCTGTGTGCTGTGTCACATCAAGGTAATCATAACGGCGTGAGGTCTGAACCGGGGCAGTACGTAATGAAAAATTTATCAATAATAAAATATTGTCATTAGGATTCCCAGTTTTGGAATACAAGTTCATTGTTAACGGTGAGAAAAAAAGTGCATAGATAGATAGAGATCAATGGTTCGATCAAGTTCGCCGGCCGTGCTTAAGGGTTGACGGAGAACTGCCATTACATTAGACTGAAGCCGGTAAATCAACATAAAAAAGGGGGATGTATATACTGTGACATGATTGTTTACAATAAATCACCGTGGTTGAAGAGAACTCATGCAAGGAGAAATTGATGAATATATCCATCATTCTTGCTAACCCTGACAGGAAGAGCTTTAATCATGCTATTGCGGAAACGGCATTCTTACTGCTGCGCGGGAACAGTCATAATGTTATATTTCATGATTTATACCGTGAGAATTTTAATCGCTTTTCGGGTCTAATTCCCCGCAGCTTGCTGCGAGAAAAGTACCGATTAGAAGTTGTTGATACCCCGTAGCTTGCTGCGGGGTAGTTCATTCCGATTCTCTTAACAGAAGAGATTTCTCAGGAAGCGGAACTTCCCCCTCATATCAACGAATATTGCAGGGAGATAGCACAGGCAGAGGGCATCATTGTGGTACATCCGAATTGGTGGGGGCAGCCGCCGGCAATACTTAAAGGATGGATCGACAGGATTTTACGCCCTGGTGTTGCCTACCAATTTCTTGAAGGAGATGCGGGGGAAGGTGTCCCCGTCGGCTTATTAAAGGCTGAAACGGCGCTTATCTTCAATACATAGAACGCGCCGTGTGAACGGGAACGGTCAGTGTTCGGGGACCCCCTTGAGAGACTCTGGAATGATTGCATCTTTGATTTGTGTGGTGTAAAGCATGTCTATCGAAAAATGTTCGGGACCATCATTACGAGTACGGCGGAACAACTTCTACAGTGGTTGGAGGGAGTTAAGGCGACGGTCAATCGATATTTCCCTCGAAAGTGATAATGGATGTCAGTCTATTCCACTTGAGCCGGATATAACGAGACAGAAACAGTGAAATCTCAATGAGAAAATTCTGGACATCAATATTCTTGGTATACGTAAGTATTACGATGGGGGCGTGCAGCTATGTCCGAATGACCATGGGCGAGGTGAGATTAAGCCTGTCTCCGGCGCACCGGCAGGATGCCGAAGCCATTAAGCAGGCGAATCCCGATGAGTGTGGGGTTTTAATGGGGAGTATTGTATCTGATAAATCAACAGGTGTGATGTTTGCCATTGTTGCATTTTCCGAAGATCTACTGAATATAAAACCTGCAGATTTCAACATCTTATCCGAACCGGGACCGTATATGTTGTATGTGCCTCGAGGACGTTACCGCATTGTGGCTTTTGCAGATTTCAACAAAAATCGTGTCTTCGATCAGAATGAATTGGTCGGACGGCTTAATAACCCCGGGATTGTTGCAGTAGATAGAGGGCAGGTCATCAGCGGACTCGATTTTTCAGTTGCCGGGAAGGGTAGCAATTATGTGGAATCTCCTGTGGATATACAATTACCGGACACGACCGAAGTCGTTAAAAAAGCGATAAATCAGGGAGGTGCCGTCAGACTTGATGATCGTATTTTTTCAAGAGAATACGGATCAATGGGGCTCTGGTCACCGGCACAATTCATCCATGAACTTGGTGTCAACATATATGCGCCGGAAAAATATGACAATGGAAAAATACCTATCCTTTTCGTTCATGGTTCAGGCGGGACGCCCCGGGACTGGGAATATCTGGCAGGCAATATCGACAGAACGAGGTTCCAACTATGGTTCTTTTTTTATCCCTCCGGGCTTCGGTTGGAAACAATATCGGGTCTGCTGTATGAAAACCTTTCTTTTCTTTATAAAACGTATGGGTTTTCAACGCTGTACATTACTGCCCACAGTATGGGAGGATTGATTGTGAGGTCATTTTTTAATCGATATGCCCTTGAGGGTCCCCCGTATTCCGTCAAGCTTTTTGTTTCTATCTCAACGCCATGGAATGGTGTCGAAAGTGCTCAACTGGCACCTGAGAAAAGTCTCTTTAAGGGACCCCCTGTGTGGCAGGATCTGGCGCCTGAGAGTCCTTTCCTGAAAACTCTTTATCATCACCATTTGCCGTCGGAATTGAATTATTATCTGTTTTTCGGTTATAGGAGTTATAAGGTATTCGTAAAAAAGGCCGAGGATGGAGTGATTGCCCTGGAAAGCCAATTATATCCAACAGCTCAATCGGAAGCCACAAAGTGTTTCGGTTTTAACGAAAATCATGCGAGTATTCTGTCCTGCAAAAATGTTGTTGAACAGTATGTGCAGGTACTTATAGCGGCATATACAAAGTCGTTGCCTTGACGTGAGATATTGAGCCGTTCGCTGCGTTCCCGATTTTCCTTGACAAAGTAACAGGTAATGAGTGAAACATCCAAGATCAGCACAGGGAAGGTTTATGATGGAGAAGTCTGAGAACAAGTTGATCCCCATATTGCGTCAGGGAATTGCGGTCATACAGATGATTCTCTTTAAAAGAATAAGAGAGCATCTTGTTCAAAGCTACCCGGAACGTGATAAGGGAGATATTAATAAACTGTCGGGGGCGATCGTTAATGATCTTTTCGGTACAACCAATATGGAAGAGCCGTTTGCAACGTTTGTCAATGAGAATAAGGAATGTATTGAAGAACAAATCAAAAAGATCCCTCAGGAATTATCAGGTTTGATGATACCGCTTACCGACGCCCTTAGAGTTACCGTCATCTGTGACAGGCAGGATGGTATTGATAATTCGTCGATATTGCAGCGGGCTCATGACCGTAAACTATTATTGGTTTCCCGGGAAGTCCCATTGCCCGGCCGCTTTATCAATTTGGTGCGCGAGCTCGGCGACAGGTGTGACATATTGCTTCAGCCAGGGATGAACCAGGTCAGTAACCAGAATTAAGTGAGGTCCGGTATGGGAAAACCAGAACATATTATTGCAGTGATTGAAACAACGAAGGGAACCATACGGATGAACCTCTTTTCCGGAGAAGTTCCTGTAACAGTCGGGAATTTTGTTAATCTTGCCAGGCGTACCTATTATGACGGACTCAAATTTCACCGTGTCATTCCGGACTTTATGATTCAGGGAGGGTGTCCCCGTGGTGACGGCCGTGGCGGTCCCGGATATCAGTTTCATGATGAATTTATCTCCGGACTGAGACATAACAAACCGGGAATACTTTCCATGGCCAATGCAGGGCTTGGAACAAATGGAAGCCAGTTCTTCATAACGCATGTTCCGACTCCGTGGCTCGATGATAAACATACGGTATTTGGAGAAGTCCGGAGCAGCCATGATCAGGATATTGTCAACAAAATCGAGCAGAGCGATACAATCATTGCAGTAACGATTGAAGGCGATTTGTCAGCGTTGATACGAGAGATTCGACCCCATTTGAACAAGTGGAATGAAATCCTTGACCGAAATTTTCCCGATCTTCCACCGGCGCCACCGGTTTAACGACTCAATGATCGTGGGAATAATGTAATGGTTCAAGGGAGAAAATGCCGGATCCGCATAGAGTAAGAGCGCTCAGCACTGGAGATGCCGGCAGGGTAACCCTAGGCCGATTTCATGGCCGAATTCTCATACGTATAAACGGCGGCGAGATCGGAAGAAAAACCGCAAGTGAGTCATGGTTAAACACTTTGACTTTATCGCATCCAAGTATGATCGGTTCGTCGGAATGCCTGATGTGCGGCTATTGCGGTCGCTGCTTCAGCTGCCGTCAACAGGGTGGATGTTAGATGTTGGTGGCGGAACCGGACGTGTTGCCATTCATTTCTTAAATCTCATCGGTCATCTTGTCGTATGCGATGCGTCCTTGGAAATGCTCAAGCAAAGCAGGTGTAAAGCGGACCTGGTCCGGATGCGAGCACATGCGGAAACACTGCCGTTTAAGGATGAAGTGTTTGATCGAGTCCTTGTCGTTGATGCCCTTCATCATTTTAGCGATCAGCAGCGTGCATTGGCAAATCTTCTCAGGGTCCTTAAACGGGGAGGTCGGATGGTCATAGAGGAACCGGATATTGACAGGCCGGTTATTAAACTGATTGCCTTGTTCGAAAAGCTGGCGCTCATGGAAAGTCGCTTTCATTCGGCTACATCTCTGTGTGACATGATATCACAGCAGGGCATGTATGCACGCACGGCATGCAAAGATAAATTTCGTGTATGGTTAACAGTTGACAAGTAAAACGCTTCATTTTCGGTAACAGTGAAACCCTGATAATGAAAAAAAACGAACCGAAACCTTTCTGGGAAGTAAAATCTCTCAATGAAATGACCCGCCATGAATGGGAATTGTTGTGTGACGGGTGTGGGCGATGCTGCCTCCACAAACTGGAAATCGAAGAGACCGGGGAGGTCCGGTATACCAGTGTGGCCTGTCGTCTTCTTGACACAGAAACATGCCGGTGCAATCAATATAATGAGCGAAAGAAAACCGTTCCGGACTGTCTGCTTCTGGAACCTGATACCGTGAAGCTGTATCGATGGTTGCCGTTAACATGTGCATATCGCCGTCTCAGTGAGGGAAACAGGCTTGAGTGGTGGCATCCCCTTGTATCGGGCGATTCCGAGACGGTTCATAACGCAGGAATATCCGTTCGCGATAAAATCATCAGCGAGCAATGGATCAACATGAATAATCTGGAAGCGTACATCATGGATTGCGATATCTGAAGGGTTGACACGATGGCTTTCACGTCACATAGCAGCCACTTTCCTTTTCACCGGCTGTATCTCCTTCATCGGGATCCTTTTTAATCAACATTCATTCATACGAGAAGGTGCAAATGATCCTGCGTGTGTCCTCAAGTCGGCGAATTCATGTTCATCTAATGTCTGACGTGAGAGAGCCGTGGGACTGTATGATGTATTCAGAAAGAACGTTTCAATTTTTTTGAGATTTGTTAGAAGACAAATTAATAATATGAAATAACACAGCTCGTTGTCGAAGGGACTGCAATACTGATCACAAGAGTGCGCTTATACGATCGGAGAGGAGATGGTTAATGGCTATTTCTCGAAAAATAGAAGGTTTTATTTCTCAGTCGTCATGGATTCGGAAAATGTTTGAGGATGGTTTGAGACTCAAACAGGAGTTCGGTGAGAATAAAGTATTTGACTTCAGTCTCGGCAATCCGAATATTGAACCTCCGCAACAATTTAAGGAATTGTTGCTTGAAGTGGCGAACGATAAGACTCGGGGAGTTCATGGATATATGCCGAACGCCGGTTATGCGGATACGCGATCGGCAGTCGCCGGATATCTGAGAGGTATTCATAAAAAAGAAATAAAACCCGATCATGTCATCATGACCTGCGGGGCCGGCGGAGCGTTGAATGTTGTATTGAAAACCCTCCTCGATCCGGGAGAAGAAGTGATTGTTCCGACCCCTTTCTTTGTTGAATACCGTTTCTATATCGATAACCACGGTGGTGTAATTAAACTAGTAGAATCCCGTGATGATTTCTCGCTCAACATTGAGGCAATTGGTAACGCCGTTACTGAAAAGACGAAAATCGTTCTGATTAATTCACCAAACAATCCAACGGGGAAAGTTTATGATCAAAAATCAATTAACGCCCTCGGTGAACTCCTCACACAAAAATCGGCCGAGCTTAACAGAGAAATCTATCTGATCTCGGATGAGCCATATCGAGATATTGTCTATGACGCCGTAGAGGTGCCGAGCATCATGCAGTCTTATCACAACAGCATCATTGCCACGTCGTATTCAAAAAGCATTTCACTTCCCGGGGAAAGAATCGGTTATCTTGCCGTCAGCCCGGCAGCAGTCGATCTTGTTTCGTTGTTGGGGGGGTTGATTCTCTGTAACAGGATAATCGGATTTGTTAATGCTCCCGCAATTATGCAGCGAATCGTGGCAAAAATGCAGGGTATAACGGTAGATGTGGAAGCATACAAACGAAAACGGGATCTTCTCTGTAATGGGCTTGCATCAGCCGGTTACCGTTTTGAGAAACCCGAGGGTGCGTTTTATCTCTTCCCGCGATCGCCAATTGAGGACGATGTGGAATTTGTCAAAGCCCTCCAGAAGAAAAATATTCTTACTGTGCCGGGAAGCGGATTCGGTAAAGCGGGTTACTTCAGGATCGCATACTGTGTGGACGATGCTGTGATTATTAATTCGATCAAGGGGTTTGCTGATGTTATGCGGGAATACATATAGTATACATAATGATATGAATCACGCAGGTCGACTTATTGGAAGTAGCAGCGATGAAGGATGAAGAAAATCCCTGTATGTCTTGACAGGCGAGTATTTCACAACAGTCACACATGATATGATATTATTCGAACCATCATCAACGGAATGGAGTCAGCGGATTACATCCTCATTAACGTGATTGAAATTACTGTCAGGACGATTCCGGCAAGCCGCAAGAGGGTAAGACGTTCCTTGTAAATAACCGTGGACAGAATGATAGCGATGACAAAGTACATCCCTGTAACCGAAATGATAATCGAAAGGGGGCCATTTGAAAGGGCCCTGAGGAGTGCATAAAAACCTCCGAAATTTACCATTCCGATAGTGATGCCGATAATCAGGGCACTGCCATGATGCAGATCTTCTCCTGCTCCCTGCAGTCGATTTCTCAGTGCGAATGAGAAAAACATCCCCAATGCGTATGATAGGGCAATAAATGCCAGATGGTTCGTGCCGATAGCGGCGAATTTACTGGATATAGCAGCCACGGCCCCCGATGCCAGCGCAATAAGTGTCAGGGAAATTCCCCGGTTAAAGTTTTTATTGACAACGGTGGCATAGTTAGAGCCTCCTGAAAAAGTAAAACACATTGATATAGTAATTAGTTACGTGTATATTACGGGTCAATTGGTGCCCGG
>OMKS01001692.1_pt1 | contig 19386 bp, 11 predicted proteins | sample 1674721 | NCBI WGS metagenome assembly OMKS01 (sample SAMN06264996, study PRJEB25208) | sediment metagenome | isolation source: hot spring sediment | place: USA: California | collected 2014-09-02
ATCGTCCGATGGACCTCCACCGTCTCGGGTCCGTAATTCGGGAGCGGCTCCTGGAAGTAGTGCTCGAATATCGCTGCGTTGTCGTGGAAGATGTTCCCGTCGAAGTAGCCGCCGCGCCCGGGCGTTCGTGGAGGATTGCGATACGGCTCGCCGAACACGGCGACCGCCTTGTCACTTCCGACGACCACGTTGTTGTGCGCGTGAACGAAGCTGTCCTCCTTGAGCAGAAAGGCGTGATCGTTGTCGATAAAGACATTCCGGGCCGCGTAAATCTCGGACGGCCAGCCCTCGTCGCCGGTGGAGATCGCGTTGGATGTTCCGTCGCCGCCGCCGCCGTGGAAGCCTGTGAAGATGCAGCCCTCCACGTGCGCATCGGTGCTGTCGAAATCGAGCCCGTCGTCGCCGCCGCCCATGAAGAGGCAGTCGTATATCTGAAATACAGGCCCCGGCCGCCGGGCGTGCGTGAAATCGATAACGTCGTTGTAGCCGGTCGTGGTGCCGAAGACGCAGTTTTCGAAGATGATATACTCGTCGCCGCTGAGTCCGTCACCGTGGACCGGCTCGGTCCCGCTGATGGACGGGAACACCGAGTTCGTGCATATCACCGACGGATGGTCGATATTGAGGACGCGCGTGTTCGTTCCGGACCAGGTCATGTGATCGATCGTGACCCGCGACCGTGTCACGTCCGTGGATTCGCCCTGGGTGTCGCCATATTCGTGATCGACGTAGACCAGCCGGTTGTCCTCCAGTGTGCGATCGAACAGCACGCCGCCCCAGTTCGACGAACCGGGCGTCCGCGTCAGGCGGATATGGCTGAATCGCGTGCCCTCGGCGAGGAGGCGCCCGCCGACCTGTACGGTCAGACGGCGGCCCGCGTCGAAGAAGAGCGTCGTACCCGGTTCGATTACAAGCGTCGCCCCCGACGGCACTGTCAGGTCGCCCGTGACATGCCACGGACCGGACGCCGCGTCCAGAACCACGGTCCCGGCAAGCACGCCCGAGAGTTGCGACTCGTCGTTGTCGTCGTACCAGACGTCGATGTGCGCCCGCTGCGTTTCGTTGCCGGTTCCATTGGGCCCGTCGAACGCCTGCGCGGTTATCCGGTTGACGCCCGGATACAGCCGCAGCGTCGGCTCGCCGGGCTCGAAGCCGGACAGTTCGAGGTCGAAGCTGATGTCGGGACTGGTGGCGGTGTACTGGTGAATCTCGACCGCCAGGATATTCTCGCCGTCGCGCAGGGCCGAGGCGTCGAGCAGGGTGAAATCATCATCGCCCGCGAAGGCGTTGCCCCCGTAGAACGTCGTCTCGTAGGCGCCGAAGACATTGCTGAACGCCGGGGTATTGTAGCCGACGGGTCCTTCGGGCATGTTGCTGCGGGCGATCTCGACGCCGTTGAGGTAGACCACGGCCCCATCGTCCCGCTGGATCAGCAGAGACAGAAACGCGTATTGGGATGCGTCCGCCACCTGAAAACGGTGCGTGAAATACGTCGTGATGTTGTACTCAATCGTCGGTGTATCCGGATTGGTGTCGATATAGCCGATAGTCGTATTGGCGGCGTCCCCGTAGCCCAGTTCCGCCTCGCCCTCGGCCCAGCCGCTGTCGTCGATGGCCGTGTACCATTCGGGGCCCAGGTCGGTGTACTGGTCGAAGTACCTCCAGCGGGCCCCGCGCGAGACCAACGGGGTGCTGTGGCCGGCGGTCTGCTGTGTGATGCTCCACCGCGCGTTCAGCGGGTCCCACGTCGCCGGACTGCCGTTGACCAGGACCGATCGCGTCGCCACCGCATCGGCCGAGCCGGAGAGTCCTATGTCGTCATTTTGCGTGTAGTAGTAGCCCTCCGATTGCGGCAGCGTCGTTTCCAGCGTGAACTCCGATGGAATCAGCCCGCGGATGTGGTCCCTGCGGACGGCCGCGAAATTCTCCATCTGCGCGATCGTGGTCTCCGGCACAAGGCCTCCCAGGGCATTGCGCACGGCCGGGCCGAATTGTTCCTGCGAAAACGGCCCGTCAATCAACTCCCGCAACAGGGCGTAATACCGCGCTATGAACCGCGGGTGCGTCATGAAGCGGTCTATCGTCGCCAGGCCCCGCGCACGGAAGATGCCGTTGGTGGCGATGCTGCCCAGATAGCCCAGAATCGAGTCCAGGTCGTGGGGAATCAGCACAAACCGCGTATCGACCAATCCGGCGTAGGTGTAGTAGTCGTCGCCGTAGCCGTTGGCCAGCGATGTCTCGTTGTTGTCCAGGAAGGCGTTGATGGCCAGATAGAGCAGCCAGTTGTCGGCGTTGAGGACGCGCTCGATTTCGTCGGCGTACTCGGCGTCGGAAGCGGCGCCGACGACCCGGCACAGCTCGATCAGGTCCGCCCAGTCGTCGGCGGACTCATTGCTCTGCTTGAAGTAGCTGTTGCGATAGGCATCCGGGTTGGTCCCGCGATAGTTGAAGTCCGCCGGCGCCAGGTCGCGCATACCCTTGTACACATTGCCTTCGCCGTCGTCGAACCAGCGGTCCTCGGCGAAGTCGCCGTTGATGACCTCGAGCTGGACGTAGAGACCGTACATCTCGGCGCCGGAGGTGGCGAGGTTGCGTCCGTTCGTCATCACCCGCACGGCCGCGGCCCTGGCCGCCGGCAATCCCGCCTGCCGGCAAAGCACGCTGCCGATCAACTGAACGTAGGTGTTCCGCGAATTCAGGTTGACGGCGCGCACGCCCTTCCAATCCCGGTCGCTGTTGAAGTTCACGCGGTAGTTGTTCGGCCAGCGGGTCCGCGAACCGTGCCCGCGATTGCGGACGCTGACGGCGTAGCGGATCGTCACACCGCTGCCGTCGACGCTGATGAACGTCGCGTTCATCTGGGCGTCCGGACCCTGCGTGTTGCTGTGATTGCGGACGATGTCCTCCAGGCGGGCCCGCTCCATCTCCGTCATGATGATGTAGTGCGTCGGAGGGTCCTCGGCGAACCACACGGCCGGATCGTAATTGCCGTCCACCTGGTACAGGACATTGGTGACTTGTTCGGGCGTCCCGTCGATGAGGCTCGGCGCCGGCCAGGTTCGCACGTTCGCGGCCGCATCCCAAGCCTCGACGAAGAATTCGACGATCCGCCCGTGCCCGTAAGGTGGTATCACGGCGCCGTAAACCCCGTCGCCGGCGGCTCCGTCACCGTGCGCGCCGTCGTCGTACATCGGCACGTCGTTGAAGTCGTTCGGCTCGTAGTGCGGATAGATGCTCTCGTCGCCGGAGTACACCGAGCGGTCCACGCGATAATGCAGCCGCACGGCCGCCGGCGAGGTTTCGTCGATGACGCGGGCCGTAACCGTAACGGCGTCATTGGGGCCGGGGATAATCGGCTGATGCGCCACATCCGCAATCAGCGGCGCGATGTTCGCGCGGCGCACGGAATTGGCCGCGCCGGGAGTGCCGCCGTCGGCGTCGCCGGCCGACCAGTTCCCGCCGTATTCATTCGGCATCGCCGGATTGATTAACTCCAGCGACCGCCCCCCGCCGTCGTGCAGGTTCGACCACTCCCAACCGCGATGGGCCCGGTCCACCGGTCCCAGCTCCCGCACGGCCCAGTCGCCCTCGTCGGCATAACGAACCCGGTCGATGATTACGCCGGAGGCGTCGGACAGTTCGATCCGTTCGCCGTTGTTGCTCAGGTGTCCCGTCCAGCCGCCGACCACATTGCCGACGGCGGGGTAACGGGTCCGGAACTCATTGACATCGGCGGCGATAACGAGGTATCCGCCTCCCGCCAGGGGAAACCTCGGTGGGATCGTGTATTCGACGCCGTCGGTGAATCGCCACCCGGAGACATCCACCGGGGCGGCGCCGGCGTTGTACAGTTCGATGTATTCGAGGCCGATGTTCTCGGCGGCGCCCTCGGCGTGGCCGGGATGGTACATGATTTCGTTGATGACCACCTTGACCGGATCGGCCAGATTCGGCCGGCCCGGCGTCGGCGATGTGAACACCCGCCACGGGCCGGTCCCGTTAGGTAGCCGCCCGAACGACTCATCCGGGTTCTGAGGCCCGAAGGAGACCGCATCAATCAGATGGTGGTCCGAGTCGAACAGCGCGACGTCCTCGCCGCCGGCCGACAGGGCGAAATTCGCGTGCAAAGGGCCCTGTTGCGTCTCGTTGTCCGCCCAGATCAGCAGGAAGCCACCCGGCGCGATGGTCGTCGCCGCCGGGGCATTGCCGGGAATACGCCAGCCGCCCAGGGTATAGACGTCGTCGGAGATGTAGAAGCCGCCGATGTCGATGGCGTCCGGACCATAATTGTAGATCTCAATCCAGTCGTCGAAACTGCCATCGGGGTCGTCCGGGTCGCGGATGGTTTGCGTGTTGCGGGCCATGAACTCGTTGATCGCCAGCGTCAGGACCCCCCGCTGCAGCCAGTTCTCGGCCAGTTTCGCGTAATCCCTCCCATTGACGCCGGGGATTCCGTCCAGGTCGGCCTCGCAATCCGGCGCGGCACAGCCGTCGTCCAGCCACCATTGGGCCAGCCGCCGAACATCGTCGAAATCGACTCGACAGTCGTTATTCAGGTCGCCGACCGGACAATCGGCGAGCCCCCCCGCGAGAAATAACACACTCAGCCCCACGCAGAACAGGAAATCACGAACGGACATGAACACCTTCTTATTATCAGCACCCGCAAGCGATGCGCATACAAGGCCGGACGATGCCGGAATGGGGGGGCCTTGGTACAACACTGCTGCTACGACGAACCAGCATGATTATACCCCATGGGGCCCGGACAGACAAGGAATACCCACCCATTCAGTAGATTTTCTTGTCGGACCCCTCTTATCGACCCTTCCCTGAGCCTGCTGTGTCCTATGGCCACAGGCTCCTGACCAGCCAATCCTGGCCCATGATGGCCAGGTCCTGGAAGCTGATCTTCGCGTCCTCCGACAGGTCCGCCGGCGAATAGACTTCCTGGTCGAATATCCCGCTGCCGGCGGTCGCCACATAGGCAATCTCGGCGGCGGACAGGGCATAGCCATATATGCGGAAATCATCCAGCAGCCCGTGATAGCCGCCGTACCAGCCGGAGCCGATTTCAAAGCCGGTGACCCCCGCAATCTCCGTCGCCGAACCGATGTTCTCGGCGTACAGGGCGCCGTTGAGGTAGACCCGCATGACACCGCGGACGCCCGGCCCGACGATGACCTGCGAATCCTTGACAAAGGCCCAGTGGTTCCAGCGATGCGCCCACTGGCTCAGATACGGGTGCTCGCCGGCCAGTCGCCCCTGCGGTCCCGGCGGGTAGCCGCAGTCCCAACGGTAGCGCCCGGGGGCGATCCAGCATCCCAGCGTAATGGCCACCGATGGGTTCGATACGCCATGCTCGTAGTTGGAGCAGCAGAGGGTGTTGAGGTGATAGGTGGACGTTTCCCCGTACTGCCAGAAGGCGATGGTGATGGCCCGGTCAATCTGCGAGAACAGTTGGGCCGCCCCGCCGATGTCCACGCGGCTCTCGAAGCCGTCGAAGCGGGCCGCCTGGCCGTAGACGCCCGGCTCAAAGGACACGCCGCCGGAGGCGGTCCCGTGCCAGATACCGGCGCTGTCCCGCGCATCGCCGTCGAAGCGGTACCAGGCCAGCGGAGCGCTCGGTTGGGCTACCGGATACACCCGGCGGCCCTGTGCCAGCCAGTTGCCGGTGATCTCCCGCAGGTCCGCGTAGTCTACGATGCAGTCGCCGTCGATATCGCCGGCCGGACGACGGGACTCCAGACACCGCGCCGGATACAGCGTAAAGTCGTCGAAGTACATCGTGCCGCTGCCGAAGCCGCCGCCCGGAGGAGGCTCCAGACTTATGCCGTAGCAAGTGACCGCGCTCAGATTGACCCCCGCCAGCAGGCCCAGGTCAATCCGCCAGAGGCGCCACTGGCCGTCGGCGAGATCTTCCGGCGAACCCCCATACGGCACCGCCGCGCCATGGACGTCGTCGCCAACGAAGAAGCACATGATTGCTTCCGTGGGATTGCCGGCTTGCCCGCGAAAGAACAGGTCCACGGATCGGACCCCCATCGCCTCCCAGTTCAACGGCGCCGGGGGCGTGACCGTCACCTTCGAAGGCACCGACCCGTCATAAAGAAACCGCATTTCCATGCTGGTTCCGCACCGGTAGACGTCCTGCGTGGTTGTCGTGACATGGGTGTACCAGTACGGCGCCCATGTGAATCCGATATAGGGATCTTCGGGATTGGTCGCCGAACTGTAAAACTCGAAGTCATCGACGATCCATCGCCCGGCCGTTTCAAAGCTCCAGACGGCGCCTCGGCGAATGCTCCCGAAACCATCCACCTCATCGACGCGCCAGAAGTAGCGTTGGCCAAGCCGCAGGACGCCGGGATCGTATGTGTTGGCATCCTGGGGTTGCGGAGGATCGGACACCGGCGAAGCGCCCGGCCGGACGTCCGCCGGATCCATCCCGAAATACACGATGTGCCGGACCGCCAGATCACTGGCCGTCCAGGACAGAACCTGCTGCGGGGGCACGTTGCCGGCGCCGTCCGGAGGGACCGGGTTGGCGGCGACCGCCTGGTCTCCGACCTCGATCCGCGCCTGGATGTTCATAATGTCGAAGCCCGGCGATCCGCCTCCATCGTCGAGCGAGACCAGCCGAATCCCGGTGGGAATGAACCCCGGTTCATGTCCGGCCAGGTCCATTTCAATGTTCGTGGGCGTGTTGGTGCCGTCACTGCCGGCCCGTGCAAGGCCCAGGAAATACTCCCGGCCGTGCCGATCCGTCAGGAAGACCAACGCGATTTCCCCTCGTTGGCCCTGTTCTTTCAGCTTGATGTCCGGCCCGGCTTCGTCCACGATCGGCCCGCGAAACCAGAACTCCAGCCAATATTCCGGGGGAAGGCTCACGCCCGTAATCGGCGACGGCGGCGGACCGACCAGCCACCTCGCCGGGTCCACCGGGCGCGGAAAGAACCCCTGCAACGACATACCCAACAGACAGTCGTCCAGCGGGTTGTATGTGTGGGCCAGGTGCGCCGGGTACTCAAACTGCGTCCGTGCAAGCGCAGGGATACCCGCCCCCCGAGTCAGGACCAGCAACAACACACCCAGACAAACCTTTCTCACAAAAACCCTCCCTGCAGGCCTCACGACAGTCCAAAAACACCGCCCGCGATCCGTCCCTGGGCCGCAAGATGATCTTATTATAACACAAATCCGCCCCGGATGCAACCTCCGATAACTGCGGCAAAATCACAACAGGCCGCCCTGACGAAGCGAAAATCCTTGCCGCGGTCGGCGCCGGGGCTACACTGATACCGTCCCAACGCGGCAGTGACAGGAATCGGGAGCCGCCGGAGCCGCCACCGATTCGCAAACCTGCCCGCCGTTGTGGACGATAGATGTACCCAGCCGGGGTCCGTTGTGCGCCCCGGATCCGGGTCCGGGGGTTTGCGTAACGCGGCCGATGCCTGTGGCGTGTGTTGGCGGCCCCGGACGAAAACAGACCATCACCAGGATAACGAGGTATGACCGTGAGCGAGTATTCAGTCAGTCCGGCCGGCGAGAAGTTCCCCATTCCATCCAAAGACGAGTACGCCGGCGAATTCGAGCAGGTCCGCGCCCTGGCCGAGGCCGCACGGGCCGAAGGCAAGGAGATCGTCGTCGTCATGGGCGTCGGGTTCGTCGGGGCGGTCATGGCCGCCATCATTGCCGACACCGTAGACAAGAAGACCGGCAAGCCGTCCAAGTTCGTCATCGGTTGCCAACGGCCGAGCCCCCGAAGTTACTGGAAGATCCCAATGCTCAACCGCGGCCAGTCGCCGGTCAAGGCCGAGGACCCCGAGGTCGATCCGATGATCCGGCGGTGCGTCCTCGACAAGAAGACCCTCATCGCCACCTACAACAACGACTGCATCAAGCTGGCCGACTGCGTCGTCGTGGACGTGCAATGCGATTACAGCAAGAAGGACCTGGGCAACCTCCGCAGCGGCACGGTTGAGATGGCGGCGCTCGAGGCCACCCTCAAGACCATCGGCGAGCGGGCCCAGGCCCACTGCCTGACCCTCATCGAGACGACCGTCGCCCCCGGCACGACGGAGTTTGTCGCGCTGCCTATCCTTAAGAAGGCCTACACCGAGCGCGGCATCACGTCCGAACCGCTGCTGGCGCACAGCTTTGAGCGGGTCATGCCCGGGCGCGAATACGTCGCCTCCATCCGCGACTTCTGGCGGGTCTGCTCCGGGTGCAACGCCGAGGCCCGCGCCCGCGTGGAGAAGTTCCTCCACGAGGTGCTCAACACCGAGAAGTTCCCGCTGACGGTCATGGACCGCCCCATTGAGTCCGAGACCACCAAGATCGTGGAGAACTCATTCCGGGCGACGATGCTGGCGTTCCTGGACGAATGGAGCCTGTTCGCCGAGCGAAACGGCGTCGATCTGATCAAGGTCGTCAAGGCGATTAAGATGAGGCCCACCCACTGCAACATCATCTTCCCGGGTCCCGGCATCGGGGGCTACTGCCTGCCGAAGGATGGGGGTCTGGGCTTCTGGGCCTACAAGCACATCCTCGGCTTTCAGGACGACATCTTCAAGCTGACCACAACGGCCATCGACATCAACGACACGCGCGGGCTGCACGTGGCGGAACTGGTCCGCGATGCGCTGCGCAACACGGGTCGGCAGGTGGCCAACGCCAGGGTCCTGCTGTGCGGGGCCAGCTATCGGCAGGACGTGGCCGACACCCGCTACAGTGGTTCGGAGATGGTCGTCCGCAAGCTCACGGAGATGGGGGCCGACGTCAGCGTCCACGACCCGTACCTCGATCACTGGTATGAGTTGGAGAGCCAGGACACGTATCCGGCGCCGGGGCATTCCTGGGCGCGGTTCTTCCGGAATCAGGAATCCCTCAAGGACATCCGCGTGCAGCACGACCTCTCGGCCGCTCTCAAGGGGGCCGACGCGCTGATTCTGGCCGTTCCACACGAGCCGTACCTGGACCTGGACCCGGACGCGATCGTCAACGACGCCGGCGGGCCGCTGGCGGTGATCGACTGCTTCGGGATTCTCAGCGACGATAAGATCCGCCGCTATTTCGAGTTGGGCTGCGAGGTCAAGGCCCTCGGCCGCGGCCACATCCAGAGAATCAAAGAGAGCGTCCGGAAGAAACGCCCCTGACGGCGGAGCGGCCGGAATCGGTCAATCGTCCTGAAGGTCCTCGAACCGTTGCTCACCAGGCTTGCGGACCACGGGGGGCCTGCGCATTTGAGCGGGGACTTCCGGCAGTGCGTCGGCTCGCAGACATTCGCCGGCCATAACCTCTTCGAGCAGTCGGGCCTGGGCGGGATACCCTTTCACGGTGGACTCCAGGACCCAGAGCAGTTCGAGCAGCTCCGTGGTGAATTGGCCCGTCCAGTGGTCCGGGCGGATGTCGTCAAGGGGCGAGGACTTCTTGCCGCCGCCGCGTTTCATCCGGTATTTGAGCCAGGACTGGACGACCTTGAGGCCCGAAACCTCGAAGTCGAAGACCTCGCGCGCGACGGGTGCGAACTCGCCGTCGCCAACGCGCAGGGTGCGGGTCTGATCGTTGTAGTCGAAGTCTTCCGGGTAGGCGTCACGACGGCCAGTGACGGCCTTGACACATCTGGCGCTGCCGCGCGGGATATGGCCGCGGCGTTTGCCTCTGGGGATGAATCGCTCGCCATAGGTATGCAGCCAGAGCAACCGTGCGCCGACGGCGCGGACTCTGTCGAAAAGTCTGGCGTTCTTCGTGATGGGGACGCGCAGCTCGCGCGTTTCCAATTCCCTATGGAATCGCGCCGTGAAGGCAGGCTGCGCCAGGATACCATAGATATAGGCCAGCAAGTCCTCAGGTGTCGTCTTTCTTCTCTTGTACGTCGCGCCGAGCAGATCGAGGAGGCCGGGCAGGATGTTTGGCCGTGACGCATCGGCGCTTCGGTAGAGTGGAAATGCCTCCTTTGCGCCGTATGAACCCCGAAAGTGGTGGAGGTCTGGAATAACCGCGCTGGCCGTCGCCGCCGGGCCGTCGCCGATCGGGTGATTCAACAGGCTCGTCAGGTATACCTGTCGTTGGCCGTGGGCGTGCCAGAGGGCAGGTCCCGGTCTGTCGAGTAGCCGCGCGTCCGCAAGGATGAACTGACGGTCAAACGAGCGGTAGGCGTAGCACGCCATTGGTGGGACAGGCGCGCCTCTGGGCAACCCGGACAGGGCCGTAAGGGGGGCGCCCGACGGAGGCAGTTGCGTTGCGGGTTCATGGACCTTACGCCCGGTTGGGGAGTCCTTGAATGGCCCCCGTCGTTCGTCGCCTTCGACACTGAGCAAGGCCCGCCAGCACTTCTTCAGGGTCTCTTGCTCCGGCGAGATGACCCAAGTGCGCCCGGCCTTTATGCCGGATTGTTGCCATGGCATCAGGTCCGTCAACAGAGGCCAGGCGAAGTAATCGCCCTTGCCGGCCGGGCGGAAAGGGGCTTGCCAGTCGACAGGGCAATCCTGCCACTTGACGTCCGAGAAGTCCTCGATCTCATCGAGGCAGGCAAGCTTGGTGGCGCGCGTTCCATCAATACGTGCGTAGTGGATTCGGGCGGGCTTGTCCTTTTTTGCCTTCTTGGAACGCACGGCGACGGCGATGGCGACAGGGGTCTGAATGGCGAAGACGTTGTCGCTCTTGCGCGTGCCGCGTCCCTCGCCTCCCAGGTCGAGAATCCAGATTTCATCGCATTGGCGGCGCATGTGCTGACGCATCCCGCGGAAGGCATCGCCGTCGAGGTAGCTCGATGCGCTGATGAAGCTAACAACACCCTGGCCGTCGGCGGTTTGGTGTTCGAAGACCTTCCATAACGCCCAGCGCCAGAAGTAGACATAGAGGTTGTAGAGGTTGTGGACTCGCACCCCGTGGCCGGCGGCGGTTGCCGGGTCGAGGAAGTCGCGGAAAATGGCATCCGCGCCCTTATCGGTATCACCCCAGCGTACCCAGCCGCCCGTGCGGGATTGGTTTCCGCCGTTGGATGCCTCGTGGCGGTCGTAGGGCGGATTACCCAGACAGACAATGACGGGCACGTCGCTCTTGACCTTGAGGGCCCTGGCGTGCTGATCGGCGATGGGCCGCAGGAACAGCGGCAGTTGGGGTGGCCTGGCGTGGGGGCTTTCGAGGGTGTCCGTCAGATAAACGTGCGTGCCGTCGGGCGGTAGCACGGCCCCACGGTCGCGCAGAGTGCGACTGACGCGCAATTCGGTCACGGCGTAGGGGCCGACCATGATCTCGAAACCGTGAAGGTTTTTGGCCAGCTCCGTTGCCTGGCCCGCGACGGAGCCGGGGCCCTGTTCGGCTCCGACACGAGCAAGGGCGTGTTCGATGACGCCGAGCAGATAGGTGCCTGTTCCGGCGGCGGGGTCGAGCGTGACGACACCGGGATCGGCAAAGCCAAGGGGTCTGTGGAGGCGGTTGACAAGCAAGTCGTCGACGAGGCGGACCTGGCAACGGACGACCTCGACGGGGGTGTAGTAGGCGCCGGTGTCCTTGCGCAGTTTGGGGTCGTAGGCGGCGAGGAAGTCTTCGTAGAAATAGAGCCACGAGTCCTGGGGACCGGTAAGCGTGGCGGGCGGCACGGCCGCAATCAGCCGTTCCAGAAGGCCGACCGAAGCGGCCATTTCCGACATGACCTGGTTATCCGTCAGCAGAGCAAGCGTACGGCTCAGCAAAGAATAATGGCTGTCCAATGCTTGATAGGCGGCGTGAGAAGAAAAGGGATCCGCTGCGCCTTCGGCGCGGCCCAGCAAGAGACCAAACGTGACGGTCTGGGCGTAAGCGTCGGCGAACTGCCGATCCGAGGCATCGCCGAACAACGATTGACGCCAGTCCCTGGCCAATTGGATCAAGGGTGAATCCTCCGTCGCCAGGGCGTCGGCCACATCGTCGCGCAGCATCCGCGTCAGCGGCGCCAGCAGAGAAGCGAAGCCCTTAAGGTCGATCTTGCCCTTGCGATTCGTGGGGATGATGGGCTCCCAAGAGAAGAAGTCGCGTAACATGCGTTCAAGTGCGTGGGCATCTTCGTCTGAGATGGCTTTCCCGCCCTCAAAGGCCACGTCGCCGGACAGATGGACGATCTTGTCCACGAGCTTGCCGTCGCGATAGAGGGCCCATTCGTTGCCGTCGGTGTAGAGGATGTTGGGGATGGCCGAGAATCGCTTGAACTGGCTGAGGTTGTGGCCCTTGAAGCGACCGGCGGTCGCGCCGACGCCGGGGGCCTTCAGTTCGACATACCCGGCGAGCAGCTTGTTGAGATGAACGGCGTAATCAGGCCGCCCCAGCCGCCCGGGCAGCGGCGTCTCGCCCGTGCAAACGACGTCCCAGCCAAAGCCGGCCGCCACGTTGGCTATAAAGTTCTCAAAGGGACTGCGCAGTTGGTCTTCCGGCTCACCGGCGATAAGCTGCGTCATTTTCGCCGTCACCGCGGCCGCAAAGGTCCGAAGGGCTTCATGGATAGTCGTTGACTGGGTCATTGTATTCGGGGCCGGTCGGCGTCTTTGCTTGGAAGTTGACAGACGCCGGTCTGCACACGGCCGTGCCGGTTCGATCCGTATGACATCGGGCCGGACACCGATTTCTTCGTGCCCAACCCTGTCGGTATTGTACCGGCGCCGCGCAGACCATGCAACCGGGGTCGGGGCGACTTTGTGGGTCGCCCAGGCATTTGGAGTCCGGCGGCGGTCCTGGGGCGTCGCGGTTGTCCGGCCGGGCTTGCCGTGGTAGTATATCTCCCCGTGCAGGACGCCTATCGGGATCGCGGCAACGGCCGCCCGCCGGCTGGGCCTGCGAACGACCCTGGATAGATGTGAAGGAACGGGCGAATGGACTCACAAGTCACAGTCCACGCCCGGACGCCGTGGTGGCGGCAGCCCGGGCTGTACGTGCTGATCCTGACCGTCCTGGGCATCTACTTCACGCGAATCACGGACATGCCCTTTGGCGGAGACGAACCCACCTGGGCCTGCGTCGCCCGTGAAATGACCCGGACGGGCGATTGGATTGCCCATGGACCGCAAAACAGCGGTCTCACCCCAGGCCAGTGTCGTCGTCGGCCGAGTCATCCGTCCGCCGTCCACCCCTGAGCCGGCCGTACAGCCTTCCGATGATGGATCGTAAGTCCTTGCCATAGTGTCATTTACGGGAGGTCGCCGGACGACCGACTATTTTTTTTATTTTTTCCAATCGGCCGGTGTTGACAGGCGTATACATAGAAGTACAATGTATGACAGTAGTGAAGCGTCTGACAGGCAACTTCATGAGGAGACCGGCGTTTGGACATCAACAAGGACCTGGTGGCGGCTTCGGCGACGGCGTTGATTCTCTCGATATTGAGCGAGGGGGAGAGCTACGGGTATGCGATTATCCAGCGGGTGCGGGAGCTGTCCGGCGGGCACTTACAGTGGACGGACGGGATGCTGTATCCGGTCCTGCACCGGTTGCAGAAGCAGGGGCTGATCAAATCGACGCAGCGGCTGAGCGAGCAGGGCCGCCGCCGCAAGTATTACCACGTGACGAACCAGGGCGAGAAAGCCCTCAGCGAGCACAAGAACCAGTGGCTCGCCGTTCATTCCACACTGACCCGGATTTGGGAGCAAGTGCCATGTTTGAGCTTGAGAATGCGGTCTCCGATTGGCGAAACAGGTTGATGGCCGCGGGGGCCTGCACGGAGGCGGATGTTGCGGAGCTTGAGGACCATCTGCGCGAGCAGGTGCAGCGGCTGGGCGGCGGTGGGCTGACGGCCGAGGAGGCGTTCCTCGTGGCGGCGCGGCGGCTGGGCGATACGGCCTCGCTGACGCAGGAGTTCCGCAAGGTCAACGCGCGTCCGATGTTCATGCGGCTGTTCTGGATGATCACCGGAATTCTGGTCTACCTGCTGGTGATGTCGGCGTCGGCGGCCGTGGCGCAGGCGTCCGTGACGATCGGCGTCGTGGCGGGGCTTCGGGGTATGGCGCTGGCGCTGGTCAGCATGGCTGTCCAGACGGTCTCGGTGATGGCAGGAGTGCTGGTCCTGTTCCTGCTGTCGCGGGCCGGCGCGGGCGCCGGAAGGAGAGGCTTCTTCTCGTGTGCGACGGGTAGGGTTGTTCTCGTGGGGGTTGTGACTATTGCATCGGTGGTGTCGGGCGTCTTTGCACGGATCGTTCTGCCGGCGCTGACCGCAAGACTCCTGGGCCCCGAGGGGTACGGGCGGATGGCGATGAGTCTGGCGTACGTGAGGTTTGCGTGGCCGGTTCTTATACCGATTGTCCTGGCTGTGATCCTGATCGCCCTGCCGCGGCAGAGGCGCGATTATGGGATGTGCAACGTGTAACACGGAGTCCATCAAGGCGCTGTGTGGTGTCGCCCTGGTCCGCGTGGGCAAGAAAGACACTTGCCCGCCCTACGGGCTTCGGATTCGTTTCGGATTTCGAGATTCGGGCGTGTGATTTACGCGGTGTGTCGGCGGCCGCGGCGCTGGTCCATGAGGAGGATCATGCGGTCGTATTTGTCCTTGGGCAGGTCGTTTTTGAGGACTTTGCGGACTTCGGACATGGGGGTGCGGGCGGTGGTGTGGGTGACGACGATGTGTTCGTTGTCGAGGCTTTCAATGAGGCGGACGAACTCGTTGATGTGCATGTGTCGTCCGGCCTCGGCGCGGCCGGCGTGGTCATCCTCGTAGAAGGTGCACTCGGCGATGAGGATCCTGCTGGTGCGGATGTAGTCCAGTTGCGAGAAATCGACGTACTGGGTGTCGCCAAGATACGTGACCAGAGGGATGTCGAGCCGGTAGTCGATCTCGACGCCCTGCTTCTTCAGCTCGACGATCTGCGGGCCGGTCAGGCCGTGGTACTGGTCCTTGAGCTTCTTGCGGCGCTCGATGAGGGTGAAGCCCACGGAGCCGCGGCTGTGTTTGGTGGGGAAGGCGCGGGCGAAGAGGTTGGGCTTGACGGCGTACTCATCGCCGGGCTCGACGCCGACGAGTTTGGCGGGGATCGAGTTGCCGTCGAGCCGGCCCCAGGCCTGGAGGATGTCGCGGATGGGCCCCAGCAGGTTCTTCGGGGCCAGCACGACGCCGGGGGCCATGCCGCAGAAGTTGCGGTGCGAGAGGTAATAGGCCAGGCCCGCGGCGTGGTCCATGTGGCCGTGGGTCAGCAGGACGTGGTTGACGGCGATGATCTGGTCGGGGGCCTTGCCGATGTCGAAGCAGACGTCGAGCTGGGGCATGGCGACGACGGTTTCTTCGCCGGCGACGGAATACCCGATGATCTCCAGACCGTCGATTTCCACCTGGGCCAGATAATGGCTGGGCATAAGACAACCCCGAAAGACCACGCGAGAAAGCCGTATCCTAGGGCGGGGCCGGGGGGCTGTCAATCTGTTTCTCCGGATGCCTGCCTGCGCATGCATGACAGAGTCGTTGCCGGGGCATGCAGGCATGACAGAGTCGTGGCCCGCGTGCGTGTGCGTCATGCGGTTGTGATCGGGGGGCCTGGGTTTAAGGTGTTGGGGCTCCGGCTTCGCGTTTTGGGCTTCTGCCGCGATAGTATACATCAGGGTCATGTTAGTGTATTATGTATTCCATGCCTGACCGACGGAGACATCGCGGGCCGCATCCTCGGGATGAGGCGCTGTTCGCCGCGGAGATGATTGCCCGGCTTCGGGCGGCGCTGGCGGATTACTGCCTGCTGCTGAGCAAGAGGTATGCCGAGGGCAGCGCACTGAAGCTCGTAGGGGACCATTTTGGTCTTATACAAAGACAGCGGGTGGCGGTGATGCGGTGCGCGTGTTCGGATGCGCAGGCGGCGCAGAGGGCGGCCCGGCGTATCGAGGTCGCCGGTGTGGCCGGCGGCGAGGTGGATATCGACGGGTATAATCTGTTGATTACGCTGGAGGCGGCGCTGAGCGGTGGGTTGCTGCTGGCCGGGCGGGATGGGTGCCTGCGCGACCTGGCGTCGATCCACGGGACGTACCGCCGGGTGGCCGAGACGCTGCCGGCAATCCGACTGGCGGGGGTGTATCTGAGCGAATTGGGCCCGGCGCGGGTGCGGTGGCTGCTGGACAGCCCCGTATCCAACAGCGGTCGGCTCAAGACGCTCCTGGGGCAGACGGCCCAGGAGCACGGCTGGCCGTGGACGGTCGAGCTGGCGAGGAGTCCGGATGGGGTTCTGGCGCGGTCGCGGGCGGTGGTGGCGACCACGGACAGCGCGGTGCTGGACCGGTGCGGCCGCTGGATGCCGCTGGCTGGGGCGATTGTCCAGCAGCGGGTCCCGTCGGCATGGATCATCGACCTGTCGGCGGCATAGGACGGCCGGGCGCCGGGAGCGGTCGGCGGGGTCAGATTGGGTTTGTTTGGCGGAATCGGGGGTGTGGGGAGCTGGGTTGGCTTTGTTTCGCTGAATTGGCGGCGGCGATCCGGGATAGTCCGGCAAAACGGTAGGGAATTGGTCTTGCCTTGTTTGACATTCAGAGCTGGTGGGTCTTCCAGGGCCTCTCATGCGACGGTCTCGCTGTTTTCAGGGGGGGGGTATTATACCCGATGGAGGGCGGTTTCTTAAGGGCTATCCACACGGGAAGTGGATCACTTTGGATTTCTCCTGCGTCGATCAGGTCTATCAGTCCGTCGAATTCCAATACTTGACCGACAATGCTTGACAAACCATTTTTATGCCTTTTAGTAAAAGGCATAAAAATTGCTTGACATACGGCGCGGTGTAGCGTACACTAATGTGTGCTCAAGGTGAAAATGCTCTTTGTGTAAATCGGCGACCATGGAAATCATCTTCAGGAACAAAGACTTGGACAGACTGGAAGTAGACTCGGAATTCACGGCGGGATTCCCACGAGAAGTCGTGAGAGCTTTCAGGAAACGCATACAAGCAATCAGAAGTGCCGCGGACGAGAGAGATTTCTATGTTTTCAAATCCTGGCATTACGAGAAACTCGGCGGTGGCAGGGCGCATCAGCGGTCGTTGAAGCTGAACAACCAATGGAGGCTCATTATTGAAATCATCCCGATGAAACCTTCAAACGTAATCGAGATTGTATCCATTGAGGACTATCACTGAAACGCAAGAGGTTTCTATTATGAATAGGACAGAAGACAGAAGGCCAGCAGAGGTTTTCCCCCCAGGCGAGTTTATTCAGGAAGAACTTGCCGCTCGCGGATGGACACAAGAGGACTTCGCGGCGATCGTCGGCAAGCCGTTGCCTACGGTTAATCAGATCATCAAAGGCAAGAGGGCAATCATTCCCGAAACGGCAAAACGGATTGCAGCCGCATTCGGCAACAGCCCTCAGTTCTGGATGAATCTAGAGACTAGTTGGCAACTCTACAATAGTGAGTCAACGATAGAGGGTCAGATCCGGGACACTGCCTGGCTTTATAGAAGGCTGCCCATCAGAGAGATGCAGCGGCGAGAATGGATAAGGACTACCAAATCGCTGGACGAGCTTAAGGCGGAACTCGACGCCTTTTTTGGTGACGACAGCCTTAGAAGAGCGGCTCGCATGTCGGCAAGTGGCGAGGAGGCACACGTCGCAGCCAAGGCGTGGTGTCGTCGGTCTTTTCTGGTGGCTCAACTGGTTCAGACTAACAAGTTCATTCGGTCACAGATACCCAATCTGCTTAATCAGTTGCGATTGTTGCTCAGCGAGCCTGAAGAGGTCCGACGTGTCCCGCGTATTCTGGCCGAATACGGAATACGCTTTGTAATCGTCGAGCATTTGAGGGGGACCCACCTTGACGGAGCATGTATAACACAACTGGAAAGCAAGCCAGTCGTTTCGCTATCGTTACGATACGGGCGACTTGATCATTTTTGGTTCACCTTGCTACATGAACTTGCCCATATATATTATGAAGATGGCGAGCGATGCGATACAGATATACTGACGACTAGCCCCGACGATGATGTTGAAATCCGCGCAAACTCGTTTGCAGAGTCAACACTCATTCCACGAAACCAGATGGAGTCATTTATCCTGAGAACGACCCCACTTTTCAGCAGAAGCAAGATAGAGAACTTCTCCAAGCGTATGGGGGTCCATCCAGCTATTGTCATAGGCCAGTTGAAGCACAACCTGCCAGAGGAGGAGTTCGGGTGGAATAGATTCACAAGGCTGCACAACAGAGTCGACGTGCGCGATATTGTGAAGAGTACGGCAATGTGCGATGGATGGGGCCAGGTTGCCCCAATCGCAACTTAAGCAAGGACACCACAATGGCTCAGACGAAGAGATCCAACAGAGAGGCATTACAGGAACTCGTGGAGCAGTACAGGCGGGAAGAGCATGTTGATTCTGTCAACCTAGAGCATGCTGCTGCTTGGATGATCAGAAACAAGCACTGGCAGCCGAGGGAGAAAAAGCAGATTGACATCCTCAAAGAGGAACTTCGTGCTGCGTTGCGAGAGGAGTACATTACTGACCCCCAAGGGCGCCGCGTCAGAAGGAAGCACGCACAGAGGACATATGCCATTGAGGATGGGAAGCGCAAGCAGCTTGTCCTCTGGCATGATATCGAGATGGCCACGAGGCCGCAGATGCAGGCATGTTCCCAGCAGCGACGGCAGGGAATAGTGATGGACTGTAAGCAGTTGAAGCAGGACGTGGATAGCTACAATGAGAATTACAATAACAGCATCCCCATTAAGCTCTTATGGGATTTCACTGAGGATTTGGCAGATCTAGAATTCTCTGAACATGGCGACAGAGAGGATTAGCCCGACCATCCTTCGGCGTACCTGCCCGAACGAGCACGAGCGGCGTGTCTTGCTATCTCGCTGCCTCTCCCTCGCCACAGCGCCTTCGCCGTGCGTACCCACTCTTGATCCCACCTAGCCGACCGACGGTGACGGGGATAGGGGACTTGGATCCATCGCTTGACTACTTGGACCGTTCGTCCATAGCCCGGACAGTGATGGATGTGGTAGGGTGAGTATATCTCTATTCTTCTGGCCCCGAGCACTCTCGCACACCATCATTGCAGGACGGGCGTCTGTACCGGTCAGAAAGCAAGTAAGGACCAGCGGATTCCAAACTGAGCCGTTGCCCCCTGGTTCGGCGGCCGGTAGCGGATTGTGGGTGGGCGGAGCTTAGTGATTCGGACGCATTTATCGGACGCGAGGCCCGCACAGAAGGCAAAAATCGCCTCATAAACCGCATAATCGGCCCATGTCGCTGATTCGCCGGCCCCTGATAGCCGAAACAACCGGCGGTACGACTATCTACAGAAGGCAGGGTATACGATATGGCTAAAGGCAAGAATGTGCTGACGACGGGCGATGTTGCAAAGATATGCAACGTCGCGCCGAGAACGGTTTCCAAGTGGTTCGACAACGGGCAGCTCAAGGGCTACCGGATTCCGGGCAGCAAGGACCGGCG
>OMKS01001693.1_pt1 | contig 19372 bp, 18 predicted proteins | sample 1674721 | NCBI WGS metagenome assembly OMKS01 (sample SAMN06264996, study PRJEB25208) | sediment metagenome | isolation source: hot spring sediment | place: USA: California | collected 2014-09-02
TACCTGGTGAAAACCACTTCAGAGCTTCGTTTTGGATCGCTATTGATGACTCCAACGAGGAACTCATTATTCGAGGTAGAACTGGCAAGTTTGTACCAAGAGATTACGCTGGCGGTGGTGTATGGCGCGAAATTGCCAAAGGCCGGATTATTGAGGTTGATCACGCAAACGGAACAGCCGCCGGCGAAGTTTACGTCGGCGGAACGAGAAAAGAGTTGGCTGATGCTCTTGAACAACTGACGGAAGGCGACTACCTTGAGATTGACCAGTATGGGGCGGCCGCTAAAGTGCTGAGTGGTTTGGTTGAGTATTCATTTGCCCACATTGCAAAACAAAGTGGGTACAAAGTCACACGAATGCCTGAAGATATGGCGAGACATCTTGGGGTTTACTATCACTACGACTTCGAACTCGAGCGCAACGATGTTATGAAAAGAGTCGAAGTCAAGTCTCTCTGGGGCACGAATACCAGGTACGCTCGTCTGATACACAGCAAGACCGCAGAATATCCGACAAGCAGTTGCAAATTTGACACACAAGACATTTTCGCAGTGAATCTTTTCTTGCGCACCGGGGACATCCGAGATTTTGCCTTTGCGCGTTCAGTGCCGATCGAGGTCAAGCCCCACGGCTTGCCGCCCGCATCGAACTACCCGGAACACGTGAATCAAAATCCTTCTTGTGAGATCGGCGACGGTACCTGGTTTGGCTCGCTGGACGAGGTTTGGTACCTGGATTGAACAGCATCTTCTACATCAGCGCCATTCCAACGTTGCGTCAGAACTGTGATAAGTTCCGCAAATCCGGCGCGCATTGAGCGAACTTGTCTTTCCAAACTCAAGACTGATTCAGCTTGCCCCCCAAGTTCTTCAAGCGCTTCCCGCTTAATCGGCAATAAAACGTTGAGCAAGCATTGTTCATCTATAGCCGGATACGCTATACCTAAAGTGTTACGTAGCACTTGCATTGTCACAAAGTCGGTTTTTAACAAGTAAGCTAATGTCAAAGGGTGTATCCCGCGTGGGCGGAGTACCGCTAGACCGGTTGAGCACACTGCATTGTTATGCTCAGCGCGCACAACGCCTATAGTACGGCGTTCGGGCCGCACAGTAGAGACCAATACATCACCTGCCCGCACCAGTTTCCGGGCCCGGCTAGGCGCTTCCACACAGGGAACTGTCTTCGGCCAGATCATACAAGTCTCAGCATCAATATCTGAAATCTCAATATACTGAAAAGAACCGCTGCCCCATCTGCGCGGGTCCGTTTTTTCGTTGACCAATTCAGCAACGTCAGACACAAAAAGGTCATCGTAAGCCGGATGATTGAGTTTTTGCTGTATGGCTACAGGCAAAGACACATGGTAATTTGCATCCCAACGCTCGGCTCGCTCAACGCCGCTGACTTGACGGCCATAGGCCGTTGCGCTCTCCAAATTGGAAGCGGCTTTTAGTATCTTCGGTAGATCGCCGTGTCCATTGCCGGTCTTGGTACGCTGCGCATTCTTGGTACGCACGTCAAATCCTACATTTTGACATACGGCAAAGAATGTGTTGCTACGTCTCGCAGTAGGCGTACTCAACTTGCGAACATGAAGGATTGAGGTTTTCGTATTCGTCCCGGCTGCGCGAAATGTGACTTCTGGCAAAGAAACGACACTGCGTATATCAATACTGCCCTGAATATGCTCGCGGAGATGTTGATAAACACCTTTATTCGTTAGAATACTGTCAGGAACAATCGCCAGAAATTGCCCACCAGGAGCCAACCAATCTAGATACCGCTCGATAAACAATAGTTCCGAATCTATCGATGCCGCCGATTTTTCAGACCAAGTGTTAGCGATTTCATATTTCAGGAGATCATCCCCATAAAACTCGGCGCCGAAAGGCGGATTCGTCAATATCAATCTTACTTGTCCCTCCAGTGAGCGTGTAAGTTCGGCATCCGAACCAACACGCGCCAACGAATTGGCAAGATGAAGATGAGCGACAGGGAATCCAAACATAGCCATATTCGTAAGCGCCAATCTAATCATCCGCTCACTCTTGTCTATACCGGCAATAACGTGCGCCGCCATATTATCGAGCCATAAAGTCTGACCTTCAGTATCATTTCTCCTACCAACTTCAGCATAGAGCGTTCGCATAAACTCGGTCAGAAATGAACCTACTCCACAAGAAGGGTCTAAAACCAATCCGAAGTTGATACACCGCGAAGGATCACAAAGAATATCCAGCTCAGATGAAGACATATCCTGAATGGCGAGTCCTACCATAAAACGCACAACTTCACTCGGGGTTAGATATTGTCCCAATTCCTTCTCGTTGGCGAATGAATCGGCCAGAAACTTGCCAAACACCTCGTTGAGAACATCTACTCCCCTGATGCTATCAATACCCTTCGATAAACTCGTCATCGTCAATCGCTCAAATGACTCCATAATCTCAATAGCCAGGACATTCTCTTGTTCCTTAAGATTCAGCGTAAAATCAGCCGGTGTCATTTCGTGACCAAGCGACTTCGGGAGATACAGGTCAAAGGCTTTCCTTACAAAGTTAACCAAACATTGCGCCGCTTGTTCGATCCTGGCATCTTCACCCATCACAGTCTTTTTGGATATACCGCCCCCCATCATCGTATGCGCAAAAAGTAACTTGGAGAGTTCATCCAACGCTTCATTCCGTGACGATAAACGCCCCCGCCTATGCAACGCCTCACGGAGTTCCATTAAAGTTTGATCGAGAGCATTTTTAATGTACGACTCGTCCATCAAAAGCGGCACGGCATAAAATGCTTTCTGTTCAGCTACCTGGTTGGCAACGCGGATCCTATTATGTATTTCCCTTAGTCTTCCTTCGACGAGAGGCCGGGGATGGCTTTCTCCATTCATCCAACGCCCAATCGTAGACTGGGAAACACCTAGTTCTTGCGCTAGTAATTCACGGGAGTCGCCATAACGGTCAAGAATTTCTTGTAGGAGCAATTGTATAGGTTTCATGCTACCTTAAATCCTTTCGCTTTTGATGAAACGCCTATCATTATACACAACGTGAGATATAATGCAAACGCATAACTCTTCACGACGTGTAAAATATATGCTTTCCGCATCGTCCTCAAGTACCCCCCAACGACACTGACCGATAAGCATTTTGGTAACTTCTTACACTTGCCAGGAACCTTAGTTTGAGGTAACATCGTAGAAGGTCAGAGGTTATATCTTTTCTGGCAAACGCCCAAAAGAACAGGAACCAGCATAAACCTCAACCAAAAGGGCCAAAATATGACGCAGGACAATGCGATAAAGGTCTTTATCTCCCACCGCGAATCCATCTGTGGTGAGTGTGGCGAAGACCTGGGGCGCAAAGCCTGGATTACCCTGCTCGAAGATAAAGGCGCGTTGTGCCTATCGTGCGCGGACCTGGATCATCTGGTTTTCCTACCATCTGGCGACGCAGCCCTGACACGCCGGGCAAAGAAACTGTCGACCCTGTCAGCGGTCGTTTTGGAGTGGAGTCGCGCTCGGAAACGCTATGAGCGACAGGGGTTGCTGGTAGAAGAACAAGCGTTACAGGCCGCCGAAGCAGCATGTCTACAAGATAGTGAAGCGCGCGAAAGGCGCAGACTGCGTCAAGCCGAGAAACGAATCGCATTAGATCAAGAGTACGTGAATCGCTTCGCGCAGCGGGTACGGGAATTGTTTCCGAGGTGTCCTGAAGGCGTCGAACAGGCAATTGCAGAACACGCCTGTCTCAAATATAGTGGGCGCGTTGGGCGTACAGCGGCAGCCAAGGCGCTGGATGAAGAGGCCATTCGACTCGCCGTCATCGCCCACATCCGGCATGAAGCCACAAGTTACGATGAGCTATTGGCCCAAGGGTTCGAGCGGTGGGAGGCTCGCGCGGCCGTGGCCGGTGAAGTACAGGCCGTTTTATTTCGGTGGGCGTTTCCACAGGCAAACGAGTGATGAATAACGAAACAACTTGCTCCCAAAACGGGATCGCTGTATAATACCTGTATGCGCGTTATTGCTCTCAAGGCCCTGCGTGAATTCTGGGAACAACACCCCGACGCCGAACAAGCGTTGCGAGCATGGTATCACGACGTCAAAAAGGCAATCTGGAGAACGCCGACCGACATCAAAGTGATCTATCGCAATGCCAGTTTTGTCGCCAACAATCGCGTGGTCTTCAATATCAAGGGCAACCAATACCGCATCGTCGTTGCCATCCAATACCAGCACAGGGCCGTGTACATTCGATTTGTCGGGACACACGAGGAATACGACAAGGTTGATGCTACGAAGGTGTAAGCAGTAAAGGGGAATGAAAATTATGGACATCCGACCGATTCGCACAGAATCAGACTACGAAGCAGCGCTGGCGGAGATCGAACGTCTGTTCGATGCCGAACCGAACACGCCGGACGGGGATCGCCTGGAAGTGCTGGTCACGCTGGTCGAGGCGTATGAAGCGCAGCACTACCCCATCCCTGCACCGGACCCCATAGAAGCGATTAAGTACTACATGGAGAGCCGAGGATTATCTCGCGGCGATCTGGAACCATACATCGGCAGTCGCGCGCGCGTAGCAGAGGTACTCAATCGCCGCCGGCCCTTATCGCTGACGATGATTCGACGGCTGCACACAGGGCTTGGGATTCCGGCGGAAGTGCTCGTGCAGCCATATACGGCGGGCAAAACAGCCCGCGCCTGACAAGAGGAAATCTGTCGAAGCGCCATCGGAATGCGATTTGGAAATCGCGGCCACATCCCAATCTTTGTGCGCGCTAACAAGAACTACGGAGATTCATTGCATCATGAAACACTACCGCTGGGGCATAATTGTCCTGACAGGCATCATAATACTGATATGCCTGCAAGTTTTACGAACACAATTACAGCTCAGCCCAACGCCGACTACATCGTCAATCACTCCGCACACCATAGAGCCGGGCGAATGTACCCCGGTCATGGCTACGAGAGTCGCAACGCCGACCACGCCGCCAATTCCCCCGCACACCATAGAGCCGGGCGAATGTACTCCGGTCGTGGTTACGAGAGTCGCAACGCCCACTCGTGCAGCGGAACCGACGCCAGATATTCCAAATGATGCTACGCCGGTATATGAACGTATAAGCACATTCTGTAGCATAGAAGAATGCATGTTCAAAACCGACTACGCGCTCGACAAAGATTATCCCATTGGGACGGCTACCATTGTAGGGTATTACACACAGATCGAGAAATCGAGTTTCGATGACATTGAGCATGTTTGCGATAGCTTTGTCATTGTCGGTGGTTCACAAGCGATCATCAAGTCGGTTTTGACTCTGGTGAATAGAGGCAACACCGTCTACAGCAAGAACGAACGAAACCAGCCGGTAATCAGCCTCGATCTTGCTACACTACACGAGTTGGAAACAGAGCGCATCTTGAACTCAACGCCAGATAAGCCGGTTGAGATGATTGTGCTGGCTAATTCTCCTACGTATATGGGAGTTGGCGCCTGCTTTACACGCTTCGAGATTCTGAGGGTGAAGAAATAGCTGCGGATCTGCAAATCGATAGTCGCCCCAAATTAGTGGAGATTCGTGAAGATTCGTGGTTTAGTCCAGTGGAGGTCTTATGAAAATCACCGACGTTTCCCTCTTCAAAGTGCGCGGCGCGTACAGCGGGCCGTATTTTCCGCCGGGCGACCGGCAGGCGCAGATGATGGACATCTACCCGGAGTTCAACGCGCAGGCGATGTCCGGACGGCGGCGTGACGAAGGGCCGGAGATCATCAGCGAAATCTACGTCGAAATCCTCACTGACGAGGGGCTAAGCGGCCTCTTCGGCCCCATCGAGGATTACCAGGCGTTCATCATCCACAAATTCCTGCGGCCCTTCCTGGTGGGGCGCGATCCGCTGGCGACAGAACTGCTCTACGACCAGATGATCCGCCTGCACCGGCACGGACGCTCCGGGATGTTCATGACCGGCGTGAGCGTGGTCGATTGCGCGCTGTGGGACCTCAAGGGCAAGGCGTGGGATCAGCCAGTGTACCGCTTACTCGGCGGGCCGACGCGCAACACGGTCCCGGCCTACGCCAGTATGCTCGGCTACAGCATCGAGCCGGAAAACGCCGCCGAGATCGCGCTCGATTTCCGGGATCAGGGCTACGCCGCGCAGAAGTGGTTCTTCCGCTACGGTCCCGGCGACGGTGAGGCCGGCATGGCGAAGAACGTGGCGCTGGCTTACGCGCTGCGCGAGGCGCTGGGGCCGTACTACCCGCTGATGTTCGACGCCTACATGGGCTGGGATGCACAATACGCCTCGCAGATGCTCCACCACCTCAACCTGCTCAACATCACCTGGGTCGAAGAACCGCTGCCGCCGGAGCGCGTCGGCAGCTTCCAGCGGCTCAAGGGCGCGGCGCGCGTCCCCCTGGCGACGGGCGAACACGTCTACACGCGCTGGCAGGTCAAGGAGCTGCTGGTCAACGGCGCGATCGACTTCGTGCAGACCGATCCCGATTGGACGGGCGGCATCACCGAGCTGGTGAAGATTTGCGCGCTGGCCTCGGCCTTCGAAGCGCCCGTCGTGGCGCACGGGCACTCGCTGCTGGCGGCGCTCCACGTCGCGGGGGCGCAGTCACCCGCGGTCGTGCCCTACGTCGAATATCTCGTCCGCCACCAGGCGCGCAAGCAGTTCTTCCACAAGCCGGTGTACGCGCCGGAGTACGGTCGCGTCGCGCTGCCGGAGTTGCCCGGCCTGGGCCTGGCGCTGGATGAGGCGAAGATCGAGGCGCGGGAAAGCCTCTGAGCGGTAGCCCTACCCGCGGCAGGTCTACATCAGCTTGACAAGTATCCAAACGCATTGTATACTCTTTGTAGATACATAAAGAGAGGATGAAATGGAAACACAGGTAAAAAAGTGGGGTAATAGTCTGGCATTACGTATTCCCAAACCTATGGCCGAGGAAATGGGTTTGGAAGAAGACTCTCCTGTAGAACTGACCCTGGTAGAGGGAAAGTTAATGCTTGTACCCGTCACAAAAACGTCACTAAGCCTGGCTGATCTTCTCGCGCAAGTAACTCCAGAAAACCTGCATGGTGAAGTCGATACCGGCGCACCGGTAGGTCGTGAGATATGGTAAACCCGGAGAGGTACAATCCTGACCGGGGTGATGTTGTCTGGATCACATTAAACCCACAAGCCGGACATGAACAAGCTGGAAGGCGGCCAGCCGTTGTTTTATCGCCGTATAGCTATAACGAAAAAGTTGGGCTTGCCCTCCTATGCCCAATAACTAACCAAGTGAAGAGATATCCATTTGAAGTCATCATCCCACCAGGATTACCCGTAACCGGCGTAATTCTGGCAGATCAAGTAAAAAGTCTCGATTGGCGCGCACGGAATATGGAATGGATTTGCATTTTGCCGCCGGAGACAGTGGAAGCCATTCTACAAAAGCTCAATACGCTTTTGACATCATTGCGTTAAATGAACGATTGACACTCCTTTCTACACAATGTATAATGATGATGTATACACAGAAAGGAGACGCGTAGTGATGAACAGAACGCAAATCTACCTGACAGAAGAAGAGCAGAAGGCCCTGCGCGCCATTGCCAACCTGCGGGAGACGACGCAGAGCGAAGTGATCCGCGAAGCCATCGATCAATACATCGTCAAGCACCAGCAAGCCTACCGTGTGCAAATGCTGCGGGAAGCCCGTGGCATCTGGGCAGACCGCGATGACATCAACGCCACGGCCTTACGCGCCGAGTGGGATCGCCAGTTCGAGGCGCAGGAATGACCGAAGCCCGGCAACTGCTGATCGACACGGATGTGATGATCGAATATCTACGTGGGTCAGAGCCGGCCATCGTCTTCCTGGAATCGCTGGAGAGACGTCCGGCGACTTCCGTTATCTGTGTTGCAGAGGTGTTAGCCGGAGCGCGCGACGAAGCGGAACAGCAAGCCATCGACTGTTTCCTGCAAACCTTCGACATCCTGCCGGTAGACGAAGCCATCGCGAGGCTTGGCGGGCATTACCGCAAAACCTGTGCAAAATCCCACAACACCGGCCTCGCCGATACGCTCATTGCCGCAACTGCGACGAATCACAATCTGCAATTGGTCACCTTCAACACCAGACATTACCCAATGCTGGGTGCAATCTCGCCTTACCTGCGAACCTAACGTTCAAACGTGCCAACGTCTAAACGACCAAATACTTGCAAAGGAGCACCCCCAATGCCAACCTTCAAAGACGATTTCATCGAAGCCAACGGCATTCGCCAGCACTACTGGCGCACCGGCAACAGGACGAAGCCAGCGCTCGTGCTGTGTCACGGCATCACCGACAACGGCCTGTGCTGGACGCCCGTGGCGCGTGCGCTGGAAGCGGATTACGACGTGATCATGCTGGATGCGCGCGGGCACGGCCTCTCGGATGCCCCGGAGAGCGGCTATGCGACTGCCGACCTTGCCGCCGACCTCGCGGCCTTTATCCACGCGCTCGACCTGGAAAAGCCCGCCGTGCTGGGCCACTCGATGGGCGGCGCGACGGTGTCATACACTGATGCGCTGCCCCACACTGCTCATCACCGCCGAGATGGAGAAGGGCGCCATCGTGACGCCCCAAATGGCCAAAGAAGCTGTCAAAATCAATCCCAACATCCAGGTCGCCCACATCGAGCAAGCCGGCCATAGCATCCGGCGCGAGGCGTTCCAGGCGTACGTGACGGCGGTAAAGGCGTTTTTGCGGGAGGGGTAATCGGTAACCGGTAATCAGTAATCGGGGATTAGTGCATGTTACAACCCAATTACCCATTACCAGTTACCAATCCCCCTTTACCTTTTCCACTTTAGGGTGTAAAATAGCGATAAAGTTATTCAATATCGCACAAAAGGAGTGCACATCATGACAGAAGCAAAAGGCAGTGTTACCGGCGCCCATCAGGAGCATCAGGTCAAGTTCTACGGGCTTTCGACGTGTATCTGGTGCCGCAAGACACGCGAGTTCCTCGAAGAGGAAAGGTCGCCTTCGATTTCATCTACGTCGATCTGCTACAAGGCGACGAGCGCGATGCAGTGAAGGACGAAATCCGCCCGTGGAACCCGCGTGTCTCCTTCCCCACCATCGTCATTGATGACGCGGAATGTGTGATCGGCTTCAAAACCGATGAACTGAAGCAGGTGTTGGAACTATGAGCGAGAACGCCATCACCCCGGAACAAGTGGAAAAGTTGTACCAACGGCTCGACCGGGAAGCGAAGGCCGGGGCCTACAACCTCAATCCCGACAAGTCGTTCACCCTGGGACTGGTGGAAAGCCTGCTCATCAACGAGGCGCGCTACGGCTACTGGGCCTGTCCCTGCCGCCTGGCGGACGGCGTCCGCGAGAAGGATCTCGACATCATCTGCCCGTGCGACTACCGCGATCCCGACCTGGACGAATACGGCGCGTGCTTCTGCGCGCTTTACGTCTCCGACGCGGTGCGCGACGGCAAACAGGAATTGACACCCGTGCCGGAGCGCCGTCCACTGGGCGGGCCAACCGCGCAGGCAGAGGAACACGAGCACGAGGAGGAACTGGTCGGGTTCACGCGCAGCGGCATCCCGGTATGGCGCTGCAAAGTCTGCGGCTATCTCTGCGCGCGCCCGCAGCCGCCGCTCAAGTGTCCCGTCTGCAAAGCGGACAAAGACCGCTTCGAGCGCTTCGCCTGACCTATCGCTAGCGCAGTTTCTTTTTTGTCAGCAGATTTAGCAGATTAAGCAGATTTTCCGATCATTTGCTTACCTAATCCGCTAAATCTGCTTAATCTGCTGACGAGAACTAAACACACATCACGCAAGGAGCAACGAACTATGACCACGCCTCTCACCGTTAAAATCGGCTTTGTGCCCTCGTTTCGTTTCCGCTTCACGCCCTGGTGCGAGAAAATGCGCAATGACAGCCTGGCGGCGTTCGCGCACGTCAAAGGCATGGAGGTCGTCGTCCCGCAGCCGTCGCCCGATGGAAAGGCATTGGATGCCGAAAAGGGCCTGACGCCGCACGGTACCGTCAACACGCTGGACGAGGCCGAAGTCGTGGCCGAATACTTCCGCCGCCAGCACGTGGATGGCCTCATCCTCTGCCCGCTGGATTTTGGGGACGAGCGTTCGGCGGTCAAAGTGGCCGAACTGCTCGGCGTGCCGGTGCTGCTCTACGCGACCAAGGAACCGCCCGCGCCGGATGATGCCGGCCTGACGCGCGTCTCTGACTCGTACTGCGGCAACCTCTCGATGGCCTCCGGGCTGTACCGGCGCAAGATCGCCTTCCGCTACGCCGGCCTCTTCTTCCCCGACGAACCGGAACTGCTGGACGAGGTGCAAGACTTCGTGCGCGCCGTCGCCGTGGTCAAGGGATTGAAAAACGCGCGGCTCGGCCACGTGGGCGTGCGCCCGCCGAGCTTCGAGACCGTCGGCTATGACGAAACCGCGCTGATCCGCAAGTTCGGGCAAAACGTCATCTACAGCAACCTCGCGGACATCACCGACGCGGCGCGGCGCTACGCCGATGACGACGCGCGCGTGCAGGCCGTGGTGGCAGAGATTCAGGGCGGTGTCGCAGCCGTTACGGTAGCGGACGATTACCTCGTCAACGCAGCAAAACTGGAACTGGCATTGCGCGACTTCTGGCAGCGCTCGCGACTCTCGGCGATGGCCGTGCAGTGCTGGCCCTCGGTACAACGGCTGATGGGCATCTCCGTGTGCGCCGTCTACGGGCGGCTGACCGGGCAGGGGATGCTCACCGCCTGCGAGACCGATGTGCTCGGCGCGCTGGCAATGCTGGTACAGCAGCGTGTCGCGCTCGGCGAGACGGCGCCGCACTTCATCGATTGGACGATCCGCCACCGCGAGAACCCCAACTGGCTGCTGGCGTGGCACTGCGGCAACGCACCCGCCTGCCTCGCCGCCGATCCACAACAAACGGCGCTCCGCTCGCGCCGCGATATGAAGGGTGAATCGCCCGCGAATAGCTGCGATCCGATGGCCGGCCTGCACCAATTCCAGGTGAAGCCCGGCGTCGTCACCTTCTGCCGGCTGGCCGAGTACGACGACAAGTGGAAGATGCTCATCACCACGGGCACCATCGTCCCCACCGAGGAAACGCTCGCGGGCACGTGGGGCTGGGTGGAAGTGGCGGAGCACGACAAGCTGTACCGTACCCTCGTCGAAGAAGGCTTCGTCCACCACGCCAGCATGATCCACGGCGACTATACAAAGGCGTTACTCGAAGTCTGTAAGTTTATGGATATCGAAGCAGTAGTCGTTTAGTCGATAGTCAAGTAGTCAATAGTCGAAAGTCTGACTTCGGGCTAACATCAAGGAGGATACGATGGCTTTCACGATTGGACGCGGAACGAATATTTCACACTGGCTCAGCCAGAGCAAGCAGCGGGGTGAGGCGCGCCGGGCGTACTTCACCCAGGCGGATGTGCAAAGACTCGCGGCGATGGGCCTCGATCACCTGCGCATCCCCATCGACGAGGAGCAGATGTGGGACGAGGCGGGGCGCAAGGACGTGGAGGCGTTTGCGCTGCTCGATGCGGCGCTGGACTGGTGCGCCGAAGCCGGGTTGCGCGCCATCGTCGATCTGCACATCCTGCGCACGCACTACTTCCTCGACGAGAACGACCCGCCGCTCTTCGCCGATCCTGCGGAAGAGGCACGTTTCGCCGGGTTATGGCAGCAACTTGTCGAGCATCTGGGCCACCGCCCGACGGAGCTGGTCGCCTACGAATTACTCAACGAGGCCGTCGCCCGCAACCCGGAAGACTGGAACCGCGTGGCGCGAGCGGCCTACAACGCCATCCGTGCGACCGAGCCGGCGCGCACCATCGTCCTTGGCTCCAATTGGTTCAACCAGCACCACACCTTCCTCAACCTCGCCGTGCCGCCGGACGATCCGCATATCATCTTGACCTTCCACTACTACTTCCCGATGTTCATCACGCACTATACGGCTTCCTGGTGGGCCATCGGCGGGACGTACAACGGCCCCATCCACTATCCCGGCAAGCCCATCGCCGATGAAGACCTGGCGGGGCTGAGTACAGAACTGCTCAAGCACATGGACGAGTGGAACCAGCCCTTCGACCGCAACACCATCGTCGCCGACCTGGCGCAGCCGTTCGCCGTGCGCGAACGCACCGGCCTGCCGCTCTACTGCGGCGAGTTCGGCTGCTTCGACCGCACGCCCGATCCGCTGCGCGTCGCGTGGTTCAAGGACATCCTGTCCGTCTTCGCCGAATACGACATCGCCTGGGCCAACTGGGATTACAAGGGCAGCTTCGGCATCGTCGATCACGCCGGGAATCCGACGGCTATCGCGCCGGTGCTGTTTCCATCAGCAGATTAAGCAGATTTAGCAGATTTTTGCCTTCTAATTCCGCGTGTTCTCGCAGAGCAAGTTGACCGTTCGCTCTACGAGGTTAACCATTGTTGGAGGGATAACAGGATGAGAACGTTTGCACACCCGAACATCGTGATCAGCAAGTGCCTGGGCTTCGCCGCGTGCCGCTACAACGGTGCGACGATCCCCGATGCGTTCGTGCAACAGCTCGAACCTTTCGTCACCTATCTGCCGGTCTGCGCCGAAGTCGAAATCGGATTGGGCGTACCGCGCGATCCGGTGCGTATCGTGCTCGTGAATGACGAACCGCGCCTGCTGCAACCCGCGACCGGCGCAGATGTGACCGAGAAGATGCAGAGCTTTTCGGCGGCGCACCTCGCCTCATTATCGGATATCGATGGTTTTATCTTGAAAGGGCGCTCGCCCTCGTGCGGCATCAAGGACGTGAAGGTCTATCGCGGCGTCGAGAAAGGCGCGGCCTCCACCAACAAGGGACGCGGCTTCTTCGCCCAGGCCGTCCTGGAACGCTACGGGCATCTGCCGGTCGAAGAGGAGGGGCGGCTGACCAACTTTACGATTCGCGAGCACTTTCTCACAGCGTTGTTTGCTTTAGCCGATTTTCGCGCCGTCAAAGCCTCCGGGCTGATGCGCGAACTGGTGCGCTTCCACAGCGACAACAAACTGCTCTTGATGGCCTACAGCGAAAGCCAACTACGCCTGATGGGGCCGATCGTCGCCAACCGCGAGAAAAAACCTGTCGCCGAGGTCATCGCCGCTTACGAGACACACCTGTGGAAGGCGCTGGCCCGTCCCGCACGGCGCACGGCGGGCATCAACGTCCTGATGCACGCGCTCGGTTACTTCTCGGAGAAGCTTACGTCCGACGAGAAAGCCTACTTCCTGGACACGCTGGAGAAGTATCGCGCCGAGAAAGTGCCTTTGAGCGTGCCCGTCAGCCTGGTCGGCGTGTGGGTCGCGCGTTTCAAAGAGCCGTATCTGTCGCGGCAGACGGTCTTCGCGCCGTATCCGGAAGCATTGGTCGCCATCAGCGATTCCGGCAAGGGCCGCAGCCTGAGATAACGAGATAGTTTTTTACCACGAATCTTCACGAATCCACACTAATTTTGATTTCTATTCGTGAAGATTCGTGGTTGATTTTCCGAAAGAGGTGAAAGATGCGCCCATTTTCCTGGGAGTTCCCCTATCGTTCGCAGCGGATGCCGATTCTGGCGCAGAACGTCGTGGCGACGTCGCAGCCGCTGGCAGCGCAGGCCGGGCTGGATGTGCTCAGACGCGGCGGCAACGCCGTGGATGCCGCGCTGGCAACCGCCATCGCGCTCACCGTCGTCGAGCCGACGAGCAACGGCATCGGCAGTGACGCCTTCGCCATTGTGTGGGACGGCTCACGGCTGCACGGCCTCAACGCCTCCGGGCGCGCGCCGGAAGCGCTTACGCCAGAGCGGTTTGCGGGGCTAGACCGGATGCCGATGACCGGCTGGGATCCGGTGACGGTTCCCGGCGCAGTTAGCGCGTGGGTAACGCTCTCGGCGCGCTTTGGCAAACTGCCGTTCGGCGATCTATTCGAGGCAGCCATTCACTACGCACGCGATGGCTTCCTCGTTTCCCCAATTACAGCGCTGGCGTGGACCAGAGCGCCGGAACGCTACGCGGCATACCCATCGTTTGCCGCCACGTTCGCGCCCAATGGACGCCCCCCCTACCCTGGAGAGCTATTCCACTGCCCCGACCAGGCCCGCACTCTGGAACTCATCGCCGCGACGAAGGGCGAGACGTTCTATCGCGGCGCGCTGGCGGAGAAGATCGCCGCGCACGCGCGCAAAACGGGCGGGCTGCTGACCGGCGAAGACCTGGCGACGCACGTACCTGAGTGGGTCACGCCGATGGCACAGCGCTATCACGGGTGTCATCTGCACGAAATCCCCCCGAATGGACAAGGTCTCGCGGTGCTCCTCGCGCTGGGGATTTTGCAACACCTCGATCTGCCCCAGTATCCCGTCGATTCCGCCGACAGCATCCACCTGCAAGTCGAAGCAATGAAGTTGGCCTTTGCGGAGGCGCACCGGCACATCGCCGATCCCGCGTGGATGGAAGTGCCGCCGGAAGCAATGCTGGACGAAGCCTTCCTGGCGGAGCGCGCACGGCAGATCAGGCTGGATACGGCGCAGTTCCCGACATCGGCGCTGCCCACCGATCACGGCACGGTCTACCTCACCGCCGCCGACGCCGAGGGGATGATGGTCTCGTACATCCAGTCGAACTATATGGGCTTCGGTTCCGGCATCGTCATCCCCGGAACAGGCATCAGCCTACAAAATCGCGGCGCCGGCTTCCGGCTGGAAGCGGGGCATCCCAACCGCGTCGCGGGCGGCAAGCGACCCTACCACACGATTATCCCCGGCTTCGTCACGCGAGAGGGCCAGCCCGTGATGAGCTTCGGCGTGATGGGCGGGCACATGCAGCCGCAGGGCCACGTGCAGATGATGGTGCGGCTGGTGGATTACAAGCAGAATCCACAGGCAGCGTCCGATGCGCCGCGCTGGTACATCGAAGAAAACCTCACCGATCTTTCACTGGAGTCGGGCTTCGCGCCGCAGGTGATAGCGGAATTGCGCCGGAGAGGGCACAACGTCACGGCAGATGTGCCGCCGGGCCGGTTCGGCGGCGCACAATTGATCTACCGGATGGAAAACGGTTACTGCACCGGGACAGATTGGCGCAAGGATGGACAGGCCGTCGGATACTAGCATGAATATTAAACCTCAAAAATGGTCCTATATCTATCTGACATTGCTGCTGATAGGCGCAGTGTGTGTAGCCTGTTCCACGCAATCGCCGACTGCCGCACCAACGGGGATAGAAGGCACGCCAACAGGGGCCGAAGACACCCAAGTACCGGAAGAAGGCACGCCCACGTTGTGCGCGCTGCCCACGGTCATCGCGCCGACGCCGCCCGCCGTGATTCCTGGATATGCCAAGCTGGACGAAACGACCAATCTGCACGTCACCGGCACGATGAAGGAGATCGACCCGGCAGACTACCGGTTGGTGGTAAGTGGCGCGGTCGATAACCCCCTCAACTTGACCTACGATGAATTGCGCTGTATGCCCAAACGTAAAGTGCGCACGTTGCTTGTTTGCCCGGGTTTCTTCCAAGACGAAGCAATGTGGGCCGGCGTACCCCTGAATTACATCCTGGATATGGCGGAGGTCTCACCAGACGCCTCGGCTATCGTGCTACGCGGCGCCGATGGGTACACCGCGCGCCTGACGCTAGACGTAGTTCGTGACGGAAATCGCCACATCCTGGCTTACGAATGGGAAGATGAACCCCTGCCCGCCTTGCACGGATTCCCGCTACGCGCGGTCTTCCCGGAGCAGCAAGGCAACAAATGGGTCAAATGGCTGCTCGAAATTGAGGTGCGTTAACAAAAATCGCCAAATTCCCTATTGACAAACGCGATTTTCAGGTTACAATTGAATTGTTCAGTGAAAGTTCATCAAATCACCTGAAAAGTTGAGGGTATGGCAAACTCCGTCACGCTACAAGATGTGGCAAAACTGGCTGGTGTATCCATAGGTACGGCCTCCCAGGCACTCAACAACCGTCCTAGCGTTGCACAAGATACCCGCGTGCGTGTGCTGGATGCTGCACGGACACTGGGATACCCCCTCAAAGAAACCGGCAACGACATTGGCGAAAATCCCCTATCGATCATCGGCTTACTAACCAAACATGACTATGGATTACCCTTCGAAGTCAACGCCTTTTACTCCTACATTCAAGCTGGCGTCGAAAGCGAATGTCGCCGTCACAATCTAAGCTTGATGTTTTCCAACATTGAGGTTGATCCCTCCAATCACCCGGTCGTCTGGCCGGCGATGGTTATCGAGCAGCGCGTTGACGGGCTAATTCTAGCAGGTACCTTCATCGAGAACACCATCGGGCTGCTTGGGCAACGCGTTGATGTTCCGATTGTGCTTGTGGATAGTTATGCCCCCAACCTTCCCTTCGATAGCGTGGTGATCGAGAACATTACCGGGGCAACCACCGCGATCGATCATCTCGTGGCGCAAGGACATACGCGCATTGGGTTAATTGGCTGGGCCAAGAACTCCCCCCCTAGCATAAACGAACGGTTCATCGGTTACAATCGTGCGCTCGAGGCTCACGGCATCACCATCCGCTACGTCGAAGAATCCGGACTCAATCGTGAAGAGGGATACCGCGCCGCGACCCAGCTCTTACGGCGCGCTCCGGAGATCACCGCCATCTTCGCCTGCAACGATTTGAACGCCATCGGCGCGATCCACGCAACGCGAGACATGGGCATAGCTGTCCCTAACGATCTTTCCATCATCGGGTTTGACAACATCGATATGGCAAAGGAAGTAACACCCGCACTCACCACAATTCACGTTTACAAAACATGGTTGGGGATTTTTGGCGTGCGGCAGTTAATCGCCCGCGCGTTGAATCCCGGACAACCCAAAACTATGACGACAATCACAACCGACCTGGTTGTGCGCGAATCCACTGGTAGCCCGGGAAAACGCCATGTATCGTAGATATTGTGCAACTAAGATGATAAAAACGCGAAATGGGGAATTCGGGTCAGACCAAGCATATTGGCACAAACTTCGCACACGAATTGTGAATGGTCACATTCTTATTGGGCATCCTGCCCCACTAAAAATGAACGCCCAAACCCTTTTATACTTGTTTTTTAGACTTTTTGGCATAGGTAAACAAGCTAACTCGTCTGTCTTTTGGGAAAACCGCCAAAAAACCATTGCAATTTACCAAAAGACAGGGTATAATAACGAAAAGTTCTGTGATGCGTCACAATTCGAGTGTTGAAGAGCTAACAGGACAAAACCATAGGTCAGATTCACTTTTAGAGAAAGGAGGATACATCGACACAAAGAGAAGAAAAACCACCAGAATACCTTTTCGTTGTAAAAGTTCAATTCAAAAATTCACTAGGAGGAGTGTGACATGCGTAAGTATGCTTTCAATATCCTGATTGTGTTGGTGTTCTTGTTGAGCGCCTGTGGTACCCCTACCCCCACACAGGCCCCGGCGACACAAGAACCCGCAGCTCCTGCGGCCACAGCCGTACCAGCGACCGAGGAGCCGAAGACCGAGGAGCCAAAGGCCGAGGAGCCAAAAGCTGAAGAGCCAAAAGCTGAAGAGCCAGTTGCTCCGGCCTCTAAGTACACCGAGTCCCCGATGATGACCGCCAAGGTCGAAGCGGGCGATCTGCCCCCCGTGGATGAGCGCCTACCGGCCACGCCGAGGGTTATCGAACCCCTCGTTGAGACGGGTCAATACGGCGGCGAGATGCGCTTTGGTATGGTTGGCACCAATGCTACATGGGGTGGGTTTCTCTTTATGGCGGCCTGGGAGCACCTGACAAGCTGGAAGCCCGATTTCAGCGGCGTTGAACCCAACCTGGTCGAGAGCATCGATGTCAGCGACGATGTGACCACCTACACCTTCCACATGCGCAAAGGCATGAAGTGGTCCGATGGTGTGGATTTCACCGCGGACGACATCGCGTTCTACATCGAAGATGTCCTGTTCGACCCCGATCTAAGCCCCGGCGGCCCTGGTGCTGACTGGATTCCTACCGGCCAGGGCGACGATCTGAAATTCGAGAAAATTGACGATTACACCTTCAGACTGACCTTCCCCAAGCCTTACGGTACGTTCCTCTACGTCTTGGCGCAGTGGCAAGGTCGTCAGTTCGCCCAGTACCCCAAGCACTACCTGCAACAGTTCCACGCGAAATACAACGAGAACGTGGATGACCTGGTAGCGGCAGATGGCACGGTGGCTGACTGGATCGCTTTGTTCAACAAGTACGGCGGCGGTGGGTGGGGCGACCCCGAAGCGTTCTATCTCTACCCTGAAAAACCCTCACTCTACCCCTGGATCACCACACAACCTATGGGCACAGGAACGCAAATCAGGCTGGAACGCAATCCGTACTACTGGAAAGTCGATACGAGCGGCAACCAACTGCCCTACATTGACTCCATTCTGGGCATCTCTTACCAGGATGCCGAAAGCCGCACCTTCGCGATGCTCAATGGCGATATCGATGCCTTGAAAGACCCGGGCAACGACAACCGCATTATCTACCACGATGCCATGGCCGAAGGCAAACCGATCAGCATCTATTACCCGGTGTCTGATGGCGCCAACACCAACACGGTCCATTTCAACCAGACCATTGCCGACGAATACAAGGCCGGCGTCTTTGCGGACATCAACTTCCGCATCGGTATGTCCCATGCCATCAACCGCGCCGAGATCATCGAGATCGTCCACAACGGCCAGGGTACGCCCGCGCAGCAGGCCCCGAACAACGATGGCCCGCTGTACATCGAGGGTATGGACACCCAGTACATCGAGTACGATACCGCCTTGGCGACCGAATATCTCGATAAGGTCTTCACCAATGGCAAGGGCAGCGATGGCTATTACCTGGATGATCAGGGCAAGCGCTTCGAGATCATCTTCACCGTCCAGAACGATCTCAGCTACGGCACGACGTACGTGCAGGTTGCCGAACTGTTGATTGGCTATTGGGACAAGGTTGGCGTCAAGGCGATCTTGAATTCCATTGCGAGTGATCCGTACGAAGTTGCGCGCCAGGATAACACGATCGAATGCATCATCTTCACCGCTGAAGGTGGCGCTGGGATTACCCCCATCCTCGATCCTCGCTACTACGTTCCGCTCCACGGTTATCAGGCTTACTTCGGCCGTGGCTGGTACGCCTGGCGAGTCGATGAGACCGACAGCGTCCAGGTTGAACCGCCCCAATGGGCGAAAGATGCCTATGCCAAGTACGAAGAAGTTCTCATGCAGCCGACGCAGGAACAACAAATCGAGAAGATGAAGGTCGTTCTGCAAGAGGCCAAGGAACGCTTCTACGTACTGGGTATCTCTCGACC
>OMKS01001698.1_pt1 | contig 19349 bp, 17 predicted proteins | sample 1674721 | NCBI WGS metagenome assembly OMKS01 (sample SAMN06264996, study PRJEB25208) | sediment metagenome | isolation source: hot spring sediment | place: USA: California | collected 2014-09-02
TCTAGCAATACCCAAGAGAAAAATTCATTTTTACCGATTTATATTGAAAAAAATTTAATTAATTGATTGGGATTGAGATTCTTTTTCTGTCATTTTCGTCAATCAGCGTACAACTTAATAATATGGAGCTGCAATACGCTATTTACTATACAAAGGTGGGGAAATATCTTGGAATTGAAGCATCTGCTAGGCGAACCGCCCAATATCGTTCTCGATCAAAATGCCTCAGCGATGGATGCCATTGCCGCAATGGTCGAGAATGACATCAGTTCAATCATTGTTGACAGGGAGGACAGCGAAGACGCATTCGGCATAGTTACGACAAAGGACATAATCGGATACGTTATCGCAAAGGGGCTCGATCCAAACGACGTCAAGATAGTCGATATCTGCTCCAAACCGCTGATTTCACTCAACAACGTTGAGCTGGACATCAGATGGGTAGCGAAGAAGATGTCGGATGAGGACGTGTCCCGTTTGGCCGTGTTCGATGGAGAGGATCTTAGATGCATTGTCTCAGATGTCGATGTACTCAAGGCAATCGAGGATAAACTCAAGAAAAAGGGTTCTGATGAACCGTCGGAAAAAGGCGAGAAAAGAGGTGACGGAGAATGACCGAGATAGATCAGACTCTCAGGAGCATAGTGAAGACTTTCAAGATGCCATCTATCAAGGCAACCGCTTCGGTCTCGGAAGCAATCATTGAAATGGTGAAAAACGACATCTACGCACTTCTGGTTCCGAGGAAGGACAAGAACGACGCATACGGAATCGTCACCAAGAAGGACATTATAAGAAAGGTCGTGGCCCAGGGGAAAGACCCGGGGAAGGTGAAGGTCGGAGAGGTGATGTCAAAGCCGCTGATACTCCTGACAAACCTCAACCTCGACATAAGATGGGTCGCAAAGGCGATGACCTCTTCCGAGGTATCTGTAATCGCGGTATTCAACAGCGGGGACTTCTACGGATTCGTTACCGATAACTGTGTTATTGAAGGCGTATACCACGCAAGCCAGAGAAGAAGGTTGGACACGGACTCAGAGTACGTGTCATGCTAGTTAAACGGGGGGTTGGATAGTTTGGCCGATAATACAGATAATGACAGTGCCAAGTCTTCTATAGGATTGTACTTGTGCAGGTGCAACGGAGAGATATCGAAATACATCGACCTAGACCGAATAGCGGACAACCTGAAATCGATCGAGAATGTGAAGGTAGTCGGAATCCACGACGCCCTATGCTCGAGGGAAGGTCAGACGTTTCTGAAAGAGGAGAAAGAGAAACACGGCTTTGAGCGGGCCGTTATCGGAGCCTGCTCTCCGAATATCCAGGGCATCATCGTCGGAAAAGCCCTTGAGGAGAAGGGACTCAACAAGTACCTATTCGAGCAGGTGAACATCCGGGAACAATGTGCATGGGTCCATCCGGATATCGATAAGGCCACCGCGAAGGCGCTCGCTCTCATCAACGGTGGATTGCGGAGGGTCTTGACCCTTGAACCGATGGAGGATGTCGAGATCTCGATTCTCCCATCGGCACTTGTCATCGGCGGGGGAGTCACGGGCATGCAGGCCGCGCTAGATATTGCCGCGGCTGGGTTCAAGGTTTATCTGTTGGAGAGGACCGAGGAGCTGGGCGGAAGGGCGTACAAGCTCAGCATGACCTTTCCCACCCACAACTGCGGCATCTGTTGCATGCAGTACTGTAAGGAATGCGTCTTCACACCTAAAATCGAAGATGTGCTTCAGGATGAGAAAATCGAGGTCATGCTCAACTCGGAGATCGAAAGCATAGAAGGAGGATTCGGCAACCGGCATATCACTGTGAAAGCGCCCGATGGACCGCGAGAATTCGATGTCGGAACCATCATCGTCGCCACGGGTTCAAAGACCTTCGACCCGAGCGATCTGCCGGAACTAAACTACAGCTCGCCGGATGTCATAACCACGGTCGAGCTGGAGCAGCTCATCGTCAAGCAGCGGGAGAAGGGAGGATCGATCGAGCGCCCGTCGGACGGGAAGGTCCCCAAGACCATCAACTTCATCCAGTGCGTGGGATCCAGGGACCGAGCCAAGGGCAACCTCCACTGCTCGCTCGTCTGTTGCACCTACGCGATAGGACAGGCGAGAGAGCTGGTGAAGCTGATACCGGATGCCACGGTCTACATCCATTACATCGATCTAAGGGGCCCATACAGAGGCTTCGAAGAGTTCTACGACGCCGCAAAGCAAGAGGGGGTCCAGTTCGTCCGTGGCAGGATCAGCAAGATCTACTCGACGGGCGGCAAGCTCTTCGTGAGGGCCGAGGATACCGATGCGGGAGCGCTGCTCGAGATCGAGAGCGACCTTGTAGTCTTATCGGTCGGTCAAGAACCGGCCCAGGGAAGCGAAAAGATAGTCGAGATGCTGCACCTGCAGACGGACATCGACGAGTTCATCAAGGACATCAACCCGATGTTCCCGCCCGAGTTCAGGAGGGGCATATACGCTGCGGGATGCGCGCAGGGACCGAAGGGAATCAGGTACTCGATCGACGACGCGAAATCCGCCGCTTCCGAGGTCATCAGGCTTATGCGTGACGGCACCGTGAAGATGCCCAGAATAACCGCGAAAGCGGACGAGTTCAGATGCCGCGGATGCGGCAGATGCGTCGATGTTTGCCAGTTTGATGCCATCACCCTTATCGAGGACGGAAAAGGAGGGCAGATTGCCAAGGTCGACGAGGTGAGATGCGAGGGCTGCGGCACCTGCACGGTAGCCTGCTGTAACAAGGCGATGACCATAATCGGATACGCGATCCCGCAGGTAATCGCCAATGTCATGGGGCTTGTCGAGGAGGCGGGACAATGACGGATGATAATTTCGAGCCGAACATCATCGCCTTCACATGCACCTGGTGCGGATATCCATCTGCCAACCTCGCTGGAGTGAACAAGATAGACTACCCGGCGAATGTCAAGATCATCCGCGTCATGTGCAGCGGATCCGTTGATCCAGCTGTCGTCATGCAGGCGCTCGAGAGGGGTGCGGACGGCATAATCATAATCGGCTGCCTGATCGACAACTGCCACTATGTCGAGGGAAACAAGAACGCCGAGGAGAGGGCCGATAGGCTGAAACGCCTGCTGAATGTGCTCGGACTCGACTCCAAGAGGATAAGGACTGAGTGGATTAACGCCTCCGAACGGGTGAAGTTCGCCAATGCGATGAGGGAATTCGTCGATGAGATAAGGGAGCTCGGCCCCGCCCCTCACATCCCAGCGCCGAAGCGGAAAGAGCTGACTTCCGAGGAGATCAAGAAGGAGATCAGCCGGATCATAGAAGACACCGGTGCTTTCGATTGCGTCGAATGCGGCAAGTGTACTTCTGTCTGCCCGGTCGCGAGGTTCGACACAGAGTTCGCCCCGAGGACGATTGTCCTTCGGTCGATGGAGGGCATAACCGACAACCTGGCGAACGACAAGGACATCTGGACCTGCTCGACCTGCGAGATGTGCAACTCCATGTGCCCGTACAAGGTCAACTACTCCGGGTTCATCCAGGGGCTGAGGGGGACCGCGATGCAGCTAAGCAACTCGCCCGTATGCTCGCAGGGTGGGCTCATCCAGTCCGCTATAAGGATAATGGCGGGCGCGGACCTGAAGCAGAACCGCCTTGACTGGGTGACGGAAGATCTCGAGATCGCCGAAAAGGGGGATGTATTCTACTTCGTGGGATGTCTGCCTCACTTCGATGCGATCTTCGCCGACCGGGAGTACCTAGAGCTCACTCGGACTGCCCAATCCGCAGTGAAGCTGATGAACGCGGCTGGAATAAAGCCAGCCGTCAGTAACGAGGAGAGGTGCTGCGGTCACGACTTGGTCTGGTCTGGAGACGAGGAGAATTTTCTCAAGCTAATGGACAAGAACCTCGAACTGGTCAAGAACTCCGGGGCCAAGAAGGTCGTGTTCACCTGCCCTGAATGCATAAGGACCTTTGAGATGGACTACAAGGATTTCGCGGAGGATATCGATTTCGAGATCGTCCATATCTCAGATTTGCTTGTCCAGTTGATTGACGAAGGAAAGCTGAGCCTGCCCTCGATGGCGGACGAGATCATCGCGACATACCACGACTCTTGCAGGCTCGGGAGGCACATGGGAATATACGATTCCCCGAGGAGCCTAATCGAGTCTGCCGGTATGAAGCTCGTCGAGATGGAGAATACCAGGGAAAAGTCGGCATGCTGCGGTGTAAGTGCCTGGCTCAGCTGCAACTCCGCCGCTATGAGGATGCAGCTGGAGAGACTGGAGGAGGCGAAGAAGACCGGCGCGGAGGTCATGCTGACCTTCTGCCCCAAATGCCGTATCCACCTTTCATGCGCGGCAAATGAGGAGCTGCCATTCGATAGAGAAAGGGTCAACATAATAACGAAGGACCTGACTGTCGCGCTCGCGGAACTGCTCGAGGGGAAATAGTCACTGGATGGGAGTGCGTCCCCCATCCATTATATATATCATATTACCGCAAACATTATTTCCCCTGTCTGAAAAAATTTATTAAAGCCACCATTGTTCACTGAAAACTAGAGAAATAAGGGCATCACTTTGCGATTTATCGCGATAATTTACCCACCGTAATCGAAAAAATTGCGAACGATTCCCGCACATTATAGAACTCTTGGACGGGGGAAGATATGAAGGAAAATGTGGTTGTAATAGGCGCAGGCATAGCGGGCATACAGGCATCGCTAGACCTGGCAGATATGGGCTTCAGCGTACATCTCATCGAAAAGACTCCCTCCATAGGGGGACATATGGCGCAACTCGACAAGACCTTCCCGACAAACGACTGCTCGATGTGCATTCTATCTCCTAAGATGATCATGTGTGCTGAGCATGAGAATATCACCCTGCACACCTACTCGGAGGTGGATTCTATCGCGGGTGATTTCCCCCGGTTCAAGGTTGGCATCAGGGAGAAGGCGAGGTATATCGATCTGAACAGATGCACCGGTTGCGGGGACTGTGTCGCCAAATGTCCGAGCAAGGTACCGAGCGAATTCGAGGAGGGGCTCTCCATCAGAAAAGCCATCTATCTTCCGTTCCCCCAGGCGGTCCCGAGGAAGATGACGATCGATGCCGAGAACTGCAGGAAGATCAAGGATAACAAATGCGGCGTATGCCTGAAGGTATGTCAGGCTGGCGCAGTGGATTACGATCAGAAGGGCCGAATCGTCGAGCTCGATGCCGCGGTCATCGTCATTGCCACGGGATTCGATCTCATGGACGCGACCGCGCTTCCGCAGTTCGGATATGGCATATGCAAAGATGTCGTTAGTTCCATGCAGTTCGAGAGGATTCTCTCTGCCTCTGGACCCACGGGCGGGCATCTTGTACGGCCGTCTGACGATAAGGAGCCGGTAAATCTTGCCTTCGTCCAGTGCGTAGGTTCAAGGGACGCCAAGAACCACCTATACTGCAGCAGCGTCTGCTGCATGTACGCGACGAAGGAATCGATCTTGGCGACGGAGCATGCGCCGGATGTGAAGATCACGATTTTCTATATGGACATGAGAGCCGTTGGAAAGGGCTTTCAGGAGTTCGTTCAAAGGGCCAAGAAATCCCACGGTGTAAGGTATGTTAGGTCGCGCCCGGCGAAGGTCCAGCAGGCGAACGGGGACAACGGCGTGCTCGTGAGCTACGAGACACCGGGAATGACCGGGGAGCCAGTATCCGAAGAATATGACATGCTGATCCTCTGTCCGGCGCTCCTGCCGTCTTCGAGCACAAGGGAAATCGCGAAGATGCTAGACATGGAGCTGGATGATGACGGTTTCTTCAGGACACCGGATATAAGATATCCCACAGATTCGTCGAAAAAGGGCATATTGATATGTGGCTTTTCAGGCGCCCCAATGGATATCCCCGATTCCGTGTCTCAGGCTTCGGGTGTGGCGGCGCGCACTGCCGAGCTTCTCTCGGGAGGTGACCGCTGATGCAGCGGGTCGGAGTTTTCGTATGCCACTGTGGGCACAACATCGGCTCGGTCGTCGATGTGGAGAAAGTGGTCGAATACGCGAAGCAACTCGAAAATGTGGCGGTGGCCGACCATAACCTCTACTCGTGCTCCGAAGAGGGACTGGGATCCATTAAGAAGAGCATTCGGGAGAACAAGCTGGACGTCGTCGTGGTCGCAGCCTGCACCCCCAGGACCCACGAGCCGCTGTTCAGACGCGCGTGCGAACAGGCGGGTGTCAACAAATATCTCTTCGAGTTCGTTAACATTCGGGAGCACTGTTCCTGGATACATGCCAAGGAGAAGGAGGCGGCAACGGAGAAGGCCAAGCGACTAATCGCAATGGGTGTGGCAAAGGCTTCGCTTCTGACCCCTCAGAAGGAGGGGGAAGCATCGGTCATACCGGTCGCAGCCGTAATCGGCGGAGGAATCGCCGGGTTGACCGCGGCTGCGTCGCTCGTTTCCCAGGGAATTGAAACACATGTCATCGAGAAGGAAGCGAGACTCGGAGGGCTTCTTAACAATATTTCCGTGATCGGCCCGGAGTTCGTCGAAACCGAACCGCTGATCCGCAGGCTGAAAGAAGATCTCGAGAGATCGCCTCAAGCGCACATTCATCTCGAATCTAGGATCGTTGAGCTTGGCGGCTTCATAGGCAATTTCGACATCAAGATCGCCGAAGGAGCCAAGACCACTGATTTCAAGGTCGGAGCGATCATCGTCGCGACCGGCGGGAGGGAGCTGGAGCCGACGAACGTCTATGGATTCGGCAAGATACCGACCGTGATTACCCAGATGGAGCTGGAGAAGAGACTGGCAGGGGGAGCTGCACCTTCGAGTGCGATATTCATCCAGTGCGTGGAATGCCGGCAGCCAGGAAGAGAATACTGCTCTAGGATTTGCTGCAACGTCACACTGAAAAACGCGCTCAGGATCATCCGCTCAAACCCGAATGCGAGGGTGACGGTGCTCCACAGGGACATCATGAGCTACGGTACTACCGCAGAGCGGCTTTACCGGGAGGCCTCTGAGAGCGGCGTCAGCTTCATGAGATACGGGCTCGAGAGCCCGCCAAAGATTTCGGAAAAGGAGGATGGAGCTTCGGTCGAAGTATTCGATGAAACGCTCAATGAGAATATCGGCATCTCGGGCGAAATAGTGGTTCTGGCAACCCCGATCATCTCTCAGGAGGGCACGGCGGAGACGGCAAAGCTGCTCAAGGTTCCGGCCGATAAGAACGGGTTTTTCCTCGAGGCGCATGTGAAGCTCAGACCGGTGGAGTTCGCAACGGACGGCGTTTTCATTTGCGGCTCCGCAAGGTGGCCGAGCCATGTCACTGAGTGCATCGCCCAGGGGTTGGCAGCGGCCGCGAAGGCGGCCATTCCGATCAGAGGAGGAAAGGTCGTGATCGAGGCGATCACCGCAGAAGTCGATGTGGAGCGCTGCGCGGCATGTGGCAACTGCGTGCTCGCATGCCCATACGAGGCGATCGAGATGACGGTGATTGACGGGAAGCGCTGCGCGAAGGTGAACGAGGCTCAGTGCAAGGGCTGCGGAACATGTGTTGCCGCCTGCCCCAACGATGCCATGCAGCAGAAGGGATTCACCACGCGCCAGCTCGGTGCGATGATCGATGCGCTTATTAAAAACTGCAAAGAGGAGGCGGTAGAATGACCGACTTCAAGCCTTCTATTCTCGCATTCTGCTGCAACTGGTGTTCGTATGCCGGGGCAGATCTCGCGGGAGTGAGCAGGCTGCAGATGCCGCCGAACGTGCATGTTATCAGGGTAATGTGCAGCGCGAGCGTAAAACCGGAATATGTCATAAAAGCGGTCACTCAAGGGATCGACGGCGTACTCGTCTTGGGCTGCCATATCGGGGACTGCCATTACCTGACGGGCAACCACCGCACAGCGAAAAGGATACCGCTTCTTCAGAAGATTTTGGATGAGGCCGGCATAGATTCCAGAAGGATCAAGCTCGATTGGGTTAGCGCCGCGGAGGGCGAGAAGTACCAGAAAGTCGTGACCGAGTTCGTCGAGGAGATACGCCGCCTCGGACCCAACCCCCTGAGGGAGGTGAGATTTTGAACGATCCCGGAAAGGAGATCTCCAGGCTCGCCTTCGATGAGAGGGGCGCGGACTATCTACTGGCCGTGAGGGAGGAATACGGCAACGCCGGGCCGGCGTTCGTCGCCAAAGGAGAGGATGTCGGCGACATCAGGACCGACATACCGTATCAGCTCGTCACCATCCTGCGCAAGATCTACCCGTATATGGAAGACGGGAAGATCGCGGTGGTCATTCGCAGGTGCGAGGAGAAGGCTCTCAATGAATTGATCAAAAGGGGGATAATTGACGGCGATCGAATAATCCGCATTGGATTGGCCTGTTCAGAGGGACAGATCGAAGCCTGCAGGTGTACCGATCCGGTACCGTCCTGCGTCGACATCGGCTCCCCCGGGAAGGGTTGGAACGAAGACCAGCTTTCCAAAGAGCTTTCGGCGATGTCGTCCGAGGAGCGATTGGATTTCTGGGTCGCTCAATTTCGGAAGTGCAACAAGTGCTACGCGTGCTCGACGAACTGCCCCGTTTGCGTCTGCGACCACTGCGTTCTGGAAGAATGCACTTTCGTCGCCGAGAAGGGCATACCGCCTGGGATGGCATTTCATCTGATAAGGGCCTATCACCTATCGGACAAGTGCACCGAATGCGGCGAGTGCGAGAGATCGTGTCCGGCGCACATACCGCTTCTCACTTTCAGGAAGATGACCAACCGAGACATGAAGGACTTGTACGGCTACGAATCCGGAGACACAGAGACCGTGAGCCCGCTGCTTACCACGCTTGAGGGGGATTTGTTGGAAGAGGAGGAGGATTGAGATGAAGATCGACCATGTTCTCACGACCTGCCCGTACTGCGGGACTGGCTGCAACTTCTACCTTCAGGTCGTGAACGAGAGGCTGATAGGCGTCATCCCGTGCAAGACCGACGAGATCAGCCAGGGCCGTCTTTGCATAAAGGGGTACAACGCCCACACGTTCGTACAGCACCCAGACAGGCTGAAGCACCCGATGATAAAAGAGAAGGGCAAGATGAGAAAGGCCTCCTGGGACGAGGCGCTTGACAAGATCGTCTCCGAGATAAAACGAATTACATCCGAACACGGAAACGATTCCGTCGCCGTATTCGCGTCCGCAAAATGCACGACCGAGGAGAATTACCTGTTCCAGAAGCTCGCGAGATCGGCTATCGGCACGAACAATGTCGATCACTGCGCCAGACTGTGCCATGCATCTACTGTCGCTGGCCTTGTCTACTCGTTCGGAAGCGGTGCCATGACTAACTCCATCCCGGAGTTCGAAGATGCGAATTGCATACTAGTAACCGGGTCGAACACGCTTGAAGCCCATCCACTGATAGGATCCCGCATTCTCAAGGCCATGGAAAATGGCGCTCAGGTAATCGTCATCGACCCGAGGGACACCCCGCTTTCCAGACTGGCGCAGTTCACCTTGCATCAGAAGCCGGGAAGCGACATTGCGTGGATCAACGGGATGATCAGGGTGATCATCGAGGAGGGATTGTTCGATAAAGAATTCGTCGATGGCAGGACGGAGCTGTTCGAAGAGCTGAAACAGGTGGTCCAGCAATATACTCCCGAGGAAGTGGAGAAAATCACGGGGATCGAACCGAAAATGCTCGTAGACGCGGCTAGGACCTATGCCAAGGCGGACAGGTCGATGATCGCGTACGCGATGGGGATCACCCAGCACAGTAACGGAACGGACCTGGTCAAATCGCTCGCAAACCTGGCGATGGTCACCGGCAACGTTGGAAAGGAGTCGACCGGAGTCAACCCGCTCAGGGGGCAGTGCAATGTCCAGGGCGCGTGCGACGCCGGATGCCTCCCGGACTTCTACCCTGGATATCAGAAGGTGAACGATACGGGTGCCAACAAGAAGTTCCGAGGAGCGTGGAAGAGCAATCTATCGACTAAGGTCGGCAGTACGATCACCAGTACGATGGAGAAGATGGAGTCCGGGGAGATCAAGGGGCTGATCATCTTCGGGGAGAACGTCATGGTATCCGACCCGGATATCGCGCACATCGAGAAAGCGCTGAACTCGTTGGACTTTTTCGCGTTGGTCGAGATTTTTCCTTCTGAGACTAGCAAATTCGCGGATGTCATACTGCCCGCCGCCTGCTACGCGGAGAAGGACGGCACGTTCACGAACACCGACCGGAAGATCAGGATGCTCAGGAAGGCGGTTGGCCCGCCGGGCGAGGCAATGCCCGACTGGAAGATCGCGTGCGAGCTCGGCAAGAAGTTCGGGGCCGAGGGGTTCGACTTCTCGTCGCCGGCCGAGATCATGGACGAGATGGCCTCCTTGGCGCCTATTTACGGAGGCGTGAGCCACGGAAGGGCGGATACCGAAGTCATCAGCTGGCCCTGCCCGACAAAGGATCACCCGGGGACGAAGGTGCTGCATGTGGACGGCTTCAAGATGGGCAGGGGAAAGTTCGCACCGGTGCACCACTCGCCTCCAAACGAGGAGCCATCGGAGGAGTTTCCGATGGTGCTATCCACCGGCAGGAACCTGTTCCAATTCCACACCGGTACGATGACCAGGAAGTCGCCGAAGCTGGAGCAGGAGGCGCCTGAGCCGTATGTCGAAATCAACAGCGGCGACGCCAAGATGCTCGGAATCGAGGACGGGTCGCGCGTAAGAGTGACCTCGCGCAGGGGATCGATCGCGCTGGTCGCCAAGGTCACGGAAAGGATAATCCCGGGAACGATATTCATACCGTTCCACTACGCGGAGGCGGCGGCGAATCGGCTGACGAACCCGGCATATGATCCTATCGCTCAGATACCTGAGTTAAAGGTGTGCGCCGCGAGGATTGAAAGGAGCTGACGACCTATATCGGATGAGCCGAATCGCTCTCGATGGAATGACTCGCACCCTTCGCATCTGAATCGATCGATTAGGATTTGGTGCCTTCAATTGATCCGGCATCGGAGGTCGCATCGGATCTACAATATTCGCAACAGCTGCCACATAGAGTCGGATCGATTCTTGCTTTTCTTGACGCGGCAAAAGATTCTTTTTCAATCAATTTCGGAGAGAGCAGGATCGGAATGTTGGATGCGTCGGCATCGCAGTCGACGACGACGCTCCGCTCGGCAAAGACTGTAAACCGGCTTGAACCGCGATCTTCCCGATCCCCCGCTTATCACAGGCTATGGTTATCTTCATCGCCTGATCATCTCCTGTCACAAGATATCGAAGGTCATCCCAGCGGCACCGTTCACCACCATATCGCCCATAGCTTTGCTCAACGCTTCTCTGCCTTCAGTACAGTGACAGGGCACTATATGTTCCACAGATGATGGAACATCCTCCGGATTCAATACCCCGTGAAATCCACCGATGAGCCAATTCGGCTCAGTAATACGACGAGCAGCTTTGAGTATGTTGAGAAGGCCGGGGTGGGCGCATCCCGAAATAACGGCCCCGGCATTTTCGGATTTGATGACCAGAGACTGCTCTTTGACCCCTTCACCGAGAACGCCTGTGGTATAGATGCCGTCGACTATCTCCTCGGAATCGCTGACGATTCTCGTTCTCGCCCGCTGACAAATCTCCTTCCGAAAGTTTTTCGAAATCGAATCGGGCAAAACCACCTCCAACCTCTCGCAATCGGCGTCCATGAGAATCCCCGTCAGTCCGCCGATATGATCCCAGTGATTGTGGGATATGATGACCCGGTCGATCTTGCCGATATCGACCCCGAGCCTATTCAAATTCCGGCAGAGAAGTTGTCCGTCCCATCCGCAGTCGAACAACACCATTGTCTGACTGGACTTCAGCAAAGCAGAGAAACCCCAGCCTTTCTCAAATCCAGGCAATCCGTTGGAATCGTAGACGATCGTTATTTTCCAGCGAGATGTCAACTATCTATTCCTCCCGATGAACGTCAGTGAAGGTGTTCCTTGCATGCGTTTTCGGATGTCGCCGCCTGCAGGCGTCCCTCCCTCCACATCGAAAGGACTTCTCTGACGGATCCAGTAGCTCCGACATAGACGGCGATTCCAGAATCTTGGAACATCGTAATCGCCCTCGGACCGAGTCCGGAGCAAAGGAGGAGATTGACACTCTCTCTCGCGAGGGCTTCCGGCGGTTTGCCCGTTCCGCCCATATGCTCGCTCCTGTTTTCGATTATCCTGACCGATCCGGTGTCGCTGTCGACAATCGTATAAGTAGGTGCCCTTCCAAAGTGATCGCATACGACTTCATCCATGCCTCTGTCGCCCATGGTGGGGACACCGATTTTCATTTCATTCAACCCCCATATCTTCTCACCTGTATTCGAGATTAAACTTCTGATTTCTTACCTTTTTCAAGTTAGCCTGGCAGTCGGAGATGCACCTTCTCAGAGTGACGATCCCGAGCTCAGCACAGTGTCTGTGACTTTCTGGCAATCCGCACAGGGATTCTATGATGTCGTCCGGCATCATCCTTTGCGCTTCCTCCAACGAGAGATTCAATACCATTTTTGTCAACCTGCTTCCAACGGCTATCGAAGCCCCGCATCCATCGGTGAAGAAGGTGCAGCTTTCGATTATTCCGTTCTTCTGTTTGATGTACAGCTCCATCGTGTCCTCGCAGGGACCCTTGAAAGTTGCAGATCCATCTGCGTCAGCCATGCGTCCAACATTGCTCGGGTTCCTGTATTCTCTGATCACCTCTTCCGAGTATTCCTCCTCCTCCGCGCTTTCGATCAGACGCGTAATGGCGTCAACCGCCCGGTTGAACTCATCCTCATCGTTCAAGTCAATATCCCCTGTGCGATCGATCGCCGAAATCTCCGGAATCCGCCGCATCGGCCAAACCTCTCATCCAATAGGTAGTCGAGGGCTTTTTCCGTATATGTTATTGCAATCTTCTCCGTTTTCAACATCTCAACAACTCTGACCAAAGTCTGCTGAACTGAAATCTCATCGGTTGAGATTTCTCTCAGTGGAAGAGGGCGTTATTTCTTGCCATCCTCCACATTTTTGATGATCTTATCGACGATTTTTTCAAACGCGTCGTTGATATCCTTTTTCGTATTTTCCGCGACGAAAGGCATCCCCTTGTCACCGCTGCTCGAAATAGCCGGATCCAGCGAAATGCTCCCCAGAAAGTCCAGGCCGAAATCGGTCGCCGCTTTCTGTACGCCGCTGTCACCGAATATCTTGATCGTCTGCCCGCAATGCGGGCACCGTAACTCCGCCATGTTCTCGATTATGCCCAACACCTTCAGACCGACGACCTTCGAGAAGCTGATCGATTTTCGAACGCTCAGAAGGGCCACATCCTGCGGTGTCGTCACGATGATAGATCCGTCCGGAGACGGGATCAATTGAGCAATGCTGAGCGGCTCATCTCCGGTTCCGGGCGGAAGATCCACGATCAGGTAGTCCAGATCGCCCCAGTCGACCTCTTCGAGAAATTGGCGCAGAGCTCCCATCTTGACGGGTCCGCGCCAAATTATCGGGGAGTCCTTGCTCTGGAGCAGGAAGGCCATCGAGATTATCTTCAGATTGGGAGGGACATTGACGGGTAGCATACGCCCTTCCGGAGTCGCCGTCAACGGCACCTCCTGTATTCCCAGCATTTTGGGTACGCTCGGTCCGTGAATGTCGGCATCAAGAAGACCAACCGCCTTTCCCCTGATAGCCAAGGCCATCGCGAGATTGACGGCTATTGTGGATTTTCCGACTCCACCCTTGCCGCTCATAACCACAATCTTGTGCTTGACATTCCTGAGGTTCTCCTCGGCAGATTTGCCCGATTTCTTTTTTTCTGGCTCAGTTGCCTGCTTTTTACTGGGAGTCTTACTCGCCATATCAAATTCACCTTTTTAGACAGAAAAGCTCTTGGTCTTCAAATATTGACCCCTGTATAATAAGATGCATTCCTGTGTTTTATTGTGTTTGCTGTGAGTATTGACATCTATATAAAATGTGCATAATAACAGCGAACATGTTCGCCATATTACCGCTCGCCAAAATGTCTCTCCACGAGCTTCTTCTCAGCCCTTCTCAGCATCACGTCGAGCGTGGATTTTGACATATCGAGTTTCGAAGCCAGGGTTTCCAGGATGATCCTCTTTGGAATTTCGAAATACCCTAATTCGTAAGCAATCCTCATTACCTTCGCCTGAGATTTGGTGAGGTTGTTGCCCTCTCGTTGCTCGGATATCTTGAGTATCTCCACTTTGCAGCCCAGTATCCTTATCTTATTCACGAGATTGAGAATGGATTCGGATGTCGGACCGACTATCTGCCACTGAATTCTGCCTTCGGATTTCGATGTGGCGGACTCGAGAAAGCATCCCAACTCCGAAACCGCGCTACATATTGCACACGTGCACTTCGAAATAGTGGCGATGTGCTTCCCAGGTTCCATCTGGGTCAGTTCGATCCGACAGGATGGCTCGATCTCCATAATGTGGTTTGCGATAGCAGTCCCGGACATATCCGGAGGTCCTTCGATCGTCATAAGACATTTTGTTTTATCCGTATCTATGGAGACGCTGCTTAGAACCTTGACAGAAAGATCGCAGGATGTGCACAATTGGCCGATCCAGTTTCCCGGTATCTTGAGCATTAGTATGGCTTTTTGCATGTCACATCGTCTCAGCGCTTGAATTGGCCCCTATCTATTTTTAATTCTCTGATGAAGGACTTCTCCTGTACCATCAATTATCTATCGCATCCCTGAAATTATCACCCTGCAGTTGGGAATGTTGATTATTGTATAGGAATATTATATAGGGATAACGAATCCGAAGAATATATGGGGATCATGCCGTCATGAAAGGATTGGGGGGGTGCCATCCATTTATTCTATTACGATACAATTATATTGTCAATCTAATAATCATCTTATCTCAATGGGCCCGACCGGATTTGAACCGGTGACCTCCCGGTTTCGGAACCGCTGTTGCGGATTATCAGCCGGGTGCTCCAACCAACCTAAGCTACGGGCCCCTGCGGACCAGCGTATGCATATCCGACATAAATATCTTAGTCCGGTGGAATCGCGAATTTGAACGGCAGCCAGATATCGCTCAAGGCCTAGGATAATTGGCCATAAGATTGCTCAATACATCCCCTGGAAGGCTGCGGCCAGAATCGACCTCTATGCCGCGAAAGGATATGGAAAACGGCCTGATCTGAAGGTCGTGGCCAGAGCCCCTGAACTTCTCTATGTAAATGCACCTGTACAGCTTCCCCTTTACCATCAGTCTGTGCAGCCTAATGATCCCCCTGGAGAGGAAGAATTCCGGCCTGATCGCATCTCCCCTCTTGGGGTTGTCCGTGACCAGGATCGTCGTGACGTTCTCCTCCGTGAGCAGGCGCATCAACGAGTTAATGCCCAGCTCCCACTCGATATCCCTGGCCCCGAGCAGCTTGAGCGATATTATCGAGTCGATGACGAGGCGATCATAGGACTTGTGCTCGAATTCCTTCTGGAGCATGAGCTGAAGACTGGGTAGGCTCAGGTCCGGTCCTGAGGAGTCGGGCTTCTTCTCCTTGTCCTGTTCACGCATGTCCTTTAGCGCTCCGACGCTTCTCTGGGCGGCTACTTCTATCAGCGAGCCGCGAATCTTGTAGTCGCGCACCTTTGGATGCGCGTTGAGAATGGTAATCTTGTCCGGATCCCAGCCGAATGAGTTGAAGTTGCTACTGACATCGCTCGGCGGCTCGTCTATTGTGACGTAGAGGACCTCTTCGTCGTTCTTGATACCCTCCATCATGAAATGTCCGCACAGAGTTGACTTGCCGCTCCCGGGATCACCGGCCAGAATATAGCTCCTTCCGGGTATCAGCCCGCCGTCCAGCATCTTGTCGAGTCCGGGAATCCCCGTCGACTCCCTTCCCTCACCTGCCGCAGGCATTGTCACTTGTCTCCTCTTCTTCTGCCCTGACCATCCAATACCAGGAAGCCGAGGTGGTTGATCTTTGCCCTTCTGATCTTCGTGTCGTGCTTTGATCCCCTGAACTTTTCGATGGCGATGCCGAGCCTGAACCCGTTGTTCTGGAGCCACCTGTACTGCCGTATGATGCCGCGCGCCATGATGTCCTCGACGCCGCAGCTGCGGTGTATCAGGTCGTGATAATGGCTGTCCTGGATGGTCACGAGCGTCGTGATCCTCAGGTCGCCGAGGAATCTGAAGAAGGACTGCATGAACTGGTTCCGGTCGCCGTTGGTCATCAGGAAGTATCTCATGGAGGTCGCGGAATCGATGACCAACCTCGTTATCTTGTTCTTGAGGATCTCGTTCTTGATCATCTCCTGGACCGCGTTGGCGGTCAGCTCCGGATTGCGCAGGTCAGCGGACCGGGCGATCTCCGGAAAGACGCCGCCGAAGGATTCGGACTTTCGCTGGATAGAGACATCCCTGACCGGGGTGCGCTCGTAGCTCTTCATCTCGAGCGTGGCGTCCAAGACTCGTATACTATCGAAATTGGAGCCGAACATCTGCCCCAGATTGTCTCTGATCTCGGCCGGGGGCTCGTCAAGGGCTACCAGAAGCACTTTCTCGCCGCGTTTCACCCCCTCGAGCAGGAACTGAACCGCGAGGGTCGTCTTGCCGCTTCCTGGAGGACCGATCACCAGGTAAAGGTTTCCGGGCCAGAGCCCTCCGTGAAGCATCTTGTCGAGACCCGGTGTTCCCGTTACGATTCGTTGAACTACTTGGGACATTATGCCGTCTCCAGGGGAAAGAACGCTCCAATTACAACCGATGGACTCCAACTACCTTATAGACCGTATTATATGATATCTCTTTCCTGAATGTCGTAATTGATAACATTGTAGGCGCTGACTCTGCGTTCCACTGGGTGTGAAGCCCGTAGCCAGGAAACTAATTATATGCCCATGCTGTTCCTTGTTTCCGACCTAAATGCCCGTGATCAATTTCAGCTTCAACGATCTGAAATCGCTGATGGGGAAGGATATAGATTTCGAGACGCTCGTCGAAAGGCTGCCCATGATGGGTGCCGATATCCATACCGCTCAGAAGGACGACGATGAGTTGGCCTTCGAATTCTTTCCCGACAGGCCCGACCTGTACTCGGTCGAGGGCATTGCCCGCGCCTTCAGCGCGTTCCTGGGGATCAATCCCGGCCTGAGAAAATACGAGGTCTCCGAATCGGACCTCGTACTGAATGTAGACCCGTCCGTAGAGAAGGTCAGGCCGTTCATCTGGTCCGCGCTCGTGACGGGTGTGGAGATGAACGACTACCTGATCAGGTCCGTCATGGACATACAGGAGAAGCTCCACCTCACCGTCGGTAGGAACAGGAGGAAGGTGGCGATCGGGATACATGACTCCGATTCGATCAGCTCGCCGTTTCTATACACCACATCCGCTCCGGACGAGATGTCGTTCTTTCCCCTGCAGGGAACCAGGGAAATGACTCCGAGGGAGATACTGGAGCAGCACGACAAGGGCAGGGCATACGCATTCGTGCTCGAGGGGAAGGACCGGTATCCGATGATTCTCGACAGGGATCAGAATGTCCTCTCCTTTCCGCCGATAATAAACGGCATCGTCACCACTGTGACGGAGGAGACGAAGAACATATTGATAGATTGCACGGGAACCGACCTCTCCGCCCTCAAGGTCACGGTGAACATCCTGGTGACCGCCCTGGCGGAACGCGAGGCCAAGATACACTCGGTCAAGATCGTCAGGGGCTCGGAGAGCATGGCCGCCCCGGACCTCGACCCGTGGAAGATATCGGTACCAATGGGCATGGTCAGCGAGCTGACTGGAATACGGGAACCGCCTGAGAAGCTAATCGAGCTGCTAGCGAGAATGGGATTCGACGCCAATGCGGTCGATTCATCGTTATCGGTCGATGTTCCGGCATACAGGTACGACATACTGCACCCCGCGGACATAATAGAGGACATCGCCAAGGCGTACGGGTACGAGCGCTTCGGCGGCAAGTTACCGAAATACTCCACTCTGGGGGTATCGGACAGCGAGTTCGACTTCTGGGAGGTTCTGAGGAACGCGATGATCGGCCTGGGCTACCTCGAGGTTTCGACGCTCACACTGACGGGACGGGAGGATCAATACGGCAGGACCCGCCGGCCAGAGCCGAATAAGCTGGTGGAGGTGATGAACCCCAGAAGCGGCGACCACTCCATCCTTCGGACCTCTCTTCTGCCAGAGCTCCTGGCCATCCTGCGCAGGAACAAGCACCGGGATCTGCCCCAGAGAATTTTCGAAGTAGGAGAGGTCGTCGAGGAGCTGAGGAACTCGGGCAGGTTGGCCGGGGCGAGCATACACGCGAAGGCCAGCTTCACCGAGATGAAGTCGATGGTAGAAGGTGTGCTGAGATCGGTCGGGATCGGGCTGAAGATTGCCCCGGTGGATGATCCGTCCTTTATCAGAGGGAGATGCGCAAATGTGCTGATCGACGGAGAGGCATCGGGATTGTTCGGCGAGGTGCACCCGGAGGTCATATCGTCGTTCGAGCTGGGATATCCGATCGCCGCCTTCGAGCTTCGCGTCTCACCCGTAATGAAAGGTACAAACGATTCCTGGGCCAGATAATTATATCGTCAAGATGGGCTTTCGATTGCGAAAGATCGCTGAGGTAGCCAAGTCCGGACTACGGCGCCAGCCTTGAGAGCTGGTGGTGCTTAGCACCACGGGAGTTCGAATCTCCCCCTCAGCGCCTTACTCGGATTTCAATGCGGGAATCTGTTCGGACCCGGATATTGATCCGGAATTCACCGGTGCTTAAAGATCCAGGCTTGAAGATTCGAGATGAAATTCTTTGCCGGTAAGAAAGACATGATAGACTTCCTTCGCCGGACTGGGGGTTGAGATGAACGAGGGAAGTGCCAGGCTTCGTCTTCCACCAATATATATATGGTATCAACTGCCACTGGACATCAATTCATGCCGCGCATGGCGCGATGAGAGTATGCGGCCACTCATATGCGTGCCAACTTGCTCCTCCAGCCACGGATAGCGCGACATCTTTGCCCCGCACCACCTTCGCGATGGGCGTCCCGGCGGCAAGATTGGCATTATCGGAAATCGTCACAAGTTCGAAATTGCATTGATTCGGCGCGAACTAGAGACCTGTGAGACACTTGATGATATCCTGCCCGGGTTTCAGCCCGGAATTTGTCCCTGATCAATGCTGGCAGCTGTAATCTTCAATGCCGGAGTGAGATCCCGAGGAGGGAGTTCCTTGCCGGCAGACAATGAGAAGGATTCAGAACTGCCCTACGTTGACCACATTGATCTAAACTGAATGCGCATATAAGG
>OMKS01001699.1_pt1 | contig 19329 bp, 19 predicted proteins | sample 1674721 | NCBI WGS metagenome assembly OMKS01 (sample SAMN06264996, study PRJEB25208) | sediment metagenome | isolation source: hot spring sediment | place: USA: California | collected 2014-09-02
AGTTCCCAATCCCTAATCCCCAGTTCCTATTTTACCATTTTGGAGGTGTAAACGTTATGGACCACGATCCTATTCGTATTGGCGTCATCGGCGGCTCCGGGCTGTACCAGATGGAGGGCCTGGAGGACGTCCACGAGATTCACGTCACCACGCCATTTGGCGATCCTAGCGACGCGCTCATCGCCGGCCGCGTCAAAGGTGTACCGGTGGTTTTTCTGCCCCGCCATGGACGCGGGCACATCCATACGCCCACCGAGGTCCCGTATCGCGCTAACATCCACGCTTTGAAGCAACTTGGCGTCGAGAAGCTCATCAGTATCTCCGCGTGCGGATCGCTGCGCGAGCACCTGCATCCCGGCGACATCGTCGTGCCGGATCAGTTGTTCGACTTTACCAAGCATCGCACCAGTTCGTTCTTCGGCGAGGGGTTGGTCGCTCACATCTCGGTGGCGGAGCCGTTCTGTCCGGGGCTTTCCACGCTGCTGTTCGACGCCGTGGCTGCCGCCGGAGGGCCTGCGGCGAGATCAGGCGAGCCGACGGTGCATCGTGGTGGAACCTTTATCACCATCGAAGGTCCGCGCTTCAGCACCAAGGGTGAGAGCCTCGTTTACCGCCGGTGGGGGATGGACATCATCGGGATGACGGCTTCTCCGGAAGCGTTCCTGGCCCGTGAAGCCGGGATGTGCTACGCGACGATGGCACACATCACGGACTACGACGTCTGGCACGAGAGCGAAGAGCCGGTCACCGTAGAGATGGTGATCCAGGTCTTGCACCACAACGTCGGATTAGCGCAACAGGCGCTCCGGCTGTTGGCTCCACGCCTGGCCGAGATTTCCACGGAATGTACGTGCGCGAACGCTCTGGATACGGCGTTGATCACCGCGCGCGAGCGCATCCCGGCGGCGACGCTGGATAAACGGCGTTTGTTGGTGGGGGCGCACCTGGCCTAAATGAGCACCCAACCCATTCGCGGGCGTTGGCGACTGCCTTCGATCATCAACCTCGAAGGTTTCCTGAGCGGTATCCCTGTCTGTTTTGTTCTTCTCGGCGCGACGATGCTTTACCTGGTTGCGCCGACGCCGTCACTCACCCTCCCGCGCTTGATCGCGCTGGTATTAGGGTGGTTGGGCATTTGGGGGGCGACGTATGTGCTGCTGCGCCGTAAACTTCCCGGCGCAGACCCCTTTATCATACCGATCGTTAGCCTGCTGACCGGGTGGGGGCTGTTGTTGCTGGCGCGGATGGCGCCCTCTTTTCTGCCACGGCAAATTCTCTGGCTCGGCGTCAGTTGCGGCGCGCTGTGCGCCGTGGCCTTGTTCCCTACCTTGCCCCGTCTGTTGCGGCGCTATCGTTACACGCTGCTGGTAGCGGGGTTGGTGCTGCTCGCTGCGACGTTCTTCTTCGGCGTCAATCCCTCGGGATACGGTCAGGAACTATGGTTGGGTGCGTTTGGCATCTACTTCCAGCCCTCGGAACCGCTCAAGCTGCTTCTGGTGATCTACCTGGCTTCTTATCTCTCGGACCGCCGCGATCTTATGCAACGGCAGGGCGGCAGCAAGGCGCTGTGGATGGCCGTCCTCGGCCCGATGGCGACGATGGTCGGGCTGGCGCTGCTGCTGTTGGGATGGCAGCAAGACCTGGGGGCCGCGTTGCTCTTCTACCTCACATTTGTCGCCATGCTCTACCTGGCTTGGGGTAAGGTATGGCACGTCGTCGTCAGCTTGCTGTTGTTCGCCCCAATAGCCCTGGCGGGATATTGGCTTTCGGCCCGCGTTGCGCTGCGGGTGAGCATCTGGCTTGACCCTTGGGGGCCGGGGCAGGCCGACCGCGCCTTCCAGATTTTGCAATCACTCTACGCCTTCGCGGACGGCGGATTGGTGGGGCAGGGGTTAGGGCAGGGCTTGCCCACGCTCATCCCTGCCGTCCACACCGATTTTGTCTATGCTGCCCTGGTGGAGGAATTCGGGCTGGCCGGTGGGTTAGCCTTACTGCTGTTGTTCGGCTTGTTGATCTACCGGGGCATCTTGCTGGCGCAGCGCGCGTCCGTTGCCGGCAACGGTTCGCCCTTCGAATCGCTGCTGGCCGGAGGCATCGCGGCGATGTTAGCTATCCAGACGTGGGTGATCATAGGGGGGAACGCCAAGCTCATCCCTATTACCGGCGTCACTTTGCCCTTTCTCAGCTATGGCGGCTCGTCGCTGCTTACGGTCTTTATCGCTATGGGGCTGTTGCTGAATATTTCCGCCCCACACCCGGAGCCGATCACGCTCACCCTTTCCCCTGCAATCGCGCCCTTACACCGGACGGCGGGACGTTTGGGGAAGGCGTTGTTGTTCCTTCTGTTGAGCGTTGCCCTCATCACCGGCGAGTGGACGGTGCTGCGCGCCGGTAGCCTGCGCGATTACGTGACCAATCCGCGTCGTATCCTGGCCGAGTCTCGCATCCAGCGGGGGCGTATCCTCGACCGTAACGGTGTGACGCTGGCCGATATCACGGTCGATAACAGAGGCTACGTGACGCGCGTCTATCCTGTGCCGGGGACCGCGCCGGTGATCGGCTACAACACGTTGCAATACGGTGTGAGCGGGATCGAAGCCGCGTGCGATTCCCGGTTGCGTGGCGACATCAGGCGTACACCCTGGCAAGATTCCCGGATGAGATTGTTGCACCAGTCGCCGGTGGGCCGGGATGTGCGTCTGACGCTTGATGCGCGCCTTCAGCAAACGGCGCAACACCTGCTGGAGGGCTATCAGGGCGCGGCAGTGCTGGTTGATACGCGCACCGGCGAGATTTTGGCGTTGGCTTCTACGCCTACCTACAACCCGGCTACCGTCGAAGCCGACTGGGCCGACCTATATGCTGCCCCCGATGCTCCGCTGCTCAACCGGGCTACACAGAGCCTGGCGCAACCCGGCGCAGTGTTGCAGACAGTGGTGCTGGCGGCGGCATTGCAGGCGGGCGAACTCACTGCGCCTGCGCAGCCCCTTAGTGCACACGTGCAAGTCAACGCTGAGCGCTTCACCTGTGCTCAGACGCCGTTGGCCAGCACCTGGGAAGCAGCCTTGAGCGCCGGCTGCCCGGCTCCCTTCGCAGCTCTGGGGACGCAACTGGGGATTTCGCGATTGGCGGAGAGCCTTGCCGCGTGGGGGTTGACCGGCGCACCAGCCCTGGAGATTCCCACCGTCGCCGCGCCATGGGAGGCTGCCTCCGCCGAGGTGGTTCGTGAGGCCATCGGGCAGGGTGATATGTTGGTGACGCCGTTGCACATGGTGAGCGTCGCCGCCATTGTGGGCAACGGTGGCGTGCGCGCACCGTTGCACTTGCTCATCGAGCCGTTAGCCGGGTGTGTATCCCCGGATGCATCCGTGCATGTGGCCACAACACCCGACACCGCCGCGCGTATTCTCGATTTGTGGCCGCGTTATGGGAGCGCCGTGGGACATCTCGGCGAGGCGCTGGCCGGTCCCAATCGCACGCAAACGTGGTTCATCGGGCTGAACTCGCCACAAGTGCCCCGTTACGCCGTGGCCGTTTTGATCGAGGATGCGCCTGACCGTCAAATTGCGGTGCAGATTGGGGAGCAATTGCTGGATCAGGCTGTGAACCCTTAGTGCCTAACCACTCAAACGCTTACTTAACGGCAAGAAAACGGACTACAAAAACCTTTTTGGTTCCGGTTTATCCGGGTTAGGTCGTGATGTGTAAAAACCAACGCACTTCATACCTGAAGTGTAATTATCGTCAATTTCTAACCCCAAAATCCCACTTTTGGTTTGACAAACTACAATTCTTACATATTATTAGATATAGGTGTGTTGTATCTCAGGCGTTAAACGTCAATGCAGATGCAACGTGCTCACTTGACCAGTATACCCTTTCTCGTTGGGCAAGAATTCCGGTGGTTCACCCTATTTTGATCGCAACACTAAGGAGCACACAATGAACGATATGATCTTGTTAGTCGAAGATGATGAGGCCCTGGCGCAGTTGGTTCAACTGCTATTAGAGCGTGCCGGATACACTGTCAAGGCTGCCAGCAATGGGGAGAGCGGTTTAGCCCTGGCGCAGCAAACACATCCCGACCTGGTGTTGCTGGACATCCTGATGCCGGATATGGACGGGTGGCACGTCTACGAAGCTTTGCGCCGTATCACCGATGTGCCGGTGCTCTTCCTGACCGCTTTGGGAGACGAACACAATATCGCTTATGGCCTTGGCCTGGGCGCAGACGATTACATTGTCAAACCCTTCGGCTACAAGGAACTGGTGACCCGTGTTAAGGCGGCCCTATCGCGCGCGCGCCGCGCCCGTGGCGAGCAGACGATCTTCCAGACCGGCAACCTTTGGGTCAACCTCGACACGCACGAGGTCAAGGTGGATAATCGCATGGTGAGCCTGACCCCGACCGAATTCCAGTTGCTCTCGGCGCTTATTCAGGACTCCGGACGGACGGTAAATCATGATACGCTTCTCCGCCGCGTATGGGGGGCGGAGTATTCCAACCGCCGCGACTATCTCAAGCTCTATATCTGGTATCTACGGCAAAAAATCGAAACTGACCCGCGCAATCCTAAGCGGATCATCAGCGAGCGCGGTCAGGGATACCGGCTGGTCATAGAAACGCAAGAGACGCAGGAGTAAAGCGTGCGCTTCGGCGGACTCTTGCAGCAACAGCAAGCCTGGCGATTCGATCTTGCTTCGGCGCTCATTGGGGCTGCGATTGCCCTCCTTCTTGCGCGTATCATCTATCAGCGCCGCGAACAGATCAAGCAATTCGCGCTCAAGCTGTGGGCGCCGGTGGTGAACCTGCGCAGCCGTGCGCGGGCCAGCCAGGAAGAACGCTACGTCACCGCACTGAAAAACGATCTCAAGAACTTGCTGCTTTTCAAACCGGCGGATCCCCAGAAAATCTTCCAGCCGCCGGCCTTTGCTGCACCGCCGCCGCTGCCAGAAAAAGCGGATACGGTTGACGATCTTTTTGTAGAACCTTTGGAAGTCACATTTGCGAACCTTACCGCAGGCCATCCCCGGATCGTCTTCACCGGACCGCGGGCTGCGGGGCGTACGACGACGCTGGCGATGCTGGTCTGGCAGACGGCGGCGAGCGTCACCTCCCGCACAACCTCGCGTGGGGGGAAGAAGCGTCCCTACGAACGTTTCCCGTTGTGGATCGATCTCACGCAGTTCAAAAATCTCCCGGAGGCGCAGTCTGAGTCGCCGGTGGAGAGACTCGTCCAACTCGCTGCGTTGTTCATGCCGGGGCTGGCTTCCCGCTGGACCCTCACCCATCTGCGTAATGAACCTTCGCTCATTCTCGTGGACAACTGGGAGAGCCTGCCGCCTGACGCGCGGCGCGTCGTTGCGCGTTTGTTCGCCGAAGCCGCGCACAGCCTCCCCAAAAGCTGTTGGATAGTCGCCAGCGGGGAGGCGGGCTATGGGCCGCTGATCGAGGCCGGGTTCGTTTCGCTGGAACTGATTCTCCCATCCGGGGAAGAGACGATTGTGGCGCTCTATCGTGGCTGGGCCGAACTGCTGGATGCAGTCCCTGCCGAACCAGGGGAAGAGGTTCTTGGTGTTCTGGAGTGGGCCGCAGACGCGGGTGCTTCGCTCCTCGAACTCAACACGCGCGTGTTGGTCTACCAGCGCACGCAGCAGCTCCCTGCGCGCCCGGTGGATGTCCTCGACCGCTTTCTCGATCACATTATCCCCACACCTAACCTGGGGGAGGGGCAGGAAGAGGTCGTCGATCACGCGCGGGCGCTCACGCTTGAGGCCCTCAGTCACCTGGCGAAAATGCGCCGCCTGGAGGGGCGCGTGTTTTCGCAACAGGAGATCTACGACTTTATCGGCACGTTGCTGCCGCCCGAAGACGTGCGACCGCCCAAACTGGAAGGCGCCGTCCGCCGTATGCTCTTCGACACACAGTTGTTACAGCGCGAGGGTAAGTTCTGGGTCCCGGCGCACTACATCTGGGATGATTTCCTCACAGCTTGGGCGCTCGTGGAGGATGACGTTGGTGCGGATATGGTCAAGGCGCACCTGGACGATCCGACGTGGACGCTGCTGTTGGAATTCTACGCCGCGCTGGAAGACGTCGGACCGATGGTACATACCTTGATCCAGGCGGCTAACCTGCACGGTGATATAAACAGCCTCTTACGCGCGGCGCGTTGGGGGGTGGTTGCGCCGGAGGATGCTCCGTGGCGGAAATCCTTGATGAAAGTCCTTGCGCAGACATTTACTGACCCAGATCTAGACCGGCAGACGCGCTTGCGGGTGGGCCGCGCCCTGGCGCTCGTGGCGGGAGAAGGGGCGCGTGCCTTCTTCATCCAAACCTTGCGCCAGCCTTCTGTCGCCATCCGTAGCGCGGCGTTGCGCGGGTTGGGTTGGTCGGGCTCGCCGCGTGAGATGCCGCTCTTTGTCGGCGCGCTGCAAGACCTCGACCTCGAGGTACAGCAAGGTGCGGTGGAAGCGTTGGGCGATATGGGAACGTCTGGCGCGGTGCGGCTGCTGCGCGATACAATGCAGGAGGCCGACGATCACCTGTTGCCCAGTATCGCCGAGGCGCTGGCTAAGACGCCGGAGGGTCTCGAGGTTCTCAAGGAAGCCGCCGGTAGCGAATCGCTCTTGATCCGTCGCACGGCGGTGCAGGGATTGGCTCGCGTCGATCAGCCCTGGGCCAGGGAAATCCTGGAACGGTTGGCCCGCGAGGATTCCGAGTGGTTGGTGCGTTCGGCGGCGCAGATCGCGCTCACTGCGATGCAGGAACAGGCCGAGGACAAAACCGTCGTTTTGCCGCCGCCGCAAATCGATCAAATGGAGTGGCTTATCGGCTGGGCCGCAAGCCAGGGATCGGGGCTCGGGGTGGGAAAAGCCGCCGCTGCGATGTTGGAGCGGGCCATCGCTCAGGGCGATCCGAAGGCACAAATCCTGGGCATGCTTACCTTGACGCACGTGGGCCGCGAAGCGCATCTCAAACTGTTGGAGCCGCTGCTCGATAGCTCCGACCCGGACGTCCGCTACGTCGCCGAGTACGCCACGCGCCTCTTCGAACGGCGCTATGACTTGCAGCGGCGATAGTGCGTCATTCTGTGGTGTGCTATCAATTCTACGATAACAAACATCCGCCGGTGGATGTTGTTATCCAGTGTCAATCCTCTGAACTCCGCTCCGGTGGTGTCCACTCCGGCTCGTAACCGTCACCCCGCAGTAGTTCCCACGTCAAGACGCGATAGGCCATTGCTCCCGTCGAGCGCGGCGCGTAGAAGACGCCCGGCTCGCCAAAACTGGGGGCTTCACTCAGGCGCACACTGCGCGGGATGATGACGTTGAACACCCGGTCGGTGAAATGCTTGCGGATTTCCTCGGCGACTTGCCGCGAGAGGGTGGTGCGGCTGTCGTACATCGTCACGACAACGCCGCGCAGCGTTAGCGTGGGATTGAGGCCGCGCTGCACCAGCGTGATGGTGCGCATCAACTGCGCCAACCCTTCCAGGGCCAGGTATTCGCACTGCACCGGCACGATGACGGCGTGGGCGGCGCTCAGGGCATTGACGGTGAGCACGCCCAGGCTCGGCGGCGAATCGATGAGCAGGTAGTCGTAGCCATCGACAGTGGCCAACACGTGTTTGAGGTGTTCCACCCGTTCGCGGGGGTCGGTCACGCGGTTCAACTCGACGGTGGCGCCGGCCAATGCCGGCGTGCTCGGTAGGATGTCCAGCCCCGGCCAGCGTGTGCCACGGATGACTTCTCCGGCGCTCTGCTCGCCAGTGAGCACGTCGTAGATGGAGCGCGAATCTTCGCGCGAGGAGAGGTTGCGCGAATCCAGCCCCAGGCAGGTGGTGGCGTTGCTTTGAGGATCGATGTCGATGAGCAAGACGCGGTAGCCCCAATCGGCCATCGTTGCGGCGACGTTTACCACCGTCGTTGTTTTACCGACGCCGCCTTTTTGATTGGTGAAGGTGTAAATCCGCGTCATTTCAGTTCTTTTCTCTGGTCAGCAGATTTAGCAGATTCAGCAGATTACAGCCTGTAACCGTGCAAAAATCTGCTCGATTTCCTGTCACAATTCGAGAGGACAAGCAGCCACTTCGTCCGGTTGTGGCGCTGAGGCCAGGCCCACGCGCGTGACCGAGCGGGCCGCCAGGCACGCCGCGAAGGACGTTGCCGCGAGCGGCTGCGCGCCCGAAGCCAGCGCGATAAAGAACGCTGTGGCGAAGATGTCGCCGGCGCCTGTGGGATCGACTTGCGTCACCGGCACGGCGGGGAACGTGGTTGGCTGTCCATCGAGGAAGAGCGTGCCGCCGTCCCAGCCGCACGTCACCACCAGCACGCGCGTCTGTTGCGCGAACTGCTTGGCGAGGTCCCAGTTGCCGCCGATGTCCTCGATGCTTAGAACGACGGCAGAAGCCAGCGGCAGCAGGTGCCCGGCTTCGGCCCAGGCGACGGGGAACACGCGCCCGCGCGCGTCGCTTTTGCGCATCCACCCTTGCGGGGTGATGCCCACGAAGGCTTTCCCGGCGTAATGGTCGGCCAGGCTAGGATCGCACTCGTGCAAGATGGGGCCGAGGTGCACGATGGGGGTGGTGAGCCAGGGGAGGGGAATCGCATCCGGCGTCAACAGCGCGGCAGGCGTGTAGACGTATTGCTCGCGGTGCCCGTTGACGTACAGGTTCTCGAACGTCGTGGTGGTAGCCGCCGGGCAACGCACCAAAGCGGCGAGCGTGTCCAACGGCGCGAGGTTCGCGCCGGCACCGGCGCTCGTCAGGATGCCGACGGCGCGCCCTAATGCCTTCGCCGTCAGCGAGGCATACGAGACCGTCCCGCCCAACACGCGCCCACCGCCGGGGAGGATGTCGTGGGTGACGTGGCCGATGACCAGGTAGTCGATGGACGCGAGGGTCGGATCCATTACAGTTCTTTGGTGTTGGGCCTGATTGTGATGGCGCGCCCGCGTCCCTTGCCTGTGCTTTCGGTTTTCACGCGCCTGTCCTTGCGCAGGATCATGTGGATGACGCGCCGTTCGTGGGCCGGCATGGGTTTCATCCGCACGCTCCGCCCAGATTTGACGGCCTTTTCGGCCATTCTGTGTGCCAGGGATTCCAGGCTGCGCCGGCGGCGCTTGCGGTAACCGTCAGCGTCGAGCACGACGTTGTAGTCGCCGTCCATCAGACGATGGAGCAGAATGCGGAATAAATACTGGATCGAATCCAGGGTTTGTGCCCGTGGTCCCACCATGACGCTGGCGTCTTTACCGCGCAGCGATATCCACAAAGCAGGCCGGTCTTCCTGTTCCCAACTCATCGAGCACTGGATGTTGAACTCGGCGAACAGGTTTTCCGCCACTTCCAGGGCTGTCTTCTCCACCAGCGCGCGATCCAGTGTGCCGGTGGAGCGTTCGGTGCGGGATTCCCTTTCTGATTTGCGCGCGGGCTTGGGGGTGGGTTTCGCAGGCGGGACCGGCTCCTCCGGCGCTGCCGCGGCTTCTTCGGCAGGTGGAACGGTCTTGGCTTCCGGTTCTGGTTCGGACTTTGGGGTGGGTGGGGGCGGTACTGGTTTTGGCTCGGGCATTACCGGCCCCGGCTCCGGTTCAGGGGACGCCACTACCGGTTCAGGTTGGGGAACGGATGGCGTTGCCGTCTGCGCGCGGCGTGTGACTTGCACGCGGGCCTCGCGCATGCCGATGCCTAAAAAGCCCCGGCTACCTTCGTCTAAAACTTCGATGTCAACTTCATCTCGGGTGGCGACCAACCGGGTCAATCCCAGGATGATCGCTTCATCCACGGAAGACGCGGTGACAACGGCTACCGTTGTCGATTCTTCGGGCACCGATTCTTCTGGCGACATGCACAACCTCCTTGTCGCTATGATTTGGCGCTGGCGCGCGACCGCTTTTGCGGGACGGGTTTTTTGTCGGTTGCTTCAGGCGTGGGATACGTGTAATGCTGGCGGAACACGTAGTATTGCAAGATGCCGATAAGGTTTGTGATCAGCAAATAAATCGCCAGCCCCGAAGCCCACGACCACGCAAAGAATCCCATCATCAACGGCATCATCAGCATCATCTGCTTGTTCATCGCCTCTGCTTGCGCATCCACTGCCGGTGGCGTGATCAGCTTTTGATAAAGCCACGATGTGACGACGACGAGGATCGGCATGATGAACAGAGGGTCGGGCAAGGCCAGGTCCAGCCAGAGGAACCGGCTATTCAAAGGGATAAGCGAACTAAAGCTCGGAATCCAGCGGTAAATGTCGTGCGGCAGTTCGAGCAGTTGCAGCGGTGTGCTGGCGAGCGCGCGGATGATGGCCTGGTAGAGGCCGATCATCAGCGGCAACTGAACCAACGATGGCAAACACCCGCCGAGTGGATTGAGGCCCAGCTTGCGTTGTTCTTCCATCAACTTCTGCGGATCATCTTTGTATTTCTTTTGGATTTCGGCGAGTTTGGGGCGCAACTCTTGTGTCTTACGCGCGGCCTGTTGCTGTTTCAGCATCAAGGGCGTGACCAGAAGGCGTAGCACCAGCGTCACCAGCGCCACGGCGATGATGGTCTCGTTCCACAGATATTTATACAGAAGCAGCAACAAGTTGAGAATCGGTCTAACAATCAATACATCCCACATTGTAAAATCCCCCTACTATTTCGTTTCCTCGGTTGCCGGATAGGTCCACGCAAGCCTGCCGGTTCTCATTTCAATCGCGTTGACGCGCTCGGAGACCAGGATGGGCATGGTGTACAAGTGCGTTTCATCTGCCGCCAGGTCGCCGGGTAAACGCCCTGGATTGCGCACTTCTGGTCCCCAACTCATCTTCGCGCCAGTTTCCGTTTCGAGCGTGTGTAGCTCGCCTTTCTTGTATCCTGCCACGAAGAGCAAACTGTTGTCGGCGTTCAAGGCCGGGCGGCTGCGGATTGTGTCATCGATCTCTGCCTGCCATAGGATCTCGCGCGTTGTCGTGTCCAGCGCGTACACGTGACCGCCGACGTCGGCAAAGTACAGGCGCGTTCCGTCGGCGATGGGCGTAGCCCACAACCAATCGTTCGCCTGGTACGTCCAAACGACCTGTTGCGTCGCCACATCGACCTGCGAAAGCGTGCTGGTGAAGTCCCCCACCCACAAAGCGCCGTCGATGTATACCGGTGTTGCGGCGATGGCGCCGTCCATCTGGATTTGCCATCGCTCTGCGCCGTTAGCTATATTGATCGCGTAGAGGTGGTGGTCGAGGGAGGCGACGTAGAGGGTGTCTTCAACGACGACGGGGGTGGCCCACACGCGGTCTTTCGTGCGGAATTTCCACGCTAACGCGCCATCGTTGAGGTCGAGGGCGTAGACGTAGCCGTCGCCGTTACCGATGATGAATTTCCCATCCGCTATGACGCCGCTGCCGACGAATTGGCCGGTGGCCTGAGTAAACGCCCAGAGCAGGTCGGGCCGCTCGGCGCGCGATTCGCCCAGACCGAGCGCGTAGACGGTTTTATCTTTGTAGCCGGCAATCAAAAGCAGGCCATGTGCGCCATAATCCTCCGCCAGCACCGGGGTCGAATAGAAGGGGCGTTGGTCTTTTTGCGTTTCTTCTGGGAAACTCCACAGTAGCTTGCCGGTTTCGGCGTTGAAAGCCTGGACGCGTTCCAGATTTGCCGCGTAGATGACACCGTCGTCCACAAGCAGGCCGGGCCAGCTTTCATGGCGCAAACCGCCGGCACAGCCGGTCAATATCGTCGTCAGCAAGAGCAGCGCTATCCCCGCGCCGGCCAAGCGTCCCCGCACTCTGGCGCGGGGTGTGTTTCCTCGTTTATAGAGGCGGTCAGCAATTATCCGCCACAAGTTCATATTTCCTCCTGATAAAGCGTCGCGAATCTTCGCGCCACGCTCGAAAAACAATTTTTTTAAGGGACCGGGTCATATCCGCCTGGGTTGAAGGGATGGCAGCGCACGATACGTTTCAGACCTAACCAAGTGCCCTTCGTCAAGCCATAGCGTTCTATCGCCTCGTAAGTGTACTCCGAACACGTCGGGGTGAAACGACAGGCGGGAGGGAAGCGCGGTGAGATCGAATGGCGATAAAAGCGCAGCAACCACAGCGCCACAGCCTTCATCTTTTGTCATCTTCCATCTAGGACGTCCACAATCCCGCGAGATTTAGCATAGACCGCAGCGCACTTTCCACTTGGGGTTCTTTCACTGTGATCAACGTGGGGCGCGCCACCAAGACCAAATCCCATCCGGCGGCGATGTGTGGATACAGATGTCGTGTAGCTTCACGCAACAAGCGCCGCGCCCGGTTGCGGGCCACGGCGTTGCCGACTTTTCGACTGGCAGTAATGCCAACGCGGACATAATCCAGATCATTCGGGAGCGCCCACAGGATGAACAAGGTATGCGCCCACGACCGTCCAGTGGACCAAACACGCCGAAATTCTTCCGGACGGCGCAGGCGCATTGCTTTTTGCCAATTGTGGTGCTCCAACAGTGCAGTATACGTCAGTCAGATACAAGGGCGCGCGCAAACTTAATCGCGGCGGCGCGGGCGTCGCGCAGCTTCCTTCCAATTCAGGCGTTTTGCTCCGCCCAGACTCACGGCGACCAACTTGCGACGGCCCTTGGCGCGGCGGCGCTTCAAGATGTTGCGTCCGGCGCGCGTGCTCATGCGCTCGCGGAACCCGTGGGTGCGCATCCGCTTGCGTTTCTTAGGTTGATAAGTTCGTTTCGGCATTGTATTTACTCCTCTTTTATAGCATCATCCTCTTTTGAGGACGTTGGACGGCAAATAGGCCCTTACAGTGAAAACCGCGCGGTCGCCCGCGTGGTTTTCGAGATCGGCTTCAGAACAAACGTATTATACCTTAAGGGATAAGTAAGTCAATCGCGGTTTTTTTGACATTGACACTTGACTTCCTTTGGTCTGAGAGTAGCATTTGTGTGTGAAGGCAAATTTATTTGGCGAGGTCATTTATGCTAACAATTCGACAACTAGAACCTGGCGATAAAGCGCTCCTGGAAGCCTTCTTGCTGCCGCGTTTGGAAACGTCCATGTTCTTGATCAGCAATATGCGCGAATCCGGTCTGAAGTACGACGGCAAGCGCTATACCGGCGATTACGTGGCTGCTTTCGAAGATGACCACATCGTCGCTGTGATGGCGCACTTTTGGAACGGGAACGTCATCACGCAAGCGCCCGTGCATCTCGACGCGTTGTGGCGCGAGACATTGCGCGCGTCGGGACGCCCACTCAAAGGCATCATCGGCCCGCACGAGCAGGTTCATGCGCTTAAAAGTGCGTTGAACCTTGAATCGGTTACTCTCCAGTTGGACCGGCGCGAAATCCTCTACAGTCTCGCGCTGGATGACCTGGTTGTCCCGGAACCGTTGCAGACAGGGCAAGTCATGGGGCGTCAAGCCGACCTGCGCGATGTGGACATCCTGGCGCGCTGGCGCGTCGGTTACGAGATCGAGGCGTTGGGGGAAGAGGAGACCGAGCAGCTTTGGGCGAACAAGCGCGCCATAGCCGAGCGCGCCGTTGAGGGGGGCAATACGTGGATTCTCGAAGCGGACGGGCGACCTGTGGCGACCAGCGCCTTCAATTCACGCATCGCGGAAGCCGTGCAGATTGGCGGGGTATGGACGCCGCCGGATTTTCGCGGTTGCGGCTACGCGCGTTGCGTCGTCGCGCAATCGCTGCTTGATGCCCGCGACGAGGGCGCGCAGATGGCGATTTTGTTCACCGACGAAGATAACATCCCGGCGCAGAAAGCCTACACTTCGCTTGGATTCCGGCATGTCGGCGACTATTATCTGTTTATGCTGCGTGAGCCGCTCGACGTGGCGGTGTGAGGCTGTTGGATGAGAATTCACCACTACACCGGGACAATAGTCAGGACTTACGCAATCGTATCGAAGCGCGTGCGCCGCCCGGCGTCTTCCCGGTGGCCGACCGTCTCCTTGAATTCGGACACCATCGCCACGTCGTGCCGGTATTGGAACGGCCACATGCTCTTCGTGTGGAAGAAGGCTATCCGGTCGCCATCGTCGAGGCGATGCGGCAAGTCGGGTTGCAAGCCGGGCATCGCGCTCAGATTGCCGTTGATGAAGGTGATCCCACGCTCTTCCGTGGGCATCTCCAGGTGGTCCAGCAGGTCTTGCACGGTAGCCCCTTCCGGCAGGTCGATGTGCTGCAAGGCGAAGATATTGTCATCGCTCCCACCATATTTGGCTAACGGCCCATAAAGCCACACTTCGACGTGTATGATTTCCATTGTTTTCACCTCAATATGAATGTCCGATGCCGGAGGCCACCGATTCCAGTACAAAATCTGGCAGAGACAGTATAACACAGGATGGCAGGCCCAGCCGTTTCCACAGAGCGTAGCCATCGACATTACTGCATCGCGCAGCCACAAAGAGTGAGATCACGGTCCCGTGCGCGACCACGGCTACGGTTTTCGCCGGATGGCGCGCCAGGAGCCGGTCGATAGCCCCTGCGAAACGGCGCTGCGCCTGCGCTGCCGTCTCATTTCCGAAAACCAAATCTTCCGGTTGTGCAAAGAGACGCGCTACCGCTCGTTGGAACTCTTCCTGAGAAAGGTGCGTGACGTTGCTGCGGTCGTGCTCGTGCAAATCCACCTCGGTCTCAAGTGGGAGGCCGAGGTTTGCGGCGACAATCGCTGCCGTTTCCGCGGCTTTTGGCTCCACGCTGGATACAACGACGGCGGGATGGTAGGCGGACAGCATTTCCGCCAGTGCTGCACAGCGACGCCGGCCCTCGTCTGCCAATCGCCAGTGACGCGCCGCGATGCCGGGATCGATGTCCGGCAGGGAGTGTCTGACGAGTAGCAGATGCGGCATCACACCGCCAGTGCGATGGTCGCCGCCAGCGCGAACTGCGCTAGATGGTATGTCACCATCACCAGCACACCCCTAACCTGCGATGGTGCGATAAATTCGTTCCACGCCAGCATTGTGTCGGAGGCCAGGAAGAGTGTTGCGCCCAGGATCGCGGTGACACGCGCAGCGACAGGCCACGCCGGGCGGAACAGCGTTGCCCATGCCGAGAAGCACGTCAGGCTGATGATGGTTACGTAAGCCGCCACCGGTATTTGCATCTTTGGCCGCCCTTTCTGGCGCAGCGCCGCCGCGACGTATGTGTAAATCGTCGCGCTAACACCCGCCATGACAATCAGTATGATCACCGAGCCGGGCGGCGGCAGCGTGGGATTCAGCCCGATGATGTAGAAGATGTGCGCGATGAGGAACGCGATTAGCCCAGGGATGAAGAAGCGCCCGTAGGGCAGCATCAGGAACACATCTCCCACCAGCGAGAAACACAACCCTACCACGAAGAACAGCGCCAGGCGCTCGTTCGTTGCATCACGCATCAACAGCAATGCCATAATGATGACGAGGATCAGTGTCCCCGGTTTGACGACGTACTCCAGGCGTCTCTGCCCGCGCGCCACGGCGACCCAATTCACGACACTCAGCGCCAGTGCCGGAATCAGCAACCATCCGCCTTGTTGTAAGAAATTAAGCATTACATCTTCCCCAAAAATAGTCAACGGATGAAACGAGTTTATTCTGTCAGCAGATTGAGCAGATGAAGCAGATTTTACCAACCTTGCGAAGGTTCAGAAACCTTCGCAAGGTTATCCTACAGCGTCTCTACCGGTCTGCGGTTGAATTGCCAGGCGCGGAAGATGGGGATGATCGCGCCTAGGCCGATACACAGCGCCACGAAGCCGCCGATCCCTGCGACGACGAGCAGCGGTGGCATGGCCAATCCCGCTACGCCCGCGACCAGACTCAAAAGGAAGAGCACGGCGGCTATCGCCACGATGATCAACGCCGTGTGTTGCGCTCGCTGTATCGACGCCCGGCGCACGCCAAACACGCGCCCCGATTGGCCGTTGATCAGCACCGGACGGGGTTCGTTATCGTCGTCGAGGTAGTACGTGGCATAGAGCGGCAGGAGGAGCAGCGTCCAGTGCCGGTCTGTGTACGCCGGGGACCAGCGGAACTGTTGGATGTGATCCGCGCTGGCGGCCTGGCGACACTCCTCGCCGGCCGTCGCCTGGAACGCCGGGGCAGCATCGGCCCAGGCTGCGTCCGGTGCGCGGTCGGGCAGGCGCACGAGGGCGCGCTCCAGCACGTTGGCGGTGTAGGGCTGCGCGTTGTCGAGCGCATAAGCGCCTAGTGCATTCTCCAGTGCGGCGTGTTGCTCCAATGCCGGCGCGACGACGTTGTCGTAGTGGCGTTCGAGCTGCCCCACGCGCGGCTCCCAGCGGATGCGCGTCTCCTGCACCTGCTGCGTGGCCCAACCGCTGCCGTCGCTGTAGCGTTCCTGGTGGCTGACGACGTTGTAGTCGAAGCCGACTTCGGCCTCCCACGTCGCCGCCACGTCGCCATCGACCAGCCACATCGGCAGGTAGAGCGGTTGCACGCGGCGACGCAGCGTTTCCGGGTTCAGATCGCGCGGCGCGTAAGGGATGCCAGAGGCAAATTTGGTGATGTGCTGGTCGGCGGTGGCCTTGTTCACCGTAAAGGGCGTTACCAATTCCGGCGGACGGAGATAGGGCAATTGTTCTGTGTTGCTGGTGAGGTGTTCCAGGTTCGCCGCAAAACAGCGCGGGCAGCGGGGTGGCGCGCTCTCCACCGGAATGACGTAATGCCAATCGCACTGCGGGCAGAAGGTGACGTGCACTTCGGTTCCCCATCCGGCAGATTCAGACATCGTCCATCCTCCGTGCTTTGCCGATAATGTTAAAGGCGATAATCCCACCGATGATGAGCAGGATGACGCCCGGTACGAGCAGCACCGCTGCCACACCCAACGCCGGCGGCAGCAGCAGACCGAGCACGATCGCCACCATACCTAACAGGCTCAACAGCGCGCCCGGCGCAACGAGCGCCCCTGCCGCCAGCCAGACCTTGTTCCAGTCCACCGGACGTTGCCCGGCGATAGCGCCCGTTTGCCCGTTGACCATCACCTGGTAGGGCTTGTCCTCGTAGCGGTAGACGGCGATGTAGACCGGCGCGAGCACGTAGCGCCAGCTTTCGTCGCTGAAGTCCAACGCCATACTGAAGTTGCGGATCTGCGAGGTGCTGGCCTGATCCCGGCACGCCTCGCGCGTCGCGTCGCGCATCGTCTCGCGGCCTTCTTCCCATGCCTTTTCCAGCGGGACGTCGTAGGCTTGCGCCAACAATCCGGCGAGGTACTGCGGTTCGTAGGCGACCAGCGCCCGCGTATCGAAGTTTTGCAGATTGCGCAGCAGCACGCGGCTCAGATGCGCCGTGCCCGGCACGAGCAGGTCGTCGAAGAACTTGCGCACGCGCCCGGATTCCCATTTCCAGACGGTGACGGTGCGCGTGCGCCACTGTTTGCTGCCGCTGTCGTAGTAGCGTTCCTGCTGTTGGTGGCCCACTTCGGCCTTCCACTCCGCGCGCGTCACGGCGTCGAAGGTCCAGTAGGGCAGGTAGATGCCCGTGAATCCGGCAACTGTGGATTGCTTGAGGGCTTTCGGCGTCATCCAACTGCTGCCCAGCCACTTCTCGGCGATGGGACGGCAGGCGTCGGCCTCGAGCTGGAAGGGGATCAGGAAGCGCGGGCGCAGTTCGTCCTGCGGCGCTTGCTGGTGCAGCACGCGGTTCGAGCCGCAGAAAGGGCAGGTGTGCGTCAAGCGGCCCGGCGGGAGGGTGGTGTGCGCGTTGCAGTTCTGGCAGTGCAGGTCTTCGCGGGTTTCGCCCCAACCGTGCGCCTGGCTGGCGACGGTTAACGTCTCGACGGTGAACTCGAATTCCTGCGCGCCCTTGCCCACAATCGTCCTGGCGGGCGGTTCGTAATAGCCGCAGTACGTGCAGCGCAGGCCGCCGTCGGCGACGCAGTAGGCCGTCATCGCCTGGCACTGTGGGCACTTGAATTCCATAATCTCAGGCAACGCCTCAGTCTCCTCCGGCGCGGGCGCGTACACCGCGATGCCGGGAATCGCCGAGGCGGTGGGGATAAAGCCTGGCGGCGGGAAGGTGTTAGTCATCAAACCTCCTTATCATTCTCCGTTCTCCTACAACAAAAAGGAGGAGAGACTTATCTCTCCTCCCAAAGTATACCCCGACACCGAATTTTTACATAGCGGGGGTCAAGACTTGATACTCCATTTGGGTCGGTGACAATACGCGGTGAGAGGCGTCAAGAATCTCAAGTGATACGATATTCCCAGATGCGTCGTAGTCCAAGATGGTACCTGGTTTGTCCTCATCGCTTTCCACCACCAATGAATCTCGAAGAATGATACTCAGTGTATCGGTTGCACTGTCATAGATCACTTTCATGGCTCAAACCTCCAGTATTTTTCAACTTTGCTCGTGCGATAGACCGTCACCACTTCTGGCGGCTCTCGGTCTATGTCTACGAATACTCTCAACAGGTATACTCGATTGAATAGATCTGCTTGAAAACGTGACTGACATACGATTCGGCCAGGCCGCACAATCTCAGCTTGCTCAGGAGAAGATAAAACTTCATCTACCATGGCCTCAGTAATTTGTCGGCGCTGCATCTCGAAACGCGCATGAGCAGTGAGGTGATACGTCGTGATCGGCCAGATTTCGAATTTGTCATCGATTTCCATGAACTTATTATACACGATGACACATCTTTCTGTAAGTCAAGTGTAACGGGGGTTGCGATTTTGGACAGTTTCTTGCCCTCGGTGCGGGTTGGAGTATATTACGCATTTCCCTCTACTCATACAACACACACCTCACCCGATGCAGTCCACGGCCAGCCGTGGGCGTCACAATCGTCACCCACGGCGGCTCCTCTTGGTCGCAGATGCCGGGCCGCATCTGCTCACAGCGAGGATGGAATGGGCAGCCGGGCGGCGTCGCATATGGCTCCGGCACGACGCCGCGAATGGAGTAGAGGCGCGCGTTGCGGTCTCGCGGCCCCAACCGGGGGACGGAGCGCAGGAGCGCCTGGGTGTAGGGGTGTTTGGGATTGTAGAACAGCGTGTCCACATTGGCCTCCTCGACCACCCGGCCCAGGTACATCACCAGAACGCGCTCCGTCATCTGCGCGATGAGGCCCAGGTTGTGCGTGATGAAGAGGATCGCCATGCCGAATTCGTGCTGGAGGTCGAGCATCAACTCGAGAATCTGCGCCTCGGTGGTGACATCGAGCGCGGTCGTCGGTTCGTCGGCGATAAGCAGGCTCGGATAGCAGGAGAGCGCCAGGGCGATCATCGCGCGCTGGCACATGCCACCGCTCAGTTGGTGGGGATAGTTATGGACGGTGCGCGCCGGGTCGGGCATACCCACTTTGCCCAGCATATCGACGGCC
>OMKS01001701.1_pt1 | contig 19326 bp, 20 predicted proteins | sample 1674721 | NCBI WGS metagenome assembly OMKS01 (sample SAMN06264996, study PRJEB25208) | sediment metagenome | isolation source: hot spring sediment | place: USA: California | collected 2014-09-02
GCTTAAAAAGGCACCGACGGTGAGGTATGCTTTTTTTAAAGAACAACAGGCGCTAAGGAAACTCTAAACTCTAGTAACGCTAAAAAAAAGTTTTTTGATATGCTGCCCGAAAAATCTTTTGCTCTGGCAAACATTGATGATGACTACGGTGAGAAAATATTGGAAAATACTAAAGCTGATAAATACAGGTACAGTTTAAAAAAAGATGCCGTTTTTAGAGAACGTCTAGAGACTCAGTTGATCGGTGATTTCAATAGATACAACGTCCTGGCTGTATATGCCGCCGCAGTGTTGCTCGGAGAAGATAAAGAAAAAGTCAAAGAGATTCTTAAAAACCTGGATGGCGCCGAGGGCCGATTTCAATCAATCACATCCGCCGATAATATTACCGGTATTGTTGACTTTGCTCATACTCCCGATGCTTTGGAAAATGTTTTAACGACGATTAGAACTATGTTAAAGGACCGTGAAAGAATTATTACTGTTTTTGGGTGCGGTGGGGGAAAAGATCCGTCTAAAAGACCTGCAATGATGCGAATTGTCTATTAAATGAGTGATATCAGCATTCCGACGGCCGATAATCCGCGTAATGAGAATATTGAGCGTATCTTTGAAGATATGCGGGCCGGGTTGCCGGAAAATTTAAACAAGGAAATTTATTTTATTCCCGATCGGCGTGAAGCAATACAGAAAGCCTGCACAATAGCCACGTCCGGTGACTACATTGTATTAACCGGCAAAGGTCATGAAAAATACCAGATCATTCAAGGGGTCAAACATTCTTTCAGTGATCTGGAAGAACTGCAAAAATATTTCACGGAGCGATAACAATGGGATCGGCGCCGCCCGTCCCCCAAACCAGTCATACCAACAAGGTATCGATATGGCTTGAGATGTGCGAACTATGAATATGTATTTCTTCCTTCGACTGTGGCCCTGACGTTGGCCCTGGAAACTCCTTTTTCATGAGCGTCGGATTCGGAACACATGAACTTTCTTTCTCTCCACTCGAAGCACATGGGCCATCAATAAGCTCCCAAAACGTAACTCATAGAGGAGTGGCCATGGAAAAGATCCCCGTCCTCATCGTTCATGGATTCAAGGACGACGCACTGTCTGTGCTTGAGCCATATCGGGGGAAGTTTCTGTTTCGCAGTGAAAAGGCCGTCACGCCTGACGAAGTCGCCGCGGCCCTCGACTCATTCCCCGATTCGGAAATCCTGTATTCCATCCACACGCCGACGCGGTGGGATTCCCGGTGGCGACTGCGGTGGATACAGCTCCACTATGCCGGAGCCGACCATGTGTTATTCGACATCATCCCCGATCGGGTTGCCGTCACCACCGTCAGCGGCGTCACCGGCATGGCGATTGCCGAGCATGCCTTTGCGCTGATTCTGGCACTGAGACGGCGGATACCGGAAATGCTTTCACTGCAGGATTCAAAAACATGGCTTGATATGAAGTCGAAGTGGAAAAAATTTGCCCGGCCGCTGCTTAACGGGGAGACGGTCGGCATTCTCGTCTACGGGTCCATCGGTCGTCAGATCGGGAAAATCGCCCAGGCCTTTGGAATGGATGTGCTGGCCTGTAAACGCAATCCTCACGACAAGGCGGACAGGGGGTTCATCATCCCCGGAACGGGAGACCCGCACGGCACGATTCCCCGGGGGTATTACGGCCCGGATCGCCTGATTGAAATGCTGAGGGTCTGTGACATTATTGTCAATGCACTGCCCGCCACAACCGAGACGAAACAGGTCATCGGTCGTGACGCCTTTGCAGCAATGAAACAGGGCGCCATGTTCATCAGTGTGGGACGGGGTGCAACCGTTGATGAAGGGGCGCTCATCGATTCCCTGGAGACGGGGCATCTTTTCGGCGCCGGCATCGATGTCTTTCAGGAGGAACCCCTTCCCCCGTCACACCCCTTCTGGCGACTGGACAACGTCATCATCTCTCCCCATGTCAGCGGCTTTTTCAACCGGTATGACGAACTCAGCATGATGCTTTTCAGGGAAAACCTTGATCGATATCTCGCCGGCAGACCGCTTCTCAACAGCATCGACCGGCAGCGGGGATATTAATCCCCTGCCCATATCCGTACCCTGCGCCTGTTCCAGATTCGCCGGGACAGACGGGCGTTCTCACCAGCCTTACATTACGTGAAACCCGCGTTGAAGCCGGCGGTGTCGACAGGAAACGCAACTGTCGGGGCATGAGTCGTGCTGACGGGGACATGGAAAACCCGAAACGGCAAAAACGGGGGAAGCATGAAGCGGACTCCCGTCCAGTTATCACAGATAAACGTCTTTGAGCTATGTCTCAGTCGGCTGGCGCTTCCTTCTCAGGACGCTTCGTGCGGATTGACGGCAGACGGATTCCCGCCACCTCGTAGGATATGGCGCCAAATTTACACGATTCCTGATAACATTTCAGACACCTGATACAGTCAACCTGATTCGCGCCTTCATAAAATCTGACACCCATGGGGCAGTGGCGATAACATTCCTCACAGAGGACACACTTATCGGGATGATGGACCATCCGGAATACGCTCACCCGGTTGAACAGGGAATAAATCGCCCCGAGGGGACACACCACCCGGCAGAAAGGCCGCTTGATGAATACCATGAGTATCAGGAACAGCAGAAGAACCGCCATTTTATTATAGAACAATGGGCCTATCAGTTCCCGAAGTGACGGTTGAAGCGCCAGCATGGGAATGCCGGCCTCGAGTGTCCCCGCAGGACAGACATACTTGCAGAACCACGTCACTCCGTAACCGAAATCATCGACGACCACCGCGGGAAGAATAACGATGAACAAGCCCAGAAAGACATATTTCCCATAGATTAAGACATGGGGGATCTCGAACTTTCGCGATGGGATCTTATAGATTATTTCCTGAAGGAAACCGAACGGACACACCCAGGCGCAGGGCATACGGCCCACAAGACTTCCGATGATCCCGAGAAATCCGATGACGTAGAGTCCCACATGAAGCCGTCCCTGCTCCAGGCCCGGCCGAAGAGTCGCATAAAAATTCTGCAGCGACCCCAGGGGACATGCACCGGTCGCCGCCGGACATGAATAACAATTGAGCCCGGGCGTGCAGACCGATTTGAGTCTCCCCTGATAAATGTTCCGAGAGGCGGGAAACATGAGATACGCGTTACTGAGGAAGGTGGCGGCCGTTTGGATCCACCGTCGCAAAACCCACATCATCCGATTCCTATACAGTTGAAGCAAATCTGTACAGCTTTTTCCCAGACTGCTGACACTTCATTGATGTTAATACCGATGATGAAGAGAATAATGAAAATGACAAGCACGACGAAGGGGATTTTTCTCGACTCTTGTTTCATGGAACCCCGCCTCCGGACAGCGCTGTGCCGGAATGACATTATGGCTTACAGTTACTCATGAGTGAGGATATTTTACGTTCCAGAAAGTTCTCGTCACGTTTGCCGATGATTCTCTCCTGAACCTTTCCCTCCCGGACAATGAGGATCGTGGGTACGCCGAATATATTATACGCAGAAGCCATTCGTTCACCGGCCCAGTACACGGGAAATTTCAGGTCAAGCGCATCGACAAGGCGCTGCATGCCGGCGGGCCCGTCGGCGTCGAGGCTTATCGCTACCAGTTTCAGCCCGTGTTCTTTGTATTTTGCATAAAGTTTATTGAGAATCGGCAATTCCTGACGACACGGCCCGCACCACGCCGCCGTAGCCACCAGAAACAGCGGACAATCCTGAACGATCATCATCTTGTTGACTCCCTCTATATCAATCGGCTCCACTTTGTTCTGGGCGAATGTGGGAACGACTGAAATGAATACAATGATGATTGCCGTCAGGATGGGGACGAACCGTGGTGTTTTCATGTCATACTCCTCTGATGATCATTCATGCGTTACGCGCACGAAAGCAGGCACAACCTTTCGTAACAGCTGAAAAAATATACCTGTAACAGCAGATTCGGTCAAGGATATTTTACGTTGTCAAGGGTTGCCTGGTATTCGTCAGGTATGCCCCTCCGATAACCATGGCGGCACCGACAACGAGCGACGGATCGATCGTTTCCCGGAGGATGAAAAAAGCCAGGATGACCGCGCTGACGGGAACAAAATTAATAAAGACGCCCGCGCGGGATGCTCCGATTGCCTGTATCCCCTCATAATACCAGGTGAATCCGAGAACCGACCCGAAAAAGCCGAGGTAAAAAATACCGAACCATTCGACACCGTCATAATGGCCGATGCTGTGAATGATTCCTTCAAGATATGCCGGATATGACAAGGTCAGCGCTCCCACAACACATGAATAGGTAACAGCAGCCAGTGGAGACATATCCTTCATGGCGACTTTCCCGATCAGCGAGTAGGCAACCCAGCTCGCGACACATCCCAGGATATTCAATTCTCCCACACCGAGTCCGCCTTGAAAAAGCATAAGAGGATTCCCCCTGGAGATAACAACCAGGGCGCCGGATGCACAGAGAGCAATGCCGACACTATGGATGACATGTAATCTTTCTCTGAAAAAAAGTGCGGCACAAAGGGCGATCATCACGGGATTTGTCGCGATGATCAGTGACGCCCTGCTTGCAGTTATTGTTTTCAGACCCGAAAAAAAGAAGAAATTGTAGGCGAAGACCCCTGTCATGCCGAGAAGAAAAACAGGAATGCATTGGCGCATCGTCAGTCGAGGCAATTTTCCCTCGACGTGTACGAGGATGAGAAGGAGGAATACTGACGCGATGGCGAATCGTAAAAAAGCGGCGCTGAAGGGTCCCACATCCTGGGCGACCACCCGTGCCGCAATAAAAGTGCCGCCCCAGAGGACGGCCGTCAGAAACAACTTGATGTAAACGACCACGTGAACACCACCTGACTGCAGACGGCTTCTCTTCATATCATGATTCAAGACGACACCCGCGACTGATCGCTACAGGTAGATCCCGGCGAGCCAGAACAGAAACATACCGACGACAACCGTTCCGGCGAGAGATTTCGTCACCAGCGCAAAGGCAAAGGTCGGCACGGCAACGAACAGTTCCGGTCGCAGGATATCAAGATGCCGGGGATCACCGGTGGTGATCAGATAGGGCACCACCAGTGCGCTCAGTATGGAAGCGGGAATAAAATCAAGCCACTCGACGAGCCACAGCGGCAACCGGCGACGCGTCAGCAAAACGAGGGGAAGCCATCGTGGAACATACGTAACAATACCCATTCCGACGATGACGGCAAGATACTCGGCGCTCAACAAGATTCACGCTCCTGTTTTTTGAAAAACCCGGCTCGCCTGAAAAAAAGCCCCGCCGTCGCGGCTGCCGTCGACGCGATAACGATATAGGAATCGCCCGGGATAACCAGGGCGGAAACCACCGCCAGGACACCTGCGATTGCAGCGATAATCACATAGATCATTCCCCTCAGCTGGAAGACAAGGAGACAGAGGAACATGGCGATCAAGGCATAATCAATGCCGAAGGCGCCGGCAGGAATGAACTGTCCTCCATATCCGCCCGCAATGGTGCTTGCGATCCAGGCGCCGTTGGCCGTATGATTCAGGACCAAGGCCCGCCGCCAGTCCCACTCGGCGTCTCTGAACCGTGTCAGGTTCATGGCGAAACTTTCGTCGGTGACGCCATATGCAAAGAGCGAGAGCCACCCACTGTTGATTCCCCTGAGATAAACCGCAAGGGATGAACTCATCAGAAGATGCCTCAGGTTCACCATAAAGGTGGTGATCACAATCGGCATGAACCCCGCACCGGCGCTGATCATGGACACGCCGATAAACTGGGCGCTGCCGGCAAACACCAGCAGAGACATCAGCCCGATTTCCAGCGGGCTCAATCCCGCCTTCTGGGCAATGACCCCGAAGGCCAGGCCGATGGGAGCATACCCGAGACATATCGGCCATGCCGCGATGACCCCGTCTTTTATCACAGGTCCCCATCGTTCACGCCGGTCAGGCGACAGTCCATTTACCTTCTCTTCCTGCATGAGTGGGCTCTCTTTCTTCATGGAAGACATACTATAATGAAGGCTCTAAGTCAAAGTCGTCGTCGCTGATGCATGAGATATTTTGTAAACACCGGATGGTCATCCGCCGAGAGCGGTATTGACACATTTCGGCAAATGATATAGATGATTTTCTATGGACGGAAGAACAGCATCACGTCTCACCACGGCCGCTTTCATCACCAAACACGTGTTGACAACCGCCCGCATCAAGGAGTCGGACCATGCAAAACTTTATATTTGAAAATCCCACAAAAATCATTTTCGGGAAAGGAACGATCGGCCGAATCGGCTCGGAAGTAAAGCAATTAGGAACCAATGTCCTGCTTGTCTATGGTCAGGGAAGCATCAAGACCAATGGAGTTTACGATCAGGTCATGACATCCCTCAGGGAAGCGGCGGTGACTGTCGTTGAATTTCCCGGCGTAAAGTCGAACCCCGTCCTGTCCCATGTATTGAAAGGAATCGAGCTTGCACGCGCGGAGCGTGTCGATGTCATCGCTGCAGTCGGAGGCGGCAGTGTGATCGACACGGCAAAAACGATTGCAGCGGGAGTCATGGCAGACCCCGGCGACGACATCTGGGATTTCTTCACATACAAGAAGAAAATTTGCGGCGCTCTTCCTCTTTTAACGGTGCTCACCATCTCAGCCAGCGCATCGGAGATGAACGCTGCAGCAGTCATAACAAAGGAAGACGGAGCGCAGAAATACAGTATCAGATCTCCGTACATCCAGCCGAAGACATCGATACTTGATCCAACCGTTCTTTTTTCACTTTCACCGGCATACAGCGCATACAGCGCCGTCGACGCCATAACGCACATGCTCGAAGGTTATTTCAACAACACGGAGCCCGACGGCATCCTGCAGGACAGGCTGGTTGAGGGTCTGATGAAAACCATCATGGAAAGCACTGAACGTATCCTGGAAGACCCTCATGACTACAAGGCACGGGCAAACATGATGTGGGCAACCACGCTGGCTTTCAACGGACTCACAACGGCCGGCATGGGGATGATAGCTCTTCCCGCCCATATGATCGAACACTCACTGAGCGCCCTCTATGACATACCCCACGGAGCGGGACTGTCGATCATCCTTCCCGGGTGGATGAGCTACGCGCTGCCGAAAAAGCCCGTAAAATTCGCCCGTCTGGCCCGTGAAATATTCGATGTGATCGACAGCGATGATATCCGGGCGGGAGCGGCAGGCATCAACCGGCTGAAACAATGGTTTTCATTCATCGGAAGCCCCGTGTCACTGGATGAGGCGGATATCCCCGCAGACGATATCGGCAAAATCACAGAAAACGCCTTTGCCCTCTCCCGAGTATGGGGATTAAAAGACTATGGCCGGGAGGTCATCGCCGAGATAGTGGAGAACTGTAAAGGGCGGCAAACGGTGTAATGCCATGACGGGAATTATTTTATCGGGCGGCAAAAATACCCGAATGGGGGGAAGGAACAAGGCTTTCATCCGGATTGACGGAGAGCTCATCATCGACAGGACCATCGGCCTCTTTCGAGCGTTGTTTGATGAAATCATCCTGGTTACCAACTCGCCCATGGAGTATATCGACTACGATGTTCAGATCGTCACCGACATCATCAAAAACAAGGCGGCGCTTGGCGGCATTTACACTGGTCTTTTCTATGCGTCGTCGAATCACTGTTTCGTCGCGGCCTGCGACATGCCGTTTCTGAACCGTCGATTCATCGAATACATGATCGGCAGAATTGATGCCTACGATATCGTTGTACCCCGGACGCCAGACGGTTTCCAACCACTCCATGCCGTTTACTCGAAAAGATGTATCCCCTTTATAAAGAAACTCATCGACAGTGACCGTCTTACAATCAGGCCCGTCTACAAGCACTGTAAAACCCTGACGCTCCCTCCCGATGTGATAACGGGTTTTAATTCAAAAGAGCGGATGTTCCTCAACATCAATTCCCTGGAGGATCTGGACAACATCACACGGCGAGTCACTCCCGAGCGCTGTTCCGTGCGGGTGCCACCCGCCGATGCTCCCGCCCGATAATCCGCCGCCCATCACTATGTAACCCGCTGTACTTTATCATCCCCCACATTATCAAGCACTTCCTTTCAACGAGATCCATCAAAAACGTTGGGGCAAACTTTTTATTTGACATTTCCCTGATATTTGGATAACTCTGCGACAATTTGTGTCACAGATGCATTATCTATTTACTTTATTTTATGAGGTCAGAGGAGGGGTTCATGTCACAAGAAAAAGTTATGAATCGTTGGCTGGTTGTCATCGGTGCAGTGCTCATCCAGTTGTGTCTGGGAGCCATCTATGCGTGGTCCGTTTTCACCCCCAAGCTCATTAAACCGCTTGCTGAAGGTGGAATGTACGGATTTTCAGCATCACAGGCGAACTGGATTTTCTCCGTGGGTCTTCTTGTTTTTTCTTTTACCATCATTCTGTCCGGAAGAATTATGGGGAAAACCGGTCCCCGGAAACTTGCCGTAGCCAGCGCCATTGTCCTGGGCGGCGGATATGTACTGGGCGGACTTTTCGGCAGTTCATTCCTTGCGCAGCTGCTCTTCATCGGCATCATCGGCGGTTTTGGCATCGGTCTCGGCTACGCTGTCCCCATCGCCGTGGGCGTCAAGTGGTTTCCCGACAAGAAAGGCATGGTGACGGGACTCGCCGTTGCAGGTTTCGGTTTCGGGGCGATGATCTGGGTCAAATCCGCGGGAACATGGTTCAATTTGCTTGAAACCCTGAACTTTTTCGGTCTCGGAGGAGTCCAGAGCACCTTCTTTCTTTACGGCATCCTCTTCTTCCTCATGGTCTTTGCCGGAAGCTTTGTCATGATCGATCCCCCCGCCGGATGGCTTCCCGCCGGATGGACACCACCGGAACCGACGGCAACGGGAGGCTCGGCTCTGGGCATGCTGGATTTCACCCCCGGTGAAATGATGAAAACCTATCAGTTCTTCATCCTCTGGTTGACATTTCACTTCTCCGCGATTGCCGGTCTCATGGTCATCGGAAACATCGGACTGTTCGGAATCGATGTTTTAAAAGCAACGGGGCTTTCCGTGACAGACGCTGCTGCGATCACCGGAACGGCACTGGCGTTTCTCGCCATTTTCAACGGACTGGGGCGCATCGTATGGGGGACCATGTCTGATAAGATCGGCAGGAAAACGGCGATTCTTCTGATGTGCGCACTGCAGAGCGCTATCATGTTCCTTTTCTACAAGATGGGCAGTATTCCCGCCACGTTGATCGCCGGCGCCTGCATCATCGGGTTCAACTTCGGCGGCAACTTCGCCCTCTTCCCTGCGGCAGCGGCGGACTATTTCGGAAACAAGAACGTCGGCCTGAATTATGGGTACATCTTCGTGGCATACGGTCTGGCCGGCGTGGTCGGCCCCCAGATTGCCGCCTACTTCAAGGATGCGGCCAAGGGGAATCCCGATCCCGCAATCTGGATCAAGCCGTTTACCATCGCCGCCGTGGCATGTCTCATCGGCGCCGTTATTACAGCTTTATTGAAACCACCGAAAAAAGCATAACGGAAATGAATGATAAAACCGCCGGCCCTCGGGCCGGCGGTTTTTTACGTTTTCCTTCATGCTTCCCTGCTACTGTTTAAGAATCTCGCCCGCCTGAATAATCTTCATAATTTGAGCAGTTCCTGCCGCCGGAAAAAGTTCCATGGCATCGTTCAAAAATCTCGCCAGGTGGTATTCCGGACTGACGCCATAGCCACCGAGAATCTCCATGGCCTTCTGTGTCACCCGTGCCGCCACCTCGGCACCCACAGCCTTGGCACGGGCCGCACTCTTGCAGAGGTCCCTGGGAGCGACTCCACGATCGAGGGCGGCGCCGGGATAGTAAATAAGCCACCGGGCCGCATCGATGTCCGTGTCCATATCGACCAGCATGAACTGGATCGCCTGGAGATTACAGATCGCCTTGTGATAGAGCACCCTTTCTTTTGCATATCGTAATGCGATATCAAAAGCCCCTCGGGCTATACCGAGACCGACAGCACCGATCGGCGGTCTGTTGACGACAAATGCCGTCATCGCCACGGCAAATCCGCCTCCTTCCCGTCCAAGCACGCTGTCGCGGGTCACCCTGCAGTCGCTGAATGCGAGTTCACTGATATGAAGGCCCTTAAAACCCATCTGCTCCTGTCGTCTGCTGACGATAAATCCCGGGTTGTCCCGATCGATTATGATAATGCTCGCCCTGTCGCCCGTTTTCGCAAGAAGCAGGCAGTAATCGGCGATTCCGCCGTTCGAAATATAGACCTTCCTCCCATTGATGGTATAACCGTCAGCGTCGGGAACCGCCTCGGTCCTCAGATCGGTCAGTGCCGATCCGCCCGTCGGTTCCGTTGCAGCGATACAGAGAATTGATTCTCCCTGTATGGAGGGTTTCAGATATTTGTCCTTCTGTTCTTCCGTACCGAAATGTTCTATGATATGCATCAGTCCCGGCGTGTCCGCCAGGGAAAACGCCAGAGACGGGTATATCCGGGACAGTTCTTCAACGGCAATCGCAGCGGCGACATGACCGATACCGGATCCTCCGAGTTCCTTCGGTGTGGTCATTCCGATAAGTCCCTGCTTTCCTGTTTTTCTGAAGATATCCCTCGGGATGTCCCCTCTTTCATCAAACTCACGCACTCTCGGCGCGAGCTCGGTCTCGGCAAACTCCCGAACCATCGCTCGCATCATCTCCTGTTCCCTGGTAAACTCAAACATAATCTCCTCCCCCCTTGTTATTACGTAAAACGTTATGACCTTGTCCTTTCGGGTAACGCTTCTTTCGTCAATTCTTTAATAATACAGGGAATAATCCGATTCAAATCTCCGACGATGCCGATATGAGCAACGTCAAATATCGGGGCGGAAGCATTTCTGTCGATGGCAACGACAACCTGTGCCCTGCTGAATCCTGTCGTGTAATGCATCGCTCCCGATGTCCCAATGCTGATAAACAGTCGCGGCCTCACATTCTTGCCGCTTTGACCGATGAGCCGCTCTTCTTCGATCCATCCGTGATCGACGGCGGGACGTGTCCCGGCAATCTCTCCGTTCACGACATCGGCCAGTGCTTCAATTAAACGAAAGCCGCCCGATCCGTAGAGACCGAATCCCCCTGAAACGATGATTCGGGCATCATCAAGTGATCCCGCCTTCGTTTTTTCTTCAACAAAAGCCAGCGTTCGTGCTCCGAAGTCATCTTCTGTCAACACCGGCATTACCGGTATGAGGTCCCCCCTTCGTGTCGGGTCCGGGTCGCCCTTTTCCATAACACCGGGGCGAATCGTCACTATCTGTGGCCGTCGCTGAGGACAGACGATTTTCACCGACATCCTCCCGCCCCAGCCGGGAACCGTCTGGACAAGCTGATCTTCACCGTCGATTTCTTCGATAGACAGATCAATACAGTGGGCCGTCAGTCCCGTTCTCAGTCTTGCGGCAACCCGGGCGGCCACGTCTGTTCCGACGGATGTCCCGCCAATCAGAACAATTTCGGGGGACTGAACCGAGAGGATATCGGCGACAACCTTGGCAGTAGCGGCATTCTGATACAGGGCCAGGCGTTTGTCTTCGACCAGATACACCTTGTGGGCACCGTGGCATATCAGTTCATCAGCATTGTAACCGCATGAATCGCCGATCAGTATGGCTGAAATGGTTCCGTTGATCCGATGTGACAGTTGGACAGCCTGTGCCATCATCTCGAGGGACACGTCGACCAGCATGCCGCCTTTTTGTTCAGCATATACAATAAGTTCCCGCACTCTTTCTTCCCCGTCGTCAGATAACCTGAAGTTCCCGTAATTTCACGACCAGTTGTTTTGCCACATCTTCCGGCTCACCGGTCATCATCAACGCGTTTCGTTTCATCGTCGACTCGACCACTTCAAGAACCCGTGTCGGCGATCCCTCCAGTCCCAGTTCGTGGTCCCCCACACCGAACATCCTGCACGCCGAAGCGTCAAGTTCACGGATTTCTTTCCCCGCCGCTTCTACGATTCCCGCAACCGATGGAAGCCTGAAGGTGTTGATGGTTTTAAGGACTGAAATAACGGCGGGAAGTTTCACTTCAACTGTCAAGTAACCACCTTCCACCACTCTCTCCACTATGATCCGCTCCGTTCCAGGCATATCGATTCTTCTGACATGTGTCACATGGACTACGTTAAGGAACTCGGCGAGCTGAGGGGGAACCTGACCAGTGGAACTGTCAACGGTTTCATTGCCGCATATGACAAGATCAAATTCACCGAAGTTCCGGATCCCCGCCGAGACTATTCGGGCTGTTGCCAATGTATCCGACCCGGCAAATGAAGGATCGCAGAGAATCGCCCCGCGGTCCGCCCCCATGGCGAGAGCATCCTCAATTATTCTTCTCGCCAGGGGTGGTCCCATGGTTATGACACTGACCGTACCGCCCAGTCGCTCCTTTATTCTGAGGGCCTCTTCAAGGGCATGACGATCCAGGGGATTGATAATGAGCGGCACGCCCGCCCTGGAAATCGAGCCTGTCCGGCGATCAACGGAGAGCCCGTCAAAATGATCCGGATCGGGAACCTGCTTTACGGCTACGACAATATGAAGCTGCATTGTTTCGTCTCCCCGATTATAATTACACCAGTGCCGTGACTTTTTCAAACAGGAGTGTCATGAGCAACATTTACACTTTTCTGAATCGTCAGTCCTGAATAGCTTTTTATCGCCCGCTGTGGTAAATGATCTTCATTCAGGATATTCAACCATATCGGATGACTCATGCGTGTCGTGAGGAAACAGAGGGTCCGAACATGGCACAAAAATCCGAGATAGCAATGAAGCGCCACCGACGGTGTCATATGGAGATTGCGGTCACAGAGCACTCAAACCTGAGCACGACGAAAAGAACGGAGAGCTCCGCCCGGCATCCGCTCCGACTCGGGATCATCCTCATGTTTTTCCTTGTGTTTAGCGTGTCACCGGCCTTGTCCACTCCTGATATACCAGAAAAGGACGACAACCTCGATATCAAAATAGGCCAGATGATCATGGTCGGCTTTCGGGGATTGACAGTCGACCATCAAAGCTCCGTCATACAGGATATCCGGCAGCGGCATATCGGCGGCGTGATCCTTTTCGATTATGATGTACCGACGAAATCACCGGTTCGGAACATCCAATCAACCGCTCAATTAAAGGCACTGACATCGGCACTGCAGCAAGCCGCATCGATTCCGCTCCTGGTAGCCATTGATGAAGAAGGCGGCAAGGTAAACCGGTTAAAGGAAAGCTTCGGATTTCCGCCATCGGTGTCGCAACAGTATCTGGGTTCAGTCAACGACATCAATGTAACCGCACGGTATGCCCGACGGACAGCGGCGACACTGTCAGGACTGGGGATTAACCTGAATTGCACACCGGTGGTTGATCTCAATACTAACCCCGACAATCCCGTCATCGGCCGATTGGAGCGTAGCTTTTCGGATAAACCCGACGTCGTCGTTCGACAGGCATCCGTCATGATCGAAGCGTTCCATGAATGCGGCATCCTTTCAGCGATAAAGCATTTCCCGGGACACGGCAGTTCGACAAAAGATACTCACGAGGAATTCGTAGACGTGACCGCAACGTGGTCACCGATGGAATTGATACCTTTCGAGGCCGTCACGAAATCAGGAATGTGTGACCTGGTCATGACGGCACATACATATAATAAAACCCTTGATCCGCAGTGGCCCGCAACGCTTTCTCCACAAACACTATCAGGAATCCTGAGAGACCGCTTTCACTATGACGGCGTCATCATGTCGGACGACATGCAGATGAAGGCCATCCGATCATCCTATGATCTGAAGACGGCCGTTTCAATGGCGCTCCTCGCCGGTATCGACATCCTCGTCTTTGCAAATAACTCCGTTTACGATGAAGACATCGCGGATTGTGTCCTATCGATAATACGGACACTCGTCGCCGACGGTTCGATATCGCGAGAACGGATTGATCAATCCTATCGCCGAATCATGAATCTGAAAAAGAGACTGGCATCCGTACCGTCACCCCGTCGATAATCACCGCTCTGCGCGCCATGAAATAATGACATTACTTCCATAAAATCCTTGATCACACTGATGATTCTGTGGTACTTTCCTGTGTGACGTCGACGGTAAGTATTCTCGAACTCAATCATAAAAGCAAGGACGTTCCTTTTTAGAGAGAAACGGGAATTCATATTATGTTCGAAACTGAACGGGCCCAGGCACGAGAAATATTTTTAGAAAAAGTAAAGACCATACCCTTCCTGAACACATTCGAAGAAGAAGATCTCCAGGGAATCCTGCAATACAGCGCTCTCAGGCACTACGAAGCCGGTGAGTTCATTATTGATGAAAATTACTACGACAACTCAATATATTTCCTTATTTCGGGATCGGTAAGAATAACCAGGAAGGGCAAGGAAATCAGGGTCTTGAGGCGGCGTGGTGAAATATTCGGCGAGATGTCCATTGTTGACGGATCGTTCCTTTCGTCGTCGGCCTACGCAATCGTTGAAACGACGTGTCTCGTCACCAACATGACCCATGTGAAGAGTTTTTCAGAAAAAGACAGCCTTGTCTTCTATTCCGTCCTGTATAAAACATTTGCGGAAACACTGGCTGAACGGTTGAGAACCGCCATGCAAGAACTTGCGAATGCACGGGCGGAAATCGAGGAGCTGAAGCAGGAACTCGGTTAATCGTCTATAGATCAACTCATTAATCGACCACCAGGCAATCGGGTCGACGAGCAGAGAATTTCGTTCCGTAGATACACACCGGTTGCTCCAATCTTGAAACCACTACGTGGAAACTGCATAAAAAAAGCACTTGAGATATCTCCCACGTGCTTATTATTTCTGGGCTGATGGGGATCACATAGAGAGCTTATGTGTCTGTATTTAAAAAATATATCAAAAGGCTAATTTCATAGATACCCCCAAAACTACCCCCAAATTCACAAGTACTCCTGTTTGTTGGCACATGAAAATTTGCCGTTTTGAGTTCAGAAGAGATAAAAAATTTGACATCGATTCAAGGCCAACGATATTTATCAGGTAAACTCTTCGCGGTCAGGCTGGTGGCTGTTTTGGACATATTGCCGGGGATCAGTAATGAGGCATTGGCACTGCCAGATACCGCTTTTATATTCGTCGATCCACAATATTTTATTATTATACCTCAAAAATACTTTGATTCAGCTCAAAATTGGCATTATTTTTCCAACAAGAGCACATGCTATTCGAAAGCTCCGAGCCCCGGGCTTTTAACCTGGGTAAACTTTGAGCTTTCCGCTTTTTCATGAGCACATAGGATCACAACTCCCCACAATATTCCTTGATACTCCGTCTTTTCATCCTGAAGATACTCTTCATATCACAGGTTTCAGCAAGACTGTGAACGGCACTGCATATCTGAAAAATGCCCTTCCAATCAAAAGTACATAAAAGCTATCGAATTTGGAAGATTACACGAATACGAACATCCCTTGACGTGACCTGAATTTGCCTATTGTAACGATATTCCATGCACGAAACCTTCTCGTAATCCTTTTTCGGGGGCTGTAACTATTTTTCTTGCCCGTTCAGTAAATGATGTGCTTACTGCTCTGTAAGTATATTTCTTGACATTGCATCGAATATAACTATAATTCTCGTATTATAATCGTTTTTCCGGGGGATGCCATGGCTGAAAACGGTAAGGACACATCGATACACAAACTTGCAGGATATGCGGCACTTGTTAAGCAGTACGATCTCGACGTTATCCCAAACTGGCACAAATCCTTTGTCGCGATCACTGGAACCCACCGTATTTACTCAACCGAGGAACTGATCGAAGAGGTTTACCCGTCCAAGTACTGGCCGGAGGATACCTTGGGCGGTCATCTTGAATTTGCGCTCAAGTACGACGGTACTAATCTCGCGATACTCACCAGCCTGTTTCAGAAAGCATCCGAGAAAGATTTCCTCGAATATATCCGGACCAAACCGACCGGTAAGTACGCCAGGCGGTTGTGGTTTCTATACGAGTTCCTGACAGGCAAAACTCTCCCGCTGGATGACGTAAGACGCGGAAACTACATCGATCTTATCGATCCTGATAAATACTATACGGTTACCCCGGCCCGCCAGATTCGCCGTCAACGGATCAATGATAACTTGCTGGGCGATCGTAGATTCTGCCCAATGATTCGCCGTACTGACCCACTTCGCAACTTCGAAGCGACCGACCTTTCTAGGCGCTGTCAGCAAGTCGTGTCTAACTACTCACCGGAATTATTAAAACGGGCGCTCGGCTACCTCTACACCAAGGAGACGAAATCATCCTTTGAAATCGAACGCATCAAGCCCAGTTCGCGCCGGACCGAGCGCTTCGTAGCACTTCTTCATCTGGCGGAAAGCAAAGACTTCTGCAAGAAAACGAATTTGATAGAACTGCAAAATCGTATTGTTGATGCACGATTCTCTGAATCCGATTATCGATTGAGCCAGAATTATGTCGGTGAAACGATTGCCTGGCAAAATGAAAAGATTCATTTTGTATGCCCGAAACCAGAAGACCTGATCGACCTCATGGAAGGCCTGATATCGGCCCACGAGCGAATGGACGCAGGTAAAGTATCTGCTGTGATTCACGCCGCAGCCATCGCCTATGGATTCGTTTTTCTGCACCCATTCGAAGACGGCAATGGTCGAATCCACCGCTTCCTGATCCACAACATACTTGCCCGGCAAGGCTTTACACCCAAGGGAATCATGTTTCCCATATCTGCATCAATGCTGAAAAACTCTGCCAACTATAACGACTCTCTTGAAGCGTTCTCCCGGCCACTCATGGCCTTTGTGGAATACTCGCTTGACGAAGAAGGCCATATGGCCGTACATAATGATACGGTCAGGTGGTACCGCTATATCGATATGACACCCCAGGCTGAGTCGCTCTTTGAGTTCATCGAGCAGACAATCGATACAGAACTTGCCAATGAATTGACGTTCTTGGCCAACTATGATGAGACCAAGAGGACTATCCAGGAAATCGTGGACTTGCCAGACCGACAGATCGACCTCTTCATCCGATTCTGCTTGCAGAACAATGGCCGGATCTCAGAAAGGAAACGTGCAAACCACTTTAATTTCCTATCGGAGGATGAAATCCATCGTATGGAACAGGCCGTTCAGGACTCCTACGGTAGCAAAACCTCAGACGTGTATTAACTTCAGGACGACTATAAAAATATAGATAAAGCAGCATTTCAATATTCCTAAACACTTCGCCTTGTTCTCCCGGAGACACTCTTCATATCACAGGTTATCTTTTTGTTGTGATAGGATTCTCCTACCTGCAATTTTTTGACTATGACTGGTGTCTTGTGGCAACTGTTGTCAGTTTTGACGACTCAGGAAACATGATGACAATATCAATTTTTGATTCCTGTTTTTTGACGTCTTATCATGATGTCATCAATCGCCACGGGTTGAACACAGAAAGCAGTCAGCACTATTTTGAAAAATCATGACGTGTCTGAAGAGGAAAATTCTGTTGACATATTATAGACGACCGGTCTATTAATATCTTCAAGTGATTCAGAAATATGAGTAAAAATATGGGTAAATCGCATACCAAGCAAAAAATTATCAATGAAGGTGCTCGCCTGATTCACTCCAAGGGCTTCAACAATACCGGCCTGCAGGAAATTCTCACGGCAGCTGGTGTTCCAAAAGGATCATTTTACTTCTATTTTAAAAATAAAGAGGATTTCGGCCTCGCCGTACTGGAAAGCTATGCTGAATTTATCCGGCATATGGCTGTAAAGCACACCGGAGATTCAGATATCGCTCCGCTGGAAAGACTTGAAATTTATTTTGATGCCTATCTGAAACATTTTGAAAAAATGGGCTTTAAATTCGGGTGCCCGATCGGCAACCTGATACAGGAAATGAGTGATTTGAACGATACCTTCAGGGACAGGATCAAGACGATTTATTCCCGCATGCAATCGTTTATCGAGGAATGTCTCGCCGAGGCGCAAAATCGCGGCGACATCTCTCAGTCTATCGATAAGAGCGCTACGGCGAAGTTCATTGTTGACAGTTGGGAGGGCGCCGTCATGCACATGAAACTCAGTAAAAACGATCAGCCGCTTCGAATTTTCAAGCAGCATGTTTTCGAGTATGTTCTTTCCAAGAAGCCATAGAGAAAAATCAGGTAGTAAATTTTATCTGTCGTCAACACATAAAGGAGGTCGGTATTATGGGAACGTGGCACAAAACAGGATGCGTCCTTTGTGCCCAGAACTGTGGACTGGAAGTTCTGGTGGAAGACAACCGCATGGTCAAGGTCAGGCCGGACAAAGAAAATCCCCGCAGCCGGGGTTATGCCTGTCGAAAGGGACTGAATGTGGTCTATCATCAATACCCGGCTGATCGGATTACCACGCCATTGAAAAAAGTGGCGGGTGAGTTTGTACCGATTTCCTGGGACCAGGCCACAACTGAAATAGCGGATACGCTGCGTGCCACGGTGGACACGTACGGTCCCCGAAGTGTGGCTTACATGGGTGCCAGTTCCCAAGGTGGACACATTGAGGCGGCCTTTGGTCTGACCATTTTACGCGCTTTAAGATCCCAAAATTTCTATACTTCTGCTGGTCAAGAATTTTCAGGCCACTGGTGGGTTTTCGGGCGAATGCTGGGTCGCCAGTATAATTTTACCGAACCTGACGAGGGTGCGTGTAACATGCTGGTGGCGTGGGGATGGAACGGCATGGTCAGTCACCAGATCCCGCGGGCGCCCCTTGTTTTACGGGAGTTTGCGAAGAATCCGGACAAGCTCCTCGTGTCAATAGACCCCCGCAAAAGTGATACCGCCCGAGTAGCAAACATTCATTTGCCGATCCGGCCGGGCACGGACGCCCTGCTCATGAAAGCCATGATCGCCATTATTTTGGCTGAAGGCTGGGAAAAGACCGAATACATTGCCCGCCACGTGGAGGGGTGGAATGCTGTTCGTTCCTGGTTTGAGAATGTTGACGCCCGTGCCGCCATCGCTGTCTGTGAACTGGATTATGACCTGGTATTCGATCTCTGTCGACTGATGGCGGAACTGGAGTGGGGCGTTCATCCGGACCTTGGCATTTTGTCACCAACAGTGTTAAATGTACTCCGAATAGCGGAATAAAATGTCCTCCAGGATAAACAATTTGGTATACCTTCAGGGTATTGGAGAATACGTTGGAGGTAGC
>OMKS01001702.1_pt1 | contig 19310 bp, 20 predicted proteins | sample 1674721 | NCBI WGS metagenome assembly OMKS01 (sample SAMN06264996, study PRJEB25208) | sediment metagenome | isolation source: hot spring sediment | place: USA: California | collected 2014-09-02
TTCAAGATACTTGTAAAGTTATTATAGTGTTAATCTTTTGTTAAGATAATGTTAAGGAAGTAGCTTAGATGGCATTACCCTTTTGTGAATAGCCCGAATCATCAAAAAGATCAATAATATCTTTCTGCTGTTCATTAAGTTTTGTGATGTGCATTTCAGCTTCGCTACGGAAAAATCCTACTTCATTTAAGTTTTTATTAAGTTGCTGGGCTTTAACCAAATCTTTTTTTGCCCCAAGATAATCTTGCTGTTTTAATTTTATTAAGCCTCTATTAAGATATGCTACATCATAATTGCTTTTTAATAGAATTGCTTTTGTATAATCAGATTTGGCTGCTTCGTAATCTTTTAATTCTTCTTTCAATTTTGCACGCTGAAAATATAACCGCTCCATGTGCGGCTTAAGCTTAAGTGCCCTATTTATATCTTCAATTGCTCCGATAAAATCTTTTGAATAAGATTTATAAAAACTGCTGCTTAACAATTCTTCGAAATCGTCGATATGAGGTCTCTTATTAAAACTAAATTGTTTGAGAAATTTCTTCCTTCTCATTAACCAATAAATTAAAAGAAAAATCCCTCCAACGAAAAAAATCGTAGCAAGTAGTTGTATAAGAATTATTTCCATCTGTCCTTCAATATTAGTAGCTGAATATAAAAATAAACTCTTTGAAAGCAAAGATTTTACATCACAAATAATTTAATAAGGGAAAAAATGATACAATTTATTTTGCGGTAATCTTTACACGGCTATACACGGTAATATTTTCTGCAGTTGGTTAAATATCAACATATAAATCTATTTCATATTTGGAAAATCAACAATTTTGTGCTAATCGAGTTTGGCATCTAAATTGAGTATAGTAAATAGAAGCACCCTCATAAAAAAATAGTGGTCCCTCCCACTAAAATGATGCCCTTTAAAAGGTGAGCCGAAAGCTCACCTTTTTTAATAATCTAAAGTGATAATGCGACCTGAGGTAAAATTAAAGAAATCCTTTTTGTCGACAACTTTTATTCCGGAAATTAGATCGTATTGTGTATGTCCCATAGCTTCCAGACACATTGGGCATGCGGCTATTTGAACACCGGCTTTAAGCAGTTTATCAATCATTGTACGTGTGGCTTCAAAATTTTTGAATCGAATACTCTCAGCATCTTTGAGTACTGCCTTAACGCCTTCTACATCAACAAATATAAAAACATCATAATCATCTGCCATTTTTAATGCAAAAGATAATGCCATCGAAACTCTGTGCGGATCTTTACTTGATAAATGAACTAAAAATCCATCCTTAGCGCTGATATCTTTGGGAACTAAAACAAGAACAATACTAAGAAGTAATATTACTTTTAACATTTTCATTATACCCTCCTTGATGTTGTTGATAACTTGGTAGCGTTAAAATTACGAGACAATTTGCCATAAGATCATGCAAAGCTTGTTTCTTTTGTGTGAAAGCCGCCATTATAAATCCGATATTCAATATTAACCCCGAAATAATTTTTCCGAAATATCTTCCTGTTGCTCTTCCAAATGAAATTCTATTACCATTCATATCAGTAACTTTAATTCCAAGAGCCATTTTACCTAAAGTTGCTTGCTTTGAAGATGACTCCATTAAGGCATAGTACAACCACTGAATAATGATGGAAATACCACCCACAATTAATGCAACGAATATTATTGCAATAACAAAAGCAGCCGTATATTCGTCTTCAAATTGGACAGTAGAGTTTACATTCGAAAATTTTTCAAAGCTTTCGAAGTTATCAAACGCAAATATGCCCAACCCAAAAATTAAATAGAGCGGAAGAAGAATGATAAAATTAACTGCTCCAACAAGCAGTTGATCAATTAAGTACGCAACAAACCTTCGCCAAAAACCTGCATAATGAAATTCTTGCTGTTCCATTTTTCACCTCACATATAAATAATAACTTACAATTAAAATAAAGAAGAAGAACTTATGACTCAATTAAAATTTCCGATCCGGTAGTCGGAGCATATACTTTTATGTTTGGAAATTCCCTCAAAATATTAAACCCAAACCAATCTCTCGATCTATTTTCACCATGCAGTAAAATAACCTGATCAGGTTTATATTTTTCTATAATACTGAAAATTTCTTTTCTGTCTGAGTGGGAGGGAAAACTAAACTTATCAATTTCGCATTTCATTTCAATCGGTTCGCTAAAATCAGTTAGTTGAACTTTTTCATTCTTCTTTGCAGAATAGATTCTGCATGCCGGAGAATCTATATCAACATATCCGACGAAAAATATTCCGAAATCTTTCTGCCTTAACCAATGCTTAGCTAATTTAAATGAAGTAGTATTTTCAATCATCATACCGGAAGCTGCTAAAACAATGCCCGGTTTTCTATTGAAATATGTCGGATCGGTTATGTTAAAAAGATTTTCTTGAGGAATTTTTGATATCTCAAAATTCTTATCACGAACGTTAACTATAAATCTATTTTTATCGTAAACTTGAGAAATTTTCGTCCCGACACCGCCTGTATAAACAGGTACATCGGTTAGTTCATTTTTCTTCATAAGCGAATGAATAATAGAAAGAATCTCTTGAGTTTTTCCCAGCGCAAATACCGGTATTAGAACAGAACCTCCTTTACCTAAAATTTTGTTAATAGCTTTTGCAAAGCGTTTTTTTTCATCTTTGAGTTCAGGCAAGTTTTTTAGTGAGACAGAACCATAAGTCGTTTCGGTTAAAAGAGTATCAATTAGATATCTTGGAAGTTTTGCACCGTTCATAATTTGTTGTGGTGAAATTCTTATATCGCCGGTATAAAAATAAGATTTGTGTTTATACTTAATTAAAATTGATGCTGACCCGAGAATATGCCCGGCATCAAAGAATTGTACTATTATCGGTTCGAGTGATTTATGCCGTAAACCTTTTAACTGGATTTCATCGTTATATTCAACGGTAATTATTGATTTAACAAGAAGGTCAATTTCTTCGTGAGAATATAAAATTAATGAGGGATCATTAAACTCTTTTTCTAAAATCGTTACCGCATTGTGCAAAGTTAAGTTTGCAATTTCTTGAGTTTGAGGAGTTGTATAAATGATAACATGAGGAAACCTTTTAATGAGAATCGGTAATGCCCCAATATGATCTTGATGAGCATGAGATATAAACACATAATCAAGAGGTAAGTTATTTAATAAATCAAGTTCGGGGAGCGAATCTATTCCCTTCTTTTTAGGATGAACACCGCAATCAAGCAGCAAGCCGGTACCGTCAATATTTAGATAGATACAACTTGCGCCGATATCATCCGTTCCACCGAGCGGTATGATTTTTATCATCAGCAGCTTTTAGGTTTATTCAAATGCGAAAATTGATTTAACAATTTTGAAAGCTGTTCTTCGGAAAATACTTCCTGTACTAATTGAAATAATTCTCTTTCTTCTTTCCGGATGTGTTCGGATAGTAGATTCCCGAGGTTATCCAAATTTTCTTCAATATCAACTTCGTTTCTTATCAACTCTATTAATTCGGAAATTTTCTTGTGTTCACCTACTATTTCTTCGGAGAGAATATCTATTCTTTTATTCTTACCAAGTATAAAGGGAATTAGTATTAATTCTTCTGCTTCGAAATGTGGCACTATTTCTTCTTTAAATTTATTTAAAGTATAAACTCGTTTCTCAGGTAAGTCCGTGGGAAGTCCTTTGTAGGGAGGAGAATCTTTTTTGATAAGTTGGGAAAGAATTAGTAAACTATGATGCTGATGAGAAAGCGGTATTAAAATCTCATGTCTTTTCATAACTCAACAATTCCTTTTCAGTTCGTCTTTCACGGTAAAGCTGCCCGATCTCTGCTCCAATTATAAATAAAATCGAGGAATAATAAATCCAAAAAGCAACAACTACTACTAAAGCATAAGTTCCGTAAATTCGATTTAGGGTTGCAATTTGAGAGATATAGTAGCCAAATACTTGACGTGCGATTTCCCACAAAATTGTTGCACTTACAGCGGCAATAAGCGGAACCCGCTTGCCAAGCTTGGCATAAGGAATAATTGTATAGAAAATATAAAACATTAACAAAATTATTAACGTTGAGCCTATGGAAAACAACCATTCTAAAAGTGAACCGATTTCAAAGAATTTAAGTAAATCACTTTCCATTGCTAAACTTGTAAGAATATTAATTGCGGGAAAAATTACTATTGAAAGCAAAAGAAATATCACAAGTAAGATTACCATACCAAAATCACGAAGCTTACCTATAAGTATATTTTTATCTTCGGTAAAATGAAAAATGCTATTTAAAATTGTTCTGAGACTACTGAACAGACCACTTGATATGAAGAAAAGCCCGATAGCACCGATATAACCAGCAATTGTCTTATATTCAATTACTTCGGGTACAAGTGACATTATTACCGAATGAATATGTTTGGCATAATCTGGATACGGAATAATTGTCTCAATTAAATTCATTAACTGATATTCAACCGATTCATTATCCAATAAACTTCCCAGAATAGAAAATGCTATAAGTGTAAGCGGAATCATACTTGCAAATAGAGAAAATGCTATACCACCACCGGATAAGAAAATATGATGTCTATCCATCCTATCATACAAACCGAGTGCGTAGTACTTAATCTCTTCAAAAATTTTCTCTAAAGTCTTTAACGAAAAATAATTTGTAATGTGTTTAATATTCATTCATCTTTGATGGGATTGATTTATAATAAAGTTCCAAAAGTTCATCTAAGTCTAAAATATATTTATTATTTATAGTAAGATTTTCTTTTGTTGTTTCACCAATCTGAATGAATTGTGTAAATAATTTAGTAGCTTTTTCTTCAAATAATTCTTTATTCTTTCTTTTAACACTAACAATAATTCTCGATTGTGACTCGGAAAACAAAGTAAAATCATCTCTTGTTTTGATTGGAATATTTACTTCCGCTCCAATTGGATTTTCGTCATCAATAATACAGCATTCTGCGATAGCAGAGATAATTCCTCCTTCGGATATATCGTGTGCGGATTCAATCAGACCATCAGTAATTAAGGAAAGAATTGTATTATGAAGATTTTGTTCTGTTTGTAAATCTAATTTTGGTGAATCCCCTTCAACTTTGTTATGAATTACTTTTAAGAATTCACTTCCGCCTAATTCTTCTTTATCTTCGCCAAAAACATATATTAAATCACCAACATTTTTGAAGTTCGCTGTTGTAATATGTTTTAAGTCTTCAATCAATCCAACCATACCAATTACCGGTGTTGGATAAACCGCGGCATCGGGACTTTCATTATAAAAACTAACATTGCCGCCGGTTACCGGCGTATCAAAAAATCTGCATGCCTCGCCCATTCCTTCAATTGCTTCTTTGAAAGTCCAATAAACTTCCGGTTTATAAGGGTTACCAAAATTCAAACAATTTGTAATTGCTAATGGTTTACCTCCGCTGCAAACAATATTACGAGCCGATTCAGCTACAGCAATTTTTGCTCCTTCTTTTGGATTGAGAAAAACATAACGTCCGTTGCAGTCTGTCTTTGCCGCAATTGCCTTGTTAGTTTCTTTTATATAAATAACTGCCGCATCGGAACCGGGACCAACAATTGTATTTGTTCTAACCATAGAATCGTATTGTTCATAAACCCATCTTTTAGATGCGATGTTTGGTGACGAAAACACTTTTTTAAAAGCCTCTGTAATGTTTTCGGTTTGAGGTAGTTTTGAAAAATCAAAACTATGTTTCTCATCAATATATTTCGGTTTTTTTGCTTCTCTATTATAGACCGGAGCTCCACCGCCAAGTACAAGTTCGTAAGGATTTACATCAACTTTTTTTTCACCATTATGTTGGACTTCCAATATTTTTTTATCGGTCACATATCCGATTATTTCGCAATTTAAATCCCACTTTTCAAATGTTTTGATGATATTATTTTCACAACCTTTTTTTGCAACTACAAGCATTCTTTCTTGACTTTCCGATAACATTATTTCGTATGCACTCATATCATATTCTCTAAGAGGAACTTTATCTAAATCTATTTTCATACCGGAATTACCTTTATCACTCATCTCGGAAGTTGAACAAGAAATGCCGGCAGCACCCATATCTTGAATTCCAACAACCCAATCATTTTTTATTATTTCAAGAGTTGCTTCAAGCAATAATTTCTCAGTAAAAGGATCACCGACCTGAACCGAAGGACGTTTAGCTTCGGAAGCTTCAGAAATTTCTTCTGATGCAAACGTTGCACCGTGTATCCCATCTCTGCCTGTTGCCGACCCTACAATAAAAACGGGGTTACCTTCACCTTTTGCAGTTGCCGATGCCGTTTGGTTATGTTTAACCAACCCGATTGCCATTGCATTAACGAGAGGATTTCCTTTGTAGCATTCATCAAAATAAACTTCACCGGCTACGGTTGGGACACCGAAACTATTTCCATAATCACCGATTCCTTTTACAACACCCTCAAACAAATAACGGGTTCTTTTATCATCAAGCGTTCCAAAACGAAGTGAGTTTAGAGCAGCTATCGGACGAGCACCCATCGTAAAAATGTCCCTTAAAATTCCTCCAACTCCCGTTGCAGCACCTTGATAAGGTTCAACAGCAGAAGGATGATTATGACTTTCAATTTTGAATGCAATTGCCAAACCATCACCTATATCAACTAACCCGGCATTTTCTTCACCTGCACCAACAAGTAACTTACCACCTTCACGTGGTAAGGTTTTCAGCAATGTAATTGAATTTTTATAACTGCAATGTTCACTCCACATAACACTAAAAACACCAAGCTCAGTAAATGTAGGAGTTCGTCCTAATCTTTCGCAAATCCATCCGTATTCTTCTTCGGTTAAACCATGCTCTATTGCTAAATCTAATGTTACTTCCGGCTCTATCATAAACCCCTCTAGAATAAATAATTTAATTAGGATGTCAATATAACACTTTTTAAGAAGTTAGGTGAAATGGGTTTTCTTTAATTGATTTATCAACCAAACATTTCTATTTTTCGTTCGTCTCAAGATTAAAACCATTTATAATTTTTCAGGTTTGGTTATGAAGCACAATTTTGCGAATGATAAATACTGGATAATTTTCGGTATTGTAATCATAGTTATCACCTTTTGGTTATATCAATATTCCCCATTTAAGTCTGCCGATTTAAAAATCAGCAGAACTCAAGCTGAAAAAATTGCAACGGATTATCTCGTTTCCAAGGGAGTTGATGTCTCAGTTTATTGGGTTGAAAGTTTTGTTAATGATAATTCTATTACCAATAAATATATTATTAAAGAATTAGGAAATGAAGGATTTGAAAAACTCAGTAAAGATGAAACCTGGAACTTGTTTGGTTGGGTAATTTATTTTCATACAAATACCTCACTGGATATTCCGCAAACAACATATACGATTACAATTTCTAATCATGGATTAATTACTGGTTATCAGAAACAAATTCCGGATGTAACAACGATTAATTCACTTTCAAAGATTGAAGCGGAAGAATTAATGAGGTTGACGATAACCGAGAATTTACCAATCAATCTTTCTGAGTTTGAATTAACCGAAAGCCGAGAAGAAAATTATTCCAATAGAACCGATCATTCATTCAGATGGAAAAAGGAAACTGATTTAATTAAGGGTGAATTAATTGTACGCGGAAAAATTCAAGGCGATCAACCGGGTGTATATGAATATTTCTTCCTCGCTCCTGAAAATGATAGAAAATACTTTGATTCAAGCGAGGCATTATTCGGTACTTCTTCAGTAATCTTTGTAGCATTCCTAATGGTTTTTGCGCTTTACTACTTTCTCAAGAAATATCATCAAGGTGAAGTGTGGATCAATGTAGGGCGTTCTCTTTTCATTATTTATTTCGGCGTTGCATTAATTGCGGTAGCTAACGTTTGGCCGAATTTGGGTCAAGGAACTCATATTGGGAATTTATCTTTTGTTACGGTAAAAATAATTGTTGTTTTAATTAACGGATTATTGATTCAATTCCTTCTTGCATTGTTAGTATTTGCAGCTTGGTCTGTGGGTGAGTCTTATGCAAGAGAATTATGGCCTGAGAAACTAAGAGGAACCGACTCAATTATTCGCAGACATATATTTACTATTTCTGCCGGAGCCGGTTTACTAAGAGGATTGGTATTAGGGTTAAGCATTGCTTTCGTTTATTTAGTAACAACTATTGTAATCAATCAACCGTCATCTTCACTTTTTATAAGCCCGGTTGCAAAATTCGATATGTTTTACGGCTTTATTCCGTTTATTTCCGTAGTCGGTCAAGCATTTATCGATGCAATTTTAGGGGGGATAGTTGTAACATTTTTTGTTGTTAGTCTCAGCTTCTCCAGATGGAGAAAGAAAAGCAGAGCTATTTTAATGGTTGGTTTGATTACGGTTTTAGCAAATGTTATATCAGCGACACCACCTTCTATTAATAATTTTGTTCTGAATATAGTACTTAGTTTTCTATTCGGTTTGGTAATCGGTTACTTGTATTTCAAATTTGATTTGCTGACAATATTAGCCACATTGTTTTACTCCGTATTGACTTATAATCTTTTCACATTAGGTTCATCTTCCGCAAGTTATTATTCAATAAATACAATATTTGTCTTTGCCGTTTTTGCAATTGTTCCTGTAATATATACGCTCGGAAGAATAAGAAATCAAGAATTCATATTAGAGAACTACGGACTCCCATCTCACATAGAAAAAATTTCCGAACGAGAACGATTGAAAAAGGAATTGGAAATTGCAGCAAAAGTTCAATTAAGTTTACTTCCCAAAGAACAGCCGAAAATTGCCGGTTATGAAATCGCAAGTATCAGTATTCCGGCAAAAGAAGCCGGAGGTGATTATTATGATTTTGTGAAATTGAGTGACGGTAAAATCGGTATTGCAATCGGTGATGTTTCCGGTAAAGGTGTCGGTGCGGCAATTTATATGACTTTAACAAAAGGGATACTTCAAGCTCATGCCGAAGAAAATGTATCGCCTCGTATAGTTCTCGGTAAAGTAAATAAACTTCTTTACAAAACAATAGAGAAAAATTCTTTTGTAAGCATGTTTTATGCAATACTTGATGTGAATAATCATTCGCTATTGTATTCTCGCGCAGGGCACAATCCTGGTATTTTCTGCAGTTCCGTAAAAGGAAATTCTAAACTGTTAATGAGCCAGGGTATTGCGCTCGGTTTAGAAGAAGGTAAAGTTTTCCAGGAAACTTTAACCGAGGATACAATACAAATTAATAACGGTGATGTAGTCGTTTTTTATACCGACGGTTTCACAGAAGCAATGAATGAAAAGCTTCAGCAATACGGTGAAGAATCTCTTATCAAACTTATTGACAATAACAGCGATAAGAGTCCGAACCAGATATTGAATCTTATCTTAAGTGACGTGCGTAAATTTATTAAGGATTATCCTCAACACGATGATATGACAATTGTAATTTTAAAACGATTGTAAGAAATTATTTTTTAGTCATTTCTCTTTAACAATTCGCTAAAAAGTATTAACAATTCTGTTAATGTGGTCACAACCATAATAATATTATATATATATTTAAAAATCACTAATTTTCTTTTATGGAGGATGTACTATGGCTGTTATGATTACGGACGAATGTATTGCATGCAATGCATGTGAACCCGAGTGTCCGAATAATGCTATTTATGATGCAGGTGTTGCTTACGATTTCGCAGGCGAAGAACACCCTGCACTAAATGATGATCATACTTATATTGTACCGGAAAAATGCTCCGAATGTGTTGGTTTTTACGATGAACCGCAATGTATTGAAGCGTGTCCAACCGAAGCTATTATAATGGCTCCGGACAGAGTTGAATCTAAAGAAGAGTTAATGAAAAAGAAAGAATATTTAGACCAAGTTGGTAGATAAGCTAATTATGTTTGAAGAAACTTTTGATCTTACCCACAATTTCATTAAGCAATGAGTGTTTTGTTTTTTCATACTTTTCTTTTAATTCCACATTTAACTGAGTTCGGCGGGATATAATCTCGCCGAATTCGTTTATAACCTCTTTACGGTTACTAATTATTTTTGAGATACTTTCTTTTCTAATTTCATATAATAAAACATCCGTTAAACAAATTACCGTTGCGCTTCTTTTTTCACCGGTCATAAGTGACATTTCACCAAAGAATTCTCCGGGTTTTAGTCTACCAACTTTTATCTGTTTACCGTCTTTTGAAGAAACAAAAACGTCAAGCAAGCCTTCAACAACAACAAACATTGAATCCCCGTCATCGTTTTCTTTAATTACCTTTTCCTCTTTCAAAAATTCAGTTTCATTAATTCCTTTTGCTAATTCTATTAATTCATTTTCATTTAAAGTGAGGAATAAATCAATGTTTGCTATTACGTTTCTTATATCAGAATATGTTGAAATTGGGTAATCTTTTTCTTTCTTTTCTGCGAAATACAATCCGCTTATTTCCATGTAGGAAATAGAAGTAGCAATAATTCTATCAATTATTTTTTCGGGCGATATTTGCTTCCAAGGATTTATCCAAAAGTAAACCAAATAGTGGATTACTTCTTTATCAAAATGTTTAATAATAACTTCTGATTCTTTAGATGACTGCAAATTATTATCTTCTATTGATTGTTTAACGGCAGAGAGCAAAACTCTTTTAACTCTATTTACAGGAAAGTTCTTGTTAAAATAAAAGCTGATTTCAAATCGTGTTTCTTTTCCGCTTCCCCAATAATTCTCAATCACAAAATCATCTAAACTTGATTGTGAGATTGTTACGATTGTATCGCTTTCAGTTTTGAGCTGTAAATTACGACGATCAATGTTATCAACTTCTCCAATTATCTCTTTGTCGCTGTTAATAGCCGAAAGCTTAATCCAATCACCAATATTAAATGCAACCGAATTGGAAAGAAATACCGACCTTAAAAAACAAAGTAAATATGGTCGTGTGAATGTTCTAACAATTGTTGCAATTAAGGCTACAGCCAACAATCCAAAATTGTAATCAACATCAAAATAGTTTACGACTATTATTACGATAACAATAATGTAAGTTAGAACACCTAAAAAATCCTTAATCTTGTTTAATAAAAAACTGCCCGTTGGAATTTTGTTAATTCCGCTCCAAAAAAATTTATTTATTATAGAATTAAAAAGGAAAGCAACAGAGAAGCAAAAACTTCTATGGATTAATTGATTATAAGTTTAAGTATTCATTCCAAATTTTGTAAAGCTCATAAGTTGCGCGAATATCTTGTCCGCAATAAACTGCAATTTCTTCAATTCTTCCTGCTTCGTATAGTTGTTTAACTTCCATACCGCTTACGCCTTTTGATTTCGGGGATTCAATACCAAAAGCATGACAGTAAAAATCCAGATTAAATTTTCTTATTAATCCGTAGAAAGTAAACTGCTCCAACAAATCAATATGTTTTGAAGTATTAAATCGATTACCAAGAAAATTTACGGTTGGTTTTATTTTTAAGACTGCCGAACGCAGCATTAAAAATGGTATATCAAAATTTCTTCCGTTGAATGAAATAAACTTCTCAACTTTTTCTGCATACTGCCAAAATGTTTTTAGCATATCAACTTCAGCCATTGCTTTATAGACGACATGCTCGTCATCGGAAACAACATTCTTTTGATCTTTATCTCCTTCATAAAGTACAAGAGCTTTTTCCATTTGAGTGTGATAAAGTCCAATTGCCACAACTTTTGCAGTAAATGGATAAAGACTCAAGTATCTAACAGCTTCATCAATTTTTTGAGTTCGTGTTTCCTCGTCCTTTTCCTTTTCTGCATATCGAAGCAAAAATTCTTTTTGAGAATCGGAGAGTGTGTCGATTTCAAAACCGACTGTTTCAATGTCGAATACTAATTGCACATTGACCCCGAATTTTGGTAAAGAATAAAAGAAATTATTTCTTATTCTTTAAAATAGCAACATCTTTTTCGTAGGATTTTACTGCATCGTAGAATTCTTCAGGTAACGGTATGGATTTTTGAATTGATTTATCGATATGTACAACTGTGCCACCGCCTTTTGCAATAATTTTTTGAGTAGAAACTTTTTCAACTATATGTTCAAAACTAAAACTTGAGTTCTTTACTTCATTCACTCTGGTATGGATTATAAGTTCATCATCAAGATGTGCAGATTCAAAATAATCGCAGTGATTATGAACCATAATAAAAAATGAATTGCCTTCAAGAAATTCTACTAGATTATAATTCCTTTTCAAGTCATACACATAACTCAACCGTGCATCTTCAAAATAATTGAAGTAAACAGCATTGTTGCATATACCCAACATATCAACTTCATGAAACTTTACCTGCTCTTTAATTTGATGCTTATACAAGCTTTTATCTATTTCCCTTTTATTCTTAATCATAATCTTACTCCAAGTTCTAAAGTTGTCCCAAAATCAATTTTGTTTTTTCAATATCTTCAATAGAAACATCCATATGAGTAACTGCTCTTAATGTTCCAACACTGCCGACAGAAAGAAGTAAACCAAGTTCTTTAGCTTTAGCCAATATTTCTTCCACAGAATTTTTTATTGGCTTGAAAATAAGAATATTTGTTTGCACACTTTCCAAATCAATTTCGAAACCATCGGATTGATTTAAGAACTCTGCTAAAGTTTTTGCTTTCTCGTGATCTTCTTTTAGTCTTTCGATATTATTCTTAAGAGCATATAAACCGGCTGCGGCGATCACACCAACTTGTCTCATTCCACCGCCCCATGCTTTACGAATACGGTACGCTTCTTTTATAAAATCCTTTGACCCGGCAATAATGGAGCCGATAGGTGCACCTAATCCTTTTGAAAGACAACAAGAAATTGAATCAAAATAACTTGCGTATTCTGAAGGTGGAATACCAGTTGCAACTGAAGCATTCCAAATTCTTGCTCCATCAAGATGAAAAAATAAATTGTACTTTTTTGCAAGATTATGTAACGCTTCAATGTTTTCAATCGGATTGACAGTACCACCGGCTCTGTTATGAGTATTCTCAACCTCAATTACTTTTGTGCGCGGCATATAATATGCACTAGTTGGTCTAATCAAAGGTTCAATTTGTTCGGGTGTAAAAACTCCTCTTTTACCTTCAACCTGCAAAAGCTGAATACCGCTTAAAGCAGCAGGTGAACCTGATTCATATTGAAAAATGTGAGCATCTTTTTCGCAAATTACTTCATCCATCGGTTGAGTTAATACATTTAGACAAATTTGATTACCCATGACTCCACTTGGGACGAATAGTGCTGCCTCTTTGTTTAATAACTCTGCTGCGTATCTTTCCAACTCATTTGCTGTAGGGTCTTCTTTATAAACATCATCACCAACTTCGGCATCATACATTGCCTTTAGCATTTCTTTAGAAGGTTTAGTAACGGTATCACTTCTTAAGTCAATCATTTTATTTTCTTTTTTAGTTTATTAATAGTGAACGCAAACATAACAAATATTGAAGCAATAAGACTTAGTACCGGTAATACGTTTGCGGTTTTTGTATAAAAAGTTATTTCTGAATTAAGTTCTGCTTCATAAGTAAAACTTGTTCTTGTGTACATTTTTGTATCAATTAAAGTATTGCCATATTTATCGATGACACAGCTAATACCGCCGTTAGCAGACCTAACAACTGTTCGTCTATTTTCAATTGCTCGCAAAACACTAATCTCTTTATGTTGATAAGGACCGCTGGAATCGCCATACCAGCTATCATTAGTAACAACAACAATTAGTTCAGCACCGTTAATCACAAAATCCGAAATAAATCGCGGAAAAATTGATTCAAAACAGACAAGACCCGCTATTCGGAATGATTTATTATTCGGAGAAATTTCAAAAACCTTTTGTTCCGGTCCTTCGTTCCAACTCGAGATACCTACTCCCCATTTAATTAAATCTCCAAGAAAAGGAACTTGTTCAATAAATGGTACTTTTTCACCGAACGGTACAAGTTTTATTTTACCGTACATAGGTACATCATTACTTCCCGGTTGAAATAATAGAATAGAATTATAAGAAGTATAGTAAGTTCCGCTTGCAGTTTTCTTTGCATCCTTCGGTGCTTTTGTGCTGTCAAAGTAAAAATTGGCATGAGGCATTCCGGTTAGAAGAAAAACATTATTCGTTTCGCAAAAATTATGAATTCGTTGAACAACATTTTCATACCCACCGCCAAGCAAATAAACCGGCAGTGCTGTTTCAGGCCAAATTATTAATTCAGCACCATTCATAATTTCTTTATTAGATAAAGAAAGATAAAGTTCAAGTTGATCACTTAAGTTTCCGGCTTCCCATTTCTGCCAAGGATTGAAATTCGGTTGGACGACACCAATTTTTACTTTTAATGCATTACTTTTAGTTTCATTTGTTCTAACAACTCCGTATATAATTGGAACAACAAGCAAAAGAATACTTATGTATAAAGCTCTGCTAATTTTGAATCCAGATACAAACTTTTTGTAAGATATATAGAATAGTACGTTAATATAAATCACAACTATTCCTATTCCGAATGAGCCGATAATGTCAGCAATTTGAATAAAGGAATTGAAATAAGAAAGCGAATGTCCAGTGGTCAACCATGGGAATTTAATATCAGTAACGCTATATAAGTATTCGGAGGTAACCCAGAATAATGGGAAAAGTAATAGCGCAGTTTTTCTTCCGAAGGATTTAAAAGCTAAGTAATAAAGAGATGAAGGAATCAAGAAAAGAATCGGGTTAAAAAACAACAATGCACTTCCGGCAATCATCAAGAAAACATCTGCTTCCGGCTGCCAGCTTCCCACCCAATAACCGGAAATAATTGTGTATATAAAAAAAGTAAAGTAGGTAATTCTATTTATTGATGAAAGAGAATTCCGTTTTTCAATTATTATAAAATATGGGATAAGCGCAGCAAAGAGTAACGGGAAAAAAGGTAAAGGAGGAAATGCTAATCCAAACATGATACCGCTAATCAAAGCCAGCAGTAAGTCTTTTCTTCTTTCTCTCTTCAAATCTATATTTAACTTAACCGTATATTGGTTATTATTCATCGAATCAGTTTTCTTTCTTTTTTCGCCAGAATATTCTAATAAGTATAACAGCAATCACAGCAATTGTTAAAGCAATAATTGCGTACGAATAAGTATTTAGGTAATAGTCAATTAACCCAACATTATGACCAACAACCATACCCAAATAAATAATAAAAGCATTCCAAACAAAAGCGCTTATTGCTGAAAGTATAAAAGTACGTCCTACATCCAGTTCATGTACACCGGCAAAAAAGCTGATTACAGATCTTGTCCCGGGGAGAAAACGGTTTGCAAGAATTAATTTGTAGCCCCATTTTCTGAACCATCTATCTGCTTTTAATATATCGCCGTGTTTAATAAATTTTATTTTTCCCCGCCTTATTAATTTTTCACCAAAAAGTTTACCAACATAATACATCAAAACAAAACCGAGTGCGCTTCCGATGCTTGTAATTAATAATATGGGAATAAACGATAGTTCGGTAGTAGCAATTAAAGATGACCCTACTACAATTACTACATCGCTAGGAGAAGGGGGAAAAACATTTTCAATAAATGCAAAGAAAAATAAAACAAGATAAATGAAGGTAGTATCAACCGTGTTTATGTATGAGAGGATATCTTCTAACATTATGTGTATTTGATAGCTATTTAAATATTTGATTAAGTATTACGGTTAAATATAACAGACCAAAATTTACAAGAATTGTCCAGACTCTTACTATCATACCATATTTTGAGTGTTGATACTTATAAACATATGATTGCGTAAATAATCCAAGAATATTTTCTAAGAAAAGCGAATAATCTCTATTTAATCTTATTGATAATCTAAATCGTTGGAAAAGGACCAAAAAAAATAAATAGATCAAAAACCCAATGATTAATTGAAAAGAATTTACGTTGTTACCAAATCCAAAACTAGTAAGTGTTAAACTAACGGGTATAAATATTGAAGCGATTTGCCAAATTGTCTTTTCATAAAATCTTTCGTTTTCTATGGAAAGATCATATTGTTCTTTCAGCCTTATAAAAGTATTATCACTATTATATTTTTCTAAAATCTCCAGTCTCTTTACAAATTCTTTTTTAGATTCTCCCGAGAAATTAGAATCTAATAAAACATTAACTATCTGATTAGTATCAAAGTATTTTGATTCAAAATCAAATTCGTTTTCACTAATAACTTTTCCATTCGTGGCTAACTGCTTTTCGGTTATTACCTTAGCAATAAAAATAAACGTTAAGATAGCAACGATTACAGACAAAATTAATTTTACAAAAAAATAATCAATACTAAACCAAAGGAAATCATTAATGATTAAGGGCAAACGGAAGCCGATAATGATAGCAAACAAGATTGAGTTACCACTAATTAATATGTTTTTAATAAAATTATTTTCCACTATTTTGCTTAACCGTGATAATAACAAAAGCTTGTATCCCATTACCTTTTCCGAACTCAGTCAATCCTTCACCAGACGTTGCCGTGATACCAACATCAGAAATTGGAACACCGGTAAGCTCACTGATCCTCTTTTTCATTCGTTCAATATGAGGTGAAATTAAAGGCTCTTTACATTCGATAGAAATTGCAATATGAATTATTTGATAATTACCAAGCTCACTTAAACTATGTTCAAGATATACAGCACTATCTGTAATACTTTGTTCTCTACATAACTTATCCGAATAAGCACCAATTATGTTCTTTCCGGTAATGCTAGACACAGCATTTGTGAGAGCATGTAATACAACATCAGCATCACTATTACCACTAAGCGACCGATCAAAATTAATTTCTATTCCACCCAGAACAAATGGTTTTTCTTTTCGTACATCAAATTTATGGCTATCCTGTCCTAATCCAGTCTTAATTACCATAAAAAATTCTCCTATTCAATGTCTTATCTCAAAATGTGTAAATTCGTTTTTTGCTTCACACCATTTAATAGAAATATCTCTCACATCTGCATGCATAGGACCGACTTTAATTTTCTTAACAAATTCATCCAATAAAAATTTCTCTCCCTCGGCAACTGTAAATACTTCACCGCTGAATAAATTTTTTGTATAACCTTTTAATCCAAACTGTTGTGCATGTTTAAGTACAAACCAGCGGAAACCAACTCCTTGTACTAATCCTTTTGCAATTATTTCAACTCTTTTTAAGTCTTTGCTCATAGATTAATTTCATGCTGTCGTAAGCTTCTGAAACTATTAATCCAAGAAAAATTAAAGCACCACCAATGACGCCAAAATTAGTGATTTTCTCATTTAATAAAAAGAATGCAAACAAAGCCGCAAACAATGGTTCGAACGAATAAATTATACCTGCTTTTGTAGGTGTAACTTCTTTCTGAAACTTTGTTTGTATTGCAATATTTATAAGCGTTGCCAGCAACCCAGTATATAATAATCCGAATAAAAGGTAGTCAGAGGGAATTAATTTAATATTCTCAATCGAGGTAACATCAAAAAGAAGAGTAGCAAAAATTCCCATTACAGAAACCGTAGCTAATTGAGTGAATGTGAGAAGCCAGAAATCATATTTTCGTGAGATTATATCTATATAAACAATTTGGAATGCAAAGAAAACAGCACAGAGCAGAGTCATAAAATCACCGAAATTAAAATTTGCTCCGAGTTCACTAAACAAAGTAAAAATAGAATTACCGCCTGAAGACAAAAATGATAAACCGAGAAACACTAATACTGTACCGGCAATTGCACCTTTTGTTGGAGGACGTTTTTTTATTATAAGTTGTAAGATTGGTACAAATACAACCATTGTGCCTGTAATAAATCCTGAACGAGTTGCGGTTGTAAACTTTAAGCCAACGGTTTGAGTCGAAAAACCTAAGAACAAAAATAGTCCGAGCAGCATACCGCTCAAAAGTAATTTGCGAGAAAATAATTTTCTTTTAATAAAAAATATCGGTAGGAGAATTACGGCTGCTAAAGAAAATCGTAGAGTAATAAACAACATCGGAGAAATATCATTCAAAGATTCTTTTATTATAACAAAAGTTCCGCCCCATATAATTGTAGCAACAAGTAGTGCCCCTTCACCAAGATATTTTCTGCCCGTCGGTGGGTTGTTATTCATTATCTGTTGAGTATCCGAAATATTTAAGCATGTTAGGATTACTGCGCCATTTGGGTTTTACTTTAACGTGAAGTTCAAGATAAACTTCCCGCTCTAAAAATTTTTCAATTGCAGAACGTGATATTTTACCAAGCCGTTTTATTGCACCTCCACCTTTGCCAATTATTATCGGTTTTTGAGTTTCTCGTTCTACGATAATAGAAGCAGATATATAGTCTTTTGCATTTTCCCTCTCCTTAAATTCTTCGATAACTACTTCTGTACTAAACGGGACTTCATCTTTATAGTATTCAAATATCTTTTCGCGAATTATTTCAGAAACAAAAAAGCGTTCGTTCTCATTCGATATCTGATCATCGGGATAATACTTTGGTCCGAAAGGAAGAGAATATTTAATCTGTTTTAGAAGAATATCGATATTGAAACCATGATAGGCAGAGACAATAATTACTTCGTCAAAGAGTTTTGTATTCTCTAATTTTTCTACTAACCTTTTAACTTGAATATCATTTGAGAGATCAACTTTATTAATTACTGCAATTTTCTTTGCTTTATGTTTTTGTATGCTCAGAAAAATATTTTCGTCATCTAAAATTTCTCTTCCATCCGGATCAGCATCAATATCAAACATAACAATAAGAACATCGGCATCTTTAATTGCTTGATTAATGAACTCAACCATTTTTTCCTGAAGCAAATATGCGGGTTCTAAAATACCGGGAGTATCAAGAAAAATAATTTGATGATTTTCGTCGGAGATAATTCCTAGTATATTCTTTCTTGTGGTTTGAGGTTTGCTTGAAATAATTGACAATCTTTCACCAAGCATTGAGTTCATTAAGGTCGATTTGCCTGCATTCGGTTTACCTATTATTGTAACATAACCTGATTTTGTATTCATAAGTAATGACAAATAGTGATTGATCAAAAATAGAAATCACTTAAGCGAAAGGCAATCTAAAGAAATCAGTGTGAAAGGTTTTCTATATTATCCTTGAATACTTTGTGGGAATTAATCATTAAGTATGTTACAATAAACAAAATCTGTCTCTTATACACATCTGACGCTGCCGACGAAGAGGATAGTGTAGATCTCGGTGGTCGCCGTATCATT
>OMKS01001705.1_pt1 | contig 19283 bp, 18 predicted proteins | sample 1674721 | NCBI WGS metagenome assembly OMKS01 (sample SAMN06264996, study PRJEB25208) | sediment metagenome | isolation source: hot spring sediment | place: USA: California | collected 2014-09-02
TAACCAGGAACTGCCTGCCAAATCAAACACATGGTTTATATCATCGGGGGCTTGTGTTTTATGCCATTCAACCAGTGATTTTGCTTCGCGCGACAGTCAGGGGAATAATGTTTCACCTGTTGCCCGCTGGCGCAGCACCATGCTTGCAAACGCATCAAAAGACCCGTTTTGGAAAGCAAAAGTCAAGCACGAAGGATTAGAAAATCCTTTGCACAAAGAGGCGCTCGAAAATGTTTGCACCCGATGTCATGCACCCATGGGAATGGTGAATGCATTTTTAACCTCGTCGGACTATTACACGCTGAATGATTTGGAAAAGGATGAACTGGGGAAAGACGGCGTTTCCTGCACCGTTTGTCATAAAATGAGCGATTTCAGCTCACCTTTGTTTTCTGGAAATTTTGAGATAAATGCCTTAAAAGAAATTTACGGGCCTTATCAAAGTCCGTTAACTGCTCAAATGGTTGCGAATACAGGACATACGCCTGTGTATTCTGAAAAAATCAATGAATCCAGACTTTGTGGCTCCTGCCATTCCTTGTTCACAAATTCAGTGGATGAACATGGCGAACCAACAGGTGAAACTTTTACAGAACAGGCACTCTACCATGAATGGGAAAATTCCATTTATGGAGAACAAAATATTTCGTGCCAGTCTTGCCATTTTCCCCGATTGAATGAACCCATAATAATCAGCAGCAGACCTGGTTTTTCTCCCGGACGCGAACCTTTTGGAATTCATGATTTAACCGGAGGAAATGTTTTTATGCTGAACCTTTTAAAAGAGAATCACGAAGAGTTGCAACTTCATTCAGGAGAGGAGTTTCTGGCCGAAACCATCAATCGCACAAAAGAGATGTTAACCGAGAACACTATTGATTTGAGTATCGAAGAAATTCGCCGTGAAAATGATTCAGTTTATGTTCAGGTCCTTCTGAAAAACAAGGCAGGGCACAAATTTCCAACCGGTTTCCCGAGCCGAAGGGCTTACCTTGAATGCCTCGTTACCAATGATTCAGATACCCTTTTCCATTCTGGCAAAAATGGTTCGTCTGCTTTGGTAAACAGCGATGACGAACGCTTCGAGCCTCATTATGAAATCATAAACAACGAAAATCAGGTTCAAATTTATGAGTTTGTAATGGGAGATACGGAAGGAGAAGTTACCACAGTTCTTGAAAAAGCTTATATCCCACTGAAAGACAACAGGATAGTGCCGAAGGGATTTAGCTCGTCACACCTGAATTACGATACCGTTAAAGTGGTTGGCCAGGCTGTTAAAGATGTCGATTATTTTTCGGGTCTGGGTGTCGAATCCATCGTGTATGCATTCCCCATTCCAAAAACAGGTAATGCTGCCAAAGTAAAGGTTTTGCTGCATTACGAAACTGCCCCTGAAAGTTGGTTGCATGAGTTATTTGAAGATGCTGAAAAGGATGAAGATATTCAGCGTTTTAAAAATATGTATTACAATACAGACCGAACACCAATTCTAATCACATCTGATTCATTACGGTTAACAGCCTCCTCAACTCCTGAAATCCAAAAAGAAAAATACCGGATTTACCCGAATCCCACAAGTGGGAAAATTTACATTGATGGTGTAGCTGAAGATTGCACCTATTCTGTGTTTAATACTGGAGGACTTCAGGTAAAAAAGGGGTTTATTAACAGGGGTGAATCATATATTGCCCTTAATTTACCATCAGGCAATTACCTGCTTGTTTTGCATTTACCCGATGGCGAACAAATCAGCCATTCATTTATCCTGAAAAATTAAAACTGAACAATTTTTTATAAGGGCGCAAGTTTTTAATTCAACGTGTGTCTTATCTTCATTACGAAAATTATTTATTCACTAAAAATTACAAGTCATGAGAAAAACAGGAAAATTTTTTGTGTTGATGATTTTGGCAGGCAGTCTGGCTTTGCTGAATTCTTGCAACAAAAGCGAAGTGGAGGAAATAGCTTCAAAAACTGAAGCCAAAGATTACCTTGCACTTTTCAGCGCCTTTAACCTCGATTCGGAAGAAATAATTACCAGCGGCGATGAGAACGATTTGAAATCAGCAGAATTGTTGGGATGCTTAACAGTTACCATTCACGAAAATGAGGACGGCGAGTTTTGGCCGCGAAGCTGGACGCTGGATTACGGCGATGAAAACTGCGAAACATTTAACGGAAACCTGCGCAGGGGAAAAATTCACGTAACATTGTCTGACTGGTGGCGCAACGAGGGTTCTTTTCGTGAGATAACGTTTGAAGATTATTACTTCAACAACAACAAACTGGAAGGAACTAAAACCATTCTGAACAACGGAGAAAATGAAAACGGCAACCTCACTCTTACCAAAAAAATGCCTGATGGGAAAATCGTTTACCCCGATGGTTCTGAAATGTCCTGGCATTGTGAGAAATTAAGTGAGATGGTTGAAGGCAAAGAAACTCTTCTTTTTGCCGATGATGTATGGTCGGTTACTGGTGCCGGTGCCGGTGTAAACAAGGACGGACAAACATATAATTTTGAAATCACTTCTCCATTAATTTATAAAAACGGCTGTTTTTGGCCTGTTAGCGGCATTGTTGAAATTTCAACAAATGGAAGTTTGCAGGTGTTTGATTACGGCGAAGGCGAGTGTGACAATAAAGTTACGGTTACATCAAACGGAGTTTCAGAAACAATAGAACTCTGATTCTAAGGCTAAAAAATTTATAGTAAAATTGGAGAAACGGAAGTATTTTCCGTTTCTCCAATTTTATTTAACTTGAATTTTGAACACTATTTCAAAGAAATTGTTCTAAATTCGATGCAAATTAAACTGATTAGATAATCAGAAAATAACAAAAATAATTTGAAACCATGAAAATTGCACCAGAAGTAAAAATCAGTGACAACGGGTTTGTTTTCAACTCGAAAACCGGCGATTCGTTCAGCCTGAATCCATCGGGGCTTGAGCTGATGAAAATGATTGCAGAAGAGAAAGAGTTGGATGAAATCAAGGAAGCTTTTCTGACAAAATACGATGTGGACGATTTGAGTTTTGAAAAGGATTTTTACGAGTTCTGTACCTTGCTCAAACATCATCAAATTACAGTTCAGGGCAATCCGCTGGAATTTAATTAGAAAACATGGAGAAGAAACAAATTACACTGGCTGTAACCGGGTTAAATAATACCGACAATCCAGGGCCGGGAGTTCCGGTAATTCGTGGCGTTAAAGAATCGGAAGAATTCGACGTTCGCATCATCGGACTGGTTTACGAAAACCTGGAACCTGGTATTTACATGGAAGGCTTGTGCGACCGCATTTTCCAGATTCCTTACCCGTCTGCCGGCTCCGACGAGCTGATTGAGCGCATCGAACACATTCACCAGCAGGAAAAAATCGACGTACTTATTCCCAATTTCGATGCCGAGCTATTTTCGTTTATGAAAAATGAAGAACGACTGCATAAACAGGGAATTCACACCTTCTTACCCACTTTGCAGCAATTTCAGGAGCGGGAAAAACACCGGCTGCCCGAGTTTGGCAAAAAGTACGGTATTAAAGTACCGGACAGCATCAACCTGGGCAGTTTGGGCCAAATTACCGAAATGGAAGATAAGTTCGACTACCCGGTGATGGTGAAAGGGCAGTTTTACGATGCCCACCTGGCCAACAACAAAGAGCAGGTGAAACAGGCTTTCCTGAAAATTTCATCGAAATGGGGCTTGCCCGTCATCGCACAGGAATTTATTACCGGAACCGAGGTGAACGTGGTGGCGCTGGGCGATGGAAAAGGCAACACCATAGCGGCCGTACCCATGCGGAAACAGTACATCACCGACAAGGGAAAAGCATGGGGCGGCATTACCCTCGCCGACGAAAAAATGATGGAACTCACCCGGTCGCTTTTTCAGAAATCAAAATGGAAGGGCGGCATGGAACTGGAACTGATTAAAACCAATGCCGGCGAATATTACCTCATCGAAATCAATCCGCGCATTCCGGCATGGGTCTATCTGGCTGTGGGTGCCGGGCAAAACATTCCCGAAGCGCTGGTAAAACTGGCACTTGGAATGGAAGTACAGCCCATGCAGCATTACAAAATCGGGAAAATGTTTGTGCGGTACTCCTACGACATGATTGTGGATTTGGAAAAATTTGCCGCTATCTCAATGAATAAAGAAATTTAAAAAATGGAAAAAATCAAATACGAAAAGCCGGTTATCAGTAAAATAACCGCCGGAATGCCCAGCAAATTCGGGCTTCCATCCAAACAAAAAATCATTTCTGAAATCGATGGAATTCCGGTTTCAAAACTCATGGAAGAATACGGTTCTCCTGTATTCGTTTTTTCGGAGAAAACCATCCGGAACACGATTTCCGAAGCGCGCCGGGCGTTTGAAACCCGCTATCCGAAAGTGCAGTTTGCCTGGTCATACAAAACCAACTACCTCGATGCAGTTTGTAATATTTTTCATGACGAAGGCGCCTGGGCCGAAGTGGTTTCGGGGTTTGAGTTTGAAAAAGCGCTGCAAGGGGGCGTAAACGGTTCGCAAATCCTGTTCAACGGGCCTGAAAAGTCGGAGAAGGATTTAGAGCTGGCCATCAACCACAATGCCTGCATCCACATCGACCATTTTGATGAATTGTACCTGCTAATGGATATTACCCGTAAACTGGACAAAACAGCGCGTGTGGCTATTCGGGTAAACATGGACACAGGCATTTATCCCATGTGGGACAGATTCGGGTTTAACTACGAAAACGGCGAGGCCTGGAACGCCATCAACCGCATTATGCTGGCCGACAAACTGGAACTGATTGGCCTGCACACCCACATCGGTACGTACATTATGGCGACCTCCGCATACGCCATTGCGGCTACCAAGCTCGCCAACCTGATGATGGCTACGCACCGCAAGTTCGACCACTGGCTGAAATACATCGATATGGGCGGCGGTTTTGCCTCGAAAAACACACTGAAAGGCGCTTATATGCCCGGCTCTGAAACCTGCCCGTCGTTCGATGAATATGCCGAAGCCATTACCAATGCGCTCATTTCCTCGGAAATTCCGCACGAAAATCTGCCGGCGCTCTTTCTGGAAACCGGTCGCGCACTGATTGACGATGCCGGGTATCTGCTTACTACTGTTCTTGCCAATAAACGTTCATCAACTGGGCGGCGCAACATGGTCATCGATGCCGGGGTGAACCTGCTTTTCACTTCGTTTTGGTACAACCTTGGGGTTTACCCCAGCAAAACGGGTTCGGAATACGTGGAAGAAACCACCATTTACGGGCCGTTATGCATGAATATAGACGTCATCCGTGATGCCATCAATTTTCCGCACGTAAAAACCGGTGACCAGCTGGTTATTGAACGTGTTGGCGCATACAACGTCACCCAGTGGATGCAGTTTATCACCTATCGGCCCAACGTGGTGCTGATTGATTTGGAGGGCAAAACCCACATCATCAGAAAAAAAGAAGATTTGGAAACCTTAAAAGATAAAGAGGTAAAACTTTAGTTAACGCTGTCAAGTCTAACGACGTTGACAGGTTTTTGACTTGTCAGCGTCCGGCAGGACCTGACAACATCGGTATAAAAAATAATGAATACAAATCGCCCGAAGGTAACGCAGATTAAAAACGGCATTTTCTGCGAAAATCTGCGATATTTACCGGGAAAATATAAAAATTAAAAATGCCGGAAAACCAAAATATAGTCACAGCTAAAGCAATACTGAATTCAGTGTTTAACAGCTATTCGCAGGTGTTTTTTTCCACCTCGAAAACGCTGGCGGTGTTTTTGGTTATCATCAGTTTTTTTGACTATGGCGCGGGCATTGGCGGTTTGGTGGCGGTACTCATTGCCAACGCACTGGCCTGGGGACTGGGTTACAATTCCTGGTTCCTGCGCTCGGGACTTTACGGATTTAATGCGCTGCTGGTAGGTCTGGGCGTGGGATTGTACTACCAGCCATCGCCAGAAGTTTATTTATTGGTGGCAGTAACTGCCCTTTTTTGCTTTTTTCTAACTGTTGTTTTTCAGGGAGTTTTGGGAAAATACGGACTACCTTTTTTGAGTGTTCCGTTTTTGCTCACTATCTGGATTGTGGCGCTTTCGGCCAACAGCCTGTCGGCGCTCAACCTCAGCGAACGCGGCATTTATATGTATAACGAACTCTATTCCCTCGGAGGAAAAACATTCGTCAATTTTTACGATTTTCTGGAAAAAAGCATTCCCTCATCGTTCATCCGGATATATTTTAGTTCTCTGGGCGCCATCTTTTTTCAAACCCATTTACTGGCCGGGATTATCATCGCAATCGGTTTGCTCATCTATTCGCGCATCACTTTTGTATTGTCTGTTCTGGGTTATGGTGTCGCGTTTTTGTTTTACCGGCTGGTGGGCATCGAATTCGACTCGCTGGGCTATACGTTTATTGGCTTTAACTACATTTTAACGGCCATTGCGCTGGGCGGGTACTACCTCGTACCGGGGAGGGCGAGTTTTGGCTGGATTATCCTTTTGCTTCCGGCGGTGGTTTTAATTACCACCAGTACCCAACAGCTTTTTATGCTGTTCCGCATTTCACCTTATTCGCTGCCTTTCAACGTAATTGTTTTAACCTTTTTGTATGCGCTGAAACTGCGCGAAAAACGCCCGCGGCAGTTAATCGAAACGCCTGTTCAATTAGGGAAACCGGAAAAAAACCTGTACCTATATTCCGGGAATATGAAACGTTTTCCGGCGGCGTACCCGGTTTCGGCTGCCCTGCCGTTTTACGGCGAGTGGACTGTAAGCCAGGCACACAACGGCGAGTACACCCACAAAGGCGCCTGGCGTCATGCGTTCGATTTCATCATTACCAGCCGCGACGGGCAGCAGTTCAAAAATTCGGGCGATTTTCCCGACGATTATTTCTGTTTCGGAAAAGCAGTGCTGGCGCCTGCCGACGGCACTGTGGCCGAAGTGGTAAACAACATTCCCGACAACACCATCGGCGAGGTGAACACAAAAGACAACTGGGGAAATACGGTGATTATTAAACACAACGATTATTTGTATTCCAAACTTAGCCACCTGAAACATCAGTCGGTGGAGGTAAAAACCGGCGATGGAGTAAAAAAAGGCCAGTTGATTGGCCGCTGCGGAAACTCGGGCCGTTCGCCATACCCGCATCTGCATTTTCAGTTTCAGGCCAATCCGTATGTAGGCTCCACCACCATCGATTATCCGTTTGGTCATTATCTGCTGAAAGAAAGTTCAGGCTATTCCCTGAAATCATTCGATTTTCCGAAAAAAGACGAGGTTTTGGTCAATCCGTCCAAAAATGAAGTGCTGAACAAAGCACTACATTTTATTCCCGGACGGCGGATAAACGTAACGGTGGAAGTGGAATCGGAAAAAGCCAGATGGAAAAAACTGGCCGGCGAATATGAGTGGGTGGCCGAAACAGATGTATATAACACCACCTTTCTCCGCTGCGAAAAACACAACGGGCGGGCATACTTGTACAACCAGGGCGATATGCACTTTTTTACCAATTTCACCGGCAGGAAATATTCGCCGCTGTTTTGGTTCTATGTTTCGCTGTTTAAGGTACCGGTGGGATTTCAGGCCGGAAGCCGAATTTACGATGTGTTGCCTGTTCACCAGCTTTTTGGCGGTATCCTGAAATACCTGCAGGATTTTGTTGCACCGCTTTTCCTGTTCCTGAAAGCCGATTATGAACTTACTTTGAAGGAAACCGGAGACATCCTGTCGTCGGATTCCGTGAAAATGGAAGCTGAAATCACAAAAAAAATTACAGGCCGGAAGATAAAAGCGTGCACAAGTAAAATTGATATCAACCAAAAGGACGATTTTGAAATTTTAATAGAAATTAATGAGGCAAAGTTGAAAATGACATGCAAAAACGAATAGGATTGATAGTGACGTTCATAGTGTTTTTACTGGCGGTTCAGGCGCAGCAAAAACTCAATTATCCCGAAGTGGATAAAGTTTCGTATGAACTCTACATGCAGGGAAAATGGACGGAACTGATTGATTACTCAAAAGAGGCCCGCCGGCAGGAAATTGATTTTTTCTACCTGCAGGCCCGCACCGGAATTGCCTACTACAACCTGAAAAAATACCGCAAGGCCAGCGAATGGTTTCTGAAAGCATGGGAAAGCGACCAGTCGTTTGAGTGGTTACAGGAATACCTGTATTACAGTTTGGTTTTTGGAGGAAGAAGGTTGGAAGCCTCAAAATTTGCAGACAATTTTACGGTTGCTTTCAAACAAAAAATTTACTACCAGAGTATGATGCCCATTCGGGCAGCATTAGAAGTTGGTTACAGTTTTAATCCTGATGCGAACAGCCTTAAAGAAACACCCTTTGACAATAAATTAAACCTGACTGACGAATATGGTGAGGCATTTATTATGAGAAATTATCAATTTGAATCATTTGATTACAGCCATCAAATTGCCCCTGGTGTAATCATCGATCATAACCTTACCCATGTGGGAATGCGGCAAGACGAACAGGTTTTTTGGGGAAATCGGTATATCTTTCCGGTAAATATGAACCAATTTCAATATTTTGCCTCACCCAGTATGGTAATCAATAAAAAATGGTATGTTTCGCCTGCTCTCAATTTCACCTGGGGCAGTTCAACACTGGTACTGGGCGATTATTCACCTAATTCATTTTATTACGACAAATTTAAATACTCCGATTTTATTTTTTCTACGTCAACCTGGAGTCATTTTGCAAATGTTTCACCTGGAGCAGAAATAAATCTGGCCAGCGTAAATGATAACAAATTTACACAACTATCAGCCTGGCTAACCGTATATCCATTTTCGAACCTGAATTTTTACTTCACACCGCGGGTGTATTTCAAAAGCAGTGAAGAAAACGGTTTTGGATACAACACTTTTGGCATTTCAGGAGGAGCGCAGTTGGGGCCGGTACATGTTTACGGGCAGTACCTGAATGGTGAAATGGAAAATTTTATTGAGTCTGGCGGTTACGTGGTATCCAATTTCCCGGGCGTTTCGGAACAAAAATTTTCGGGAAGCATTTATTTCCCCACTGGCAAAAGCTATCAGTTAGTTTTGCGCTATATTAACCAGGACGTTACAGAAAAGTACCGGGTTTATACAAACTTTGTTGAAAGCAATTCAGTGAATTACAATTATATGAAACATACTTTAACAGCCGGAATATCATGGAATTTTTAAGAATACAAATAAGCTTGCTGATTTTGATGATTACTGCTTTGGCAGGCAGTGCGCAGGTTAATCAGGAAACGCTGGAACAGGCGTTTGCCCGAAGCTACGAACTGGAAAACGCCAAAGATTTTCCGGCTGCTGCCGGAGAACTGAATAAAGTTTATGACCAGTCGTCGTACGAAATCAACCTGCGGATGGGCTGGCTCTGGTACAATGCCGGACGGTTCGATGAATCGGTTAAATACTATTCACGTGCACAGCAACTAATGCCTTACTCCGAAGAAGCCCGGTTTGGTTTGATTCTGCCCAAAGCTGCGCAGGGTAAGTGGGACGAGGTGATTGAACTCTACAACAAAATCCTCGAAATTCATCCCAACAATACGGTGGCAATGTACCGTTTGGGATTAATTTACTACGAACGCAAAAACTACAACAGAGCCCTGCCTCTCTTCAAAAAGGTGGTGGACTTGTACCCGTTCGATTACGACGGGCTGCTTATGCTGGCCTGGACTTCCTATTTTACAGGGAATTACAATCAGGCCAAGGTGCTTTTCAATAAAGTAAAATTAAACAATCCAGGCGATGCTTCGGCAAACGAAGGATTGGAGTTGATAAGGTGAAAAAATAGAATATCATCTTCACATCGAAAAATATCTCTTTTGTATTAGAAAATTGTTATTTTTAACAAACTTTTAAGACAAATGAACTATCTGGAATTTGCAAAAGCATTAAATCTATTTCCGGTTTTTTCAGTAAAAGATATTCAAAAACGGTTTCCTGGTTTTGACAGCCGTCGGTTGGTAGAGTGGCAACAAAAAGGTTATCTTCTAAAATTGAAAAGAGGATATTATTGTTTTCGGGAAAGACCCCGCAGCGAAAAATTTCTGCATTTTGCTGCAAATAAAATTTATTCACCTTCATATATTTCATTTGAAAGCGCCTTGTCTTATTATAACCTGATACCTGAAGGTGTTTTCACGATAACGTCTGCAACTACAAAAAATACAGCAAACTATTCAACACCTGTTGGTCATTTTAGTTACAACCATATTAAACCCTCTCTGTTTTTTGGATATAAGTTATTAAAGGAGAATGATTTTGTTATAAAGATTGCAGAGCCCGAAAAGGTGATTCTCGACTTTTTTCATATCAATAAAATCAATGAACAGGAAGCAATTGAAGAAATGCGTTTTAACCAAATAGTGGCAAAAGAAATTATCAGTTTTGAGAAACTAAAAAAATATCAGCAGATTTTCAACTCAAAAATAATAGATAACAGAATACGTATGTTTACTCAGATAATCAATGCTTAGTTTAAATGAAATAAAACCATTTTACCCGGAATCGCTGCATAATTTCGAGCGATTCCTCATCAGGGAATATTTGCAATACAAAATTCTGGAAATTGTATTCGAAAGCAATTACGAAAACAAACTCGCTTTTCTGGGAGGTACGTGCTTGCGCATCGTTTACAACAACAGCCGTTTTTCGGAAGACCTTGATTTTGATAATTTCGATTTAACAGAAAGTGATTTTAAAGAAGTTACTAAAACTGTTGAAAACGGCCTTGAAAATCTGGGTTATGAAGTTGAAATTCGCAATGTTCTCAGAGGTGTATATCATTGTTATGTGCGGTTTCCCGAATTGCTTTATAACATTGGACTGTCGCAACATAGAGAGGAAAAGATTTTAATCAGGTTGGATACTGAATCCCATCATTTTAGTTATCAACCTAATCAGCTGATCCTGAATAAATTTGACGTTTTCACGCAAATCAATTCAACCCCTAAAGATATTTTGCTTGCCCAAAAGTTTTATGCCATCATCAACCGTAAAAGAAATAAGGGACGTGATTTTTTTGATATTGTTTTTCTGCTCGGCCTGGGTGAAATTCCCAATTATGAATACCTGTCGTTGAAACTTGGCATCGATTCGCCAAACGAACTCAGGCAAAAAATTCTTGAAAAATGTAATAAAATAAATATGAAAGAGATGGCGCAGGATGTAAGCCCGTTTCTTTTTAATAAAAAGGATGAGAAAAAAATTTTGCTGTTCCCGGAATATATTAAACAAGCCAAATTGAAATAAAAATCGATAAAATATGAAGTCAATCTTTGCTTTTGCCATCCTCATGCTGATTTATACAGCGGGAAATGCGCAGGTTACCCTCGAAAAGAAATACGACTATTCCACGTCGGTGGTTGAATTTGAAACGCTTGGGTTCAAATACTATCTGATGGATGTGCCCAACGGGCAATGTCGCGTTTATAATTTGGACCACTCGCTGTTTAAAACCATCAACTGCAATGTTCCTGCAGGTTTTTATTTGTACGACATTAAATTTCTGTCGGAAAAACTGTTTGACAACGATGCCGGGATTGAGTTGCTTTGCACATTTTACAAATACAATGCTTCACCGGAATATTACGAATACGACAGCAAAATCATCAATGAAGATGGCTCGCAAGTGGTTTTTATCGATGGCGCATTGTACAACTACATCAACAAAACCGGAGAAAATACGTACAAACTTTTTTCGTATTGCTACGATTTTTCGGTGTGGCCTGAAAAGGTGTGGACCAACATTTACAATCTGCCAGGAACACCGGTGGTGAGCGCTTTTCTGGAAAATGAAAATCCGGAGTTTAATCTGAAGGCCTTTCCAAATCCGGCGACCTCTCAGTTGAAAGTAGCATACAATTTACCTACGGAAGTACGGGAAGGAACACTTTTTCTGTTCGACAACAGCGGAAGACTAGTTCAGCAATTCATCATCGACAACCACACCGACCACCTGTTACTGAATGTTTTGGACTACAAAAGCGGCGTTTACCACTATTTTGTGGAATACGGCAACAGAAGAAGCCCTTCGCAAAAGCTGGTAGTGAGATAAATTATCAGGAATTATCTGTGAAAATTAGTGTAATCTGTGGCAAAATTCTTCTCTATTTTTTGCAATCTGTGAGTTTATTCCGAATAATCCGGCCTTACAGTGCCGTACTTCTCCACAATTTCATCCAGAATTTCAGTGACTTCGGCATTGGTTTCGGCGCGCAGCAGCCTGATTTTTAATTCGCGAAAATTGGGCAACCCCGGAAAATATTTGGCAAAATGGCGGCGCATCATCAAAATGGCTGAACGTTCGTTGTCTTTCCATTCGAGGTTAAGTTGCAGTTGCTCCTTAACATTTTCCACCACTTCGGCAACAGTTGGAGAAGGAAGCGTTTCACCGGTTTTCAGGTAGTGTTTTACTTCCCTGAAAATCCAGGGACGGCCGATGGCGGGGCGGCCAATCATCAGCGCATCCACACCGGTTTGTTCCAGCAAGTTTTTGGCCTTTTCGCCTCCGGAAATATCGCCGTTTCCGATAATTGGAATCTGAATTCGCGGATGGTTTTTCACTTCGCCAATCAACGTCCAGTCGGCCACGCCGGTGTATAATTGTTCGCGGGTGCGTCCATGAATGGCCAGTGCGGCAATTCCGGCATCCTGCAGGCGGAGTGCAGCTTCCAAAATCGGTTTATCATTCTTGTCCCATCCCAGCCGGGTTTTGGCGGTAACCGGAACCTTCACTGCTTTTACAATTTCAACAGCCATTTGCTGCATTTTGGGCAGGTCGCGCAGCATGGCAGCTCCGGCTCCGTGGCGGATGATTTTTTTCATCGGGCAGCCAAAGTTAATGTCAATAAAATCGGGCTGCATTTCTTCTGCAACCTTTGCGGCTTCTAGCATCGATTCGATGTTGTGCCCGTAAATCTGAATGGCCACCGGACGGTCGAAATCGAATAAAACCATTTTCTGCTTCGACTTTTTCACATCCCGCACCAGCGCTTCCGACGAAACAAACTCTGTGTACATTACATCGGCGCCGTATTTTTTGCACATCCACCGAAACGACTTGTAGGTGACGTCTTCCATGGGCGCCAGAAACAGCGGGGTTCCTTCCAGTATGAGATTTCCGATTTTCATTTACCAAAGCAAAATTACAAAAGGGTATGTTCAATCAAAATTTTTACTCCCATCCCAAACAAAATAATTCCTCCCAGAATGAGCGACTGTTTGCTGCGTTTGGCCGGAATGTTTTTCCCAAACAACATGCCCAGCATGGAAGCGATAAATGTTACAGCGCCAATAATCAGAACCGGAAATAAAATGGGCATTTCCAGAAATCCGAAACTGAGGCCCACCACCAATGCATCGATGCTGGTGGCAATGGAAAGACTTATAATGACCCTTTTTCTAAAGGGATTAAAATTTTGCAGTGTGCCGTTGGGTTTTATGCCTTCCACCATCATTTTAATACCGATAAAAGCCAGCAGCCCGAAGGCAATCCAGTGGTCGAAAGCGCTGATAAATTGGTGTATGGTTTTTCCGGCCAGCCAGCCTAATACCGGAAACACAGCCTGAAAAAATGCCAGCGAAAATGCAATGGGAACAGCCTGTTTAAACCGAATTTCCTGCTTCATCAATCCACACGAAACCGACACAGCAAACGAATCGAAACTCAACCCGATGCCAATAAACAGGAATGTTATAAACTGGGTAATACTCATATCAACCAAAAGGTGCAAAAGTATCAATTTCAATTAAAACAAAATAGAAAAATTGCTACCCATAAAAAACGGGCAACTTTTAATAAAAGTTGCCCGTTTTTTTATTCGAAAAATCCTGAAAATCACTCCAGAAATTTCGAATAGGTAATCACCAGCTTAACCCCGGTCTGACTGTTACTGCCTTTTAAAACCACCCGGTTGGCCTCGCTGTTTTTACGCGCCGTTGTTAAAAAGAAACCATGGTTTTCAGCCTCACCTTTAATAATTTGCTGCATGTGTTGTGTAATATTGAACCGGTAAGTATAATCCGATCGTAAATATCCGCCGTATAGCGCTGCGCTAAAAGAATAATCCATAGGAAGAAATTCGGTGCCTTTCTCATCAAGAACAGTAAACAACAACTGCAGGGGAGGCATGTATTTATCGACTTCGGAAACAATGGTATCAACCTGAAATACCAGCTCGGCTTTGTTGATGGCCATATTGAGCGAATCTTTCCAGGATGTCAACCCATCAATATAAATTTTTGACTTCAACCCGCCGGTGGCCTGCACAAAAATGAGCGAATCTTCACCCGTATCCACATTTAGATTGGCCTCGAACGGAGTTCCGGAATAATCGTGCTCAATGGAATTAACCCGGGCGCTGAATTGGGTAATCACATAAGGATTCAGCATGGTGTCGGGTGTTTCTTCACTTTTATTCTCGTCGTTGTTGTAATAAACCACCAGCGCCGATCCCTGAAAATTGCCGGAAGAAGCTGCCTCGAGGGTAAGTATGGAACCACCGGTTTCGATCTGTGCTTCCGATTCGATATACAGCCCTTTGAAATATTCCATAAAAACATCGTTGTTAACCATCTGCAGCGAGTCGGCATTGACCAGCTTTTCTCCCAGCGAAACATCGAGGGGAATGGTAATCAACTGGTAAAATGTATCCTGTGAGGCAGAATCGAGCCTGATGACCGGGGTGTAGTCAGTCTCACCAAGCAACTTGCTATATGCCATTCCTTTCAGATCGACATATTGGTAATAATTCTGGTCAATATCCAGATCCGATTCCAGTTCATATACCCTAAACCGTTGCGGCGTAACAGTGTCGCCATACATCAACCGGTAATACAAAAAAAGTTTTACCGAATCAACCACAGGATTTGTCCCATATTCGGGATAACCCTGCAACCTGAACTGTGTGGCAAAGTTGATGGTCGTTAGTCCAAAAACCGGATCATAAAAACTACCCAGCAGGCTTTTTGCGGGTTCGTCGGTACGAATGGAATCTTCACGGTACGTAAATGAGGATATGCTGTTTCGTTCCACCAGGTTTTTTACCTCGATTAAATCGGTTGAAGGCAAAAGTTCCATCCCCAATTCGCCGGGTTCGTTACATCCGGTAAATATGAAAGTAAAAACGATAACCAGGGCGGATAAGTGGTACTTTAAAGTTATTCCTTGTTTCACTGAATTTCTGTTTTAAAATTGTTCTTCAATTGGCTGAAAAATAATACAAACGTATAAAAAAACAATAAGGGAGCTGAGCGATTGATTGCAAATTTGATCTTTTTACGATTAAATTTGATCTTTTAACAACTACCATACTTTTTCGTAAAAATCGTCGTAAGCATCGATGTAGGTTTCTTTGGGCTGATGACCAAGAAAAAGTTTCCCGGAGGTCTTGATGTGCTTTTCCACATTGGGATTAATCTGTTGAGTGCCCTGAATAATGGCGTCGGAATAATCAATGGCCATTTTGCTCACATTTTCGTAGGTAGGATTTTCAAGCATGGTAACATCTTCGGGTACCATGCCATCGAGCAATACTTTATTTTTTATTTCCGTATTCAACGTTTTTTTAAAATCATCGTTGTAAACCGAATAAACCACCTTCGACTGGCCAAAAAGCGGATCGTTGTAGTAATATTTTTTTATGAAAAGCGGTACCAGGGCGGTCATCCAGCCATGACAATGAATGATATCGGGCGCCCAGCGCAACTTAATCACTGTTTCGAGCACACCCCTTGCAAAAAACAGGGCGCGTTCGTCGTTGTCGGCAAATTCCTCGCCTTTCGAGTTGGCAACCACCTGTTTCCGGTGAAAATAGTCTTCGTTATCGATAAAATAAACCTGCATGCGTGCTGCCTGAATGGAAGCCACTTTAATAATCAACGGATGATCTGTGTCGTCGATTACCAGATTCATCCCCGAAAGACGGATAACCTCGTGGAGTTGATTTCTTCGTTCGTTTACGCACCCGTAACGCGGCATAAACGTACGAATTTCCCTGCCTTTTTCCTGCACCCCCTGGGGCAGGTAACGGGCAATCTCCGACATTTCACTCTCGGGTAAATAAGGGGTGATTTCCTGCGAAATATAAAGGATCTTTTTCTTTTCCATTGACCTGTAAGCGCGGTTTATAACAGGGTGCAAAGTTAATAAAAATATCGTGATATTCAACTTTATTCATTTCCATTGTGTTAAGGCACAAATGTTAATTGCTGGTTATATGAAACGTAAGAATATTATTTATTTACTTTGCAAAGTGAATTGATGAAGCAACAATGCTGGTAAAAACAAAGAAAGAACTTCAGGAACAGTTAAGCGCGCTTCGCAGCAAAGGAAGCGTTGGGCTTGTGCCAACCATGGGAGCACTGCACCAGGGGCACATATCGCTGGTTGAACGGGCAGTTAATGAGAATGCGGTGGTTGTGGTCAGTATTTTTGTAAACCCAACCCAGTTTAACGACCCGGGCGACCTGAAACGCTATCCGCGAAACCTGGAAGCCGATTTGAAAATGCTGGAACCAACAGGTTGCCACCTTGTTTTTGCTCCCGAAGCCGAAGAAGTATATCCCGAGCCGGACACCCGAAAATTCAACTTTGGAAGCCTTGATCAGGTGATGGAGGGAAAACACCGACCCGGCCATTTTAACGGAGTGGCACAGGTGGTTAGCAGGCTTTTTGAAATGGTAATGCCCGACAAGGCTTATTTCGGGTTGAAAGATTTTCAGCAACTGGCAGTGATAAAAAAACTGGTGAAAATGATGAACCTGCCGGTTGAAATTGTGCCCTGTCCCATTGTACGTGAAAAATCGGGACTGGCCATGAGCTCGCGAAATGAATTACTTTCGCCGGAAGAGCGAAAAAATGCAGCTCTTATTTACCAGAAACTCAGCAATGCACAGGAACTAAAAGCAAAAAAAACCGTACAAGAGCTCAAAAATCATGTTATTGAAAACATCAACAAAAATCCGTTTTTAAACGTTGAATATTTTGAAATAGTTGATGATGAAAACCTTATGCCCGTTGAAAGCTGGAATGACAAAGGGGTGAAGGTAGGCTGCATTGCAGTGCATTGCGGCAAAGTACGATTAATTGACAATATAGTATTGAATTGAAAACAGATGCCATGCAAATTGAAATTTGTAAATCGAAAATCCATAAAGTAACCGTTACCGAAGCCAACCTGCAATATGTGGGTAGCATTACCATCGACGAAGACCTGATGGACGCCGCCAATTTAATTGAAAACGAGAAAGTTCAGGTAGTAAACATTAATAATGGCGAACGGCTTGAAACCTACATCATAAAAGGCGAGCGGGGTTCGGGTACAATTTGCCTTAACGGACCGGCTGCCCGCAAGGCTGCCGTGGGCGATGTGGTTATCATTATTTCTTACGCCCTGATGGATTTTGAGGAAGCCAAATCGTTTAAACCAGCCATCATTTTCCCCGACGTGGAAACCAACCGGCTGGTTTAGGCTAAACAAACTTTTCTCTTTTTTGCAGATTGTAAAGCCCGTAAAGGATAAAAACAATCATACTAACCCCCAAAAAAATCCGGTTTTTGGCAATTAACCCATGCCAGATTATTTCGTTGAAATTGTTGGGAATCTGAAAAGGATTTAAAAATACATTCCACTGGGTGCGTTGCACGGCATCCTGCAAAATCAGCAGTGCAACTCCAATTAAGACCATAATTACAGCAGTTCCGTTTCCATTTTTAATTACCGTGGAAAACATAAAAGCCATGGAACCCATAAAAACAATGGGGTACATGAGCTGATAAGACATTTCCAGAATATTGACCCGGTAAAGCAACACAGAGGCGGCGCCTGTAAACAGAATGATGATGAGAAAGATGAGTACGTAAATCATCAGCAATCGCACCAGCCATACCTTGTACCGGTAATTGGGAATACCAAACAATATCTCGAGCATACGGGCATCGTCGTCGCTCTGTATGCCAAACACCGAAGGATAGAAAATAAGCAGGATGCCCGGGAAAATGAGCAGGCCATAAACCGTTCCTTCCGTAATTCCCTGGCCGTTCCAAACCGTTTGAATGGCAAAAAACATGAAAAACACAAATGCGGCCAGCATAAACCAGATAAACCGGCCCGAAAAAATGATTTTCATGTTATACCTGATCATGGTTGTCAGGTTGATAAACCTGTTTTTTATATCGTAATTTCGTTTCATTTCCTTAAACGTTTTTAACAAAGTCTTTCAACAAGCACAAATAAGCATCCTCCAGGTGGGGCGAAACATTTACAGCGTCGTCGGAGGGTTTTTCTTTTGAAAGCACCCGCACCTTGATGTTTTCTCCATCGCGCATGTGGTGAATGATGAGCTGTTTGTTAGAAAAGCTGTCGAATTCTTTGGCCGGCATTGTCATTTGCCATACAAACCCTTCGCCCATCCGTACCATGTCGTTGGGTGTACCAAAATATTTCAAATCGCCCCGGTTAATTACCGCAACCTGGTTACATGAACTGGATATATCTTCGATGATGTGGGTTGAAAAAATCACAATCCGCTCGCGGCTCAGTTCCACCAGCAGGTTTCTGAAGCGGATACGCTCGCGTGGATCGAGACCGGCGGTAGGTTCATCCACCACCAAAATCCGTGGGAGGTTGAGCAGAATCTGTGCAATGCCAATACGTTGCTTCATCCCGCCTGAAAACGAACCGATTTTATCGTCTTTCCTGTCGAACATGTGCACGCTCTTCAACACATATTCCATGCGGTCATGTCGGGTTTTCACATCTTTAATCCCTTTCAGAATCGACTGATAATCGAGAAACTCCCAGGCCGACATGTTTTCATAAGTACCAAATGCCTGTGGCAGGTAACCGATTAATCCCTGTAACTCCTCGCGGTGTTTCTGGGTATCGAGCCCGTTAATCCATACCTTCCCGTAGCTTTGTTCCAGAATACCGCAAATAATGCGCATCATGGTTGATTTCCCTGCTCCGTTGGGCCCCAGCAAACCGAACATTCCGGTTTTAATCTCGAGCGATACCCCGTTGAGTGCACGGAAGGGCACTTTGCGTTTCCCGATAACCGGTATTTGCCTGACCACAGTAAAATACCACCGGCGAAGACTGCTGAAACGCCCTTCGATTCGGGCAATGTTCAGTTTCTTTTTGTGAATATATTCACCCGAGCTGTAAATCACCAGCAAAAGGAACCAGATAATTCCCACGAAAATAACCATTCCTATATTATCCCATGTCCT
>OMKS01001706.1_pt1 | contig 19281 bp, 20 predicted proteins | sample 1674721 | NCBI WGS metagenome assembly OMKS01 (sample SAMN06264996, study PRJEB25208) | sediment metagenome | isolation source: hot spring sediment | place: USA: California | collected 2014-09-02
TTCGAAATCGGGCTTAACCAAAGAATAGCCAGCAAAGGATTATTTCATTTGGAGATTCTGGTTTAGCGTCAGAGCCATGATCATAGACATCGGTCTCAAAGATTTTCATAATATCTTTTTTGACTCTTTCTCTATCATCCGGATGTATGTGTGATATCCAAAATGTGCTATCCTCCAGGAAATCCTTTGGATTATAGCCGAGTTGTTTCTTGATATTCTTGCTTATGAATGTGGCGCTCCAGTCATCTTTGACTCTTGAAGTGTATATCACCGCGGGATTATTGATAAGAAGATACTCTAGTCTATTCTTGACTTGAGCGAGCTCCACATCCGCCAGTTTACGTTCCTTAATTTCCTTCTTGAGTTGTTCCTCTATCGGTTTCAAATAGAGACCACCGAACCCCGGGGGGAATTCTACTAGGTAGTATTTCCAAATGGGTTTATAATATCTCTTGAATTAATATGAGGATTGCCGCGATTAGACCAGCTTCGGCGAACTCTCGAATGCTAGATGATTGGAAGACTCCATTTTCTCTGTGTATTTCGGAATGGGATTCCGTTTGAATCTGCCCGGAGACCGTCCTTTAAAATATGAACATTAGAGGAAAGGAATCAATTATATAGCTTCATTCCAATTTGCACTATCCGACGCTCAGATATCGAGAGCGTTGGGGTTTAGGGGGTTAGTAAAGGTATGAAAGTAATAATTGTAGGAGGCGGCGGGGCCGTTGGCTCCGTCATGGCGGACTGGTTTTCCCGCTATGACGACTATGACGAAATCGTCCTCGCCGGCTATAGAAGAGCCTCGCTGAAGAACGCACTCGACAAGATGAAGAACAAGAAGAAGGGCAAGGTCGCCATCGTCAACGCGAACAGCATCGCGGACATGAAGAAGAACTTCAAGGGGGCTGACCTGGTCGTTAATTCCACCCTTCCGAGGTTCTTCTTGAAAATCATGAAGGCGTCTCTGCAAGCCGGTGCGAACTACATGGACATGGCAACGGACCTCGCGGTGATGAACGAGCCTCCGGGGAAAGTGGTGAAGAAGGTCCCGCTAGACCTGCAGCTAGAGCAGGACAAACAGTGGAAGGACCAGGGTTTAGCCGCGATGCTTTGCTGGGGTGTAGACCCAGGAGCAGTCAATGTCTTCGCACGGTATGCATCGGACGGCATGGACAAGGTGGATTCTATCAAGGTGCGCGACGGTGACAAGAGCATCATACAAGGCTACGACGGGTTCTGTTCGATGTGGTCTCCGGACACACTGATCGAGGAGGTAGCGTATATGAACTCGCTTATATGGACGAAGGGGCGTTGGGAGAGGAAAGAGCCTCTCACTATGAGCGAGGAGTGGGAGTTTCCTCCACCCGTTGGCAAGATGAAAGTATGGCTGGTTGACCACGAGGAAACGCAATGCCTACCTAGATTCATCAACAAGGGCTGCAAGGAGATGAACTTCATGATCCACCTCGACGATGAGTTTGTCGAAGTATTGAAATCTCTGAGAAAGGTGGGTCTTGTTGACTCGAAGCCAGTCAACGCCAGAGGAGTAAAGGTCGTCCCGAGGGACGTCGTCGTCGCATGCATGCCGATGCCTACCGACCCCGAGCTGGGGAGCAAGATGAAGGGCAACAGCTGCGTGGGAGCGGCCGTCTTCGGACAGAAGGGCAATAAGAAGTTCATGCACTATCTATGGAACATTATGAGCCACGAGCAGTGCTGGAAGGATTACAAGGCTTCGGCGACTCCGACTCAGGTCGCCATACCTACGGGCATTGCCGCAGCATTGTTGGCACAGGGGAAAATCACAAAGAAGGGAGTGTTCACACCGGAGCAGCTCGATGCGAAGATGATCGTCAAAGCGTTCAATAAGTACGGCTTCAAAGTGGACCAGATGAAGAAGACTATAACTGATTGAAAACACAAACGGCCATGAGAGATTGAAGATTTCTCATGGCAATTACATTCTTATTTTTCGCAGCGACAAGAAAAAATCTCTGATCTGAAACAACCTCTGTGCAGCTGTTACTACGATTGTTCCGCTTTTTTCTCTTTGCTCCACTGAGTAAAAAAGCCGAAGGCGGCGATGCCCAAGAATACAGCTGTGAGCAAAAAAAGCACAATGCCGATCGTATCGTCCGGCATCCGGTCCCGATACCTGATCAAGCCAATCCACTGTGAGAACGAGGCGGCCGTGAGTATGATCGCGGCTATTGACATACCTCTTGATTTCTTCATTTTCTGTCCTCGTACGATAAAATGTAAAACAGGATAAATAAATATTGACGAATAATTAATTGATTGGCACTGATTTGAAAAAAGCACAATCTTGGTTACCAGTCCCATTCATCATGAATATTGGCGACCCAAAACCTATTTATCCCCTTTAGTGATTGGGCGAAGATAACCCCGGATGTGGTTGTATTGGCAGAATTCAAGGCTAACATTAGCGACCCAAAGGACGGCAATTCATATAGCGTGGCGATCGTGGGCCACCATGCTAACTCGCTGATAGGCAAGAAGATAGGCGACCAGATAGACGGCATATTCGTCGGCCTTCCAGGTTACAAGCTCAAGATCACCGGCGGGAGCGACAAGGACGGCTTCCCCATGAGAAAGGACATACCAGGACCCAAGAGGATGAGGGTGCTCATATCCAAGGGCCTGGGATTCAATCCCGAGATGGGCGGCGAGAGGCGGCGCAAGACCATGCGCGGCAACGCCGTCTCCCCGGACATTTTCCAGGTCAACCTCAGGGTGGTCAACTACGGCGCTAAGGCGATCAAGGACCTGGTCAAGAAAGAGGAGAAGAAAGAGTCATGAAGGTTCCAACTCAGCCCGAAGTGAACATCGGCCTCATCGGTCACGTGGACCATGGCAAGACCACGCTGGCGAAGGCGCTTACGGGCGAGTGGACCGACAGGCACTCAGAGGAGATCAAGCGCGGCATCTCGATCCGAGTAGGATACGCCGATACACCGATTTACCGCTGCCCTAAATGCGAGGGCGAGGAGGTCTACCGGACCTCCGAGATATGCCCCAAATGCGAGGCGCAGGGAGAGTATGTCAGATCCATATCCTTTGTAGACGCCCCCGGGCACGAGACGCTCATGGCGACCATGCTTTCCGGGGCAGCGCTCATGAACGGCGCTCTTTTGCTGATAGCAGCGAACGAGAGCTGCCCTCAGCCGCAGACCAGGGAGCATTTGATGGCGCTCGAGATAATCGGCGTCCAGAACATCATCATTGTCCAGAACAAGATCGACATCGTGACCAAGGAAGAGGCGGTCAATAACTACAACGAGATCAAGGAGTTCGTCAAGGGGACTATTGCGGAGGATGCCCCTATCATTCCGGTGTCGGCGCATCACGATGTTAACATCGACCGGCTCATTTTCACGATACAAGAGCATATTCCCTCGCCGGAGTACGACCTGACAAAACCGGCGAAGATGCATATTGCCAGGTCCTTCGACGTGAACAAGCCGGGAACATACCCAGAGGACCTCAAGGGCGGCGTGATCGGCGGCAGCCTTAACCAGGGCGAACTGAAGGTCGGCGACGAGATCGACATCCTCCCGAACGTTACTGGTGAAGGAAGGAGCGTTTCCGAGGACACGCCCATCAGGACGAAGATATCCTCGCTTCACGCCGGGGGAGAGGGTTTCGAGAGCGTGAGACCAGGTGGACTGATCGCGATCGGGACATTCCTGGATCCTTCGCTGACCAAGTCCGATTCGCTCGTCGGGAGACTTTCAGGCAAGCCCGGCAGCCTACCAGGGGTGATCAGGGAGTTCACGATGAAGACGCATCTCTTGAAGAGGGTCGTGGGCCTAACCGAGGATATCCCAGTCGAGAATGTGAAGACGAACGAGCCGCTCATGCTCAGCGCAGGCACGGCCACGACCGTCGGAATCGTCAAGAGCGGACGCGAGGAGAGCGCCGAGGTATCATTGAAGATACCCATTTGCGCGACCAAGGGGCAGAGGATTGCCATATCGAGGAGGATAGCCGGCAAGTGGAGGCTTATCGGCTACGGAATTATCGATTGAATTATCTGCGGGGGAGATGTTGTTGATCTCCGGAATCAGGGCGGTAGTCCTGGACACGAACGCGCTCATGATGCCTTTTCAGTTCGAAATCAACATCGACAGAGAGATCGAGCGACTTTTAGGAGGAGTCAGAATCGTCGTTCCCTCATGCGTGATTGACGAGCTGGATGCTCTCGACACGCCGGAAGCGAAGGGTGCCCGTCGACTAAGCAAGAAATACGAGTCCGTCGATGTCCAGGAGAAGGGAGACCGAGGGGTGCTCGAGGCCGCCAAAAGTTGCGGCGCCGCAGTAGTCACCAATGACCAAGAATTTATCGAGATACTCAGAAAGTCATCTGTGCCAGTGATAAGGATGAGGGAGTGCCAGTATCTCGAATTCGCCTAGAAAGCGTGAAATTTTTCACGAAGCTTTTTTATCCCATTGACATATAGAGGCTGTCGATGAGGAACAAGCACATCGCTACGCTGAAGCAGATTGCTCTGCTTGGCGGCGTGCACGACTACATTGCGATTTCATCGCGGGAGCTGGGTGAACTCCTGGACATCAGCCAGCAATCTGCCTCAAAGAAGATACTGGAGCTGCTTTCTCACGGGCTCATCGAGCGCGACCTCGGTGCCCGGAGGCAGAGGATCAGGCTGACGGAGAAGGGGTTCGACCTTCTTAGAAAGGAATATTCCGACTACCAGCGCATCTTCGAGATGAAGGATCACCTAGTGATAATCGGGAATGTGATCTCCGGGCTGGGCGAAGGGCAGTATTACATCAACCAGCCTGAATATCTGGACCAGTTCCAGAAGAAGCTCTGGTTCAAGCCGTATGAGGGTACCCTGAACGTGAAGATCGCTGAGCAGGAGCTGCCGAAGCTGGACATCCTGCAGAAGGCGGAGGGGATCATGATAAAGGGCTTCGAAAAGGAGGGCCGGACCTTCGGGGACGTGAAGGCGTTCCTCGCGAAGATCCACAACATGGAGTGCGCAGTCGTCATGCCCAGCAGATCGCACTATACGAACGTCATCGAGATCACCTGCAAGTACCACCTCAGAAGGACGCTCGGAATAAGGGACGGCGACCAGGTGGAAGTCATCGTATCCCTCTCGAGCTGAACGAAATTACCATTTTTTCTCTATGTACTGGATGGCCGATTCGAATATCGCCCATCCGTCACCGAATTCGTTCGGCCCACCCCGCCTGGTCCACTCCGGGGACAGGAAGTTGAAGAACGCCCTCTCTGGGTGGGGCATCAGCCCGAGGACATTGCCGATGGAGTTGCATATCCCGGCGATTCCATCTACGGAGCCGTTCGGGCACCATGGGTAATCCGCATAGTTCCCGATCGAGTCCGTATACCTGAACACGACCATGTCCTCGTCGTCCAGCAAAGAGACGATCTTCTCCTCCTCGTCCGAGGGGAACATGAGCTTCCCCTCCGCGTGCGCCGACGGGAACATGACGACCTTCTTCTTGGGCAGCAGCGCAGTGAACAGGCACCTGCCCTCGTTCTCGTTCACGAGGTAGGTCGGCCTGCACTCGAACCGGTTGGAATCGTTCGTGCCCAGCACCGCCCTTGGCACTGGTGACATGATCTCATCGATGCCCGGAAGCAGCCCGGTCTCGACCAGCACCTGGAAGCCGTTGCAGATGCCGAGCACGGGCGAACCCCTCTCCACGAACGAGCGCAACTGGTCCTCCAGGGCGCTCTTGATTCTTGCAGCGAATATCGCCCCTGCCCGGACATAGTCTCCCGAGGAAAAACCGCCGGGTATCATGAGCATCTGGTAGTCGAGCAGATCCCTCTTCCTATTCTCCGAGGATTTTCCAGTAAGCTGCTTCAGGTGGACGATCTCGGGGGATGCTCCGAGCCGGTTGAAGCTGTCGAAGGTCTCCTGCTCGCAGTTGGTGCCCTCGATCCTCAGCACGCAGATGCGGATCTCCTCGCGCTTCATTTTTCGATCACCCCATGATCTCCCAAAGCTTCATCGACCACCGGCATTCTATCTCAGCAACCGTTTGTTCGAACAGTATCTCCTCACCGTCGTAGATCATGACCGAGCTTTCGCCGACGCTCCCGATCTTAGTCAGCTCGACCCCCGCGGGCGGTTCAAGCTTCGTCCCATGCTCGACCTCTACCAGCCATCTAGTCGGGCTCTCGGAGAACAGCTTGACATCGCTCCTCAGGCCGATATCGAAAGTCGACAGGTCTATCTCTGCCCCCATGGAGCCGCCCACGGCCATTTCGCAGAGCGCGGTCGCGATGCCACCTTCCGAGATATCGTGGCAGCTCAATATCTTGTCTTTTTCGATATTGTCAATCAGGAAATTGATCGATTGGGACAGGACTTCCAGATCTACCTCTGGCACTTTGGCCGACCGGCCGTTGTTCCTCATGAAATATTGCGTCCCGGCCATCGCGTCCTGGGTCCTGCCTATCAGGTAGATATCCGAGCCTTCGCGTTTCAGGTCCGAGGTAATGCATCGACAGATGTCTTCTACGATCCCGCATCCCAGGACGACGGGCGTGGGAAGGACCGTCCCGGTCGGAGCCTCGTTGTAGAAGCTGACATTTCCCGAGGGTATTGGCAGGTCAAGATGAGCCGCCGCCTCTCCGATCCCGCGTACTGCCTCTCTGAACATTCCCAGCACCTCGGGTTTCTCCGGGTTGCCGAAGTTGAGGCAGTCGGTGAGCGAATGCGGCCTCGCTCCAACCGACGCGAGGTTCCTGCAGACCTCGTCGATGATCATCATGCTGCCCCGGTACGGGTCAATCGCGACCGCGTAAGGGTTAGAGGAAACCGAAAGAGCGAGGCCCTTCGCCGAGTCCTCAACCGGCTTAAGTACGGCGGCGTCCCCGTGGGTGGAATGCCCTGGGAGCCCCTGGAGCGGCTTGATGACGGTGCCTCCCCGGACCTCGTGATCGTACTGTCTTATCACCCACTCCCTGCTGCATACATTGATAGAAGAGAGCATGTCCAGTATTTCGACATCGTACCTTTCAAGCTCCTCTGGATACGCCTCTTCGATATCGCTTGACACGCTATCGATGTTGCAGGGACGGCAGTATTCTGGACCAGAGGTGAGGAACTCGAGATCCATCTCGAAGACTTTAACGCCGTTAAATATCAATGTCACCGTCCTCTCCTGAATCGTATGCCCGACCTTGGTAGCGGGGACATCGTAGAGCGAGAATATCTCGAGGACCTTGTCGGCATCGTCCTCCTTAACGGAGAGCATCATCCTCTCCTGTGATTCAGAGACCCAAATTTCCCAGGGGGCAAGGCCGGACTCCTTGAGCGGGACCTTGTCGAGATCGACGATCGCACCGCAGCCTCCGGAGAGAGCAATCTCTCCGACGACGCAGCTCAGGCCGCCGCCTCCTAAGTCCTTCATTCCGCTAATCAGCCCATCCCTATTGGCCTCAAGTACAGCATGGATCAGTGGTTCCTTCATAATCGGATCGCCCAGCTGGACTGCGCCTCTAGACTCTTCGTCGCTCTTCTCGGTAAGCACGGCCGACGCGAATGTAACGCCGTGAATTCCATCGCGACCAGTCCTGCCTCCGACGAGTATTAGCGTCTCATCCGCCCCACCTACGGAGTTCTTCTTCAGCTCCTCGATCTTCGCGATTCCGACGCACCCGACATTGACGAGGCAGTTGCCGACGTATCCGTCGTCGAACCAGACTCCTCCGCTGACCGTCGGTATCCCGACCCTGTTTCCGTAGTCGCGTATACCCGCGACCACTCCTGAGAAGAGGTATTTCGGATGCTTGATGCCTACAGGTATGTTTTCGTGCTTGATCTCTAGCGGTCCGAAGAATAGGGGATCTATCAACGCAATCGGCTGTGCGCCCATGCAGAGCACATCCCTGATGATCCCGCCGATCCCAGTCGCGGCACCGCCATACGGCTCAACGGCGCTCGGGTGGTTATGACTCTCGATCCTGAGTGCGTAAGCGTGCTTGTCGTCAAAACGCATAACGCCCGCATCGCCGCGCAGCAGTACATCACGATTGTCAATCCCGGTGATGAACTCCTTAAGGAAAACCTTTGAGCTCTTGTAGCAGCAATGCTCGCTCCAAGCCTGGCCGATCGACTGCAACTCGACATCGGTAGGCAGCCTGCCCTTGCCCTCGAAATGCTCCCTTATACGCTTCATCTCGTCCAGGGAAAGGGCGATTCCGAGCTCATGCGAGAGCGACTCGAGCTGGTCGTCAGTTGCGGAAAATAGATCTATCTGGAATATCTCGAAGGGGGCGTCGATCCGCTTCAACAGGGGCTGGGACATTGTCGATATCCTCACTTGAATTCTATCGAGTACCGGTGTATGACCGGGTTGGCGAGAAGACGCCTGCACATCTCCTCAACAGCCTCTTTTTGGTCTCCAACCGATTCGCTCAGAGTTATCTCGAAAGCCTTAACGGAGCGGACTCGTTCAATTCCCGAAAAACCGAGAAGCTCCAGAGCCTTCTGAGTGTTCGCCCCTTCTGGGTCTGATACGCCTTCCTTGAGTTCGATCCTAACCTCGGCGACCACCAATATATCCCCTCTTGCTCCAAGAATGGAATGGTATTATTTACTGCTTTCTTGAAAACCAGCTGGATGCAGCTGGGGTTAATGTCGCTTGTTGTGATCGATCGCAAAAACCGGCTATTTGTGTTGCGGCTTCATCTTCCTGGCAAACACGAGATATCCGGTATGCCCAAGCATATCGAAGCTAGGCCTTATCCCCCGATCGTGTACTACCATGTCCCTTTGCAATGTCTCGATGGCTCTCACGTCGGAGAAGCCGCCCGAGACGAGGGATTTGTATACGTTCTCGACCTGGTTGGCCGTCGGAACGAACGCGCAGAAGCTACCGCCCAGCCTCAGCGAGCAAAACGCTGATTCGATGCAATCCCACGGGTTCGGAATGTCCAAAATGACCGCATCCACCTTCTCCTCGGATATACCGGCGCAGATATCCTTATGGACGATTGTCCATCGGTCGTCGAGGCCAGCACCATGGACGTTCTTGGCAGCGATCGAGGCGAATTCGTCGTTGATTTCGTAGGTCCAGACCTTGCCATCATCCCCCACAGCGGAGAGGAGGGCGATCGTGAGAGCCCCGGATCCGGCACCCCCCTCCACAACCCGCGACCCGTATCTGAGGCTACAGTGGTGAACGATAACCGCGATGTCCTTCGGGGTTATTATCTGGGCCTTCCTCTTGATCATGGACAAGATATCTCCGAGGGAGGCTGCGCACACGGTCATCTTTCTTTCGCCGACGGTCATCTCACCGCCGTTGAGCGCCTCCCTCAGCTGATCGGATCTAATGGTTCCGAGGCCGGAGACCTTGGTCATCTGGTCATCGCCGATGCGCGCCAGGTATCTCCTCCCCTTCTCATCGACGATCAGAACGACTTCATCGGCTGCCATCTGATGGGGCTATTGCGAATTGGGATTGATAACATTTACCGGGGGTGCGGCCGGTCCGCGTTGATCAGTCCCAATCCTGAACGCTCTTGGTGCCGAGCCTCAGTCCGCAACCTGGGCAGTCCATATCGGAGTAGCCTATCGCGGCTCCGCACTCAGGACAGCGGGGAAGAGAGGCCTTCTTCTCCGCATCCTTCCGTGCGGTTTTTTTCTCGGAAGAGACACCCGCCCTCATGGGAGAGTAAAGGCCGTAATACTCCACGGAGGACGGCTTCTTCAAGTAATCGGGAGCGGTATAGCTCGGTCTGTCCAGGTGCAGGATCGTATCCTCTTTGTTTGCCTTTTTTCCTCTGCTTCCGAAGCGGATCTTCAGGTGTAATTTCCCCGAGAGCAGCAGAATTATCCATACGGCTATCGCGACCAACGACAGAATAAGCCAACCAAGCAGAAACGCATTCACTCATTTCACCCGATTGCACTGCTCGATACCTGCAGTTTGTCCAATGAACGATCGGGTACTTGAATTTTGTATTTTTTCGTCGAATGCGCATGTTCGATCCCCGTGTTCATCCGCCGTTTCGCCGAGCGGCCGGATGAATCCGCTCTTCGACATGAACGTGTAAACATATCGTTCATGTCATAAGCCGATTGAGAAATATCGAGCGGTTCGCGGTAGCCAGAGATGCCGATTTTATGCGGCTGCAGCACAGGATTTGATGCTTCTATGGATATCATCATTTACATGATCTGATTGCATAGCCTAATAAAATCTTAAATAAGCGTCCAGCCGTTCATAGGCCGGAATCGAAGGGGAGAATCTATTGGCAATTGAGGAGGCAAGTGCGCTCCATTTCGCAATAAAATCCCCTGTCAATCGCGCTCCCTCGGCTAAAGGGGGGATGCGATACGAGGATGCGAGAGAAAGGTGATTCAATGAAGATGGCTCTCAAATCGGACCCGTCTAAATGTATTGGCTGTATGCTCTGTACGCTCGCCTGCTCGGCGAAGCATTTGAAGACTTTCAACCCCGAGTTCAGCAGAACGGGAGTCGTGGACAGGTATCCTGAGCCGGGAGACTACTACATCCGCCACTGTATTCAGTGCGAGGAACACCCGTGCGTGGAATCCTGCCCGGAAGAGGCGTTCTACGAGGACGAGAAGCTGGGCATCTGGATGATTGACTGGGAGCTCTGCACCGGATGCGGATCCTGCGTCGAGGTATGCCCGTACGATGGCTGCTGGCTGAGCCCGGACGACAAATCGCTCAAGTGCGACCTGTGCGGGGGCGACCCGGAGTGCGTCCAGGTATGTCCGAAGGGTGTATATGAGCTTGTGAAGGAGGACTGATCGATATGGCCGTCAGCGGTTACAACGGAAAGGTTCTGCGCGTCGATCTCGGCAAGGGCACTACCTCGGTAGAGCCGCTCAAGGAGGAGTGGGCCGAGAAGTTCATCGGCGGAAAGGGTCTGGGAGCGAGGTATCTATGGGACGAGCTGAAGCCGGGGACCGACCCGCTTTCTCCGGATAATGTTCTGATGGTCTGGACCGGCCCGCTCGGAGGGACCATGATCCCGCTCTCCGGGAGATATGTGATAATCACGAAGTCTCCAGCAACCGATACTTTCCTCGACTCCTACGTCGGGGGACACGTGGCGCACGAGCTGAAATGGTCAGGATTTGACGGCGTTATTATCAATGGCAAGTCGGACAAGCCAGTATACCTGTCAATCAAGGACGGCAAGGCCGAGCTGAGAGACGCCTCGAAGATCTGGGGCAAGGACATCGGCGAGACCCAGAAGATCATACGCGAGGAGCTCGGAGACGACAAGACGAGGGTCATCTCGATCGGCCCTGCGGGGGAGAACATGTCCAAGATAGCCTGCATCGGCTCGGATCTCTACAGACAGGCAGGAAGGGGCGGAGGCGGCGCCGTGATGGGCAGCAAGAACCTGAAGGCGATCGCCGTCAGGGGAACCCTCGGAATGAAGGTGGACAACATCGAGAAGCTCGTGGAGCAGTGCAAGAAGTACTACCAGGACGCCCTGAAGAACCCGGACAACGACTGGGCGATAACCGACGGTACGCCGCTGCTGATCGACGCGAGCAATGACGCCGGTATCCTCCCGACGAACAACTTCCAGAGCGGCGTATTCGACAAGAAGGACGGCATGAACAGCGAGGCCCTGAAGGCGAAGGTCGGGGAGAGGAGGAAGGCGTGCCTCGCCTGCGTGCTCGCCTGCGGCACATTCAGCAAGGTGCGGGACGGCCCGTTCAAGGGCGCGGCCGTCGAAGGACCCGAGTACGAGACGCTCGGGCTCTGCGGCTCCAACTGCGGCATCGACGACATCAACGCGATCGTCAAGTTCAACATCGACTGCGACTTCCTGGGAATCGATACGATATCCGCGGGCGCCACCGTGGGAATGGCCATGGAGATGTACGAGAAGGGGCTGCTCACGAAGGAGGATACGGACGGGCTCGAGCTCAAGTTCGGCAACGTCGACGCGTATGTGAAGATGCCAAAGATCATGGCGTACAGAAAGGGCAAGCTCGGAGAGCTCTTAGGCGATGGAGCGAGCGCGGCGGCGAAGAAGCTCGGCGGAGACGCCTTCAACTATGTCGTCCAGGTCAAGGGGCTGGAGTATCCGGCGTACGACCCGAGGGGCACCATCGGAATGGCCATAGCATATGCCACATCCGACCGCGGAGCGTGCCATCAGAGGGCTTGGCCGGCGGCATCCGAAGCATACGGGGACTTAGACCCGTGGACTACAGAAGGAAAGGCGGAACTGGTTGCCGGGGAGCAGCGTGACAGGGCGATCAAGTACAGCATGATCTACTGCGACTTCCTCGGGATCGGACTCGACGGCATGGCGGAGCATTACAACGCGGTGACCGGAAAGAACGCGACCCAGGAGACCTTCGAGCAGATAGGAAAGAGGGTCTGGAACCTGACCAGGGCGTTCAATGCCCGAGAGGGATTCACCTCGAAGGACGACACGCTGCCGTACAAGATCGCCAACAACCCGATGCCCGATGGAAAGACCAAGGGCAAGGTCATCCCGCAGGCGGACTTCGATAAGATCATGAAGGAATACTACGCCTGGTGGAACTGGGACGACCAGGGAAGGCCGACGAAGGAGGCGCTGAAGGCCCTCCAGCTGGATGATATCGCAGCGCAACTGAGCTACTGAGACCGATATTTTGGCCGAAACCCTTTACCCAATCGATTTTATTACGCTCATCCGGGCTTTTTCCATACATCTAGAACGCCGCTTCGGCGCCACAAGTTCGATGTCTGGATGCCCGCGACATAATCAATAAAGAATTTATATGACCTGAGCCTTCGAGCCATTAATGCCCGTAGAATCCACCAACGAGGGACAGAGAAAAATCTGGTTCTATATCTCGATCCTACTGATCATACTGGGCATCGCATTCTACTGGGGATGGGGGATCTCCTACGGCACCTGGAACCTTTTGGCGAGGGAGGGGCTCGGCGCGTATATTATAACAGTCATGCTGCTGGGTTTCGGAATAATCGGAGCGATACTCAACAGACCGAAGAAAAGCTGAGATCTTTTGGCGAAGCAGATCGCTCAGAGCTGTTTGGCAATGTATATCATCGATGCGGGTTCCTTGCCGCAGACTACGCATTTCTTGCCGTGAATCGTGTCCTTCTCTTCGATCGATGTTCCGAGGATGTTCCTGTCGGTTGCGGTCTCTATCTCCCGGCCGCACTCTTCGGACCCGCACCATCCCAGACGCACCATCTTATCGGGCAGGTCGTTCAACGAGCCGACCTCCACGATGTTTTTCCCGAGCTCCTGCTCGGCCCTCTGAAACATCTGCTCCGATATCTTGTCGAGAATGGACGGTATCTCCTCAGCGACCTTGTCCCTCGGGATCTGGACTCTCTCAGAGGTATCCCTTCTCGCGGCGGTCACGACGCCCTTTTCGATGTCCCTGGGTCCGAGTTCCAAACGCAGCGGAACACCCCTGAGCTCCCAGTAGTAGAACTTGTTCCCCGGGCGAAGGTCACTCGAATCGATATGAGCCCTGATACCGGCTCTCGTCAGCTCCTCCATGAGCGCCTCGCTCTCCCTGTTGACGACTTCGAGAGAGCCCTTGGCGGGGATCGGCACGATGACCGCCTGGTAGGGCGCGATATCCGGGGGAAGAATTATCCCCTTGTCGTCCCCGTGGACCGCAATGATGGAGCCGACCAGCCTCTCGCTCATCCCGAACGTGGTTTGATGGACGTACTTGTGGTCGCCCTTCTCGTCCTCGTAGCGGATATCGTATGGCCGCGAGAAGTTCTCCAGATACTGGTGGATGGAGCCGATCTGGAGGCTCCTTCCCGACGGGAGCAGAATGTCTATCCCTATCGTGTAGTGCGCCCCCGGAAACTTGTCCCAATCGGTCCTCTTCAGCAGCAGATACGGCAGGCATAGGTGCCTTGAGAATCGTTCCAGTATCTCCAGGTTCTCCCGGATCTGCTCCTCCGCCCCTGCCTCGTCCGCGTGACAAGTATGCGACTCGAAGAAGTGGATCTCCCTGACCCTGATGAACGCGCGGGTCATCTTGGTCTCGTATCGGAAAACATTGACTATCTGGTATAGCTTCAGCGGCAGGTCCGCGTGCGATCTGACCCAGACGGAGAACATGGGGTACATCGCCGTCTCGCTCGTGGGCCTTAGCAGAAGCCGCACATCGAGCGGGTTGAGGCCCGCGTGCGTCACCCAAAACACCTCGGAATCGAATCCCTTGATGTGGTCCTTTTCCTTGGAGAACTCGCTCTCCGGTATGAGGAGCGGAAAGCAGACCTCCTGGTGGCCGGTCGAGTCGAGGTTCTCCCGGATGTATCCGTCGATCAGCCGCATTATCCTCCAGCCGTAGGGGGTCCAGACGTTCATCCCCTTGACCGGGTAGCGTTTGTCCGTCAGCCCGGCCAGCTCGACGATCTCGTTGTACCACTCGCTGAAGTCCTCGCCTTTTTTCATCGAAGTCACATCGCAAATCACAGCTACCATATCAATATTATGCCGTCCTCTCGATCTCCCTGGCCACCGCCGGGGCGACGCTGAACGCAGTCGTCGGGTTCTCCAGGGTGTCCGAGGATATGACGAGGTCGCAGCAGGCCGACAGCCGGTCCAATGCGTTCGAGGCGAATAGCCCGTGGGTGCAGGCGGCAATTACCCGGCTGGCTCCTAGGCGCTTCAGCTCCTCGGCGGCGTTCACGATGGTGCCTCCGGTCGAGATTATATCGTCCACGATCGCGACCCTCTTGTCCCGGACATCGAGTTCCTTGGGCTCCATCCTGACCGTGCTCCCGTCGATCCGTTCTTTGACCAGGTAGTCGCTCGGAAGACCCGTCAGCTCCCCAATCCTGTTTGCCGTGAAGATCCTCCCCTGATCCGGGGAGATAACGAAGTCGACACCGATCTCCTTAAGCTTGCGGGCGATCTCCTCCGATGCGGAGACATTGAACGCCTGGGCAGACTCGAACCATCCCAGGATGGAATCGGCGTGGATGTCAACTGTGATCAACCGGTCTGGATAGATCTCGAGCGCCCTTGCGAGCGCCCGGGCACTGACCGGCTCCCCGGGTTTGAATTTCTTGTCCTGCCTCGCGTATCCGTAGTAGGGAACCACGAGTACGAAGCTGGAATAATCGAACTCCGAGACGGCGTCGCAGAGCATGAGCGTCTCGACCAACCTCTCATCTGGGTAGGTGTTGCTGACGACGACGACGGTCTTGCCGTCGAGCTCGCTGCGGACTCGTAAATATACCTCATTGTCCGGGAACCGCTTCTGCTCGATTTCTCCGTACGTCGCACCGGTCTGCTGAGCCAGTGCTGCCGATAATTTCGAGGATGACGATCCGCTCAGGATTATCATGGCAAATTCGCTCCGATGGGGATAGCGGGTGTGCCGTTATTGACTTTTTGCACCAAGCGTTTTTCATTTGACCAAGGCGCCTGGTTCAGCCAACTGGTCGGCCGCACTTCCGGACCCTGGGTTCATATGCAGAATGTAGACTCCCACGAATGCCACAACGCCCCCCGCGGTAGCCAACAGTATATGCTCAGGAAGTATGAAGTCCGTATCCCGGATCAGGAACACTATCGTCACCTGTATGACCACCGTGAGTATACCGGTAAGAGCGAACAGGACGGACGTGATCGACGCTCCCACCCTTCTCAGTCCCAAATTATATGTCAGGAAGCCGAGCGCCGGAAAGGAGGAAATGATCAGCAGGATGATCCAATCGCTCAGCGTCGGAAAGGAAATCAGGCCGGCCGCGATGCCCATTGCCAGGAGCATCAGCCCGGAGAGCAACAGCTCGAGCGCGGAAATCGGCAGTATCGGGTACTGCCTGAGCATCTTCGTCAGAATGACGACCGAGATGCCCAAAAGAAACGAGCTCGTGATCGCCTCCAGCTCTCCAAACCCGATCCCGAGCGAGATATCCTCGGTGTTGATCAGGACGAGAACAACCCCGCCGATTATGAGAAATCCACCGGACAGCTCCCAGCGGCTGAGCTTCTCTTTGAGGAACACCGCTGACAGCAGCACGATAAATAAGACCTCGGAGGAGCCGCCGCCCAGCAATGCCTCCTTGGACGCGCCGATCCTCCCGACCGCGTCGAACCAAAGCAGCGAGCCGAGTGCGAATAGAAATCCCATGGTGAGCATCATGGTCCAGCCTTTTCTGCCGAACGATCGCGCCGAGGACATGACCGGTTTCGGCACGATCCCCATGATCACCAACCCTGCGATCACGGACGGGATCGATGATACGGCGAAGAGACCCACATCCCAAATGTTCAGAGAAGCTTCGATCGTTATCGACTCGAGCGCAACAATCAGGGCTGCGAGAATGACGACGAATATGTATTTTGTGCGGCTGTCCAAGCAGACCCTGGGGGCGTGAACGGCTGGCGCTGTAATAAATCTTTGCGGTTCGAATCCTGGGAATCATATCCGACATCATTCCGCAGATTCTATCGCGTTTTTCCCGTCCGCTGCTGGTGTGATAATATTTATTAGGCGAATCGTAGATAGAAGTAACGGATGGGATGCAATTGAACGAGTTTGTTACCGAGGCTGAGCTTTCTCAGGATCAGGGGGAGGAGGCGACGGACCTCGAGGGAGCGATCGAGCCTTTGGAGCGGCCAACGGGGCCGCACAGGAGGAGTTCTGAGGAGAGGAAAGCTACGGCATCACCACCGGGGCTCCAGGAGGTCGGCATCATATACGGCAATGTCGGCACTTCATCTTTCAATATCATGCTCACAGGCCCTGTGGATAAGCTCGAATATATACAGACCGAGCACGAGCAGAACGGGTGGATTCTGGGGCAGATTATGGAGATCGAGAGGAAGACCGACCTGTCTCTGGAACGCGTGCCGGAGCTGAAGAAGGGCACTCACATCGATATCGAGGAGAAGGAGATCGCACAGGTCAACCTGATAGGGTACCGGGACGACAGGAACCTGCTACAGAGCCCAAAGACCCCCCTGAAGGCCGGGAGCATCGTGTACAAGGCCTCGGAGGAGCTGATCAAGAGCATCATAGGACTCGAGGAGCACACGGACACCGGTGCGTACATCGGGCTGCTGCTCGGACACGAGATAAGGATCGAGCTGGACATCAACCTGCTCGTCCAGAAGCATGTGAGCATCCTGGCCAAGACGGGCGCCGGAAAATCGTACTGCAGCGGCGCCCTGGTCGAGGAGCTCATGAAGCACAATGTCACGACCGTCATAATAGACTCGCACGGAGAGTACAGAACGCTCGGAGTCAAGGGTAAACTGGCCAAGGGCGGCAGGGACTTCGATGTCACGCCCAGAGGATACGGGGACAAGATAATCGAGTTCGCGTGCGACACGACCCTCAACAGGGGGGCGCATGCGCTCAGGTTCACACTGGCCGGGCTGGACGCGAGGGACATCCTCTCCCTGACGAGCATCAAGAACGTCAGGTCATACCTCACAATGCTCAGGAAGACTTTGGACATGCTGAGGGAGGCGAAGGAGGAGTACTCGATGAGGGACATCATCGACCTGCTCGTCGCGAGCGAGGACTCCGCAGCCGCCAGCCTGATCGCGGAGCTGGAATACCTGGACGAGACCGGCATATTCGCGGACAAGGGTACGAAGATCGACGAGCTCGTCAAGAAGGGCAGGACGACGATAATCAACCTCAAGGGCGCAGCACCGGACATCCAGGAGCTGGTCGTCAACAGGCTCACCTCCAGCCTGTTCGAGCTGAGGAAGGCGAACAAGATTCCGCCGCTCATGCTCGTGGTCGAGGAGGCGCACAACTACTGCCCCCAGCAGGGCAAATCGGCCTGTCTGAAGATACTGAGGACGATCGCATCGGAGGGAAGGAAGTTCGGGCTCGGAATGACGATCATCACCCAGAGAGCCGCAAAAGTCGACAAGAACATACTCAGCCAGTGCAACACGCAGGTGATCCTGAAGGTGACGAACCCGAACGACCTGAAGGCGATCGCCTCCTCGATCGAGGGGCTCACCCCGGGAATGGAGGACGAAATACAGCGCCTTCCGATCGGAACCGCCATAGTGACCGGCGGCGGCGTTTCCATGCCCCTGCTGGTCGAGATCAGGCCGAGGGAGACCAAGCACGGCGGTGATAGCGTCGAGATCATTCCGAGCAAGAGGATATGATCACATGCAGGCCAGGAAGGAGATCGCCGAAGACCACCTGGACCGATATATTTCGCTGACCGAGACGGCGCTGAAAAAGCTCAGGATAGCAGCTCCGGAACGCTCCTTTCTACGGAAACAGGCAGATGATTTTCTCGAGATGGCAAAGAGCTACTGCTCCGACGCCAGGGGTTTCCGGGAGAAGGGGGACTTCGTCAACGCGTTTGCGTGCATAAACTACGCCCATGGCTGGCTCGATTGCGGCGCGAGGATCGGCCTGTTCGATGTGGAAGGGGACGACAGGCTGTTCACCCTGTACAAGTGAAAGTCAAGGCACTATCCTCGGACCCTTTCTGTCGATGGCGCATCTGAATGTCGGTCCGAACGGCGACAGCGCGTCCTCTATCTTCTCGATGTCCCCTGCCGAGAAGACCGCGTTTCCGAGCATTACCATGCTGGCCATGCCGTACTGGTCCGCGGCAGCGACCGCCCTGAGCACTTCGATGGAGAATAGCTCCGCCTCCTCCACGAACTCCAGGCCGAGGGCGAACATGCAGTCCAAGGTCGGGTCTTCGTAAAACGCCTCCATACAGACTTTTCCGGCAGCCGATATCTTCTCCCGGTGCTTCCGATCCGTTAAAAACTCGCTCGTGGATATCGGATCACCTATCACGCCGAGGACCAGCTCCGCGCCGATGTCAAGGGCCTCGACCGCGCCTTTCGGCGGAAGGCCGGGCTCCCGCCTGACCTCGAAGCCGCCGGCGAATATTCCCGCAACGTCTCCCAGGCCAGTGCCGTTCCTGACCTCCGCGACATGGCAGGCCTCGAAAGCCTTCTGACGCGGGATATCCATGATCTCGCACAGGGCGATTGCGGCTGAAAGCGCTCCGGAAGCGCTCATTCCGAACCCCTGTCCCACGGGCAGATCGGATGTGGTTCTCACCGCGACCTTGCACTTTTGGTTACTAATTAGATATTTAATTGCATCAAAGGTGACGGGGTAGTCACCACTTTCACCATCGACCTCGATGGAAATATCGAGATCATCGCTCTTTTCGAACTCCACCTCGGATGTGGAGCCCAGCGAGATCGACATCCCGACTCCCCGGGAGCCTACCTCGAGCGGGTCCTCCGCCTGTCTC
>OMKS01001708.1_pt1 | contig 19270 bp, 21 predicted proteins | sample 1674721 | NCBI WGS metagenome assembly OMKS01 (sample SAMN06264996, study PRJEB25208) | sediment metagenome | isolation source: hot spring sediment | place: USA: California | collected 2014-09-02
CGGCATACGAGATCTAGTACGGTCTCGTGGGCTCGGAGATGTGTATAAGAGACAGGCGGCCGGCCTGCGCGGGGAAAAAGGCGGCGGGGACGACTTCTACCCGGCGTTCCTGGACGGGGTCAAACAGGGCACCGGCCTCAAGGGCAAGAAGCTCTTCTTTCCCCTGAGGGCCATGCTTACCGGCTCCCTCAAGGGCCCCGAGCTGGACCTGGCAGCACCGCTCATCGGCCGCGAAAAGTGCGCGCGCAGAGCGCTCCTCTGCCGCGACCGTTACGTCAAACCGTGACCGGGCGTGTCTCCGGGCACCAGAGACACGACGGCATACTATAAAAGGGTTATTTCCATGACATGCGCCATGCCTCCACTCAAGAAAAGATTTCTTTCCGTACCGCTGGCTGTCCTGGTGCTCGCCTTCAGCGCGGCGGCCTGCGCCAAAACCCCCGGTGCCGTTCCCGCGGGGTCCTGGACATACGATCTGCTGGTGAACGGCGCTTCCGTCGGCGAAGCGGTGCTCTCCAACAAAAAAGAGGACGGCCGTTACATCATGGTTTCTGAACTGAAAATGGGGACCGGCGACACCGTCAACATCTCGCGCCAGACCCTGACCGAGACCCTGGACTTCAAGCCAGTCAGGCTGGAAACCAGAAACATCATCATTACCGGCGCGAAGCGGCAGGAAATCGACACCGTCGCCCTTTTTCGGGGCAGGGAAGTGGAAATTACAATGGGCGGGCACCGCACCGTCATCACCCTGAAAGACGACTTCGTGCTGGACGGCAATTACTTTCTCTCCGAGTTTATCCGGAACGGGTTCCGCGAGGGAACGGAGATAAAAGGGCGCATCTATGACCCCTCCATAGAGCTGGAGACCCCCATCGCCGTCACCGCCCGGGTGGTGGGATGGGAAACCGTCGAGGTGGCCGGGAAAAAACAAAAGCTCCTTCATATCGTCCAGTCCCTGGAACAGGTCAAAAGCGCCGACAGTTACATGGATGAGGACGGGGTGATGGTGAAGGCCCTCATTCAGATGCTTAACCTCAACATTGAACTGGTGCGCAAATAGGGCCGGCCCTGAAGCCCTTTCAAAACATCGCGGCCCTTTTCGCCCTGACGGCGGCGCTCCTCCCGGCCGGCCGGGCGGGGGCGCTGGACCCGTCCCACTATACGGTCACGCTGGAGGGCCGGTGCCGTCCCGGCGCCGACGGCGCCACCCTGACGCTGCGGGTATATTCTTCCGACCCGAATTTCACCCTTCCGGACACGCCGTTTCAAAAAGTCATTAAAGAACCGCGGGAAAAAACCGGGGCTGCGGTCTTCGTCAGGGCCGGGTCGCCGGGCAGTGCGGGGCCGCCGGGAAAAGCCCTCACTGAAAACACCCGGTTCCTGGACCTTGAAGACCCTTCGATAAGCGAAACGGCGCGGCGGCTTTCCCGGGGAAAAGAGCACGTCGAGGCGGTGGAACGGTTCGTCCACGGCCATATAAGCGAGAAGACCTTCGGCATACCCCTGATCCCGGCGCCGGCGGTTTACCGCGGCAGGGCCGGTGACTGCACGGAGCACACGGTGTTGGCAGTCGCGCTGCTTCGACGCATGGGCATACCGGCCCGGGCGGTGGTGGGAATGATTTACAGCGAAGAGTTCGAAGGAATGCGCGACGTGTATGTTTTTCACATGTGGGCCGAGGCCTTCCACCGGGGGCAATGGGTCCTGGTGGACGCCACCCGCCCCGGCGCGAAACAGCCCTCGCGGTATATCGCCTTCACCTATCACAACTTGAAATCTGAAGCGCCCCTCGCCTATCTCGGGGCCCTTTCGGCACTGAAAAATCTCAGGGTAACATGCCCCTGACCGACAGCGCCGTACAGGGTCCACGCCGTCAGGCCCCGCGCGACCGCCCGGCAACCCTGGCGATGAGCCTTCTCAATACGTTGATTTCCTCCACCCCCATGGCCGCGCAGGAAGCCAGATACACGGCCCCGCCCGCCGCGACGATGACCCCCAGGAAACAGAGGCGTTTAAGGAAAGGGGCCCCCAGCCAGTCCACCATGCCCGCAATACACCAGACGGCGGCCCCCATAATGAGGGACGACAGGACCATCTTCACCAGGGGCCCCATGATGCCGCCTTCCACGGCCGCGCCGATCTTTTTTTTGAGGACCACATAAAGTATGCCCACTTGGGCGAAGACGGCGATGGAATTGGCCAGGGAAAGCCCGGCGTGTTTGAGTTCCGTGCGCATAAGCACATATCCCAGGCTGATATTCAGCACGAACGAAAGGGCCGAGGTCATCACCGGGGTCCTGGTGTCTTTCAGGGAATAAAACGTGGGCGTGGTGATCCTCAGCACGGCCAGGGGCGCGATGCCGATGCCGGCGTAGAACAGGGCCCGGTATGTGAGCTCGGCGTCCCGCGGCGTGTATGCCCCCCGGAGGAAGAGCACCGATATGACCGGCAGGCCCACTACCATAAGGGCGACGGCCGCCGGTACTGCCAGAAACAGCGCCGCCTTCACCGACTGCCGGTACAGGCGCTTAAGCCGGTCCATGTCGTCCAGGGCGCTCATCCTGGACATCTCGGGCAGTATCACGTTGCCGATCGACACGATGAAGATGCCCAGCACCAGCTCCGTCAGCCGGTCTGAATAATAAAGGTACGATATGCTCCCGGACGGCAGCATGGACGCCAGCACCGTGCTCATGAATATGTTGATCTGGTAGACCGCGATGCCGAACAGCGCCGGGGTGATAAGCCTGAATATGCGCCGGATGCCGGGATGGTTGAAATCCAGCGAGACCTTCATGCGAAAGCCGGCCCTGACCATGTAGGGCACCTGTAGCGCCACCTGTAGAACGCCACCCACGATGACGCCCAGGGCCAGGCCGTACAGCGGTTCCGCGAAAAAACCCCTGAGCAATACCGCCCCCGCGATAAAACCCACGTTAAGGAGGGCCGGCGACACCGCCGGCGCGAAAAAATACCCGTGCGAGTTGAGCACCCCCATGGCGAAGGCCACCACCCCCACCAGGAAAAGATACGGGAACATGACGCGGTTGAGGCCCACGGTGAGAGAAATCACAGACTGGTCGTTGAACCCATAGGCGAAAAGCCCGACGATCTGCGGCGAGAAAACCACCCCCAGGCCCACCAGCAGGGTCAGCACCGCCAGCAGTATGCTCAGGGTCTTCTGGGCCAGGGCGAGCGCCTCCCGGTCGCCCTGTCGCACCAGGTACTCGGTATAGACGGGAATGAACGAAATGGTAAGCGCCCCTTCAGCCACTAACCGCCGCAGCAGGTTCGGAATGCGGAAAGCGACGAAAAAACCGTCCAGCGCGGCCGACGCGCCGAAGTAATTTGCCACGATCATGTCCCGAAGAAAGCCCAGGACACGGCTCACCAGGGTGGATACCGCGACGATACCGGTCGACCTGATAATTGAGTTTTCCACCATGACGGTTTCAATAGTCCGCCGGGGCCGTTTCGTCAATAGATATTTCCGCGGGCCCTTCTTTCGTTTTTTAAAATCTTGACAAATGGAACCTAAGCCCCGCAGACTACCCCTGCCGGGACGACGCGGGGAAACGACGCCGGGCCCCCGCCCGCTGTCGGCAGGCCCGGCCCCGGTCTAACAAATACAGGCACAATCGACAATGAGACTCCTCAGAACAACGCTTCCGGCTTTAAGCCTGCTCTTCGCCCTGGCGGCCCCTGTCAGCGCAAGTTATTTCGCGCAGGGAAGTCGCTACTTCGTTTTCAAAAAATACGATAAGGCCCGCGAGATGTTTCTGAAAGCCGTCGAACAAAGCAACGACGGCAACGCCTATTATTTTCTGGGGGAAATCGAAAAAAACGAAGCGAACTTCGACAAGGCCCTGGAGTATTACCAGAGCGCCGTCAAGGGGCGCATACAGGGGAAGTACCTCAAACTGGCGTACTGGAACATCATCATCCTGGCCGAGCGGATAAGCGACTACGATGCCATGGTCAAAGGCTGCCGCGAACTCTACGAACGGCTGGGGGACGGCGGGGCGAAATCCAAGGTCGAATCCCTCATTAACAAACTCCTCTGGACCGACAACGAAAAGGCGAAGGCAAAATACAAAAACGGGATAAAACTGAAGAACGCCGGCAGTACGGAAGAAGCCCTCGCGGAATTCAGGGCAGCCCTGAGCGAAGATTACGGGTTCCTGGCGCCGAAGTTTGAGATAGGCCTGCTGGAGCTGAAAAACGAAAACGATACCGCCGCCCTGGGATATTTCAACGAAATCGCCGCGAAAATCCCGTTCTACGGCGAGGTCCATCTGCTCCTGGGAGACATCCACTTCAGAAGATCGAATTACCGCGAGTCCCGTCATCACCTCGAAAAGGCGCTGGAATTGGGGTTTCTTGATAAATCCACAAGGGCGATGGCGCACCTGAAAAACGCCTCGTCGGGATACAATATGCGGGACTATTCCCGGGCAAGGGAAGACGCCGCCAGGGCCCTCTCTCTGAACCCCGGTTCCCTGGAAACACTGCTGCTGTTATCGGCCATATATATAAAAGAAAACAACTATGACGGCGCCCTGTCGACCCTCAAGAAGGCGGGAGCGGTGGACCCGGGGAACGAAGAGATCGTATTCCAGATAGGGAGTATTCATTATAAAAAAAATGAACCGGCCTATATTACGCAGTTTGAGCGGCTCTACGGCCTTACCCGCTCCCAGAAGGATGAGCTGCCCTCAAAGTACCAGAAAGCCTTCGCCCTGTTGGCAAAGGCCTATTACGAAAAACACGAATACAGTAAAGCCGAAAAAATACTCGCGGAACTTCCGGACACGATGAAAGACAACGAATCAAAGATACTGCTGGCGAAAAGCCTTTACCACCAGGGGAAACTGGAGACGGCCCTGGAGCATTTTGAAAAACTGTATCTCCGTGACGATGACGACCGTCTGCTGCTGGCCCGCCTCTATGCCCGCACCGGCAGGTCCCTCAGGGCGAAGGAACTGCTGCTGAGATTTTACTCCAGCGAATCATACTGGAAGAAAATCAAAAGCGACCCCTACCTCATGAAGACGGCCGCGGAAATCGAGGCCGATAAAAAACGGGAAGCGGAGTCCCGTACTCCCGACAAACCGGTACACAGTGAACCGAAAAACTGAACACCGTTACCGTGACATCGCGTCCATCATCCCGCTTTTGCTGTTTTGCCCAGCCTTTATCGGGGTCAATGTGTTTTTAGGCGCCGCCGCGCCGGCGTTCATCGCCTATGCCGCGGCCGGCTCGTTCTTCTACGTGCTGTTCGGTCTCATGGCGTACTGCGACGACTCGCGCCTGCTTGATCCCATTCAGTCGGGGCGGACGGGGGCCCTCACCATACTCATTGTCTTTGCCGCGGTGTTTACCGGAGGGCACCCCGCGGCGGCCGCGGCCATAACCCTGGCCGGAGCGGTGGCCATGGAATTCTACGCCCACCGCCTGATCGGGGCGACCGGCAGGGAAATGGCCGCCGGGGGGGGTTTTATCAACTTAACCCTGGGGCTGGTCTTTCTCGTCTATTGGATCAAGGACCCCGCCTCCTGGGCGGACCGCCTCAACGGGGCCCTCACCGCCGTACTGCCGGCGAGCTTTCCCCATCCCGCCGCTGCCGCTGTACTCGCGGCCACCGGCGCCGCCCTCCTTTTACTGCTGGTCCGCTCCCTGCCGGAGCTGGGCTGCCTCTCACTGGGAGAGGCCTATTTCTCCCGTTCCGGGCGCTCCCACCGGTTCTGGTACGGGCTGGTGCTGGCCCTGCGGGGGCTTTTCATGGCCCTAACCTTTCTGTCCCTGGGCTGGCTGCACGGCGCGCTGCTCACTCTGCCGGGAAGGGCGGGAATTCCCCGATACGTGGCGGTCTTCAGGGCCCTGCTGCTCTGCGTTTGTTATACCCAGGGGCTGGTACTGCTGGCCGGCCGGCTCGGCATGCCGGCGGCCGTTATGACCGCCTTCGCGGTTTCCATGGGCTCCCTGATCGCGCGGTACGGGAAAAAAGGTATGCGTTATGGTTATCGTTAAAAATCTAAGCTACGGCAGTGAAGGCCGTATCCTCATCTACCCCTTCAGCCTGAGTCTCGATGACGGGAGCGTTACCGGCGTCGTGGGGAAGTCGGGCGCCGGGAAAAGCCTTATGTTAAAGCTGCTGGCAGGTGAAACGGGCGGCTATGACGGCGCCATAGAAATCAACGGGAGAGAGCTTTCGGCCATACCGGCCCGGGAAAGGCATAAGCTCCTTTCGTACAGCCGGGGCGACCTGCCCGAAAACGGGGACGAACCCGTGGAGGATTTCCTGCTCTCGGCCCGTATCGCCCACAAGAAATTTCTGCGCCCCTACGGCGGCGCCGACCTTCAGCTTACGCGGGATTACATGAAGATCTTTGAGCTCAGCGCCGTGAGGGACCGGCCGTTGAACACGCTAACGGGTTCGGCCCTGGCCAGGGCCCTGATGGCCCACGCGTTCATCGTCGACCCGGCGGTGCTCCTGCTGGACGGCGTCCCGTCCGAAATGGACCCCCGGGACCGCCGCCTGCTCGCGGGTGCCCTTTCCCGGTTCACCCTCAACGGAGACCGCTCGGTCGTGCTGGCCTCAAACGACCTCAACCTGGTTTTCCAGACAGCCGACAGCGTTCTTTTTGTCGGGGATGGAAAGGTCAGCGCTCCGATCGAGCCGGGCGCCATAGACGCCGAAACTATCAGGCGCTATTTTGACGAGGACGCGCTTATTTCACGCAACATCTACAACGGACGGCCGCAGGTTCACTTTTTCGCGGAGTAACAGCGGGCATGTTCAAGTGTAATGGCGAATCTTTAGCAGGCCTTCCTCGACGGTTTCCACGAAAATAAACAGTTCATACATGTCCATCTGTTCAATGATCTTGATGAACTCAGGTTTCATTCCCATGATAAGGACCCGCTTCCCCTTTTTTTTCGCGCTGCTGCCAAGATCGGCCAGGACATTCAGGCCGGAAGACGTGACCGACGGCACCCTGGAGAGATTGAGAATAATATTGCTCTTCTGGGTGATTTCTTCCACCACCCTTTCCAACTGCGGCCTGGTAAGGCTGGAAATGCTGCCGTGGATATGAAGCACCTTGCTGCCTTCGATTTCCTCAAGGTTGTATTTCAGGCCTTCATTAATCATAGCGCCTCGTTAATGACCCTCTCCATTAAACCCTCATCCACCGGCTGATTATACAGGGGTTTGCCGATGGACTCAAGCAGTACGCAGCGTATGGACCCGCCCACGTTCTTCTTGTCGAACTTCATGTGTTTGACAATTTCCGCTCCGTCGAGATTCAGCCCCGCGGGCGCGAGGCCGTAGGCATCGATAAGCCCGGCCGCCGTCGTCCGTTCGTCCTCCGCCATGAGGCCCATTCGCACAGACGCTTCAAGCTCGGCTTTCATCCCCAGGGCGACCGCCTCCCCGTGGGAAATCCCTTTGTAACAGAAAAATGACTCTATGGCATGGCCGACGGTGTGGCCGAAATTCAGCACCGCCCTGATTCCCGATTCGGTCTCATCCTGCGTGACAATGGATGTCTTGAATACCGCCGACCGGTAAACCAGTTCTTCTACCATCGGGAGGGCGGTAATGGAACCATAATCCCCCTTCACGAACAGATCCAGGCTCCGGCGGTCGCCGATTAGCCCGTGTTTCAGCGCTTCGGTGAGGCCGTTGCGCATTTCAGCCGGCGGGAGCGTTTTAAGGAAAAAGGTGTCTGACACCACCATGAGGGGCTGGTGAAACGCGCCGATGATGTTCTTCCCCGCCGATATATTCACCGCCACCTTGCCGCCTATACTGGAGTCCACCATGGAGAGCAGCGTGGTGGGGACCTGGACCACCGGTATTCCCCGCATGTACAGGGCCGCGCCGTAACCGGCAAAATCACCGGTCACTCCCCCTCCGACGGCGACCATGAGGGACCTCCGGGTGAAACCGTTTTCCAGCATGAAGGAAAAAAGCCCTTCGGCGTCCCGGTAGCTCTTGTGGGTTTCGCCGTCCGGCATTATATAGTAAAAGCTCGAACCGTCGCTCTCAATCAGGGGCCGCAGATAGTCCCCGTACAGCCTCCGGACGGTTTCGTTTATCACAATGCAGGTTTTATCGGGTTTGCGGTCGTTGATTTTTTTTTCGAGTGCGGCCAGTATGCCGTTCCCTATGACGATTTCATAACCCTCGCCGGGCCCCCTGAAATAAACCCGCTTCAGAGATTCATCCATTTTTTCCCCAGATATATCTTTTCATGGCCGCCGTCAGCCAGGAGTCCCTTGAGCTGTTCAGCCATGGAGGGATAAAGCACCATGGAATCAAGCTCGCCGCTTGAGAAAAAGCCGAAGTCGTGCAGGCGTTTGTCATTCCCGAGGCTAATGTCGCCCTTCGCGCAGCAGCATTTAAAACACACGTTGACGATATGCCGCCGGTCCTCCGGCGCGATGGAGTCGATAACGCAGAAAATGTCTTCCACCTCAACCGACACTCCCAGTTCTTCCATAAGTTCACGTTTCAGCGCCTCTTCCAGGGACTCACCGAAATCTACACCGCCCCCCGGGAGCAGCCAGTAGACATCCTTTTTCTTTTTGTGGGCGATCAGCAGTATTTTGCCGTCTTCAATGATGATTCCCGCGACGCGCACCCTCAGCCTTTTTAATCTGTTTAAAATCAAATCAGTCTGCCCCCCGACTGAAGCTTTTCCAGCGCCTTCGTCGCCGCGTCCATTTCCGCTTTGCGCTTACTGGAGCCCATGCCCATGGTGACATCGGCGCCCCGGACCATCAGGCGAACCGTGAATTCCTTCAGGTGGTCCGGGCCGTTCTCTTCAATTATTTCATAGACGGGGCGGTCGCGGTATTTTTTCTGCACATACTCCTGCAGGGTCGTTTTCGGGTCCCGAAAATACGAGAGGCTGTCGATCCGCTCGATGTCCTTTTTCAGCAGGGAAAGGACCAGTTTCTTGGTCGACTTCAGGCCGGAATCGAGGTACAGGGCCCCGATGACGGCCTCCAGGGTATTTGCCAGTATGGAGGGGCGCGACCTGCCGCCGCTCATCTCCTCGCCGCGGCCCATCAGGACGAAACGCCCCAGACCTATGCCGTCGGCCACCTTGTAAAGGGTCGATTCGGACACGACGGCTGATTTTATCTTGGCGAGATCACCCTCGGGGTATTTTTCGAACCGCTTGAACAGGTACTCGTTAACAACCAGGGCGAGGACTGAATCGCCCAGGTACTCCAGCCGTTCATTGTCCATCACCTCGAAGGAACCTGACTCGTTGACATAGGACCGGTGAGTGAGCGCCCGGTTAAGAATGCTTTTATTTTTGAATTTTACTTTTAGAATGCCCTGGAGATTGTTGATCTGACGATAACGAAGCTTCTTTTTATTTTCCGATTGTTTTTCGTCAGCGGACATAGGGGCTCGACCCTGGGAGTAAGAATAGTGAGGGCACGGCCTTACAGTTTTGAATTGATGTATTTCATGGCATCGCCCACGGTAATCAGCTTTTCGGCGTCCTCGTCGGGAATTTCTATGCCGAACTCTTCTTCCAGCGCCATGACGAGCTCCACCGTATCGAGCGAATCGGCCCCCAGGTCGTCGACGAAAGAGGCTTCCGGCGTAACATCCGCTTCGTCGACTCCGAGCTGGTCAACGATGATCTTTTTAATCTTACCCAAATCCACCGTCATAACGCCCCCGACCTCCTTCTCGTTATAAGCTCCCGGGACAGCCCCACCTGAATCGCGGTTATATCAAACCCGGCCACCCGATGCCGACACACCCGTCAACGGCGCTTCACTCGAACAAGTATACCCCGGACCATTACACTGTCAAGCCATAATAAAAACGCGCTCTTTACATACGCTGGAGCTGAACCACAGCGAGCCGCGGAGAAACAAGCTATTTGGTGTCCTTGATTTTTACTTTCGGCTCGACCACAAGGGTGTCCTTGTAATGGCCGCATTCAGGGCATACCCTGTGAGGCAGCGCGTAGGCGCCGCAACGGGGACAGGGCCGCAGGTTAGGAACACCTATGGCGTCATGGGACCTGCGCATTCTCGATTTGGACTTCGATTTTCTTCTTTTTGGAACAGCCACGGTTAAACTCCATTAAATAATATAGTGCGTAAACCTGACCCCGGGCGCCTCACGGTTCCGGGTTGTTGCCTGTTCAGGCAACCCGACGGAATGAAAAAAGTAGCATGTCTTTACAACCGGGTGTTACATCTGTCAAGCCCTATTTGGAAAAAGCGCTTCGCGGCGCCTGCCCGTTCAGAGTACTCAGGGTTTTTTCGCCTGGCTCAATCCGATCAGCATCAGCCGCTCCCGGGCCTTCTGGGAAAACGGGGAGCGGGGGAACTCGTTCATCACCCTGGTATAATATTCACGGGCCTTGAACTGGTCGCCCTGCTTCAGGTACAGCCTTCCCAGGTCGAAAAATATCTGGTCGGCGACAACGCTTTTACCGTACTTTTTTTCGAGTTTCTTATAGATTTCCAGCGCCTCGGCGGGCTTTTCCATGGCCTCGCAGGAACGAGCGGCCTGCTGTAAACCGAGAGGAGCGAAAAAAGACCCGGGAGACGTGCGGGCGAATTTAAGGTAATAGCCCTTCGCCTCCTCGAACATGCCCTCGTTATAATACAGGCCCCCGATAATATAATAACCGTTCCTATGCACATAACCCCACAGCGATGAGCCGACCACTTTTTCAAGTTCGTCCGCCGTTTTTTTCAGGAGGTCTTTTTTCTCCGTTTCTGAAGCGACGGCCGAGGTCTGGTAGTCATATAAAATTTTCTCGAAGACGGCCAGTTCTTTCTGCTCGCGGGATTCATAATACACAAAACCGCCCACCGCGAGAACAATCGCCGCCAGCAGGCCCGCGGCGCCGTATATAAAATAACGGCGGTGCCGCACTATGTAGTCCCTGGAGGCCATCAGGGCCCGCTCGACCACGTTTCTCCGGATTTCTATCTCCCTCTTTTCCATGGACGGTCCGCTATTCTCCCTGCTTCATTTTTATAAGATCCCCGATGGTGACTTTGCCGGGACTGTTTTCTTTGAGTATCTTTTTGAGCTCTTCCTTTTCACTGACGATATCATACTGTTTCATGCTGAGAGAAAGCCGCTTCCGGTCGACATCAACCCCCAGCACCAGGGCGTTTACCTGGTCGCCGACGCTGAACCGCTCCTCAAGATTTTCTATCTTTCTGCGGGACACCTCCGATATGTGCACCAGGCCCTCAATATCGTCTTCCAGCTTCACGAACAGGCCGAATGAGGTGACGCTGCTGATGACCCCGGAAACTCTGGAACGGGAAGGATACTTTTCTTTTACCGCCTCCCAGGGAGATTTCGTGAGCTGCTTTATCCCGCACGACACCCTCATTTCATCTTTTTTGATGTCGAGAATTTTGATTTCCACCTCGTCCCCCGCTTTATATAAACCGGCGGGGTCCTTTACGCTGTCATCCCAACTGATGTCTGACAGATGAACAAGGCCGTCTATATCTTCCTCTAACTCGACAAAAAGGCCGAAGCTCACGACTTTTTTCACCTTTTTTTTGTGGACCGACCCGACAGGGAACCGTTCGGCGAGGTTTTCCCAGGGGTTCGGAAGCAGTTGTTTGAGCCCGAAGGACATCTTTCTCTCTTCCGGCTTGATATCCAGCACCCGTACCGTAAGCTCCTGTCCTTTCTGGAAGAGATCCTTAATCGAGGCCATTTTTTTTGTCCAGGACACGTCCGACCCGTGCAGAAAGCCTTCCACGCCGTCCTCAATCTCCAGGAACACCCCCTGGCCCGCAAGGGTGACCACCCGCCCGCTGACGGTATCGCCGATGCTATATCTCTCTCCCGCTGAAAGCCACGGATCTTCGGTTAACTGCTTCAGCCCCAGCGATATTTTACCTTCTTCCCGGTTGGCGCCGAGCAATACGAAGTCCCGTTCCTCTCCGACTTTCAACAATTTCTTTTTCTTAAAGACGGTTTTCCAGGAAAAATCATTTTTATGCAGTAGCCCTTCGACCCCTCCCACGTCCACGAAGGCGCCGAATTCAACGAACTTGGTCACCTTGCCTCTGATGAGGTCGCCGGGTTTATATTTTGTTTCCATTTCGGCCCAGATTTTTTCCCTGGACTCGTCCAGGTACTCTTTTCGGGAGAGGATGACATTTCGTTTTTTCTCGTCGACGGTTTTGATTTTGAAAACAAATATCCTGCTGTTGTCATCATCCTGCCGGTACCGAACGTCCGCTGCCTGGGAAAAAGGAAGATAGGCGCCGATACCGCCGCAATCCACCGTAAGGCCCCTTCCGCTGGTGCCGGTCACTTTTCCATCCACATATTCATTGCCCTGCCGGTAGTATTCGATAAACTTCTCCCACTCCCTGACACGGTTCGCGGCCTCCACGGAGAAAATGTACATCCCGTCAACCATACGTTTGCTTATCAGCATGATGTCGATGACGTCGCCCACTTTTGGGGGCGCGGCGAACTCACCGATGCTTACCCTTCCGTCCGACTTGGCGCCGGCGTTGACATAGGCGTATTCGTCATCTATGGTTACGATTTCTCCCTTCAGCACCTTGTTCGGCTGCATCACGTCCATCGCGCTGTTGGCGATGTTTTCCATGCTGATGGAATCTTCAGTTTTATCGTTCATGTTTTCCATGCCACACATCCTGAGTCCATAATAAGTTAAGTGGATAGTTCCCTGGTCTTATGGAAGAGTGATATCGTTATGACAGATGATAGCGTTATATCCCGGGGTTACCTTGTTTCCATTGCATTCAACACCGCATTGACCAGCCAATCGACGACCTGCTTCCTGGCCATGGCGGAAGTGTCCAGATACAGGGCGTCGGGGTTTTTGACGAGACGACCGAAGGGCCGTGACTCATCCTCCCTGTCTCTCCGGATAATCTGATTTCTAATGGCGTTTCCGTCAACCGTTTTTCCCTTTTCCTCATATTCGCTTATTCTCCGCCGGGCCCTCTCATCGACCGAGGCGTCCAGGTACACTTTCAGGTCGGCGTCGGGAAACACCACCGAACCGATGTCCCTGCCGTCCATAATGACCGATTCCTCCCGGCTCCACTCTCTCAGCAGCGTGTTGACGAAGTTCCTCACGCCGGTATCGTCCGAAACGACGCCGATACTGCCGGTAATGCGCTCCGTCCTGATTTCTTCGGACACGTCCTCGCCGTTCACGAAAGTGCGGGACCCTCCGTCCGGAGTAAACCGCTGGATGATTATAAGGTCTTTGATCTTTTCGGGGAATTCTCCGCACGCGGCCATATCGGGGCACACTTTGAGCAGATACCATGTTAAAGCGCGGTAAACAGCGCCGGAATCGATATATTTTATGCCCAGTTCCAGGGCCGCTTCCCTGCAGACGGTGCTTTTCCCTGAGCCCGCCGGGCCGTCCACCGCTATGACCATTCTCCTGTTCATCAGCCTGTTTTTCCTTTTTCGGCCCGAATTTCCTGAAGCCAGGTTTTGACCTGGCCGTGGCCCGATTCGCTTTTCAGCTTTCCCGTGAACTTCGCGATTCCCGACCCGAGCAGGGCAAGGGCCTTCTCCATGTTGTCCCCGTTCGCCGTGAATATATCGGCCCACATCTCCGGCGACCCGCCGGCGATGCGGGTCATATCCCTGAAGCCGTTTCCGATAAAAGGCCGGGGGTCCTCAATCCCCTCTTCCGCGCCGTCGGCCAGCCCCACCAGGAGGCAGGCCAGCAGATGGGGAAGATGACTGGTCCTGGCGACGAAAGAGTCGTGCTTCTCGGCCGTGGTAATGACGGTCTTCGCGCCAAGGTCCCGCCAGAACCGCTCCACTTTTTCGATGTCTTCGGGATCGTTGTGTTCGTGAGGGGTTATTATTACGGAGGCGCCGCGGTAGAGGTCTTCGGAACTGTACTCGTAACCGGTTTTTTCCGAACCGGTCATGGGATGGCAGCCGATAAAACGGCCGCCCCGTTCATGGTCCCTCGCGACGTCCACGACAGGGCGCTTGACGCTGCCCACATCGATGATGAGTGTCTGGCTTTCAAGCGCGGACATGGACAGAAGAGAAACGACAATGTCGACCGAGGGGATAACCGGCGCGCAGATGATCACCAAGTCGGCACCGGCGGGAGCGATTTCGTCCACCGGAAGCACCCGGTCGGCCGTGCCGTCCCACACGGCCTTTTCAAGTTTCTCCGGGGAACGGGCGTAAACGGTGATGTCGGCCCCGCTTTCCCGCCGCCGGAGGGCGCGGCAGATCGAGCCGCCGAGGAGTCCAAGCCCGATAATGGAAATCTTTTGAAACATCAATAGATATCGCGGTCCAGGGCCTTCGCTACTTTCCCGATTTTTTCAATAAGCCCGACCAGGTTTTCGTAATCAAGCGTCTGCTGTCCGTCCGAATGGGCGTCCTCGGGGACCGGGTGCGCTTCCACCATAACGCCGTCCGCCCCGGCCGCGATATAGGCAAGGGCAGCCGAGGGCACGTAGTCCTTGATTCCCATGGCGTGGCTCGGGTCGCACACCACCGGCAGATGGCTGAGTTCCTTGATGACCGGGACCGCACCGGCGTCCAGGGTGTTGCGGGTCATGTCCTCGAAGGTCCTTATTCCCCGCGGGCAGAGGATCACCTGCTTGTTCCCCTGGGAAAGAATATACTCGGCGGACATAAGGAACTCGTTTATCGTCGCGCTCATGCCCCGCTTAAGGAGCACCGGCCTGTCGATCTTCCCGACCTCTTTCAGAAGGTTGAAATTCTGCATGTTCCTGGTGCCGATCTGTATGATGTCGACATGTTCGGCGATGTAGCCGACGTCCCGCGGGTCCATCACTTCGGTCACCAGCGGCAGGCCCGTTTCTTCCTTCGCCTTCACCATGTACTTCACCCCTTCCCGCCCGAAGCCCTGGAAGGAGTACGGGGAGGTCCGGGGCTTGTAGGCACCGGCCCGGAAGAGGGAGGCGCCGGCCTTCTTGACCATTATCGCGTGCTCAATGACTTCTTTTTCGCCCTCCACGGCGCAGGGGCCGGCGATCATCACCACCTTCGGGCCCCCTATCTCGACACCGTTCACCCTGATGACCGTTCTGCCGGCCTGTGTCTCACGGCTCACCAGCTTGAAGGGGCGAAGTATGGGCTTAACCGACTCGACGCCCGCAAGCGCCTCCAGCGGCTGCTCCCGCAGCAGGTCCTCGTCGCCGATCACCGTGATGATGGTGCGCTGGATCCCGGTGGATACATGGGGGTGCAGTTTGAGGGACTTGACCTTCTCTACTATATGGTCAATTTCTTCAGTGGTGACGTTAGGTTTAAGTACTATAAGCATGATGTGCTCCGATTGTCGTGGAATGCGGAGGATGCGGCGGCTTTAGAACGCCCTGATCAACTGTTCGCTTCCCGGGGATAAGATCCTAAAACCTTGAGGAACACGAGATCCTCTTTCATTGTTTCCATCGCTGTTTTTACGACTGTAGTATCTTTGTGCCCGATGAAGTCAATGAAAAAATTGTACTCCCACATCTTTTTCTTGTCGGGCCTGGACTCTATTTTCGTCATGTTGATGCCGTGTTCGTTAAACGGGCGCAGCAGGGAATAGAGCGCTCCAGGACGGTCTTTCACGGCGCACACGATCGATGTCTTATCGTTACCGGTCGGCGGGTTTTCGCGCTTGCCTATGACAAAAAATCTGGTATAGTTCTGCTTCGAATCCTCAATATGGGTTTTCAGCACGTTGAGATTGTGTATTTTCGCGGATGCCTCGGACGATATCGCCGCGGCCAGCTTGTCCCACGAAGCGGTCTCTGCCGCGAGAGAAGTCGAACTGACCTGGTGTATATCGACATTGGGAAGGTTCTTTCGCAGCCATTCTTTGCACTGGGCGAGCGCCTGGGGGTGGGAATAAAGTTTCTTTACCTTCTTGATATCGTCCGAAACCGAGACCAGGGCGTGGGATATCCTGAGATATTTTTCGGCTACGATTTTATTTTCCATTTCCATCAACTCATCCAGCGTGTCCGTCACGACACCTTCGGTGCTGTTTTCTATGGGCGCCACCGCGAGGTCGGCCCGGCCCATCCCCACCTCGGTAAAAACCTCATGAATGGTTTTGACGGGGACCTCGTGGATGGACTCGCCGAAAATTTCCAGCATGGCGATGTGAGCATAGGTGCCCGCCGGCCCCAGGAACGCGACCCGGGGCGGCTCCACCAGGCTGCGGGCATGGGACAGGAGTTCGTTGTAGATCTTTCTTATGAACTCTTTCGACAGCGGGCCCTGGTTCAGGCCGCTTATATAATCCAGCTCGTCGTTGCGCTCCACGACAGAAAAGCCCTGACCCGTCTCCGCCCGGTTTTTTTTCATTTCATCAATATACAGGCCGAAACGCCGTGACAGCAATTCCATGATCTGTTTGTCCATATCCCGTATGGTTTCGTTCATCGCTCTACCCCTCGGTGTCAAAAGAAAACTCTTTTATTTCAGAAAGCTTCGGCAGGTCTGAAAGTTTGTTCAGGCCGAAAAATTTTAAAAACTCGTCGGTGGTGCCGTATGAAAGAGGACGCCCGGGAAGCTCCTTTCGCCCCACCGGTTTAATCAGGTTCTTCTTCATGAGATTGGCGACCATCATGCGTGATGAAACACCCCGCAGCGCTTCTATCTCGGCAAGCACCACCGGCTGCTTATAGGCGATGATAGAGAGCGTCTCCAGCATGCCCTTGCTGAGCCCTTCCCGCCTTGCGTAACCCAGCACCCTGCGTATCCGGTCCGAATAGCGGCGGCTGGTGAGAAACTGGTAGCCGTTGGATATCTCGTACAGTTTGAACCCGCCGTCCTTTTCCTCATAATGATCGACCAGGGAATCGAGAATTATTTTCGCGTGGGTGCTCTCCACGCCGAAGTTCTTCACAAAAAAAGAAAGAGGCAGGGGTTCGTTCGAGAGAAACAGTACAGCCTCGAAAAGGCCATGGAGGTCGATTTCCTCACCGGCCGGCCCGTCCACGGTGTCATCATTCTCAACCTCCGGCTCAACCACGGCGGCGTTTGTCTCGTCCTTGCTTTTCCCGTCGCCACGGGCACGGGCCTTTTCGCCGGCGTTTTCATCTTCCGGAGCCATGGAACTCTGATTTTTCATATCCGAAGCCATGTTGAGCACACCCTGGTTCTTTATTCCCGATTAGCTGTGATATGCGTCCGGAGGCGGTATGGTCGTATCGCCGGAGCGGGATGGAGCAGAACGATCTACAGAGTAAAACGCAACAGCCTGATTTCCCCGAATACCCTGTGCTGCATAATCCTTATTTTGCCTGTTTTGGCCATTTCCAGAACGGCCAGAAATGTCGCGACCACCTCCGCCCTGCCGGGCTTTTTCCCGAAAATATCGGTGAAGGTAATCTGCTCTTTCTCCTCCAGGAGCGCCGAAATGAGCACGATTCTGTCGCTCACAAGAATTTCGTCAAACACAATTTCCTTCTGTTCGACGGGTGCCGCCGAGTCCATTACCCTGGCGAAAGCGTTTAAAAGGTCATACAGGGTGACGTCGATTAAGTTATCGTCGGGAGCCGGCTCAATCGGCGTGCTGCTCCTGGTGAAAGAGTCGACCTTGAGCTCATAAAATTCACGGAGTCTCGCCGAAGCCTGCTGAAACTTTTTATATTCCAGCAGCCGGGCGATAAGCTCGGGTGGAAGGGGAGGGACGAAATATTCGTCTGACATCTCCTCTCCCGGCAGCAGGGCTCTGGACTTGTAAAAAAGGAGTTCAGAAGCCATTAGTATAAAGTCGGACGCCACCTGCACATTGAGGCTGTCCATAAGCTTCAGGTAGGAGATATACTGTTCGGTAATTCTGGATATTGAAACTTCGGTTATTTCGATGCGGGACTGTTTGATCAGGTTCCAGAGCAGGTCGAGAGGGCCATCGAAGTTGTCAATGTGTACTATATATTTTCCAGACTCCTGGTTCGCTGTTTCGTCGTTTTCATATTCGCGCATATCGACACTGTTCCGGCCTCAGGGGAGCTAACCGACGGCAGGGCTTTCCGCTCCCGGCGCTCCGGGGTTTCCGCGTAAAATAATGGCACAGCCTGGCGTGATGATCCGGCCACTGAATTACGAAAGCGCCTTTTCAGCGGCTTTCTGAAGTCTTTCCGGGGGGAAAGGTTTTACCACAAAGTCCTTAACGCCTATTTTGATGGCTTTAGTGAGCAGGTTTTCCTGGCCGAGGGCCGTCACCATGATAATACGGGCCGAAGGGTCGAATCCCAGAATTTCTTCAGCTGCCTGCAATCCGTCCTTCTCGCGCATGGTGATATCCATGGTAACAAGGTCGGGTTTGGCTTTTTTGTAGAGTTCCACAGCCTGGTTCCCGTTTTCGGCTTCCCCGATCACCTCATGGCCCCTTGGAACCAGGGCATCCTTGACGAGGGTCCTCATGAATTTCGCGTCATCTACTATTAAGATAGTGGCCATCTTGTTTCTCCGTTTCTTGATATCTAGGATCTCATCGCCCGGTTATCTGCTATCTTTGTAATACTTTTTATCAAAGTGTTCAACAAAAAATTTTATGGTCTCGTACAAAATTATATATGCCGCTTATGCCATTAAAGGGGTACCGCTTACAAATGTTCAATGATTTTTTCAGTAATTTGATAAAGCGAAACCACGTCCCGAACGCCGCCAATTTGCACGGCAACCCTGTTCATGCCGTATACCACCGATGTTTCCTCATTCTGGGCGATAGTGTACCCCCCCCGGTTTTTCATTTTTAAAATACCTTCAGCGCCGTCCTTCCCCATCCCGGTCATAATGACACCCACGGCGTTTTCGCCGTAAACACTGGCGACTGAATCAAACAAAACGTCGATTGACGGGCGATGGCCCGACACCTTCTCTCCCTTGTATACCCGCAGAACCCTGTCGCCATCGCTGTTTTCGACCCGCATATGGGAGTGCCCCGGCGCGATATACCCACATCCCGGCAGCACCCTGTCCCCATCGCTCGCCTCTTTCACCTTCAGGGCCGAGTTCGCGTCCAGCCGCTGGGCGAAAGCGCTGGTGAAACCTTCGGGCATATGCTGGACCACCAGCACGGGCGAGGGAAATTTGTCGGGGAACTTGCTGAACACCTGTATGAGGGCTGAAGGCCCGCCCGTGGAAGTGCCGATGGCCACGACACGAACGCTGCGCTCGGGGGCGCCCTCAAGCTTTTTTTCATCCAGGCGTTTCTCTATGGCCTTTTTTCTGCCGGGTTCCTTTTCATGC
>OMKS01001710.1_pt1 | contig 19233 bp, 12 predicted proteins | sample 1674721 | NCBI WGS metagenome assembly OMKS01 (sample SAMN06264996, study PRJEB25208) | sediment metagenome | isolation source: hot spring sediment | place: USA: California | collected 2014-09-02
ATAGTAATGCCGAGGAATATAATGAGAAAAATTATCATTGGCATAGTCTTCTCCTTAAGCAAGATTAATGAGAAAATGGGTCTATGTCAAACCATAGGGGTGAGATAAAAATGCCGACAGCATTTGTTTTACGGCGCGATGCCGGTCTTCTTTTACTGCTTCTACTCCTGCTCTTTGGGCTCTCCTCCGCCCATGCTCAGTCAGGGGAAGCGACGGCGAAGCAGCAGGGAGAAAAGCTCTTTATGGAAAACAAACCCCAGGAGGCGATCCCCTTGCTTGAGACCGCCCTACGGCATGCTCCCGAGGACGTGGAACTCTATTTTTATTTGGCCACTTCTTACGAACAGCTGGGGCAGCTCGACGCGGCTCTCCAGACTTACCGGCAAGGCCTGACACATGCAGGGGCCAGAAAAGCTCAATTTTATTTTAATATGGGAAACCTGGAACAGCGAAGACGAAAGTATACGCAGGCTCTCGAATTGTACACCCAAGCGCTCCAGGTCGATCGGGATATGACCCCGGCCTACCTCAATCGGGCCAACGTCAATGTTTGGCTCCAGGAGTATGGCGAGGCCGTGGCGGACTATCGGGTCTACCTGTCTATGGAGCCTCGAAGTTCGCAGAAAGAGAATATCGAAAAGATGATCGCCCTGCTCAACGAGAAGATACTGGTCGCCGAACAGGAGCGCCGGGCCGCTGAGATAAAACAAGAAGAGGAAGAGCGTAGAAGAAAGGCTCTGCTGGAGGAGGTCTTGAACTCTCTCGAACAGTCGGGCCAAGACACGGAACGTTTTTCCTCAGGGACCGGCGAGGTGAAAGAGTACGAACAGGAGTTTGACATTGTCGACTAGGGGAGGGAGCAATGGATAGAAAATGGATACTACTGGGAGGGGGATTGCTGCTACTCACCTTGCTCGGAGGAGGCCTGTTTCTCTTTCGAGGCGCCTCGGAAAAAGCAGCGGTCGAGCAGAGCCCGATGAGCGAAGAGGAGAAAACCCGTCAGAATACCCTCCGGCTGGCCCGAGATTACCACGAAAGCGGCGAGCATCAACGCGCTCTGGATCTGCTGGATCAGTTGCTGATAAAAGAGGCCGACGATCAGGAAGCCCGTGACTTGCGGGATGAGATTATTGAAGCGCGACGGCGGGAGGAGGAGCGGAGACGCCGCGAGGCCGAAGAGTCGATGCGTGAGGAACAGTCTCAGCAGGAGGCCTTGATGGGCGCCCTGTCCAAACTCGGAGAGAACGAGCAGACGGCGGCTGAGCAGCGGGAGCTGGAGCGTCGGAGGGAGGAAGAACAACAGGCGCTGGAAGAGCAGCGACGACAGGCGGAGGAACGGCGTCGGCAGGAAGAGGCTGAACTGGCCGCTATGGCAGAGGAGGAGCGACAACGCCGCGAGGAGATCCGCAGGCTCATACAAGAGGGGATCGAAGCGATTGAGCAGGGCCAGTTCATCCAGGCCCGGGGAAGCTTCGACGAGGCTTTGAAGATGGACCCGAAGACCGCTGAAGCAATAGCCCGCAAGGGTGATTCCTACTTCCGCGAGGACAGCAGCAGTCAGAGCAACATCAGCGAAGCTATCAAGCTGGCCAACGAGGCGATCAAACTGGACGACGACCTATGGATACCTCACAATACCCTGGGGGATATATACTCATCTCAACGTCAGTGGGAGAACGCGATCGAATCGTACAAGAAAGCCGCCCGGCTGAACCCTGAAAACGCGGATCTCCTCTTCGAGTTGGGCAAAGCCCAGTACCGGATGGGCCGGTTCGACGAAGCACGTCAATCCTTTGAGGCGGCGGTTTACAACGATCCTCAGCATGTGAAGGCCTTTCTCAATTTGGGCTTCACCTACCGTCAGTTGGGAAGCAACAAATCCGCCCTGAACGCCTTCGCGCAAGCCGCCGAGATCGATACTCAAAGTGATTTAGCATATTCGCAACTATCCGTCCTCTATGCCGTGGAGGGCAAGCTGGACAGGGCCGTGGAGAGCATGGAACGAGCCGTGGAGATCGCTCCGGATAATCAATCCTATTGGAGCAACCTGGGCAACCTCTACTATCGAAGAGACAGCTACGATCGGTCCATCTCCGCTTACCGCGAGGCGCTGTCCCTGAACGGTCAAGATCCCATCACCAACTACAACCTGGCCAAGGTGCTCCTGGATCAGGGAGAGCCCGAAGAGGCGCTGGAGTACGCGGCCCGGGCGGTTCAGCTGAACTCCGACTCGGCGGACAATCTCTACATTCTCGGCAAAGCCAGCGAAGAGATCGGTAATGATGAAGCGGCGATCCAAGCCTATGAACGGGCCTTGAAGGTCAACCCGGAACATCTCTCTTCTCTCAACAATCTGGGCAACCTCTACGACGAACAAGCCCGATACGACAGCGCGCTCAAAGTGCTGTTGAGGGCTTATGAAATCGATCCCGATTCCTTGACGGTCAACAACAATCTGGGAAACGTCTACCTGCATATGAAGATGTACCAGGACAGTATAGAGCACTACCTCAAGGCCATCAAAACCAAGCGTAGCTCTCCCCGAATGCGCTACAACCTGGCTATTGCCTACATCGAGACCGAGCAGAAACAGCAAGCCCTCGAGGTACTGCGGGATTTGATCAAAATCGAGCCGAACTACTGGGACGCCTACTACAGACTCGGAGAGCTGCTTTTTTCAGAGGGCCAAGACCAGGAGGCGCGGGCTATCTTGGAGATGCTGTTAGAGAAAAATCCCGAATACCAGCGCCGCGATCGGGTCGAGCGTCTGTTGTCACGGTAGTATCGGCCGATGGGCGCTTCAGCTTCGTCCCACCGCTACAAAGAGCTCCTCGCGGCTGATGCGCAGCCAGATGGGACGCCCGTGGGGACAACGAGGTACCGGCAGCGACATCGCCTGCCGGGCCAGCTCCAGTCCCGAATAGTCGTCAAGCCTCTCTCCGTCCTTGACCGCCGCCTTGCAGGCCAGATCGGCGAAGAGCTCGCTTCGAAAGGATTCCTCACTTGAGATTTGACTCCTCAGTGCCTCCACTATGCCTTTCTCGATGCCGGAGAACTTGGCCGGCAGGTGGGTGATTTCCCATTTGCCCGGAGCCTGTCGTTGCAGATGGATGCCCATATCGTGGAAAATCTCCAGACGGTTTTTAAGTACTTCTTCTTCTTCCTCTTCGAGCTCGAAAGAAAAGGGAACCAGAAGTTTTTGCCGTACCAGCTGTCCCGAGTTGATCTGATCGAAGAGAATACGTTCGTGGGCGGCGTGCTGATCGATCAGGTAGAGTTGGTCCTCCATCGCCACCAGGAGAAAGAGATCGAAGACCTGCCCCAAATAGCGAAGCGGCGGTTCATCGGAGAAGCTCACCCCCTCATCAGCGGCTCTCTCAGATACTATGACGTCGGAAGACTGCGAATCTGGAAATTGATGCTTCTCCCGGGCGAATTGCCGCCAACTCTCCAAGTCCGGACTCTTCCGTTCTGCCGGGGATGAAGGGTAGGGAGGGGAGACTTTTCGGCTTCCACCGTCTCCGTTCACAGCGGCGGGTGAGGAATCGAAGAGCGACGAATCCTTCTCATGGTAGCCGGTAATAGAGCCCGGACGGCTGTACTTCTGGTTGAGTACAGATTTGAGGCTATGAACGACCTGGTGGTGTATCTCCGGAAGGTTTTTGATCTTTGCTTCACGTTTAGCCGGATGCACGTTGAAATCGACCATGTCCGGCTCTATCTCCAAAAAAAGAAAGGCGATCGGATAGCTGCCACCGGGCAGCAGCTCTTGATAGGCGTAGTGTACCGCCTGCATCAGAGAGTACTCTTGGATCGGACGTCGGTTTACGTACACATGGATGTGTCGACGGTCTCGGCGGTGTTGGGCGGGGGAGGAGAGTAGGGCGTGCAGTGCAAAATTACCACCGGTGCTGCGGACCTCCTGCAGAAAGTTCTGATCGATCTGGTTTTTGAATAGATCTCCCACTCTCTGGAGTAACGAACCAGATCTGAGGTAGTGCTTCATCCGTCCGTCGGTGAAATAGCGAAACTCGATCTCCGGAAATGCTAAGGCTTTCTCAAGAAAAGTCTTGCTACAGGCTGCGGTCTCCGCTCCGGGGCTCTTGAGAAATTTTTTCCTCCCGGGCATGGAGTAGAAGAGATCGGAGACGTCGACCACCGTACCCTGCGAACCACGCGAAACTTCGAGTCCGATGACCTTGCCCTCCCGGACTTCGAGACTGTGTGCCGGAGCTGCTTCGGTCTTGGAGGTGATTCTGAGCTTCGCGCAAGCGGCGATGCTGGACAGCGCCTCCCCCCGGAAACCGAGGCTCTGAAGATGGTAGAGGTCTTCGGCGGAGGAGATCTTGCTGGTAGCGTGGGGTCTGTAGCAGAGCTCCAAATCTTCCCGACTCATACCTGATCCGTTGTCGATGAGACGGATACGCTTGAGCCCGCCCTGCTCGAGATGAAGCTCCACGGAATCTGCTCCCGCGTCGATTGCGTTGTCCAGCAGCTCGCGGACCACCGAATAAGGTCGGTCGATCACTTCGCCGGCGGCGATTTTTTGTGCGACCGAGTCCCGGAGGATCTGTATCCTCCGGGATCTCTTGTCTTCGTTGTTCATAGGAGAAAGGTACTAAAAGTGGATTCTCGTTTCAATGGTGATGTTGGGAACGATTTTCGGATTGCCGTATTGATCGTACACCATCCTTCCATCTTCGGTCTGCACCGCCGTACTCACCACCGCGGCGATGTCCAGTGTGGGCGCGATGGGATACACGATCTCGCCCTTGACCGTGGTGTAGGCGTCAAACAGAGAAAGTTCATCTCCGGTCAAGGCTGGGAGGAAGTTGGTCCGCGAATACTCTATCCCGCCGTAGACCTTAATGATATCGGCCATCTCCGGCTGTAGGTACATGGAGAGGGTAAATTCGTCGTTGTAGGCCGCTGGATTGTTCAATTCGTCCAGTGAACGCCAAGGCCACATGTATCCGGCGCTGATATCGACCAAGTTAAATAGTACCGTGTGAGCGCCACCGAATATTCCCATAACCGTGGTATCGTAATCGCCGGTGACGTTGTTTTCCAGGTCCTCCAGGTAAGTCTGGGTCTCCTGAACGATGGTACCTCTGATACGTTCGTAGTTGGTACCGAAAAAGTTTGGCCGGAACATACCGTCGTAGTAGCGGAACTCCAGGTTGTAGTCGACAAACAAAAGGTTACCGAACAGACCGGTGGTAAATCCGTAGTTGCGGATACTGTCGATGAATGACTCACCGTCCGAGTCGTAGAGTACGTCCCACTCGAAGGCTCCGTCCCGTTGAGGCACCATAGCCGCAACATCGGCGAAGGGGATAATAGATATCACATCGTTCTCAAAGATAGGCAGTTCCATATCCGCACCGACGCTAAAAAACCTCATCGAGTCGAGAGCGGCAATCGCTTCGTTTTCGCTATCGGCTTGAGACAGCGGGTCGATATCGGTGATTCCCGTGAAGCCCAAAGCAAAATTGCCAATAGGCCTGAAATAATAACGGCCGCCGAAGATCTGAGGACGAGCCAGGTCGTTTACCACCGCTTCGAAACCGGACCTCTCCTTGTCCACACCAAGGTTCACTCCGACCCGTCGGACCGCGGGAAAATCCAGGTCGTTGGCGAAGTTCTTCATAATGGTCCCGTGGCCGATGGTCATATTGTGCAGGTTGCCCAGCTTGAGATAAAAGGGATCTCTCTGCTCGCCCCACTGCAGGTACTGGATTTTGAGACTTAAATCGACCAAGAGGTCTTGGGCCGCCCCCAGCGGATCCCCGCTCCAGTCCTGATCCATACCAAAGGACCATTCGTCATTGCCCTCCGGTCGGTACCACTGGCTTCGATCGAACATATCGTCCTTGTATACAAAGGGCAGGTAGAGCCCCATCTTGAGTTTGCCTATCTCGAAATTGGGCATGACCACCGCTTTGGACCAAGTGTCCCCGTCGATGGTGATGGTTCCTATTTCAAATCCGACAATTTGTCCCAAGGCGTTCAGTAGCGCGCTTTCGCGCTCCTCTTCGCTGCCTGCATCGAGGGCGCCGCCTTCAGAATCCTGGCCCGTGGCTCTAGTACTGGTATCGGTGTCGGTAGCCGCAACTACCTCCTCCTCAGCAGGCTCTTCTTCGGACTCTTCTTCTTGTTCTTCTTCGGCGACTTCCTGGCCAGGTACGGAGGCGGGGTCGAGTTCTTCAAACTGCAAATCCTCCAAGAGGTCCTGCAACTGCTCCTGGGTCAGTCGAATTGCTTCGAAAGTAGCGGCCAGGGCATCCGCGGCCATACCGCCGGTGAGGGTGAGCGACTCGTTGGTGGCGGTCTTGGTGAACTCCACGACTCCCTCGTTGACAAAGGCCTGCTCCGAAGAGCCGGGTACGGCGACGATACCGAAGTCAGTTCCCCGCACCCCGCAGACCGCCGAAGGTGTACTCACCCGGTAACGGTTCCCGATACCAGAGCGGGAGGCGATGGCTCTGAGCTTTCCCGCCGCCATAGTGAAATCGTTGGAGCTCTCCTCTGAGGTCTGGAACTGGTCGATGCTGAAAACCGTATTCCGCGAGAGCTTCACAATGGAGCCGTTGGGTTCCAGTTGGAGTTCGGCAACGGTGTTCCCCGTGCGAATGGTATCTCCCTCCTGGAGCGACATCCCGTAGGAGACCGGAAGGTTTTGGTTTTGACTATCCAGGACTTCGATCTGGGTCTCGTCCTCATAATAGGCGAGCACGGCCCGCGGAGCGGTGTCCTGCGCACTCAGGAAAACCGGTATAAGCAGCAGTATAAAAAGTATTGCTAATATTTTTCTCATTGTATCCTCCTATGCCCTACAGGCTGATTGAACTCGAGAGTTTGGCGCTGGTCTCCCAGTTTCCATCTTCCGGTCGGTAACGCAGGGTGTAGCCGAGGGTGATGACCGCGGGACCGGTTTTGTAGTTCACGTTGGCCAGAATCAGGGCGTTTTCCGGATCAATCAGCTCGTCAAACGAGGCGATGTTCCTTTTGTCGTAACTCAGATCAAAGAAGACCCCCGGCAGCAGTCCTTCGGCGACGACTAGGGTCGAGCGAAGATGGGGCAGGGTAGAGGGTTTGCTAGAATCGGGAGAGAAAGAACCGCTGAGGGTCGTGTTGAACTGTACCGCCTCACCGAGCAGCTGAAAGCCCAGCGTGCTCTGCCATCCGGCGTAGCCCTCTACGCTGTCGGTACCGCTGTAGATGCGATATTTCGACTCCCGGTAGAGATCGTAGGCGGCATCGAAGTAGAAGGGGACGAAGTTGTCGCCGATGAACAGCGAGTTGAGTCCGTAGTTGACAAACTTGAACGCCCTGCCCCCGACGCCGACCAAAACACCTTGGTTCAGCTCTTCGCCGCCCGGCTGGAAGGCCATGTCGCCGTAAAAATTGAGACTGAATAAGTCCTTGTTCAGTAGAGGCTGAATAAAGTCAAAACTAAACATGGAGACCGTATCCGGCTCCTGGTCGAAATCGGTATGAGCGTCCGCCTTGGTATCCGCGGCGAAAGTCCCGCCAATCTGAAGATTCTTGAGAATTGGAATCTCCGTGATCATCAATGGTCGAACATAGAGACGGGAGCCGATAACGTCGAAGTTGGCCAAGTTGCCCACAAAACTCTCGACGCCCAAATAGGGAAAATCAAAAAGCTGCCCGTCCACATCTAAGGCCAGACCGACCTTGCGCAGTTCCGGCAGAAAGAGGCTGTTGGAGTAGTTGGCCATCAGAAAGCCGGTCCCCAAACTGCCGTTGTCTATCGACCCGATCTTGGCGTAGAGAGGATCGCCCTTGTAACCGTAGCGAACGTAACGAAAAATCGGCAGGTAGAGATCCAGAAACGAGTTGTCGTCGTCGGGGATCCAATCCTGCTCTCGTACTTCGAAACTGCTCCCCCCCCCGTCGTCGACAAAGCGATAATTGACGGTGAAGGCCATGCCCACTCCGATCTTGCCGAAAATAAACTCGGGGTTGAGGGAGAGGCTCTGGTAGGTGACTTGATCGAAGTCCCCCGAATCGTCCTTTTCATTGAAGGTCTGAGCCCCCAGCTCGATCGTCATAGCGAAATCCGTTCCACCAGCTTCGGCTTCTTGGGCGCTTAGCGGCAGTGCCAGAAGACCAAGCAGGAGGAGAGGGATAGATTTTTGATACAGCTTTCTCATCGTTGCCTCCTTATCATACTCTCGTACTAGAATATAGTACAGAATCATGAAAATTTACAGTTTTCCGCCGTCAAAAACGGTTTTACCACATCAAGCTACCATGGAAAGCTTAGAAGCGTAATTCTATCTCCGTTCCGGTCTCAACGGCCAGCGTGTGCTGGCCGTACGTATCTATCTCCGACATCGATCTCCGTCTCTGATAGCCGATCCGGCCGAAAATTCTCACATAACCCACATCGACCAGTTGGAGCTCGCTGGTGTGGCTGAAGAAAAGAGCTTCACTGACACCCTCCTCGAATACGTCGGTATACTTTAGTTGGAGCTCCTCCCGGTGGACTAAAAGCTGCTGCTCCACTTCGAGCTGCTTGTCGAAGGGGATCGTCCAGTCAACCATTTTTTTGCTCTCCCACCGCAGGCGTGAGGAGAAATTGCTTGAGGGGTCGGGGAGCTCTCGTTCCCAGGTGCTGGACAGGCCGGCACTTCGTCTCTGATCGATGAGCAAGGAGAGGTACTGGCTGAGACTGATCTTATGTTCCTCTTCGATTCCCCCCCCATAAGGGCGGCGGGATGTGTATGTCAACTTGTGGCTGATCTCTTCGGTCCGGTACCAGTCGAAGAGAGCGTAACGGCCCAGACGTCCGAATAGGTTGAGCGCCGTCGTGGTGTAGCTGCCGTGAATATCGAGGTAGTCGAGCACGCTGTCGTAGTCACGCTCCAGACTCCTCTCCACGCCCAGGGAGAGCTTGTTGGGGCTGAAGAGGTGAATGAAATGAGAGCCGGGGTTCCGTTGATACAGCAGGTTGAAGGTGGAACCGAGATCCGCGCCGCGGCTTCCGAGGGTGTTCTGGGAAAAATCATCCTTGGTGTCGGAGTGGAAAATATCCCACAAGGGTGGGTTCAGCCAAAGCCCTTCTATCTTCGATGCCCGCAGGAAGATCCCGTGCAAGTCGTTGGCAAAGCTCCCGACGGCACCGTAGGTCTCCCGGTTGCTTCCTTCCCTGGCTAGACTGAGGCTCAGACTGGCCGATTCCGACGATCCAAGGGACAGGAGGGTCCTCAGATTGAGCTGCCACATCCCCCGAGTCTCCAGCTGGAGCGGATTCTCCCTGGGAAAGCTCTGGGCCTCGATGGCTGGGGTGAAGGAGAGACTCCAGCGGGGCTGATGGAATTCGAAGGCGATTTGGTGGTTTTGCTGTCTCGCCACTCTGCCTTCGGTGTCAAAGGGCAGGGTCAAACGGTTGACCGCGCCTAGGCGGGAGAAGAACTCCTCCTCCGGCTGAGTGTACTGGTCATTTTGAGCCAGGAACCGATCGGTCAAACGGAGCGAATAATTTTCGGACCCGGAGACCGCTGTTTCAAAATACCAGGATCGTTTGAGTTTTTGACGGCTCCAGTACAGGTCGTTTTTCAAGGTCAAACTGCCCAATCGCTCCTCTCTGAGTTGCAGGGAACTCCTCCGGGAGGCTCGCAGGTCCGCGAGCTCGTGACTTTCCCGGTAGTTGTCCTTTAAGACAACTCCTCCATCGAGCAGGGGCAGTTCAAGACTGTATCCTCCGGCGGGTAGGAAAGTTTGTTCGGCCCACCTCCCGTCATAATCGGCCTGCAGTCTAAGCCCGAGCACGGTCATACTCAAGTTATTGCTGAAGGCCAGCTGCTCACCGCCGCTTTCTTTCGTCCCTCCGCGGTAAGTTGGCTGTTGTCCGTAGACCTCCTGCTCGAAAGAGAGATCCTCTATCAGCACTCGATCCGCCCAGCTCCACAGGGGGCCATCGTATCGATAGGAGAAGAAGGTCCGGCCACCAAGGCCGAGGTTCGTTATGGGGTCGTGGAAATAGATCTCGTCTATCTCCAGCGAAGCGGCTTCTTGGAACTCCGCGGAGATAAGCATGCTGTTTACCCTTCGGGCGTGTCGATTCGGGGTGAGTCCCTGGTCCAGGCTGACCAGTAGAGCGTCGAGTTTCTGATCGTCCACGGTGATACGCCCCGCATCCTGCTCGGCGTCCAAATCCCAGGTGAGCTTTCGCCATTGTGAGGCTGTATCCGGGGGGGCGAAACTCACCGCCAGCCCCTCACCGGCGCTATTGCGCAGGGAAACCGTCATACTCAAGGGCGGCGTGCCGCCGTCTCCTCCGGTTTTTATAAAGAAAGAGATCTTGCCGTAGTCTCCCAAATTCCGCGCTGGGGTGAAGCCCTCCACCTGCCAGGTGTCGGTATCGACGGGTTCTTCCCATTCTATCTTCAGCACCCGGCTGTCGAAGCCGCCGTCTCCGTTCAAAAGCGCCGCTTCGGAGTGGGACATCAGCCCCTGGTCTTCGATACTGCCCGGGTCCAAGGGGCGGCTGTAACTCCGGACGGTGGTTCCCCGCTCGCTGGAGCCGGTGAAGGGGCTGCCCTCCAGGTCGATATCCGCCACCAGCAGGCGCCCCTCCGCCCCGGAACCAGAATCGTAGGAGATCAGAATATCGAAGGCCGTGGCCGCTTGAAGCCTCCGCCGGTCTTCCTCGTTCAGGGGGATGGTCAGGCGCTGCCACTGATCCTGATCGGGGGCGAAGCCAATGGAGGGGTCGGTCAACTCGACGACGACGGGATCGGGGAGGGGAGCTCCGGCGCCGTCGAGCACTTCATTTCCGTCTATATCTTCGCTGTTGATGCGGCTGTACTGAGGCGCCCAGCGCAGGGCCGGAGCGACGGAGAGACTTCCTCCCTCGGCCAGATCGAATGAAAATCCTTCGTCGTAGGGGGACCGTTCGGCGTCCAGCTCCTCGTCGGCGTCCAGATCTTCGGCTAAGCGACCAATGAGGAGGTGTACCTGGATATCCTCCGGCGGAACGGAGCCGTCCGTTCCCAGGGGTTTCAGCAGCAGGTTGATCGCCCGTGCGCCGGAGAGGTCCCGCTGTCCGTCACCGTCGCTCAAAGGGATTCTGCCGCCGACCCACTGCCCCGCCTCCAGCCGGTACTCCAGCACCATGGCCTCTCCGGCGGTCTCGCTGCCGGTGGCCGCGAGATAGGGGCCGACCCTCCCGCCGTCCTGGTAGGGGGAGACCTGCTCCGGCGGAGGGTCCCAAGTGTAGTGCATCAGGGAGTAGCCTCCGGTGAAGCTGTAGTTGTAGTGGTCTTTGAAGAAGAGCTTGCCCCGATTTGCATGGAGAAAGTTCAGGGACTCCGCCTCTCCGGTTTGGTACTCCGAAGCGGAGGAAGGAGCTGCCGGATAGAGGTTCTCCGGCCCCGGGACCACCGGGTAGAGCGAATCGTCCATCCCGAAGAGCCGCAGTCGGCCCGTAGTGTTGGGGTTCGATACTTCCACCCCCGCCTCAACTCGGGCCGAGAGACGCTGACCGCTGTACTCCACACTAGCCAAACCCAGCATAGCCCCCTCCGCCTCCTTCTCATCGGTGGTGTAGGCCATGGGATCGGCGTTCCAGCGCAGGCTGAAGTCCAAACCCGTCCGCCAAGGCTCGCCGGAACCGAAAGTGTTGGCCGATACCGCCAACAGGTCCCCTCCAACGGCTCTGGGATTCGAGATTCGGTAGAAAATATCGATCCTCTCCCCCTCCGCCGGGGGGAGGAAAAAATTGAGGGCGCCGGTAACGGGGTCGAAGCTGTAACTGCTTGTGGGGATACCGTTGCGTTCCACCCGAATCGAGCCGTCCAAAACGTTGGTACCCAAATTGTGGCCCGATACCGGAGTCAGATGCTGGAACAGGAGTTCGTAGCCCCTTGCCTCGGAAGCAGCAGCCTCGGGTCCGTAGAACCTCGCCGCCCCGGGGAAGCCGTAGTCCGCATCCATCAGGGGGTAACGGGCCGCGTGGTCCCTGAGCCCGGCTCCAACTGGGCTGATCCGCCATTCCTCCGGCGCCTTCGTCTCGGCCAGGGGCAGACGCTGCCCCTGGGTGCCGTTTGTATCCACCAGTTCGACGGCGGTCTCCCGTCCATCACCGGAGACACGGTAGACGCTCCGTAACTCGAAGGGGCTCCACCGCCCCGGGCTGTACAGCAGCAGCGACTGCCGGCCCTCTATCTCCCGCTCCAGCGCTGACAGGTCCAGACCCATATAGTCGGTCACGCCGAAGTCAAAATCGATCGGCTCAGCCTCCAGATCAAGTTCGGTACCGCTGAGACTGAGGCCGCAGAGGGCGCCCGGGCCAAGCTCCGGGTCGCCCACCGGGGAGCCGTTCTTGGAGTAGGAGACTACCAGATCACCGTAGACCGGCCGGCGCAGCAGGACCAAGCCCTCGGCGGCGGAGACCACCACCTCGGAGTCGTCAAGGCGACGGTAGCGGCGGCCATCAAGACCCTGGTATATCCCCTGGTCATCCTCCAGGTAGACCCGTAGAGCCTCCACCCCTTCGTCGGGCAGTACAAAAAAACGGCCCCGTATGTAGTCCTCCGGGGCGATTCTCTCTTCCACCAGGAGTTTGGAGCCGAGGAAGTGCAGCTCTTCGGTGTCGGCGGGGTCGTAACGCAGAGCCAGATGATGTTCGCCGTACTCGCTCTTCATTCGACCGTAGGTGCCGAGGGAGGCGCGGGAGGCTTCGGGCAGACTGAGCGAACCCAGTTCGCCCCGGCCGATATCCGTATTGCCGATGCGTAGCTCTTGGAGCAGATCATCCTCTTCCCCGAAGTAGCCGAAGAGGAAGGTCTCCAGGGTCTGTTCGGAGCTGATCTGGGTCTCGAAAAAGTATTGGTCGTCGTACCACAGGGAGAGAGTCAGCTCCGGGGTCTGCTCGAAGAGCAAGCCGCTGCTGAAATCCTCCACACCGGCGGCCTGTACTCCCTCTACATCCGCCCCCCAGCTGAACCCGAAACCGGCGGCCAGGCGGGCGGTCCAGCTGCCTTCGATAAAAAAGTCGACTTTCGCGTCCAACAGATCCGCTTCGAACAGAGCAGTGGGCGCCTCCTCCCGCGGGAGAGGCAGATCTTGGGCCTCAAGGGCGAGGGGGAAAGAGAGGCCGAGCAGCAGCAGGGCGATAGACGTTGATCTTCTTCTCGATGCCATCGTATAATTATTTTATACACGTTCGATTGTGTAAATCATCTTTTTGATAAAAGTTCCATATACCGTGGAACGGCAAGCGAAACGAAGGGGGTTAGATTTTCCCATGGTGGTGAGCTTAGTACAGTTTATTATACACCTCCCCGACGCCGACACCCTGAAGGAAAAACGGCGGGTGGTGCAGTCGATCAAACGGAAGATTACCGTCAAGTTCAAAATTTCCGCCGCCGAGGTGGACCTACACGGCTCCTACACCTATTCCCAGATAGGCGCCGCGCTGGTCAGCAACTCGAAAAAACACGGAGATCAGGTGATTCAGAAGCTGATCGCCTTCGTAGAAGACGAGATTCCCGGAAGGGTACAGGACGTACAGACGCACACCGAGTTCTACTGAACCGCCGGAATTATTATTCGTTTATCTCCATGGGTTGGTCTTCCGGAAAGAGGTAGAGATCACCGACCTTGTAGGTGTTGTTGATTGAAAAACTCCGGACCACCTGACGCTCCGCGGTCAACTCCAACTCGAAATAGTGGTGGATAGGGGTGAACTCTTCGGCTCTGGTGCATATCTCCAAGGAAAACTTCTTTCGCTGCCCCGTCTGCTTTGCCTTCACCGGGCGGGGAAGAAAGGTGAAATGGCCGCGGGTGCTCTCCACCAGGTAGTAGGGGTTTTGCCAGGTGTAATCCATCATAGTCACCGGTTCACCGTTTTCCATCAGACCAACGTGGATATCCTTGATCGGTTCGAAGGTCTGTCCGTGGAGAATTCGACCGATGAGGGCGGGGAAATTGTAGACCGGACCGGTACTGATCTGGTCGTTGTACTCCTCCTCCGCCGGAGCGTAGTCGTAGTAGGGGCGGCGGCGGTGTTCGATCTTTCGTATACCGTCGTTGATCAGCGCCACCACATCGGCGGTCTTCTGTAGTTGATTCTGGTATTGGCTCTGATAATGGGCCAAGCCTCGGCCGGAGATTATGTATTCAGGTTTGATTCTATTCAGCACATAGCAGGCTACGTCTAAACGACACTGGTAGCAATCGGCCAGAGAGAAACCGCTTTTCTTTTTCTCTTCAAAAACTTCGTCTACCATTTGGTGCACAAAGTCTTCCATCACATTGTGTATTTCCATTGCCGCTCCTTATCGCTGTATCTAATCGCTCTCTTTCAAGCTGAGGGTCTCCTTCACTTCCATCGCGCACTGGGTGAAATCCTCGAGGGTATCCCGAAGGCTGCTGTAATTCAGGCCGCTGAAGTAGACTTTGCTGAAAATGGAAAGGCTCACCGCGTTTTCATCGGAGTAGGTGTTTAGATAGCAGCCGTATTCAAAGCAAGTTTCGACGATCTCCCCCATTCTCTGCTGCAAAAAGAAGGCCAGCTGGGGGCTGAAGGTAAGATTGTAGGCGACTTCGAGAAAGCGGTTCTCCTGCTCGATGAAAAACATGCCCTGTACACCTTCGGTACTGAGAAAGGCGGAGCTGAAGCTCTCGTCGAGTCTCTCCTCGTCGAAGAGCTCGTAACCCAGCTCCTGGAGGAGTACTTGAACCCGTCGAATTCTTTCTTTCATTACCTTGGAGTATTTCATTGCGTCATCCTTATTCATCACAATACGAGACTGAAGGCGATCTTGCAAGCCATTTCAGCGCTTCTTTTGCATATCTTGATCGAAATTGAGAGCCTTGTACACATGTTCGCGGGTCAGATGGTCGATATGGGAGAGACTTGAGACAATCGGTTTCAGCTGGGCGCGAATATTGCTCTGGTCGTAGGGGCAGGGCGGTTTGACCACCGGAATGTCTACCCTTTCGGCTACGTGCCGTATTACCGACTCGCGGACCTCGCACATCGGTCGAATCACCTGGAGCTTGCCCGAGAAGAAATCCTGCACCGGACGCATGGAGCTGAATTCCCCTCGAAAACAGAGGTTGATCAGAGTGGTCTCCACGATATCGTCCAGGTGGTGCCCCATGGCGATGAGCCGGTAGCCGTGGTCCCGGGCGTACTCAAAGAGGATTCGCCTTCGGTTGCGCGAACAGAGATAGCAGTTGAACTCGCCGTTGAATGTCTGGGAGAACATCGTCGCCTGGGTGCTCTCGAAGGGAATCTTCAGCTCGGAGTAGAAGCTACGGAGCCTGTCGATCTGCTCCTCACCGAGGGGGTGCTCCTTCCAGTCGATGTGCAGGGCCCGCAGTTCGTAGTCGATGGGCAGCCAGCGCTTTCTCAAGGCCAGGGCCAGCGAGAGGGCTAGAGAATCCTTGCCCCCCGAGACCGCCAATAGGACCCGATCCCCCTCTTTGATCATTTCGTAGCGGTTGATACCCCGGCCGGTTTTTTTTACAAAACGACGGAGCCAAGGGGGGATCTGCCCCTCCATCAGTTCTTTGACGGTGATCATTCGAAATATTGCTCCGGTTCCTGAATTTTGTCGAGTAGGTCCGCCGGGACGAAGAGGCGCAGCATCCGCAGCGATCGGGTAAACCCCTCCACCGCGGGCCCGTTGAAGAGCGAACCGGAATGGGAGAAGGATATACCCTCTCCGTTTCGAATGATCGGCAGGTCGATTTCAAAGGAGATCGGTTCGGGGATGTCGATGATCACCTCGTGGGGTTTGACCTGCCGGTGCAGGCGGCGATTGAGCCGGCGGGCGATCTCTTCCTGCTTGAGAAAACGACTCTCCAAATCGGTCAGAGCAAGGTGTCCCGGATTGCCGGAATCGAAGGCCGTCTCGAAGGCGGTCTTGAAAAAACGGCGGTGCATCACCTGGGGAATCAACTCCAGGGCTTCGTGCTCATCGACCCGGAAGCGTCTATAAAACTCTTCGTCGTCCAGCCAGTAGAGTTGTTCCGCGGCAATCTTGCCTTCCCGCAGGGCTGTAAAGATCGCCTGTTTTATCATAGCCGTAGCGATGCGTACGACTCGGTGCCAATAGACGTTGCGGTACATCAGGTATTTTGAAAATAGTACGTTTTCCACCGCGGTGATCCCCTCGTACTCCAGCGCTATGGCTCTCCCTTCATGGAGATGGAGTTTGTGCAGGATGAACTCCGTATCCTGGACACCGTAAGGGACTCCGCAGAAGAAGGCGTCACGGTTGAGATAGTCAAGTTTGTCCGGGTCGAGTACTCCCGATAGGAAGTTTCGGTACAGAGGAACCTCGGTCTTCTCGGTGACGGGGAGGTTTTCATCGACAATCTGTGCCACCATTTCGGGATCCGTCCCTACTTCCTCTCTGAGTGCCGAATACAGGGGTTCGGCGAGAATTTTCTCGGCGGTCAACTCCTCGTGATCCTTCAAGGGAAGCTCTTTTAACGAATGGGCGAAGGGGAAGTGGCCCAGATCGTGGAGAAGGGAAGCCGCTAAAAAGGCCTTGATCCCCTCGCTGCTCAAGGGTAGGGATTCGGTCTGATCCACCAAGGCCAGCAGTAGCTTCCGGGCCAGGTGGAAAACTCCGAGACTGTGGTTGAGTCGGGTATGTACCGCTCCGGGGTAGACGTGAAAGGAGGGGCCCAGCTGCTTGATGCGTCCCAGTTTCTGAAACGGCTCGAGGGCTACGAGCCGCTTGAAGCCCGGGGATAGGTAGATGTGTTGCCACAGGGGGTCTCTGATCGGTTCGGTGTACTGCCCCACCAGGACACGGAAGAGTTCGTCTTTGCCCATCTTTGCGCTTAATTGCTCCCCGCTCGAGCCTTGGTGTGCGCAAGCTTGCCCCCGGCAATGAGTATCTCGATGTCACGCCCATCAAGCTCGAAACCCAGACGGATGGTCCGCCGTTGTCCGTCGCCGGCGGTGAAACGCGCCTCCAACTCGCGGGGGCCGCCGGCGGCGGCGGCTTCAAGGGTGGATCGCAGGCCGGGGAACTCCACCTCCGCTCCCTGGTCCAGAAGCTCGTAATCCTCGGGCGTGATGAAGAAGAGGGGGAGAATACCGAAGTTGACCAGATTTGCCTTGTGGATCCGGGCGAAGCTCTTGGCGCAGACCACCCGGACTCCCAAATACATCGGAGCGATCGCCGCGTGCTCTCGGGAGGAGCCCTGTCCGTAGTTCTCACCCCCTACGATGAGGCCGTTCTCTACGGACATGGCCCGCTGGTAAAAATCACCGTCCACGGCGGAGAAGACGTACTTGGAAATCTCCGGTATGTTGGAGCGCAGGGGGAGTATCTTGGCTCCCGCCGGCATGATGTCGTCGGTGGTGATATTGTCCCCGGTTTTCAGCAGTACCTGAGCCTGAAGGCTATCGGGTAGGGTGCGTCCGGCGGGAACGGCTTGGATGTTGGGACCCCGGTACAGCTCGGTTTTTTGCGCCTCTTCTTCCGGTAGTGGTGAGATGATCATGTTGTCGTTCAGTTTGATATAGCTCCGGTAGTCTTGTCGCTGGAGATCACCGAGCTCTCGAGGGTCGGTGATTACTCCCCGCAAGGCCGAGACCGCGGCGACTTCCGGCGAGACCAAGTAGACATTGGCATCGGCGGTACCGCTGCGGCCCTTGAAGTTGCGGTTGAAGGTACGCAGGCTCACCGCGCCGCTGCTGGGGGCGAAGCCCATGCCAATACAGGGGCCGCAGGCGGACTCCAGAATACGTGCACCCGCGTCCACCAGCTCCTGTATGATACCGGCGCCCATAGCGGCATTGAGGACCTGTTTCGAACCGGGCGAGATACCCAAGGATACACCCGGTGCGATGGTTTTTCCCCGGAGAATCTCCGCGGCGATACCCAGATCGTCGATAGAGGAGTTGGTGCAGGAGCCGATAGCCACCTGATCGACGGGAGTACCGGCAATTTCACTCACCTTCACCACCTTATCTGGCATATGGGGTTGGGCGATCATCGGTTCGACGGAACTCAGATCTATCTCGACCACCCGATCGTACTGGGCTTCAGGGTCGGCGTTCAAAGGACGCCAGGATTCGCCTCGTCCCTGGAGTTCCAAGAACTCTTGGGTTCGTTGGTCGGAGGGAAACAGACTGGTCGTCGCTCCCAGCTCGGCGCCCATATTGGTGATGGTCGCCCTTTGAGGGACGCTGAGGGTTGAGACTCCTGGACCGAAGTACTCGTAGATCTTTCCGACCCCCCCCTTGACGGTCTCCTTCTGGAGTAGAGTGAGTATGACATCCTTGCCGTTGCAGTAGGACGGAAGACTGCCGGTGAGTTTGACACCGATGATCCGCGGGTAGGTGAGGTAGAAGGGTTCGCCGGCCATGGCTACCGCCACATCCAGCCCTCCAGCCCCGATGGCCAGCATACCCAGCCCGCCCCCGGTGGGGGTGTGGGAGTCCGAGCCTAGCAGGGTCTTACCCGGGATTCCGAAACGTTCGAGGTGTACCTGATGACAGATACCGTTGCCGGGTCTGGAAAAGTAGAGCCCGTATTTGGCCGCCGCCGACTGGAGGAACTTGTGATCGTCCATATTTCGGAAGTCGAGCTGCTGGGTATTGTGATCCACGTAGGAGACCGACAGTTCCGTCTTGACCCGGGGGATCTCCATCGCTTCGAACTGTAGGTAGACCATGGTCCCCGTGGCGTCTTGGGTCAGGGTCTGGTCTATTTTTATTCCAATTTCATGGCCTTTGACGAAGTCTCCGGCGATGTGGTGCTCTTTTAATATCTTCTCGGCGAGTGTGTAGCCCATATTTCTCCCCTTTAGTTTTTGTAGAATGAAAGAATAACACATGATGAGCCGGTGGCTCAACTATAGAAAATAGGTTTGACAAATACCGTCGCTTGTTATAGGAAAGTTACAGGAGGGTGCCGTGAGCAGGCCGTTACCGCTGGTTCTTTTTTTGCTTTTGAGTATCTTGTCTTGCCGGGAGGAGGAGAAGACGACGCGCCCAGAACCTGAGCCTCCGCGAAGTCGGGAAACCGAGCGTTCGCAAGATCAGAGCGGGAGAACCTTGGACTTTGGTGAGCCCATACAGGCTATACCAGAGGAGAGTTCACCGCCACCCACCGCAGAAGCGGAGCAGCAGCGGGAATCCTTCGACCTGCAGCGGTGGAAGGACTTTTTCAACGATCTGGGACGGGGGAAGGTATTTCCAGAAGATCCCTTGATAGGAGAGCTTTTGGT
>OMKS01001711.1_pt1 | contig 19232 bp, 15 predicted proteins | sample 1674721 | NCBI WGS metagenome assembly OMKS01 (sample SAMN06264996, study PRJEB25208) | sediment metagenome | isolation source: hot spring sediment | place: USA: California | collected 2014-09-02
CAGTTGCTTTCGACCCGCCCTGACCTTCTGCCGGCCGATTATATTGAGGAGTTTGAGCATCTTCAGGATCAGGTCTCGCCTGAAAAAATCGAACTGATTCGGCAGGAAATCCGCCGTCAACTGGGCGCTTCGCCGGAGGAACTCTTTGACGAGTTTGATCCGGAACCCATTGCCGCGGCCAGTATCGCTCAGGTCCATCGCGCCCGCACCAAAGAGGGCCAGGAGGTGGTGCTCAAGATTCGTCGTCCCGGCATTGTCAAGACGCTGCGGACCGAGTTGGAGATTCTTCAGGACATCGCCGCCCTGATTAAGAAACGCCGCATTACACCGGAAACCTTCGATCCGGTGCGCATGGTGCGGGAGTTCAGCCAGGCCGTGTCCAAAGAGGTCGATCTGGCCAATGAGCGGCGCAATCAGCAGCGATTTATTCGTAACTTTGCCGATGATCCGACCGTGCATGTGCCGCAGGTGTTTGATAGATATTGCTCCGAAGGCATCTTGACGATGGAGTACATCGACGGCATCAAGCCCAGCGAAATTGAGCAGCTTCAGCAGGCCGGATTGGAGCCGAAGGAAATCGCGCGGCGCGGGGCCGATTTTGTACTCAAACAGGTCTTTGAGCACGGGTTTTTTCATACCGATCCGCATCCGGGCAATTTTCTGGTGATGGCCGAGAATATGCTGGCGCCGCTGGATTTCGGACAGGTCGGTCGGCTCAGTCGCCAGGACCAGAAGCTGCTGCAGTATCTGGTCGTGGCGATTGTCGATGGCGATGTGGACAAAATCATCGTGGGGCTGGAGCGGGCCGAGGTGCTGGATGACGACACGGATGTGATGGAACTGACGCGGGATATCGAAGAGGTGCTCAGCAGTTACGCCCATCTGCCTATTCGAGACATTCCGTTTCGTGAGGCGCTGACGCGCGTCTTTGATATCATTCGTCGGCATCGTATTTCGCCGCCGCGCGATTTTACGCTGATGCTCAAGTGTCTGATGACGATTGAGTCGTTCGCCACGGATCTGGACAGCGAGTTTCAGATCATCGAACACCTCAAGCCTTATGCGCGTCGGTTTACGCATGAGGAAATCAGCCCGCGGAGGATGTTTCGCCAAATGCGCTCGGCCGCTCGCAGTGCAAGCGATTTGGCGGCGCGCTTTCCTGAAGACGCTTCGTCGATTATCACCAAGTTTCGGCGCGGGCGGTTCAAGATTCATATCCACCACGAGCACCTTGAAGAGCTGGAACAGACGCTGGACAGCAGCTCCAACCGCATTGCGTTTTCGGTCATTATCGCGGCGCTGCTGATCGGCTCCAGTATGCTGGTTGCCCAGGAAGGGACGGTACTTGGCCTGATCAGTCTGGAGGCGCTGGGCATTTTCGGCTATCTGACCGCCACCATCATCGGCATCTGGCTGGTCATCTCCATCATCCGCAGCCGACGGTTATAGGGTACGCAGTTCCATCGAAATAGTGTTGTTTGCCCCTCGGTCAGCAAAGAAATATTGGTATGGGGTGTTCAGGAAAATGAAAATGGCAAAAAAGGTAAATACCAAGAAGACAAAAAAAGACGCCAGGCTGTAAACGCTTCCATTCCCCGATGCGGTTTACGTAGATTGCGGAGATATTGAATACCGATACGATGACGTTAAGGAATGCTTTCTTGAATTACGATGTAACCCGAGTTCCCAGTCCGTCTTATGTGATTGATTTGGGGCTGTTGCGAAAGAATCTGGACGTGCTGGCCTCCGTACAGCGGCGGACGGGGTGCAAGATTCTGCTGGCGCTGAAGGGGTTTGCCGCGTGGAGTACATTCGGGTTGTGTCGTGAGGTTCTGGCCGGGGCGGCCGCCAGCAGTCTGCACGAGGCCAAACTGGCGCGGGAGTATTTCGGCAAAGAGGTGCATTTGTGTGCGCCGGCGTATCGCGACGACGAGATGGAGGAGTACCTCAAGATTGTTGACCATATTGTCTTCAATTCGTTTACGCAGTGGCGGCGATACCGCGACAAGGTGCTCTCGGCCGAGCGGCCGATCCGGTGCGGCCTGCGCGTCAACCCGATGCACTCGGAGGTCAAGACCAAAATCTACGACCCCTGTGCGCCGGGGTCGCGGCTGGGCATCGTGCCGGAACGTTTCGCAAGAGATCAGCTTGACGGCGTTACCGGCCTGCATTTTCATACCTTGTGTGAGCTGAACGCCGACTCGCTGGCGCGGACGCTGCCGGCGGTGGAACACCACTTCGGCGACGTGATAAAGACGATGGACTGGATCAACTTCGGCGGCGGCCATCACATCACCCGTCCCGATTATGATGTGGAGTTGCTCTGTCGGCTGATCAATGAATTCAAAGATCACTATCCCAACCTCAAGACGATCTATCTGGAGCCGGGCGAGGCGATTGCCCTGAATACGGGGGTGCTGGTCGCGACGGTGCTGGATATTGTGCACAATGCGATGGATATTGCGATTCTGGATACGTCGGCGTCGGCGCATATGCCGGATGTGCTCGAGATGCCGTATCGTCCGTCGATTGCCGGCGCCGATGACCCGGGTCGCAAGCCGCACACCTATCGGCTGGCCGGGCCGACCTGTCTGGCCGGCGATGTCATCGGCGATTATTCATTCGACCGGCCGCTGACGGTCGGCGATAAACTCATCTTCGGCGATATGGCGCACTATACCATGGTCAAGAACACCATGTTTAACGGCATCAACCTGCCCGACATCGTGCTGTACGACCCCGACGCCGATGATTACCGCATCCAGCGACATTTTACCTATGACGATTTCAAAAGCCGCCTGTCCTGACGATGGATGGGTGCGGATCAGAGAACGGGGCTTAACAGGTCGAGTTCTTTTAATGAACATCGCCCCGAAATGCCGATAAACGGGTAAATTGACGACTTTTTCGAATACAAAGACGCCGGGTACCATTGACGTGGATGTTTTTGAGTCATTTGAAGAAACGCTTCGCCGGACCGCGCCGGTGTTACTGGCCGGGCCGGGGATCATTTTAATCGTGTCGGGGCTGTTTTTATGGCCGGGCGGACTGCGGTTTCTCAAGCCGCTGGCGGCGTTTTTTGCCTCAACGGCCGGACTGATCTGCGCATGGATGTTGACCGACCGGTCGCTGACGGCGATGCTGATGCTTGGGCTGATTCCCGCGGTCATCGCGCTGGCGCTCGATAAGCCCGTGGTCGTATTGCTGGGGGCGTGTTTGACCGCAGCGACGGTGCTGGCGGCGCCGCTGGTGACCGATGCGGCCTTTCGTCAGGCCGTTGCTGAACGCAGCCCGGAGTTTCCCGCCGCCGATGAGGCGTCCGTTCTCGAGCCGTCCGACTATACCGAGCGCATCTCGGCCTGGGCGTCCGGCTGGTGCACGGCGTTTTGGGCGGAATTGCCGGATTTGCGCAAACTGGCCGCAGCCGCCGCGGCGGTGGGCGTGCTGGTTCTGGGGGTCGCGGCCTGGCGATGGATTTGTGCGCTGACGTGTGCGGCTCTCGGAACGGGGATGATCCTGTTCGGGATCACCCTGCTGGTTTTGTCCAAGGGACCGCAGACGATCCCTTATATTCAGGAAAAACTGCCGTTTCTTTGGCTGATTGCGGGTGTTATGGCAGCCGGCGGAACCCTGCTGAACCGCTGGCTGTGTCCGGCTGTACCCCAACCCAAGAAACAGACGGAACATCACTCTGCTCAGGGAGGCAAAAAATGATGAATCTGATACTGGCCCAGGTCGAATCCTCACAGAACAGCCAAAACCTCAACGCCGAGGCGTTGAACTTTATCTGGCAGCAGATTACCGACCTCAGTTGGCTGCATGCGGTGATGGCGATTTCTGTGGGCGTGGTCTATATGCTGTACGGCTGGCGCATTTTTCGCGTGCTGGTGGTGATTTGCTTCGGGCTGGCGGGGATGTTTCTGGGCATTTATGCGGGAACCAATTTCGGCTCGGAGATATGGGGCGGCATCACAGGGCTGACTCTGTTTGCGATCATCGCCGTGCCGCTGATGAAATGGTGCGTTTCGATTCTCGGCGCGGTTGCCGGCGGGGCGATGACCGGCGGGTTGTGGTACGCCTTCGGGCTGCCGCTGGATTACATCTGGGCCGGTGCGATCATCGGCGTGGTGGCGGGGGGACTGATTTCGTTTATTCTGCTCAAGGCCTCGGTAATGCTGTTTACCGGCCTGGGCGGCAGTGTGATTATGATGATCGGGGTCTTGTCGCTGCTGTACCAATATGAAACGCAGATTCTCAACCCGCCCACGCAGTATATCTACGAGTATGTGCATTATCGGCAGTGGTTCCTGCCGGTGGCGATTATTATTCCGACGATAATCGGGATGATCGTCCAAAACCGATTTATCAAAAAATCCCACGAGTGGGAGATATGATTCGACAGCCGGGCGGCGCGAGCCGCCGGATAATGTTGCAACTTGAATACCGCACGGACACTTTTGCATTTGCATCGGGGGCAGTTTGCGCTGCCGCGCTGGGGGCCGCGTTGCCCAATCGCACTATGTAAACAGCAGGCATTCGCTGAAGGCGTCCTGAAATTGCCTCTGGTGGGCGATTTCGACGTAGCGAGTTCGTTGCGCCAGTTGCGAAGCCAAATCGCGGGCGTTTCGACTCAGCAGGATCATCTGCGCCCCCGCTCCGGCGGCGTTGCCGACGAAGCGAATCCGCTCAACGTCCGGCCCGGGCAGCAGGCCCACCCTGACCGCACTTTCGCGGCGGATGTAATTGCCGAACGCCCCGGCCAGCAGAATCCGTTCGAGCTTGTCCTCCGGCGTCTCGGCTTCCTGACAGAGCAGTCGAATGCCTGCCCGGATGGCGGCCTTGGCAAGCTGGAACTGGCGAATATCTTTCTGTGTCAGGATGACCGGGCGCGGCGCATCCGGCACGGACAGGCAAAAAGCCGGCTGTTGGTCAACCGTCATCAGACGGCGTTTGATCGCTTTCGGCAGCGTCGGCGCGATTGTTTCGGCCTCGACGAAGCGCCCCGTTTGGTCCACGATTCCCAACTCCAGCAGTACCGCCACGGCGTCGATCAGGCCGCTTCCGCAGATCGACTGCGCTGCACAGTCGCCGATGACATCAATATCGATGTCGCCGCCGTCTTCGAGCAGGACGCGCTGGATCGCACCGTCTTGAGCGGACGAACCAAACGTGATCCCCGCGCCTTCCAGCGCCGGCCCGGCGGCGCAGCTTGCCGACCAGAGGTCCTGGCCGACCCGCAGCACCAGTTCTCCGTTGGTGCCGATGTCCACCAGCAGCGTCGGGCCGTCAGGACGATCCAGCCCGCAGGCCAGCGCCGCCGCGACCGTATCCGAGCCGACAAAACCGGCGATATTTTCAATGGTATAAACCCGTCCGTCAGGGGCGATAGGCAGATTCAGCGTATCGGCGGTTTTGGAACAGGCCGTCAGCGAATACGCTCGATAGGGCGACTTCCCCAATGAGGCAACAGGATAATTCAGCAGCAGATGGTTCATTGTCGTGTTGCCTGCGGCGACGATTTCATAAATCTCAGTCTTCGACACCCCCGCCGTATCTGCCGCCTGTGCGATCAATTGGCGCAGACAATCCAGAATGCACTGTTGCAGTTGGCCCGCCCCGTCCGGCTTCTCGGCGTACTGAATGCGACTGATGACATCGGCGCCGTAACGCGCCTGCGGATTGGCTCCGGCGGCGGCGGCGACCACCTGGCCGGTATTCAAATCAACCAGGTTGACGACGACGGTGGTGGTGCCGATGTCCACGGCCGCGCCGAATAGGCGGCCGGTCGTGTCGCCGGCTTCCATCGCGATCGCCTGAAAGCACGATGTGGGGCTGCCTTGGGTATGTTCGGTTGACGCAACGGAAAAGAGCACGACGGTCAAGCCTTCATCCCCGGCGTTGCAGGGCTGAAGGTCTTGGGCGGTCTCTTCCAGACGTTGCTCGTCGGAGCCTTCCAGATGCAGACAGAGATCGGCTTGGTTCGAGACCATTTCACAAAAGGCGTCGATGCCTTGCCACGGCCCGGGTACAAATACCTTTTTCACGGGCGGATCAAGCGGGACATCCCGACCGATGCCATGCTGAAGAATTTGCTGCGTCAAAAACCGGCTTGACGGCGGCACAAAGACCTCGACATCGTGGTTCACCTGGGTTTGGCAGGCCAGCGCCTCCTTGCCGTTGGGCATAAGCTGAACTTTGCATTTGCCGCATCGCCCGACCCCGCCGCACGGACTGTTCAGGATGATCCCCGCCTGTCCGGCGGCCTCCAGCAGGGTTGCCCCGGCGTGAATTTTAATCAGTCGGTTATCCGGTGTAAAATGAACCGTGTAATGGGGCATTCAATGACTCTCGAGGTAAAAAAGAAAATGCAAAATAAAGCCATTGTATAGCTTTACTCTGCATTCATATTAGCCCTCTCAGCGTCCCAGGCGTGTTAAAACGTCTTTATTCATCGCCTCAAACGCTGATGGTTACGTTATTTTATGACGGACTTTCCAGCGAGCGCGTCGTTTTTTGCTGCCGATCTTCCGTCTGCGTCTTGGTTTGGCCATTCACATCTCCTGAAATTGGTCTCGAAATTCGTTTACTTTGCACCCATTAAACGGTTATTATAGTTAAGGTTTGCGTAATTGCAAGTCGGGGGTGATTTTTTTATTTAAGCAGGAGACAGAACAATGATCCAATGTGTCGATTGTGAATTTTATTCCATGTCGCCGGACGGTCGGCGGACATTTCGTTGCGACCCATTTGTAAATATCAAAGAGCCGGAATGTCTTCAGAAATGGCAGTTACTTCGCCTCGATATGCTCGTGTCGGGTTTTCAGACGATGTCGGTGTTTCAGCAAAAAATGGCCCCGATGCAGGAAAAACTGTTCAAATATGTCAAACGTGAATTAGACGATATAGAAGAGGCGGATAGCTGGAAACTGGACGATGACATCGATGATGACGATGACGCTGATGATCCGAATCATCCCGGCTTTGACGCCGGCGGCATTTTTTGAACAGCCGCGTATTGACGCTAACGGACAGAGACAAAAATGCAATATCGCATTGCTTCAAAGCGTCTGTCTTAAATGAATACAGCATGAGAAATGGCCGAACAGCAGCTATCAGCAACTTTTCTTGAGCGTTTGATCAAACGTGAGAACGGTGCGTTTGACGAGCTGGTGCGGCGCTATGCGGGTCGGTGTTACGGCTATTTTTATCGGCTCTGCGGAAATGCCGAGCAAAGTGAAGAATTTGTCAGCGAGTTATTCGTCAAACTGGTTGAAAAGATAGACACCTTTGAAGGCGGTTCGTTTGATAAGTGGCTTTTTACGGTGGCGTCGAACCTGTTTCGGGACCATCTACGTCGGCAATACAGGTATAAACGCCTGCTGGACGAGGCCGCCGAACACCAGCGTCGCCGACAGGACGATTCGGCCGAGCAGTCCCGCCAGGAGGCGGCCAATGACCGACTTCAGTGGGCGCTCGAAAAACTCGATAAAGAAACGGCGGAACTGCTGATGTTGCGGTATTACAGCCAAGTCAGTTTTAAGGATTTGGCCGAGATGCGAAACGAACCTATCGGCACGACACTTTCAAAGGTGCATCGCGGATTAAAAAAAATACGGTTTTTGCTGGAAGATAACCGATGAGAACGAATGATATTCATAATCTGGAAGATCTGCTGCGTCGGTTTGTTGATGCGTCTGTCGCCGAGACGATGGCCGAAGACATCCGTCGGGGTGATGCGTTGCTCGACGGTTTTCCTTCGCCTGAACTCAGCGCACAGGCCGCGGCCGAACTTCGCCGTCGGCTGGATACGCTGCGTCCCCAATCCCGCCGCCAGACGTTAGGGTCTATCTGGGCGGGGATCGCGGCGGGCGCCGCCGCGGCGGCGATGGTTGTGTGGGGCATCAGCTTTATGCAAACCCCCTCGGCGCCGACCGAACGTGCACCGGTAGCGCAGGTGCAGAGGCCTGCGGTACAAGAGCCGGAACCTGTCGTGCAGGATCGCAGCGAACTGCCGGGCTTTACACTGAATCTCTGGGAGGATACCTATCCGGCTGAGAGCGACGCGGCCTTTTCGGAGATCAAATCGGAACTGGATAATATCGCCGCCTGGATTGAAACGCTTGGCATTATGGACACTGCTTTCCCCGACGAGCGGTTGTTCAACGGTGAAACCGCCAGCCAGAGTGAAACTAAAATTGAGTTGACGGATTTCTGGAAGGGATGACAGAGACAATGAAAACACCATCTTCCGGTCTCATTCGGCCTATTGCAGCGGTAATGTGGATTGTGTGTGCGGCTTTCAGCGCCGCCGATTCGACCGGCGAAGAAACGACCACGGATATTTGGCAGGATGCGTTGATCCATCCGTTTGATTCGATTGTCCTGACCGAACAGCAGATTGATCGTTTTCTTGCGCGTCTGGCGCAGTCGAGTCCGGAACGCGCCGCCGAGCTTGGCAAGATGCGCCTCACACACCCGCAGCAGTTTCGCTGGGAAATTCGCGAGGAGATGTCCCAGCGTTTTTTCCAGAGAATACAGCCGCCCGCTGAGACCGAGCCGGAGACAAAACCGACGTCCGCCGTTGCCGCCGAACCGCCGGTCGAGCAAGATGAAGCGATGTTGAAAAGGCGGACGGAGTTGGTTGCCTGGCTGGAAACGCATTTCCCTCGGCAGGCTGAAGAGTTGAAAGCCAATCCGTCGCCCTCGGCCGAACGTCTCGATCATCTTTTCACCCGCTATGAGCCGATTATGCGGGCCGAACGCACCCATCCTCCGCTTGCCGAGGCAATGATCGAAGATATCACGGTTCAGATGCGCCGCGATGAACTGCTGATGGAATTGCAGTACGCCGAGGCCGCCGAGAGCGAGGCCATCATTGCCGAACTTGAAGACCTTGTTGCCAAACGGTTCGATTTGATCATTCTCAAGCGGCAGCTTCAGCACGATCAACTGCATCGCCGACTGGCCCGTCTTCAGCAGGAGCTTGACAGGCAGAAGCAGGAACTGGACGCGCTGAAAAAGACAAAAGATCAATCCGTCAAAGCGCGCGTCGGCGAATTATTGAAAAGCGTTGAAAAGGCCGACTGGCAGTGACGCGGTAAAAGGTGACCTGCAACTCAGCGGTGGAGCTGTTCCTGTTCCCGGCGGGTGGCTTCGCGGAGTATTTCTTTTTCTTTGGGAGTCAGACTGGTCAGGCCGTCTTTGTTGATTTTTTCAAGGATGCGATCCACTTCCACCACAAACATCCGTTCGTTTTCAATTTTGCGCGACCAGCTGCCTTTGTTTTTTTTCATCCGCAGATCGTTCAGCAGCGGCTGATACAGCACGTACAGCACGCCGACGACAATACCCGTCAGGTGCGCCGCTTCGCCTCCGGCGTTATGGCCCTGCATAAAAAACAGCAGGCTGACCACCACCGCCAGAATGGCCGTGGTGCGCATACTCATTGGGACAATGCCGAAAAAATACACCCGTAAATGCGGATACATCACGGCGATGGCGCCCAACATGCCGTACAGTGCGCCGGATGCTCCCATCATCGGCAAGGCCTCCAGAACGCCCAGGATTACCAGCAGCGTATAGACCACTCCCCCGGCCGCTCCGGCGCAGAGATAAAACTTCAAAAACCGGCGCGAGCCCCAATGCCGTTCCAGCAGCGGGCCAAAGAAAAACAGCATCAGCATATTGAAAAAAATATGCGTAATGCCTCTCGGATCATGCAGAAATTGATAGGAGATCAACCGCCAGACCTGCGCAATATGACCCCATCCGGCCGGATAGACGGTGCCAAAGCCGTAAATCCTCTCGCCGAGCGGCGGAATAAGGAATGAGACCAGATAAATGCCGATATTGATAATCAGAAGCCATTTGACCACCGGCGGCAGCGCGGGCATGGCAAACTGTACCCGACGTCGGGCGGCTCCGTAGTCATCCTGCAAGTAATCGCGGTCGTAAATACCCATAAACCTATCATAAAATGACATAGTGAAAAGCGGTCGAATCTGCTATACTATCGCTTAAATCGACTTGAAGTTCAACCCTATTTTTGAAGATGACCGATTTTGGATACTTAACCGAACAGTTGGAGCGGTTGCGCGCTGCGCATTTGTTTCGAGCGTGCCAGTGTATCGATTCGTCTCAGGGGCCGGTGGTGCGGATGGTCGGCGACGGCGAAAAAGTACTGTTTTGCAGCAACGACTATCTGAATCTGGCCGAAGATCCGCGTGTGATTGAGGCGGCTTGTCGGGCGATGCGCACGTATGGATTCGGCTCGGCCGCGGCCCGGCTCATCAGCGGCACGATGCGGCCACACGTCGCGCTGGAACAGGCGGCGGCTGATTTTCTGGGCAAGCAGGCGGCCTTGTATTTGCCCAGCGGCTGGGCGGCCAACCAGGCCCTGCTCACGACGCTGCCGCAAAAAGGCGATTTGGTGCTGATGGACCGCTATGACCACGCCTCCATCATCGACGCCGTTCGTTCCTGCCCGGCCGAGTTTCGCACGTATCGCCGCGACCGGCCGGATCGGCTCCGGCGGATGCTGGAACAGGGAGGCTATCAGCGCACCTTTATCGTAACCGAGAGCGTTTTTTCAATGGACGGCGACTGTGCCGAGTTGAGCGTCCTTGTCGAGTTCAAGCAGCGATACGGGGCGATTCTGATCGTCGATGAAGCCCACGGCCTGGGCTGTCTGGGCAAGACAGGCGCCGGCTTGGCCCAGCAGCAAGGGCTGTTGGAGCAGGTCGATGTCGTGGTCGCTCCGCTGGGCAAGGCCGTCGGCGCCTCAGGCGGGTTGATAGTCGGGCCGCGCAAGGTGATTGACTATGTGGTCAACAAGGCCAGGCCGTTTATTTTTACGACCGCGCCGCCGCCGGCGATAGCCGCCGGTGCGACCGAGGCGCTGAACCTTATCCAATCCGAGCCTCAGCGGCGAGTCCGATTGCAGCAAAACGCCGCCCGGCTCCGCGAGCAATTGACAGGGATAGGGCTGGATATTGGACAAAGCACGACTCATATTATCCCCATCCTGCTGGGGTCTTCTGAAAAAGCGCTGGCGGTCTCGGCTGCGCTGTACGAAGCGGGCTATTACGTGGCCGCCATTCGTCCCCCGACCGTGCCGCCGGGAAGTGCTCGTTTACGGCTTTCGGTCCAATCCGGCCATACCCACGCTCAGTTGGAAGGCCTGTGCCGAGCCATACAGACGGCCATCAATACACAATAATCAATTTCGTGGTACTGTTCCGACGGCTTTTTTCCGATATAATAGCATCGAACTGTGCAAGACCGCAAGGCCGCAGCGGCTGACGGAAGAGATGGTTTAATATCGGACTTTATGGAGCGATACTGGACAAAAAAAAGGCTGGTCGATCTGGCCCATGGCGACGCGGAAACGGTGCGTCAGTGGCAATCGCAGTACGGACGGTTCATCTATACGTGGCTTTATTTTCAGCTTGACAAGGATGAATCCCGTGCCGCTGCCCTGACGGGCCAAACCCTGTCGCAGGCGCTGCTGAATTTGTCGGCGTTTAATCCGGAACAGACGACGATGTATCTGTGGGTCAAAGAGATCGCCGCCGAGCAGCTTCAATCCGTTCTGGCGCAGGGCCATGTCAAGATTCAGCGTCCTTCTGCGTGGTCCCAGCTGCCGACCAAAGTGTTCGAATCGCTGCGTCGTCTGCGAAGTGAGCCGGTTGCGCCGGACGTGCCGGCGTGTGGAGCGGTCATTGAAATGGTACAGACGGCGCTGGCGGATCTGTCCGAACCGGATCGCGACCTGCTTGTCCGGCGTTACATTCGTTTGGAACCCATCGAGCATATCGCCTCGGAACTGAATCTGTCCGTTGAGAAAGTCAATCAGCAGCTCTATCTGGCCCGCCATGCCTTTCGGCGCGGCTTGTTTTACCTGTTTGAGTCGGTCAACGCCAACGCGACTGAGCCGGGCGGCGCCGGCGGGCTGGACGTGTTTGAGAGCAATCTTGAAACGCTGCTGCGTTCGGTCAATCCCGCGGCCATGATTCAGGCCGACCACGCCGAGCAAATCAAACGTCTCGTTCTTCAAACCGCCTCTGAAGTGGCGCAGCACCCGCCCATCCCTGCGCCGTCGAAACGCCGATTCAATACTAAATTCGTCGCGGCGGCCGCCGTTGTCCTGGCGGTCGGACTGGTGACGGCTGCTCTCGTGATGCGCCGGTACTCAAAAGAACCCGTCGCATCGCCGCCGCCGGATGTCCCGCAGGCAAGTGAAACTCAAACGCCGCCGTCTTCTTCCTCATCGGAGCAATCGCCTGAGCTGGCCCACAGTGTTGATGAGCTTCAGCGTGTGTTGGAAATCGGCATGCGGGGCGACACTGCCGGCTTGCTGGAGGCGCTCAAATCCGGCAGCGAGATTGCCCAAATGGCCGCGGCGCACTATCTGGGGCGGTTCGGTGATGAATCAGCCATTGAGCCGCTCGAACTGGCCGAAAGCCGCTGGTTTCCGAATGGCTCGCCGGATAATCCGTTTGCACTGGCGATTGCCCAAATTCGTCAACGGCTTGAAGAGGCGACGCCGTCGCAACCGACCGCGCCCGATAGTGCTGAACCGACCGAGGCGGCGCAGCAGGAACCGCAGGCAGAGCCTCAAACGCCGCCGGCTGTTTCGGGGCAGGTGATCGGGTTTGACGGGACACGTCTTGCCGGCGTTGAGATATCCGTTCGCGCGGAGGGCCAGACGTCATCGCAGGGACAAACGCTGACAGCCATCACCGATGATCAGGGACGCTACGCCTTCGACGCACTGCCGGACGGATTGTGCGTGGTGTCGGTACGCGACCCGCAGCGGCGTATCGCCGAGACACATCAAATGGTTTGGGCGGTCGCCGGACAGCCTTTGACGCTGGATTTCGGCGGTGCGGCTTCGGTTGCCGGTGCGGTGATCATCGATGACGAGCCGCTGACCGAACAGGCACTGCTGCTTTCCGATAATTTTCAGAATCCAGAACAAGGCGTTTTTGCCGCCGTGATGCAGACGGACGCGCAGGGCGTTTTTTACTGTACGGGCGTGCCGGCAGGGCAATACGGCCTGTTTGCCCGTCTTATGGCCAATCGCTGGACGCTGCTGGAGCGTTTTGAGGCCGATCGGTCGGATGTGTCCCTGCTGATTGACCCGCCTGCGGTCGAGCTGACGGTGCAGGCGCCTGAGTTGCCCGATGCACTCGAAATGATGGCGGTTTCGCTTCGATACAGTCCCGACAGCGCCGATACGCTGGCGGTATGGACGGGCGTTAAAACCGAAGAGCCGACGGTTTTTCGTATTCACGGCGTTCTTCCGTCAGACTATACGCTTTGTATGGATTTCAGCAATGGCGTTCGCTGGATGCGGAACATTTCGGTCGATCAGCGAGCCGAACAACTTTTTATTGCCGAAGAGATTCCCTATGGCTTGGCCGGATTAACGGGACAGTTCCTGAGCGACTGGCCTGAAGGCCTGACGCTGGAGTCCACCGATCCGCCGGTTCGGGTCAGCGTGATGCCGGAACCGGACGGCGGTTATGTGCTGGACGGACTGCCGCGGGCAATGTATGCGCTGGGCGTGACGGTTAATCGACTGTTTGTGCCGTATCTGGAAATCGGACTGTATGACGACCAGCCGGTCGTGTATGATCCGGATCCGCAGCAGCTTGCCCAAAGCCGCAGCCCGCTGTATGTGTATGCAACCGACGCCCAGGGTCGCGGTCTGGCCGGCGGCCAGGTCTGGCTGGCGGATGAGGCCACCCTTTATCCGGCCGAGCCTTTTGAGCGGGGCTATTTTGCCGCCGCTCCGTCCGGGCGATATACGCTCTATGCGGTGTTTGCCGGCTATGAGGCCGTCGGGCAGACAGTGGAACTGCCGGCCTCAACCATCCGCGCCGCTCGCGACGCGAATAACACCGTCGTCGTTCGCCTGAACCCGTAAAACCATATCAAATTTCACGTCATAATCGGGTGGTTGCCCGCCTGGGGTGAAAACCAAAACCCCGAAAATCCTTGATTTCTCGAGGGGCGGGTGCTACTCTGTTTTCATCTGTTAAGGTCGTGTTTTTTCTTTGAGGTCAACTATGCGAAAAATACGGATATGGTACCCGTTTTTGGCGATTGCGGCGGGTGTTTTGGCCGGGTGTGTTGAGCGGCGGCTGACGATTGTTACCGAGCCGGAAGGGGCGGTCGTCTGGCTGAATGATGAGGAAATCGGGGACGCGCCGGTTACGGTTAACTTTAACTGGTACGGGGACTATCGGGTGCGGATTGAAAAGCCCGGCTATGAGACGCTGAACACCCATCGGCTGCTGGAGCGGCCTTTGCACGACCGGCCGGGCTTTGATTTTATAGCCGAGGTACTCTGGCCGGGGCGCATTGTGGATGAGTATCAATGGGAATTTGAATTGCAGCCCTATCAGCCGCCCGAATCGGCTCAACTGCTCGAGCAGGCCGAGGCGATGCGCGCCCGCGCCGAGAACGAACTGGGCATCATTGCCGTAGAAATACTGAAAGAAGAACAGAAGTAAGAACGAATGGCGGACCGGTTTGAAATCTGAAACGGGAAATATCCTATTCCGTTTCAGCGGCTCAAATTTCTCCAAACGGTCGTTATTTCGAGACGGCCTTACCCTTTTGAGGAGTCAACGATGCAGAAAACGCTGACCTACAAAATCCTTGAAAATCACCTCGTCGAAGGGCAGCTTGCCCCCGGCGAACCGATCGGGATTCGTATTGACCAGACGCTGACGCAGGACGCCACCGGTACGACGGCGTTTTTGCTGTTTGAATCGATGGGCATCGGCCGCGTGAAGACCGACCTGTCGGTTAGTTACGTGGATCATAATATGTCGCAGTTCGGGCCGGAAAACCACAACGATCATTTGTACCTTCAGACCATCGCCGCACGCAGCGGGGTGTATCACTCCCGTCCGGGCAACGGCATCTGTCATCAGGTGCATCTGGAACGATTCGGCCGGCCCGGCGCGACCCTGCTGGGCAGCGACTCGCACACGCCGACCGGCGGCGGACTGGGGATGCTGGCCATCGGCGCCGGCGGGCTGGATGTGGCCGCGGCCATGGGCGGCGGGACGTTTTATCTGACCTGCCCGAAGGTCATCGGCGTGGAACTGACCGGCCGGCTGGGCGACTGGGTGTCCAGCAAGGATGTGATTTTGAAGCTGCTGGAGATTTTATCGACCAAAGGCAATGTGGGGTGTGTGGTGGAATACTTTGGACCGGGCGTTGAAACGCTGACCGTGCCGCAGCGCGCGACGATAACCAATATGGGCGCCGAGTTGGGGGTAACGACGAGTCTCTTTCCCAGCGACTCGATGACGCGGGCGTTTTTGCAGGCTCAGGGGCGCGCCGATGCGTATCAGCCGCTCAGCGCCGATCCGGAGCCTGACTATGACCGGCTTATCAAAATCAATCTGTCGCAACTGGAGCCGATGGCGGCCTGTCCGTCGTCGCCGGATAACATTCAGCCGATCTCGGCCATCGAAGGGCGTCCGATCGCGCAAGTCGTGATCGGCAGTTGTACCAATTCGAGTTTTATGGATTTGATGATGGCCGCGGAGGTGCTCAAAGGCCGCACGGTCGAGGCGGGTGTGGAGTTTGCCGTTGCGCCGGGCAGTCGGCAGGTCTTGCAGATGCTGGCCGAAAACGGCATGCTGGCCGAACTGATCGGCGCCGGCGCTCGCATTCTTGAATCCGGCTGCGGCCCGTGCATCGGGCAGGGCTTTTCGCCTGCTGACGGCGTGGTAACGCTGCGGACCTTTAACCGCAACTTTGCCGGACGGACGGGAACCCAGGGCGACCAGTGTTATCTGGTCAGCCCCGAAACGGCGGTCGCCTCGGCCATGATGGGCGAAATCACCGACCCGCGAAAGCTGACCGAACTGATCGGACTGGGCTATCCGAAAATCAAACTGCCCAGAGAGTTTTTGATTGATGATTCGATGATCGAAGTTCCTCCGCCCCCGCAAGAGGCGGGCAGGGTCTCGGTGCATCGCGGGCCGACGATTGTCGTGCCCGAATCGCCCAGGCCGCTGCCGAACGAACTGAACGGACAGGTGCTGCTCAAGTGCGGCGATAAAATCACGACCGATCATATTATGCCGGCCGGGTCCTTTTTGAAGTATCGCTCGAATGTGCCGCTGTACTCCAAATATGTGTTTCACTGCTTTAATGAGGACGGCAAGCCGACGTTTGCCGAGCGCGCCCTTGCGCTCAAACAAAAGGGGGTCGCCGGCGTGGTCGTGGGCGGCGAAAGCTACGGGCAAGGCTCCAGCCGTGAGCATGCGGCGCTGTGTCCGATGTATCTGGGCGTGCGGGCGGTGCTGGCCAAGAGTATTGAGCGCATCCACAAGGCCAATCTGATCAACTTTGCGATTGTGCCGATTGAGTTTGCCGACCCGACTGATTATGACCGCATCAACGCCGATGAGATGCTGCAGATTCCCGATCTGCTTGAGGCGATCAAACTTCTCGATGAAGTTCGGATTGTTGATACGACCGGCGGTTTTGAGTTCAAAGGCGTGTTGAAACTCTCGCCGCGCGATCGAACTATTTTGCTGGCCGGCGGCCTGCTGAATCTGGCGAAAAAGGCAAATAAAGGATGAGCAGGGTGTCTGGAAACAGAGCCAAAACGGTTACGATCTTTGGTACGAGCAAGGCCGAAGAAGGCCAGGCGGCGTATGAGACGTCGCAGTTGCTGGGTCGGCAGTTGGCCCAGGCCGGGTTTACGCTGGCTAACGGCGGCTACGGCGGTACGATGCTGGCCGCGGCCAGGGGTGCACAGCAGGCCGGGGGCAAGGTCATCGGCGTTACGTGTCGGGCGTTCAAACGCGGGCGGGCCAATCCGTATGTCACCGAAGAGCGCCCGACCGAGACGCTCAGCGAGCGGCTGGCGACACTGATTGCGCTGGGCGACGCATACGTGGTTCTGCCCGGAGGGACGGGGACGCTTCTGGAACTGGCCGATGTGTGGGAACACAAGAACAAAGGCTTTGCCGACGCGGATAAGCCCATTCTACTGGTCGGCAACTTCTGGCTGCCGCTGGTTGAGATGATGCAGTTGCAGGATGCGCGTTGCGGCGCGTGTGTGGAGATAGTCAACGACGCCGAGCAAGCCGCAGGCGTCTTGAGAGAGCGATTGAAATGAAATATATGCTGAACTGTTTATGGGCGCTTGTGATCCTTGCGGCGGTGGCCGCTGTATCGGGGGCGCCCCAGCGCGGCCAACTGGTTGCCGAAGGCCATCTGGTTGCCGGACACGAAGGCCGTGTGATCTATGACCCCAATGAAAGACAGTGGGCGTTTGTTCCGAACGAGCCGATTACCGACGGCAAGGGGACGCTGCCCGCCGAGGAAAAAACAGCGCTGCTGTCCTGCTCAGTGCTGGAGCAGATGATTCGGCTGGCCGGCGAACAGAAGGCGATGGACGTGCGGCTGTGGGCGATGACAACCGAATATCGCGGGCGCAATTATTTGTTTAGTCTGTACTTTTTGCCAATGAGAGAGACCGCCCCGGAACCTTCGAAACCCGATCCGTCGCAGTCGGGCCAAGCCGAAGAGCCGCAAAAAGAATCCATTCTGCCTTCTGAGATACTCGAGATGATGCAGCGCAATCGGGCGCCGGATCTGCGGCGGCTGGATGAACTGGTCGTTGTCAGCACCGATCGCAATCTGATCCATCGGACGGGAATGATAGAGCGCAGCGGCGAGGACTTTGTGTTTCGTCCGGATGCGTTCGGGCAGAATGTTGCCGAGGCGTCGTATCGTCTGCTGCCGTGCCGGACGCTGGAAGCGACACAGCGGACGCTGCAGCGCACGCCGGACCGAGGACGGTATGTGGTCTCCGGTGTGGTCACGGAGTTTGAAGGTCAGACGTATCTGCTGCCGCGTCGGGCGGTGCGGACTTATACGCATGGAAATTTTACGCCGTAGTGATGAGGAACAATCGCAGTGAAGACAGCATTTGATGAACTGTTGCTGACGGCCTCGGCGCCTGGATTTGAGCAACGGATGCAGCGGCTGCGTCGCGAGCATTCGATGAGCGAATTCTTGAAGGATCGCGCTGAGCTGGCCGATACGGTAAGACAAATCGTCTCAGAGGTAGGCCGGCGAGGCGATGCGGCGGTGGCCGAATATACGGAGCGATTTGACAGGATTCGCCTGTCGCCTAAAGAGTTTCGCATTCCGCAGGACGCCCTGGCCGCGGCGCACGCGCAGCTTGACGCGACGCTGCTGGAAACGCTGCGCAAAGCCATTGCCAACATCCGCCGCTATCAGTCTGAGATTTTTATCGGCAACAAAAACACACATCCCGGCATTCGCTACTTGCCGCTGAAGCGCGTGGGGGTCTGCATCCCCGGCGCCAGTGCGCCGCTGCCCAGTACGGTGATGATGACGGCAATTCCGGCTCAGGTCGCCGGCGTCAGGGACATTGTGGTGGTTTCGCCGCCGCGGTGGCAAGGCGGCATTCATCCGGTGATCCTGGGCTTGTGTTACGAGTTAGGCATTGCCGAGGTCTATCGTCTGGGCGGAGCGCAGGCGGTTGCCGCGCTGGCCTGGGGCACCGAGACCATCGACAAAGTCGATAAAATCGTCGGCCCCGGCCATGACGTGGTGCAGCTTGCCAAAAAGGAGGTCTTCGGCCTGGTGGATATGGATTCATTCGCCGGGCCGAGCGATGTGCTGATTGTCGCCAACGCCCAGGCCAATCCTGCGTGGGTGGCGGCCGATATGCTCAGTCAGGCCGAGCACGATCCCGGCGCGGGCATCGTGGTAACCGATTCGCTGAAGTTTGCCCGGGCGGTGCTGGCGGAACTGGAACAGCAAGCGCCCCGACTCGATCGCGCCGAAGCGGCGGCGCGCTGTCTGAAGGCGTACAGCGGCATCGTGGTCTGTGAGACGATGGACGCGGTGATTGCCTGGGCCAACGACTTTGCGGCCGAGCATTTGCAGGTGCAGTGCGGCAGCGCCAGTCGGGCCGTGGCCGAGAAGCTGATCAACGCCGGGGCAATCTTCATCGGCCCGTTTACGCCGGTGGCGGTGGGCGATTATTGGGCCGGGCCGAGCCATACCCTGCCGACCCGTCAGACGAGCAAATATTTCAGCGCGGTCACCAGCAACGATTTTATCAAATCCAGCAGCATCATTGAGTATTCGCACACCGAGCTGGCCGCCGCGGCCGAGGACATAATACGTCTGGCGACGGTCGAAGGACTGGACGCCCA
>OMKS01001712.1_pt1 | contig 19227 bp, 17 predicted proteins | sample 1674721 | NCBI WGS metagenome assembly OMKS01 (sample SAMN06264996, study PRJEB25208) | sediment metagenome | isolation source: hot spring sediment | place: USA: California | collected 2014-09-02
GGCAGCGTCAGATGTGTATAAGAGACAGCTGTAGGTCAGGGTCCGCCGGGCCCAGCCCGCCTCTCCCCGGGACTTGAAGGTAAGCATCGGCTCCAGGGTGACCTCCGCTTCGGCTGGAAAGAGGAACGGCAGGGCTGGGCCGTCCAGGGGCCGCAGGTCAAAGAGGCGCAAAAAAGCGCCAACCCGCTCGCTGCGCCGGTAGCGATAGCGGGGGGCGGCAACATCGTCCATTGACTTCGAAATACCGACCACCCCGTTATAGCGGGGAAAGGCATCCAGATCGGCGGATGCTCCCTCCAGCTCCAGGTAACCGGCCGGTTCAACCCATTGGTCGTCGGAGCCGACCCGGCCGGCCACCCCGCCACTGATCTTCAGATCGTAGATGCGCAGGGTGCCGCCGGGCAGGGTAAACTGCTGCCGATCCGGGTCGTTATACTTCTCCTCCAGGGCGCCGTAGTCGGCGCCGGCTTGTCCCCTGAACTCGCTGACCACGTAGCGTAAACCCGATTCGGCCAGATAGTAGGCCCGGGCCGCCTGATTGGCATGGACCTCGGCCATCCCGGAGGAGCCGATCAGCGAAACCACCCCCGCGGCCAACAGGGCCACCACCACGATGGTCCCGATCAGGCTGAGGAGGATGGAACCCCGGGCGGAGCTTAAGCTTAGTGGCGTAAAACTTGTTGCCGGCGGGGAAACTAGGCGATCTGGCACGATTAGGGCTCCCGGATCAGTAAGTATTGCGGGGCAGGACGGAGGTGGCGAACAGCACCGGCACCCCCCCGCTGCGATGGGCCAGCCGCAAGTCAATCTCCAGCTGGCCGGCGGCGGAGTAGGAAAGATTGAAGGCGGCAACCTGATCCACCAGGACATTGCCGTCCAGGGTGATGGTCCCGCCGCTGAAAGCCAGAACATTGGCCGGAGTGTCCTGGCGGATATTGGTGTAGGAGAAAGGCAGCGCCACCGCCCCCTCCGGCCCGACACAGTCGAAGCAATCCTGGAACTCCCGCACCATTCTGCTCAGGGCCAACTGAGCTTTCTGGCTGAGCACACTGTTTTCCCGGGCCAGCAGATAACCCCTGGCCCCCGCGGCGATCCCCCCGCCGGCCATGACAAACAGCAGGCCCAGCAGCACCAGCACCGCGATCACTTCTATCAGGGTAAATCCATTTTTCCGCATGGCCCGATCCCGAAATTATGGGTCATAGGTGAAGTAGCCCACCAGAACCGGCTGGTCTGCCGGAATCTCCACCTTGCAGATGGCAAAATCAGGGGTGCCGAAGCCCGCCAGTTCCGCCGGGGAAAGGGGGACGCAATTGTAATCGCTCTTAAACGCGCTCCAGCACTCCTGGAGATAGCCGCCGGCCTGGCACTGGTTATAGGCGCCCACCGCCTCCTCCATCTCCCGTTGCAGTTCGGCCAGCTCGCCGGTCATCCGCAGCGGCTGATAACTGCGCACCATGGTGGAGGAGAGGAAAACAAAGAGCATGGCCCCCATGATGGCGACGATGGTGATGGCGACGATCACCTCGATCAGGGTGAACCCCCCTTGCCGTGCCCCTGCCGCCCCGGTCATGGAATAAACCCCGTTTCCCGGGTGATGGTAACGGCATGCGCTCCCCCGGCCACCTTGATCTCCCCGGCCTGAGGCGTAAAATCGATCAGATCGGTGAAGGGACGGCCATAGTAATCAAAGCCCACTAAACTAAAACCGCCAGCCCACTCCAGGAGGGGAGCGGTTACGGTATCACTCTCCTCTGCCGGGAACCGGAAGGTGGTCAACCCTCCATCTTCTTCGCGCCGGAAAAGCCGGTAGCCGTCACCGACCTTTTCAATCCCCCAGATATCGGGAGCGGCGGGACCACCACTGTTGATGGCCCGCAACTGGGCGTAACGCAGGTGATTTTTCAGCGTGGCCGCCTGAGCGGCGGCCTCCACCTCCCGGGGGGAGGTCAGCCGGCCGATGATCACCAGGGCCAGGATCGCCAGCAGGATCAACACCAGCACCACCTCCACCAGGGTGAAACCCGCCGCCCGCCGGGCTAAAGGCTGGCGGCTCCGGGGGGCGATACTGGATAGTTCCGGCAACTTCATGCTGTTGGTTTGCTCCCTCAACCCTGTTTATCCCGGACAACCGGCCGGCAGCGGTTGCCCAACCGACCCCCATGGGGTAGAATGGGCGGCGCTATGATCGGCCACCGCCGCCAAATATGGCCCCTGTTTGCCCTCCCGCTCTGCTGGCTGCTGCTCCTGAGCGGCTGCGCCACCACCCAGCCCAGCAACCACGCCAACATTTGCGATATTTTCGCGGAGAACCGCTCCTGGTATCGGGCCGCCATCCGCGCCGAAAAGCGCTGGCAGGTCCCACCCCCGGTAACCATGGCCTTTATCTACCAGGAATCGGCCTTCCAGGCCCGGGCCCGGCCGGAGCGGACCCGCCTGCTGGGAATCATACCCTGGAAGCGGCCCTCCAGCGCCCGGGGCTACGCCCAGGCCCTGGACGGGACCTGGAGCGAATACCGGCAAGCCACCGGCAACTGGCGGGCCCGACGGAGCAATTTCGCCGACGCCACCGATTTCATCGGCTGGTACAACCACCACAGCCAACGCCGCAACCGAATCCCCCCCACCGACGCCCGCAACCTCTACCTGGCCTACCACGAGGGCCACGGGGGCTACGCCCGGGGCACCTATCGCAACAAGCCCCGGCTGCTGAACACCGCCAACCGGGTGCAGCAGAACGCCGACCGCTACCAGCGGCAGTACGACCAGTGCGAGAAGGAGCTGAGCCGGGGCTGGCTGCGGCGGCTGCTCTTCTAAACCGTTCAGGCGACTACTCGGAGGGGACAGATTTCAAATCTGTCCCCGATTGCGCTCTCCCCGTCAACTATCCTGAATGGTGAAAGTTTTGGTTTTGGTGGCACTGCTGTCCGCAAACCAGGCGGGGCCGGCGGTAATCTCGATGGTCACCACCCCGGTCGCGGTCGCATAGCTGTAACTGGCCGTAAAGTCACCCAGGTTGGTGGGGATAGCCACGTCGGTGGTCCCCGTCCCCCCGGTCCACGCATTGCCGGTGATCCCCGTGGGCGCATTGGCGTTGGTGAGCAAAAACTGGGCGTAGCTCAAGGTGGCATTGGAGGAGGCCGCGCCAATGGCCGCTTCCACCGCCTTTTCCTGGGCATCGCTCTGCAAATTGACAAACCGGGGAATCGCCACCGCCGCCAGGATTCCCAGAATCACCAGCACCGCGATGATCTCGATCAGGGTAAAACCACCCTGGGAACGCCGCAAACTTTTCCTTTCCATCAAACTTCCTCCTCAACTGTTTTAATGTATACAACCCTCACGGCCCCGACCATCGAAACCGCGCAACCGCTTGGTGCCCCATCGGCACCGACTATAGCATTTAGCGACGCGACCCGCCAGCCCGGTTAACCGACGGTTTGCACCATATCCCACATCGGCATGAAGATGGCCAGGGCGAAAAAGCCCACCACCGCCGCCAGGGCCACGATCAGCAGCGGCCCCAGCAGTTCGGTCATCCGGCCCACCTCGTACTCCACCTCGTCATCGTAATGATCGGAGATATCCTGCAGCATCTCCTCCAACCGGCCCGACTCCTCACCCACCGCCACCATGTTGATCACCATGGGGGTGAAATATTTGGCGGACCGCAGGGGATCGGAGATTCCCCGCCCCTCCCGGAGCTTGTCGCCGATCTTATCAAACTCATGGGAGATGGCGCTGTTACCGATGGAGTCCGAGATGATCCGCATGGAATCCAGCACCCCGATCCCGCTCATCTGCAAAATGGCAAAGATACTGGCAAAACGGGACATGGCCGCCTTGCAGAAGACCGGGCCCATGATCGGCAGGGCCAGAAACAGACGATCCCGCCGCAACCGTCCGGCGGGGGTTTGCTGGTACCAGTAAACCCCCGCCAGCAGCAGCAGAATCAAGGGCAGGCTGACCATCCACCACTGCAGGAGGATGGCATGGAGAGCCATGGCCATCCGGGTGGGCAGGGGCAGGGTCAGGTTGGCCCCGGCAAAGATGCTGGCGAAGGCGGGCACCACAAAACTGAGCAGAAAAAGGAAGGCGGCCACCAGGGCCCCCACCACAATTTTGGGATACTGCATGGCGGAGTTGATCCGGGCCTTGATCCGATGCTCATGGTCCATGATATAGACCAGACGCTCCAGCACCCCGGCCAGGGAGCCGCTGGCTTCGCCGGCCCGAATCATGCTGATGTACAGGGGCGAAAAAACACTGGGATGGGAGGCAAAGGCGTCTCCCAAAGAGCCCCCGGCGCTGATCTCCTCGCCCATCTGGGCCACCACCCGCTTCAGCTTGCCGTTCTGGGTTTGAAACTCCAGGATCCGCAACGCCTCGACCACCGCGATCCCGGCCTTGAACAGGGTGCGGAACTGCTTGGTGAAGAAGATCAGGTCCACCGGCCGGATCCGCTCCAGGGCCAGCTCCAGCCGCTGGAGATAGCCCCGGAGGAAGCTTTCCCCGCTGGCCACCTCGGTGGGCAACAAGCCCCGCTCCGCCAGGGCCAGATAGACCGCCTCCCGGTTCTCCGCCTCCAGGGTTCCGGCAACCACGGTGCCCACGTCGTCGATGGCTTTGTAGGAAAATTTCATCGCCTAGACCATGACCGCCGCGGTGGCTTCCTCGACGGTGGTTATTCCGGCCAGGATTTTGGCGGCGCCGTCCTCTTTCAGGGTGCGGAGCTTGCCGGCCTGTTGCATGGCCCGGGTGATCGCCTGGGATGAGGCCCGCTGCATGATCAGCTCCTGCACCGTTTCATCATTGGGCAGAATCTCGTAGAGTCCCACCCGTCCGGCGTAACCGGTCTGCCGGCACTGAAAACAGCCGCCTCCCCGAAAAAACTCGGCACCGGCCACCTGTTCCAGCCCCCAGAAGTGGAGCAGGGCCCGATCGGGCTCATACCTCTCCCGGCAGTGGGGGCAGGTTTTACGGACCAGCCGCTGGGCCACCGAAACCAGCAGGGAGGAAGCGATCATAAAGGGTTCCACCCCCATGTCCAGCAGCCTGGTGATCGCCCCGGCGGCGTCGTTGGTATGGACGGTGGAGAGCAGCCGGTGACCGGTAAGGGCCGCCTGCACCGCGATATCGGCGGTCTCTCGGTCGCGGATCTCGCCCACCATCACCACGTCGGGGTCCTGGCGCAGGATCGAGCGCAGGCCGGAGGCGAAGGTCATCCCCGCCTTGCGGTTAAGCTGCACCTGGCGAATCTTTTCCATCCGGTATTCCACCGGATCTTCCAGGGTGACGATGTTGATCGCGGGCTGATTGAGTTCGCGGAGGATGGCGTAAAGGGTGGTGGATTTCCCGCTGCCGGTGGGGCCGGTGGCCAGGATCATCCCGTAGGGCTTGCTCACCAGGCCGGCCAGCCTGGTCCGTTCCGCCTCGTTCATCCCCAGCTCTTCCATGGTATAGATGCCGCCCCCCATGTCGAGCAAGCGCAGCACCACGTTTTCCCCATGGATGGTGGGCAGGGTGGAGACCCGGACATTGATCTCCCGCTTGGCCATATTGATGGTGAAACGACCGTCCTGGGGGATTCTGGTAGTGGCGATATCCATGTTGGCCAAAATCTTGAGGCGGGAGACAAGGGCCATGTGCAGGTTGCGAGGCGGAGCCGGCACCTCCTGCAACTTGCCGTCGATCCGGAAGCGCAGCTGGATATACTTTTTTTCCGGGCTGATATGGACATCGCTGGCCTTTTCGATCACCGCCTGGGAGAGGATGGAGTTGACCAGGCGGATAACCGGGGCATCCTCGGCCATACTCTGCAGGGAGGAAACCGCCACCTCGCCGGCCGACTCCTCGCTCTCCCGCTCCCCCACCTCCAGGGTGGCCATATCCTCCATCAGGCCGTCAAGGCCGGTCCGCAACCCGTAAACGCTGGCGATCAACTGTTCAAATTCGCTCTCCGGGCAGATGTAGGGCTGCACCTCCTTGCCGGTGGAACCCTCGATGGCGTCAAGGGCGTAAATATCCATGGGATCGGTCATGGCCACCAGCAGCACCGACCCCCGCAGGCCCAGGGGAACAGCCCGGTGTTTCTGGGCCAACTCGGGGGCCAGCAGGATAGCCAGCCGGGAATCGATCATGAAATCGGTAAAGGAGAAACGGGGAATTCGCAGCTGCCTGCTCACCAGCTCGATGATCTGCTCTTCCCGGACGATCCCGTTGCGGATCAGGTATTCACCCAGGCGCAGGCTGGACTTGGCCTGATCCTCCAGGGCCCGGTCCAGCTCTTCCTGCCCGATTATGCCGGCCGAGACCAGCATCTCGCCCAACATCACTTTCTTTCTCAAGGTCACTACCTCTAGCTCGGGTGATCGATCATATGCCGTCGGTCCGGGGGGCCGGGCCGGGATCCGCGGCCACCCGGACGATCTCGGCCGACAGCGCCGTCGATTGGCGCAAAACCTCCCCGGCCGCTCCGGCTTCCGACAAGCTGCCGAAGTGGCGGTTGAGCAAAACCAGATAAACCAGCCCCTGCCCACCATCCCGGGCCAGGGCCAGACGCAGGGGCAACTCCCCCTGGTGCCGGCGCAGGAAGGCAAAGGCGGCGGCCAGATCGGGCCGGAGGGCCAGTTTCAGCCAGTAGCCGGGGGCCGGGGCGAACTCGGGGCCGGGAGCGGGCAGGCGCAGTACCTGGCCGACCATGATCCGGTCGGGGTCGCTGAGCCCTGGATTGAGCGCCATGGTTCGCTCCAGCAAGGGAGCCAGCCGCCCAGGCCGCTCGCTACCGGCAAGCCGGGCCAGCAGGCCACCCAGGGTTTCGCCCTCCAGGATCACGATCTCCCCCAGCTCCTCCGATCCGGTAAACTCCAGAGCGAGCCGGAGCGGCAACTCCAGGACCGGCTCCGGAACCGGCACCGGAGTTGCCGCCGCGGAGGTCGGCTGCCCCACCACCGCCTCGGCCTCCCGGAAAAGGGGATAGCAGTAAAAGGCTCCCAGGGCCAGCAGCAACACCAGGGCCAGGGCGGCCAGGACCGGCCGCCGACCGCTGGCCGGCGACACCCATCCTTCCCCCTTGAGGACAAAACGAACCACCCGCCAGCCCGCCCTGATCCGCCCCTGCACGATCAGGGCCAGAATCACCTTGTGGCAAAGGTTGACGATCCGGCGGGGGTAGCCGCCGGTGGCCCGGTGGATCAGCCAGAGCGCCGGGAAGCTGAAAGCAACCGGCGGCAGCCCCTCGGGATGGGCCAGGCTGAGGCGGAAACTGATCATGGCCCGGGTTTCGGCGAAACTCAACGGCCGCAGCCGATAAAGCAGGTTGATCCGATCCTGGAAATTGGGTTTGGCCGCCAGCCGCTCGGCAAACTCCTCTTGGGCAAAGATAATGATCTGCAGCAGCTTGCTCTCGTTGGTCTCGTAGTTGAGCAGCTCCCGCAGCAGCTCCAGGCTCTCCTCCTCCAGCTTCTGACCCTCGTCGATGACCAGCAGGGTGATCCGGCCCTTTTCCACTCCCTGGCGGAAAAGGTGTTCCTTGATCCGCTCCTTGAGCAGGCGGGGGCTTAGGCGCTCACCCGCCCGTTCCTCGCCGCCAACCCCCATCAACCGCGCCAGGTGGTCGAGCAACTGCCGCGGCGAATCGAAGGTCGGGTCCATAACCAGATGGACCTCGACGGCCGGATCATGCCCGCAGCGCCGCAGCAGTTGCCGGCAGATGGTGGTCTTGCCGGTGCCGACCCGGCCCAGGACCACACTCAGGCCCCGCTTGAGCCGCAGGGCCACCTCCAGTTGCTGCAGACACTGGAGGTGGACGGCGGACTCGAAGAAGAACTCCGGGTCCGGCGAGTTGGAGAACGGCTCGCGGTTCAGTTGCAGCAGCTGGAAATATTCCATGGCGGCTGCTCCATCAGGGGGCGGCGATTCTCTGCGGCAAGATGACCGGGGTCAGAAAAATCAAAACCTCCTCCATGCCGCTGGCCTTGCTGGAGCCGCGAAAAAACCAGCCCAGGCCGGGAATATCCTTGAGTCCGGGCACCCCGCTGTTGGTGTCGGCCAACTGCTGTTTGGTGAGCCCCGAAATCACGATGGTTTCGCCGTTGGCCACATTGAGATTGGTTTCGGTCTGCTTCTTGATGATAAAGGGGTTGCCCTCCACCTGCCGGCTCAGGTCAACCTCATCCTTGGTGACCGCGATCTTCATCCGCAGGTTGTCGGCGTCGATGATGTTGGGAGTTATCTCCAGCCGCAGCACCGCGTTCTCGTAGCGCACGGTGCGGTCGCCGTCGGTGGTGGTCACCACCGGAATCCGGGTGCCGTTCTCGGTGAAGGCCATCTGGTTATCCATGGTGGTGATGGAGGGCTGGGACAAGATATTGACCTTGCCGTCCTCCTGCAGGGCCTGGAGCTGGAGGCTGAGGAAGTTCCAGTTGCTGGAGCCGTAAAGCAGGCCCAGGGCGGAGGTGATGGGTGAGCCGTCGGGATTCGTCCCGCCGCCCAGCAGGGTTTCCTGGCCGGTGGCCGGCAGCAGGGCGGCGGGGTCAAGCCCCTCGGTGATCCCGTGGGGCCGGTTCTGCCCCGCCAGGTAACGGCCCGACCACTGGACTCCCAGGTCGCGGGCCACCGACTTGGAGGCCTCGACGATGGTGGCCTCGATCAGCACTTGGGGTCGGGGCCGATCGAGAACGGCAATCATCCGGCCCACCCTTGCGAGATCCTCCTGGGTGGCCTGGATCACCAGGGAGTTGGAGTGGCGGTCCACCACCACCGATCCCCGGGCATTGCCTTCGCCATCCTTGGTCAGCATGGCCAGCAGAGTCTCCCGCAGCTCCTCGGCATTGGCATAGCTTATCTTGACGATCTGGGAGGCCAGCGGCGCCACCCGGCCGATCTCGATCCGATGGGCCCCCTTCTTCTCCTTGACCGCCGCCAACCGCAAATCATGCTCCATATCGTCGATGGTCATCACCCGCAGGATATCCCCCTCCCAGGCATAAGTCAGGCCGTGGGTGGCCAGCACGCCGCGGAAGGCCTGATCCCAGGCCACGTTGTGCAGATGCACGTCGGTGCTGCCGGTGATGGCGGGGTTGATGATCAAATTGAGCTCGGCCAGCCGGGCCAGACTGCGCAAAACCGAGGTGATGGGGACGTCCCACAGATGCATGCTGACCGGCCGGGTCGGCATGGGGCGGAGCTCCTCCTCCAGGCCGGTGATGGTTTCCACCTGTTCCACCAACGGCTCCAGCAGCACGCTTTCCCGCCGCGGCGCGGGGGAGTGGCCCTTGGAATCATCGGCCAGCAACCGCCACTCCTCGAAGAAGCCCTCCTGCTGGAGCTGCGACTTCTGGGCGGCGCAGCCCGACAGCAAGAGCAGCGACAGGGCCAGACCGAAAGCCAACATGACCCGGCGACAACTCATCTTCCTTCCTCCTCTTCAAAGGGAATGACCACCAGGGTTTCCCGGGTATCCACGGCGATCAGCACCCGATCGGGATAGATGTGCCGCAGGCGGGCGCCGGCGATCTCCAGTGCTTCGTTTTCGCCGAACTCCCGGTCGTTGATAATCGCCATCCTCCGGGGGCCCATCTCGACGTAGCCGGTGTAGCGGAAAAGGTGTTCGAAATCGCCCCCCCCCAGTTCGACGGGACTTTTTTCGGTACGAAAATGGAAGGGGTCCACCAGCCAGGGCCGGTTGAGGGCCCGGGCGGCCTCCCGCTCCCGCTCCCCGATGGCCAGCCGCGGCAACTGCTCGGCAATTTCCCGGCGCAGCTCCCCGGAAGCCCCCGTCACCACCGAGGCCGGCGGCTCCAGCCCCCGACCCGGGTCGGTCAACAGCACCCAGCCGCCAATCACCATCGCCACCCCGGCCAGGGCCAGCAAAATTTTTTCTCTCTTTTCCATCGCTCGGCTTCAGCTCACCGTTCTATTTGCGCAACTTTACCAGCAACTGCAGGGTGTATTCCCGGCCCCCGATTATTTCCCGGATCTGGAGAGAGGAGACCGCCTGGAGATAGGGGATCTCCAGCAGCCCGAGCAGCAGCTCACGCAGGGCCGGAAAATCCCCCTCGATCACCAGATCGACCAGCAGCAGATCGGAGCCCCCTTCCAGGGAGGCGGGGCTGGGAGTGGCCGAAACCAGCTTCATCCCGGCCAGTTGGCTGACCCGCTCCAGCTCGGGGGCGATCCGGCCGACCTCACCCTCCAACCCCTCCAGGGGCGGAACCGGGGGCACACCCAACTCCTCCCGAGCTTTTTGCAAGGCGGTGAGCCGCGCGTAGAGGGGGTCCAGGAGCTTCGCCTCCTCGATCCGCGCCTCGGTCTCGGCAATCTGGCGGCGCAGCCCCTCGGCATCCTGGCGAGCCGGCAGCACCAGCAGGAAACTGACGGCCAGCAATCCCATGAAGCCGGCCGCCAGATAGAGCAACATCGCCACCGGAGTATTGCCCTTGATGACCATTGTCGACGTCGCCAAAAGTCGCGACGACGATGGGGACCCCTTTGTAACTACTTGTTTTCGCATAGCCTACCAACACGTTTGGCGGGTTTTTGCAAGGCCATCATCATTGGCGACCAGGCCCAGCTTCAACCATATTGCATGGAGAGGGTAAATTTCAAAACCTTACCGATTCCCGGGTAGATCTCCTCGGTGGTTTTTTGCAACCGAACGTTGCTGAACAGCCCGGAGGCCTGCAACCGCACGATATATCCCGTCAAATATGAGTCGAGCAGTTGCCGGTTGCCGTCGACAAAGCCATCCAGAATGAGATTGCCGGCTCCGGTGGCACCCTTCTCCCCGGCATCGATCATGATGCTGTGGAGCCGCACGTTGGGAGCCATCGAGACCGCCGCCACCTCTCCCAGCACCGCGATGGTCTTATGGCGGACCAGCGACCGTTCGGTTTCATCCCGGCTTTTACGCGCCTGGGCAAATAGGGCGCTCAGATACTGGGGGCTAAGCTCCGGGCCCAGGGCGGCCAGTTCGGCCTGCCGGCGGTCGAGTTCCGCCTGGTAGCCGGCCCGGGTGTGGGCCTGCCAGCCATAAAAAATCAGGGCCAGGCCGAGCAGCAGGGCCAGGCCGACAACCGCCGCCCGTTGGGTCAAGCGATCCTTGCGGGCCTGTTCTTTCTCTCGGTAGGTATAGAGAAAATTGGTGGTGGAGCCGACCTCGGCCAGGGCCAGGCCCAGGGGAACGGCAAAGAGAATTCGCTCCGCCGGAGCGGCGGGGGCGTGGATGGCGGCCAGGCTGGGCCCCGCGACGGCAAAGGGGTCGAGAGTTTCGACGGTCAGAGCCAACTGCTCCTGGAGGTAGGTGGCCAGGCCCGGAAACAGGGCGGCCCGACCGGAAAGGATCAGCTTTTCCGGCCGAGAAAAGTGGAGAGTCTGCTCGAAGTACTCGAAGGTTCGCTCGATCTGGTTGGCCAGGCGGCCCAAAGCCGGAGTGATCAGCTGCAGCAGCTCTTCCGCCTGACAGACACCGTCTTCACCCCTCCCCCTCAACTGGCCCTCGAAGCGGGCCAGGGCCTCGGCGGCGGAAAGCTCCGTGGGGCTCTCCTCCACCATGGCCTCGACAAAGCTGTTACTGCCGGTCCGGATATTGCGACTGAACAGGAAATCATGCCGGGCGAAAAGATCGATTCGGGACCATTCCCGATCCAGGTGGACATGGGCCCATGACTCCCCCGGCGGGGCGGCGGAACCGGCGCCCAGCAGGTTGTTGATCGCCGCCGCCTCACAACTCACCCCGCTCAAGGCAAAACCGGCCCGGCGATAGAGCCGCTGCACGGCCCCCACCGCCTCGCGACGGGCCAGGTAGCAGACCACCTGCAACTTGGGAATCCCCTTGTCCATCACCTCCCCCACCAGGGAGTAGTCGAAGATCACCTGCTGCTCGTTGAAGCGTTTCTCCTTCTGCATCGCCCAGTAAACGGCACTGGATAGATCCCGGGCCGAAGCCTTGGGGAGGCGCAGGGGGTAAACCTCAAGCTGGTCGGAGGGCAACACGGCCCAGATCCGGGCGGCGGCCACCCCGAAGTTCTGGAGGGAGGTTTTGAGAAAGGCGGGAAAGGTCTTGTCGGCGGGGGTCAGGTTGCCGGGATAGGGATAGGTCTTGCAGTCATCCAGCCGCCGGCTCCCGACAGGGCCGGTCATCCTCACCAACCGCAGGGCGTCATCCTCAACCAGCACCCCCACAACCGGACCTTTGCCGGCGGCGGCAAATAGCCGGCTCCCCTCCCGGGCGGCGGCAGGCGAGACAGGGGCGGGCGAAGACTCCACCTGGGAGTTTCCGCGAATGATTTCAATCAGTTTCTCGGTGGATGAGCCCCCGTTCACATCCTTCATTCCTGGCCCCTCATCGTGCAAAATTGGTTGCCGGAAAACAGAACAGCAAACCATTTTTTTGTCAATGGGTTTGAACTGTTTTTGAAAAAAAACAGCATGTTTTGTTAATTTTCTTGCCGAAGGCCCAAGCTCCGGCCGGCGGGCCGTTATCGCCCTTCCCCTTTGGGCTTGACATTGCCCGGTGAAGCGGTGAAAGTGGAAACGAACCGTAAGGAGGAGCCCGCCATGCCGAAGAAAGATTGGAAAGCCGAGACCATCGCCCTGCACGGAGGGCATACCCCGGATGTGGCCACCCGCAGCCGGGCGGTCCCCATCTACCAGACCACCAGCTACGTCTTCGCCGATACCGACGATGCCGCCTCGCTTTTTGCTCTCAAGCCCGAGGTGTGGGCCCCGCGCCTGAACCTGGATACCCCGGGCTTGCGCCCTGAGGATTTTCCCGCGCAGGCCACCGGCAATATCTACACCCGGATCATGAACCCCACCACCGACGTGCTGGAACGGCGGATGATGATGCTGGAGGGGGGCATCGGGGCTTTGGCCACCAGTTCGGGCTCCTCCGCCATCACCTACGCCATCATGAACATCTGCGAGGCCGGGCATCACCTGGTGGCCGCCTCCAGCCTCTACGGCGGAACCTACAACCTGCTGCAGCACACCCTGCCCCGCTACGGCATCACCACCACCTTTGTGGCCGCCGACCGGCCCGAGGCCTTCGCGGCGGCGATCACCGACAAAACCCGCGGCATTCTGGTGGAAACCATCGGCAACCCGCGCCTGGACACCCCGGATCTGGCCGCCATCGCCCAGGTGGCCCACCGGGCGGGGATTCCTTTGATCGTGGACAACACCGTGCCCACGCCGGCCCTCTGCCGGCCCTTCGAGTTCGGAGCCGATATCGTGGTCCATTCATTGACCAAGTTTTGCGGGGGGCACGGCAACTCCATCGGCGGAGTGATCGTCGATTCGGGCAATTTCGACTGGCAGGCCGCCGGCAAGTTCCCCATGCTCACCGAGCCCGACGCCTCCTACGGCGGGGTGGTATGGAGCCAGGCGGTGGGCAAGGCGGCTTATGTAATCCGGGCCCGGACCATTCTGTTGCGAGACACCGGGGCCTGCCTTGCGCCGATGAACAGCTTTCTGCTGCTCCAGGGGATCGAAACCCTCACCTTACGGATGGAACGCCACTGCGCCAACGCCATGGCCGTGGCCGAATTCCTGCAAGACCATCCGGCGGTGGAGTGGGTTCTCTACCCCGGACTGGCCAGCCACCCCACCCACGCCATGGCGAAAAAAACGCTGCGGGGGGGCTATGGCGCCCTGGTGGGCTTCGGGATCAAGGGCGGACTGGAGAGCGGCCGCGGGTTCATCAACAGGCTTAAGCTGTTCAGCCACCTGGCCAATATCGGCGACGCCCGGAGCCTGGCGATCCACCCGGCCTCCACCACCCACTCCCAGTTGACCCCGGCCGAGCAGCAGGCGGCGGGAGTCTCCCCCGATTTTGTCCGCCTCTCGGTGGGGCTGGAACATATCGATGATCTCCGGGAGGATCTGGCCCAGGCCCTGGACCGAGGAGCGAGTAGCTGAAGATGGTAGGCCCCGCGCCCTTGCGATACGGCCGTCGACTGCTGCTGATTCTGCTGCTGCTGGCTCCCCTCTGGTGGCCCCACCTGGGCAGCCAGGCCGCCGGCGAGGAAAAGGGCTCTCCGGCGGGCACCCCGGCCCCGGTGGCGGTTCTCACCGTCAGCGACGCCATTGGCCCGGCCACCGCCGACTACATTAAACGGGGATTAAACCGGGCCGCGACCATGGGCGCCCAACTGGTGGTCCTGCAGATGGACACCCCCGGCGGCCTCGATACCGCCATGCGGGAGATCATCAAGGATATCATCGCCTCGCCGGTCCCGGTGGCCACCTTTGTCTATCCCTCCGGGGCCCGGGCCGCCAGTGCCGGCACCTACATTCTCTACGCCAGCCACGTCGCCGCCATGGCCCCGGGGACCAACCTGGGGGCGGCCACCCCGGTGGCGATCGGGGGGCCCGGCACCCCGTCCCCGGGTGGTGATCAGGGGGGGGAGGCGGAAAACGATCAGGAGCGGGAGGGCACGGAAAAGGAAGCGCCGGCCGGGGATGCCCTCACCCGCAAGCAGATCGAGGATGCCACCGCCTATATCCGCAGCCTGGCCCAGATGCGCGGCCGCAACATGGAGTGGGCTGAACGGGCGGTTCGGGAAGCGGTGAGCCTGCCGGCCGAAGAGGCGGCGGCCACCAACGTGGTGGACCTGGTGGCCCGCGATCTTGCCGATCTGCTGGCTCAAATCGATGGCCGCCGGATCGTGTTGCCCGCCGGCGAGATCACCCTGAATACCGCCAACGCCCCCACCGTCGCCATCGACCCCGACTGGCGCAACCGCTTTCTGGCCACGGTCACCAACCCCAGCGTGGCCTATATCCTGATGCTGATCGGGGTTTACGGTCTGTTGCTGGAGTTTTACAACCCCGGCTTTTTCGTGCCGGGGGTCACCGGCGCCATCTGCCTGCTGCTGGCGCTCTACGCCTTCCACCTCCTGCCGGTAAATTATGTGGGGGTGGGGTTGATTCTGCTGGGGGTCGGATTCATGACCGCCGAGTTGATGATCCCCTCCTTCGGTATCCTGGGCATCGGCGGAGTGGTGGCCTTCGTGATCGGATCGGTGATGCTTATGGATACCAGTGCTCCGGAATTTACCCTCCCCTGGCCCCTGATCATCGTGGTGACCCTGGCCACCGTGGTTTTTCTGCTGGGGGTGATCGGCATGGCCCTGAAAGCCCGGCGACGGCCGGTGGTGGCGGGGGCCGAAGAGATGGTGGGAGCCCTCGGCAAGGCGATAACCGATTTCGATGAACAGGGTCGGGGCTGGATCATGGTGCACAGCGAAAACTGGAAGGCCAAAAGCGCCAAGCCGATTCACCAAGGCCAGCAGGTCAGGGTGGTCGCCATCAACGGCTTGGAACTGGACGTGGAATAGCAAGGAGGATAACAGGATGATCGACGGTTATTTTATTTTGATGGTGCTGGCGGGCCTAGTCCTGCTGGCGGGCTACACCTTCCGGATTTTACGCGAGTACGAGCGGGGGGTGGTTTTCCAGCTGGGCCGGTTCTGGCGGGTTAAGGGGCCGGGCCTGATCATCGTGGTCCCCGGCCTGCAGCAGATGGTCCGGGTGGATCTGCGCACCCTGACCATGGATGTGCCCAGCCAGGACGTGATCTCCCGGGACAACGTCTCGGTCAAGGTCAACGCGGTGGTCTATTTCCGGGTGGTGGATCCCCAGCGGGCCATTATCCAGGTGGAAAACTATATGGTGGCCACCAGCCAACTGGCCCAAACCACCCTGCGGGCGGTCCTGGGCAAGCATGAACTGGACGAGATGCTGGCCGAGCGGGAGAAACTGAATCTGGACATCCAGCAGGCCCTGGATGTCCAGACCGACGCTTGGGGAATCAAGGTCTCCAGCGTCGAGATCAAACATGTCGATATCAATGAGTCGATGATCCGGGCCATCGCCCGCCAGGCCGAAGCCGAACGGGAACGGCGGGCCAAGGTGATCCACGCCGAGGGCGAGCTCCAAGCCTCGCAACGGCTGCTGGAAGCGGCCCAAACCCTCTCCCGTCAGTCGGAGGCGATGCAGCTTCGCTATCTCCAGACCCTGGCCAACGTCGCCGGCGACAAAAGCTCCACCATCATCTTCCCGGTCCCCACCGATATCCTTGGAGCAATAACCAAGGCGCTGCAACCCAAGGATACGACAGCCGGCAAATAGAGCCGTCATCACGGACAAAAAAAGGGTAATCGTTCAGCAGCACCGCATCTTCGGGCGATCAGCCAGGCTTACGTACACGGGGTACGCGGCGCTTGGCCGCTTGCCCGAACCTGCGGCACTGCTGAACGATTACAGCCCGTTAAATCGACAAGTTGTTGACCATGGTGAACGGATACAAAAAAGGGGCTTGACGACAATCAATCGCCAAGCCCCTGTTTTTACAATGGTGCCGGAGGTCGGAGTCGAACCGACATGACCTTGCGGTCGCGGGATTTTGAGTCCCGTGCGTCTACCAGTTTCACCACTCCGGCATTTACAACCCCGCCCCAAGAGCGGCGGCCCGAAAGGGGCAATATAGATGGAGCATCAGGCTCTGTCAAGAACAAGCTAACCCTTTGAAACCCAATGTCAACTAGAGTTAAACGGCGCCATCTCCCTGGCCTGCTTCTCCTGGGCCTGCTCACGCTGGGACCGCTCCCGGCACTCACCTGCCCCACGGCGACCGCGGGCCCGACCTGGCCCCTGGAGGACGACCTGCAACTGATGGGGCTGGTTGAAGCCGCCGAAAACAGTCGGCAAATCATGGCCCGGCGGGACGGGACCAGCGTCTTCGAGTTGTGCGGGCAAAGCTACACCCTTGATCAGCTGCGCCAAGGATTGGAGAATTTCACCGCCGCCGCCCGCCAAGCCGCCGATGCCGCCGAACTTACCGCCCATGTGCGGGAAAATTTCCGCCTCTGCCGCAGCGGCGGGGAGGAGCGATCAGGCCTGGCCTTTCTCACCGGTTACTACGCTCCGGAGGTGGCGGGCAGCCTGGAGCCCGGCCCGGAGTTTCCCTATCCCCTCTACTCCCCCCCTCCGGATCTGACTCGGATCGACGGTCGGGAGGGGCGTCTGGTGGAGGGCCGACTGCAACCTTACTGGAGCAGGGCCCAGATCGAAAACGGCAACCTGCTGGCCGGCCATGAACTGGTTTACCTGGCCGACCCCCTGGACGCCTTCGTCCTCCACGTCCAGGGTTCCGGTTGGGTACGCTTTCCCGACGGCACCCGGCGCCCGCTACTCTACGCCGCCAAAAGCGGCCGGGAATATCGCAGCATCGGCCGGCTGCTGGTCAGTGAGGGCCGACTGAGCCGCGAAGAGGCCGACCTGCCCGGCATTCTCCGTTACCTGCGGGCTCATCCCGAGCAGCTGCGGCGGGTACTCCACCACAACGAGTCCTACATCTTCTTCCGCTGGGGAAAGGAGGACGCCCCCGGCCCCTTGGGCTCTTTCGGCCTGCCCCTGACCGCCGGGCGCTCCCTGGCCATGGACCAGACCCACTACCCCCCCGGGGTTCCGGCTTATCTGGCGGGCACCAAACCGTTGGCCGAACCCGACGGCACCATCAGCGGCTGGCAGCCCTTCGGGCGTTTTGTCTTCAACCAGGATAGCGGGTCCGCCATCGTGGGCCGGGGGCGGATCGACCTTTTCTGGGGGGGAGACCGTTCTGCCGAGATCGCCGCCGGGGTGACCAGGCATCCCGCCGAGCTGTTCCTACTGCTTCCCAAAACCAGCGGCAAAAAATAAAGCGTTGTCAGGGCCGGCCCCAATCCACTAAAATGCCCCAGGCAACCAACAGCCAAACCCCGATCAGGGCAAGAGAGGCAAACCATGAAAGAGGCGGAAAGAGATTACTGGATCTCCACCATGCTGGAGGCCTACGACAACGTTTCAGACCTCAACATCACGGTGGGAAGGCCCCTGCAGGTGGAGGCGGCGGGCCGCTTGCTGCCGGTGGAGGTGGAACCGCCGGTGGAGGAGTTGACCCCCTTCCAGACCGAAGTTTTCGCCCTCAACTTGATCCGGGGCGACAAGCGGCTGCTCAATGACCTGATCGCGCGGGGCTCCTGCGACCTTTCCCATACCGTGGAAGACAAGGCCCGTTTCCGGATCAATATCTTTCTGCAGAAGGGAAACCTGTCCACCGTTTTGCGGAAACTCTCCACCCATATCCCCACCATCGCCGACCTCAACCTGCCCTCCATCTTCAACAACATGTCCATCGAGCGCAGCGGCTTTATTTTGGTCACCGGCGCCACCGGCTCGGGTAAGTCAACCACCCTGGCCGCCCTGCTGGACAAGCTGAACGACGAGCGGCCGGAACATATCATTACCCTGGAGGACCCCATCGAGTTCGTCCACCCCCACAAGCAGGCCACCTTCAATCAGCGGGAACTGAGTACCGACTTCGATGAGTTCTCCTCCGGGCTGCGGGCCGCCCTCCGCCAGGCCCCCAAGATTATTCTGGTGGGCGAAATGCGGGACCGAACCACCATGGAGATCGGATTATCGGCGGCGGAAACCGGCCACCTGGTGCTTTCCACCCTCCACACCGTCGACGCCGGCCAGACCATCAACCGGATCCTGGGCATGTTCGAGCGGGATGAGCAGGCCCAGGTCCGCAACCGCCTGATCGACACGGTCCGCTGGATCGTCTGCCAGCGCCTGCTGCCCAAGGTGGGGGGAGGCCGGGTGGCGGCCCTGGAGATCATGGGAATGAGCTTGCGGATCAAGGATCTGATCCAGAACGGCGAGCAGGAGGATAAAACTTACTACGACATTATCTCCGACTCCCGGGGCTTCGGCTGGCAGACCTTCGACCAGCACATTCTCCAGCTTTACGAGCAGGGGATTATCACCCAAGAGACTGCCGTGGCCTACTGCACCCGCCGCACCACCATCAACCGGGGCTTGGACCAGATCAAGGCGGCCAAGGGTGAAGAGACCACCGGGATCAAGGGGCTCAGCATGGAGGAAACCGACCCCCGCGCCCGCCGCCGTTAACCGGAAGATCAAGCCAGGGAGAACCCCAGATGCTGACCCACTGCCCCCACTGCCAGAAAGAGATCAACCTCTCCGTCCCCCAAAAATCGAAAATCCGCCAGGCATTAGGCGCTCTGCCCGAAGGCAGGACCCTGAAGATCTCCTGCCCCAACTGCCGGGAGGGTATCCACATCCGTCGGGAAAATGTCGCCACGGAGGGCACCCAGGAAGCCCCCAGACCCTGTCTCTTATACACATCTCCGAGCCCACGAGACCGTACTAGATCTC